>Ga0315282_10001776_pt1 | contig 40287 bp, 32 predicted proteins | sample YL17G07_20_MG_FD_203693 | JGI IMG/M metagenome (GOLD analysis project Ga0315282, IMG submission 203693) | Sediment microbial communities from Yellowstone Lake, YNP, Wyoming, USA - YL17G07_20 | ecosystem: Environmental > Aquatic > Freshwater > Lake > Sediment | place: USA: Wyoming | collected...
GGGCGGGATGTCAAGAGGGAGGAGGGGCCAGGGAAAAGGGGGGGTGGGGGTAGCGGGCCGCCCGGAGGACCGGGCTCCCACAGGCCGGGGCGCCCCTACTTTGTGTTTGTGGGGACGACAGGGGGAGGCGGCGGGGGACGACGCGCGGCGTAGGGAAGGGGGTAGCGTAAAGGTGGAGCATTCGCTCCGCGGCCCCAGATCGGGCCGAGCAGGCGTTTCACCTCGCCGCGAGGCCGGTGGCGCAGCCGTGAGCCCATGCGCAGCCACTTGTGGGGTGGAGCACCTACATGGACGGGGCAGGTACGTGCCGCGACCCCGAGGAGGAGGGAGACGTCGCCCGCCGATCGGGAGCCGCGTTTACCGGAGCTTACCGGAGCCGGGCGGAATCGCCGGCTCCGGTTTTGCTCACATGTTAGGAGATAAGGCGCATGGCCAGGGGATAGCGAAATCGCTGGCCGTTACTGATGGCGACAGCAGCGACGATGATCATGACCACGTTGAAGATCGCGAGAGCGCCCAAGAAGACGGCCACCAGGGGGATCAGGATGACGGTGAAGGCGAGAATGCCCGCGGCCACCCCGTAGATCAGGACGCTGATCTGGAAGTTCAGAGACTCCTTGCCCTGCTCGTTCACGAAGGGATACTGGTCCTTCTTGATGAGCCAGACGACGAGAGGGCCGAGGACGAAGCCCAAACCAGGGACAACCAGGCCGGCGAAGGCGGCGAGGTGACAGGCCATGCCCCACGTCCTCTCCTCCGGGTCACTGATCATAGCTTGCTCCTCTCCAGGGGCCGAGGTGCCCCCTCAGGTTGCGGCCTTGGCCTCAGCCAAGAACCGGCCGACGTAGGCGGCGTACTCCTGCACGACCGTTACCATACCCGCGGCGGCGAGTCGTATCGCGGCGGCGCCGGCCTCGGTATTCAGGCGGGAGTTGGGCTGGACGTGAAAGCATTCGTGAGAGTAGTCATGGCCCACGTTGCCCAGGCGCCGCGATTCCCGCGCGGAGGGCGGATCGAGGAGGACGGTGGGGTTGTCGCCGAACTCGGCGACCGCGCGGCGATTGGTCTCCTCGACCTTGGCCACCAGGTCCTCCCGGCCGAGGAGGCGGAGCGAGCCGGTGAGGAGGGCGGCTTCGCCGCCGGCCTCGTTTGCGGCCCGGTAGGCCTCGGGATTGCGGCCGAGCCCGTAGACGGTGAGCACGGGGATACCTTCCTCGCGGAGCATCATATCAGGGAAGGCGCGCATCGCGTAGAAGTTGCCGCCGTGGGTGTTGACGATGACGACACGGCGGAAGCCGGACTGCCACAAGCCCTTCACGACAGAGCGGAGGTAGGCGAGGAAGGCCTCTTCCCGCACGCCAATGCCGCCGGCGAAGACGTTGGTGCAGCCCTCCCAACAGAAAGGGATGGGAGGGAGGGCGAGGGCGCCGGTGGCGGCGCTGATCTCCTGCACGAGGGCCAGCGCGACGTAGCCGTCGGTGCCGAGGAGCAGATGCGGACCGTGCTGCTCGATGGAGAGGATGGGCAGCAGCACCACATCGGCGCCGGTGCGCACCTCGGCCTCCACTTCGCCCGGAAGCATGTCCAACAGGGCGCGTGCGCTCATTCCGTCCACCTCCAGCCCCGCCACATGAGGCCGCGAGAAGCATGCCGTTTCGCGAGGAACTCGTTGTAGGTGCGCAAGCTCGCCACCGAGGGCACGAGCGCGGCAACGGCGGCGCGCAGGGCCTCCTCACCGGCGACGGGGTTCAGGTCGGGGTTGGGCGGCACGGGGAAGCCGCCGGGCGGATAGCGGAAGCCGGCGACTCCCTGGCGCAGGACGTGCGCCAGGCCGTCCGGCAGGGGCGTAGGTTGCCATCCCTCCTTTAGCAGGCGGGCATTCTCGGCCATCACCTTCTCCAGCAGCGCTCCCTTGCCGAGCACACGCAGGGCGCCGGCGAGGGCGGAATCCTCCCCTACCCCGCGCGCCCGAAGGGCCTGCGACCAGGCCTCGCGCAAGTTGAGGCCGGCGGCGGCGACGCCGTGGTCCTCGTAGAACTCCTGGGGCGTGTAGTAGCCGACGTAGTCTGCATGCGTGACCAGCAGGATGCGACAGAAGCCGGCGGCGAGCAGGTCGTCCATGGCGGCGCGCACGTAGGCGGTGAAGGGCACGTGCTCGACGGCCACGCTGCCGGGACGGTCGTAGACCGCGGGGGCGATGCTGAACGGGGTGAGGGGCAGGCGAAGGCCGTCCACCCCCTCGGCCAGGAGCGTGGCAAAGGCCTCGGCCGCGAAGTACCAGGCGCCGACCGGGAGATGCGGGCCGACGACCTCGGCCGAGCCGACGGGAAGCACGGCGATGTCACCGCCCTCGACGAGGTAGTGGTTGCACTCGCGGGAGGTGAGTTCGGAGAGGAGGGGGCCGGGCACGGTTCTTCCTTTCTCAGTAGCGCGCTTCGAGACGGCGCGCAGTCGGCGGGAGGGAGAGCCATTCGCCCTCCGTCGCCGCGGGCTTGCCGTTCACGAGGACTCGCTTCGGCAGCGCGCCGTCGGGGCGGCGCAGGCGGAGGCGGATCGCTTTTGGCCGGGAATGGAGGTCGAAGCGGAACGCGCCCGTTACCTTGCTCTTCTTCGCCTCGAGACGATACGTCACGGGGCCAAAGTGGGTGGGGAGCTTCGTGACACCGACGGTCTGGCCGTCCGCGAGCCAGCGGCGCGGGCACGAGCCGGCAAGAACGAGCGTCTCCCCTTCCTCCCGCACCAGCATATCCCGCATCAGCCAGAGCAGATTGGCGTCGCCGGGCTGGGTCCAGGGGACGCCGTCGCGCTGCTCGATGGGGGTGCGGAGGTCCACGTGCTGGCCGCCGTTGGAGATGAGGCTGTAGAAGTGCTCGAGGAGGGCGGGCACATCGTCGCGCCGCAGGAAGGTGAAGGCCTGGGGGATCCACCCCGGCTCATAGGTCATCTTGTGTCGCCAGAGGTAGCAGCGGCCCTCGGCCGGCCGGGTGGCCTCGAGGAAGTCCTCGTCCGCGGGGGTCCGCGCACCCCAGTCCCAGCCCTGGTACTTGGGGTACCACTGCCGCCCGACGAAGCCCTCCTGCCGTTCCTGCCACTCCCCGAGCGGGCGGCCGGCATGGAGGAAGGCGAGGACCTGCTCGGTTAGCTCGTGATGAGGCGGGATCACGCCGGCCCACACGAGGTTGAGCGGGCCGCAGGAGATGTAGGTCCAGTCGGGGAGGAAGTAGTCGCGCATCTCGACGCTCATGGGGACGAAGGGGATCGTCCGACCATCGTCCAGCGGCACGCGGGGGGAGGCGTCGCGACTGCGGGCCACGGCGGCGATGATGTCCTGTCGGTAGTCCTCGGCCTGGGCGAGGAAGGCGGCCGCGCGGGGGTGGCGGAGGCGCTTGAGGCAGGCCGCGATCTCGGCGAGGCCGCGGTAGGTGTGGGCATCGGACCAGAACATGTGGCCGAAGCCCCAGTCGAAGGCGTTGGAGGCCGGGAGCAGGCCGTAGGAGAGCACCTTCTCCCCCTTCGCCTCCCGGAGGCGGGTGCGCTTTCGCTGGGCCTCGATCCACTCGCAGGCCAGCGAGAGTTGGTTGGCGTGCTGCTTCAGCCACTTCCAGTCGTTGGTGAGTCGCGCGTGCTGACCGAGGGCCCACATGATCCAACCGTGGTAGAAGGACCAGATGATGGCCATGTAGCCTTCGATGTTGCCGAGGAAGCCGGGGTGGGGGCTGAAGCCCTCGCTGGCGGCGACCTGGGAGTCACCGAAAAGCTTGAGGACGTGATCGGGAAGTGGCCCTTGGTTGGCGAGGAAGGTCTCAAACACCTCGCGGCTGAGCGCGTGCTGGCCCCGCAGGTCCATGCTGAAGGCGGCGATGGCGGAGTGGGCGGACCAGACGCCCTCATAGTTGTTGGGTGCGCACTTGAGGATGGTGTTGGCCGTGGAGGGGCGGCGGCCGGTGGCCATCATGGCGTGATAGAGGCAGGCGTCGGCGGTGTCGTTGACGACGCGCTCCGGAGTCTCGAGACGGGTGGCGTCGAGGGCGCGGCCCCACTGCTTCTGCACGCGCCCGAGGGCGACCTCGAAGCGGGTGCGAAGGGCCTGCCGGAGGGCCTGGGGATCAGTGGCGAAGTAGGGGACGACAAGACGGAAGGTAGCTGAGCCGCCCGCGGGGAGGCGGGCGCGGAACTGGAGGACGTCCTGGCCCAGGCCGAGGGCCGAGGCCGCGGCCTCGTCGGGGAGCCGGCGAAGGAAGGCGACCTCGCCGGCGCCGGCCGCGGCCGCGAGGCGCGCCCCGCGGCGATCGTCGAGCATGAGGGGCGAATCCCACCGGAGGGCGCGCAGATAGGGCTGGGCGCGCTCCTCCATCGCCACCTTGTAGCCAATGACGGCGTGGGGGCAGGTGAGGTGGCAGGAGAGCTGGGCGGGGCGGGCGCGGCGGGAGGGGTTGTGGGCGGTCCACTGCACTTCGGTGAGGAGGTCCTGCTCTTCCACCGCGAGATCGGGGTCGCCGGCGTCGTGGGCGAAGGCGGTGCAGGTCCACTCGAGGCCGTCGTGCTTGAGGCGGCTGATGACCACCGGGAGGCGGCCCTCGAGCAGTTCCTGCTGGACCTCACCGGAGGTGTTGTCCATCCGGTCGGGCACGTGATACTCCGCGCCGAAGGAGAACTCGAGTTGCAGCGCATCGAGTTCATCGCCCATGCGGTCCCAGGAGAGCGCGAAGGCGTGGCCGAAGAGCTGGCCAAGCCGGGGCCGGCCGTCGCGATACTCGTAGGGAATGGAACAGAAGAGCAGGCCGGTATTCCAGAGCACGGTGGCCTGCTGGGGGTGGCCGGGCACCCCGAGGTGGGTGGCCGGGCGCTGCATCTTGCTCCACCAGGACTGGGCCTGGTCGAAGGTCGGTTCCGGGTCCGGCCGCGATGGGCCGACCGTCTGCCCTCTCATAGGTCTCTCCTTGATGCAGCAGGTCAGTCACGGCCCTAGAGTCAAGAGGCGGCCGTGGTTCCAGATTGTCTTCCGTCAGAAGACGCGGCCTCGGGGCTCGCCAAGACCGGGACATCGAAAGCGAGCACTGTCACGATGATCTCTTGGCCTGGGTCGTCAGGTCTCCCGAGTACGACCCTGAACGCGTTCTCCATCGGGACGGGAGTCTCGCGTCGGAAGGTCGAGTGGCGTCGCAGCACGTCCGGGACGACCGCAAGGACGCGGGAGAAGCTCTTCCTTCGGCTGAAGAGCAGGATCGCCGCCTTCGTGTCGCGCCACGTCAGATACGAGAGCAACTGCCCCACGGCATTGCTCAGTGATGCCGGGCCCTGCCACACCTTGCACTCGGCTACGAAGACGCTTCTCCCGTTCTCGCTGATCAAGATGTCTGTCTTGCCGGAGTAACTGAAGGCCTCACCCACGGCGCCGCCCTCGTAGTGGGCGTTGAGGATCACGAGGCACAGCCACCGCAGATCCTCCTCGTTCATGGCCGCGAAGGCGCGCGGACTTCGCTCCACGCAAGTGCCAAGGCTCGCGATCATACGCAAGATACCTTCGTAGTCAGCCATCGCCAACGAGGGCTCAGGGGGGCTGGTGGCGGCGGGCACGGTGGAGGACCCCACGACTGGACGGCGTCGCCGGACAGGGAAGGAATAGGTGACAGGCACATCCTGCCGTCGCCGTATGGGTATCTCCAGGGAACGAACTAGGTTCGCCCGCGTCAGCGCCTCGTTCCTGCGCCTCTTCACTGCGCCTTCAACCAAGGTTTGCAGCTCCTGGTTGAAGGTCTCCCCCTCAGCAGTCACGCGCTCGAGATGCCATCCTATCTCATAGATCGCGCCGGCGATGTCGCGCTTGATGGCCGTTGCGTCGGTGCCGACATGGTCGAACGTCAGACCCACTTCCCCGGCCCCGACAATGGCGCTGGGCGGGCTGTCTCTCCACTCGTTCGGCCGATACCCAAAGAGGACGGAGTCTCCCTCGAACGGAATCCATACGCGCAGGCGACCTCCCCCCGTGCCGTATCCGTCGCCCGGGTCGATCCGCTTCTCGTCGGCCTTGAGAACCGGGGCCCTCAGGTGGTACTTGTCGGTGAGGGCAGCGCAGACGTCATCCTCGTCGTTGGTCAGCAGTTCGTGCTCCGTGATCGAGCCGACTTCCACCCTGACCGTCTTCTTCCGATTCTCAAGGAAATCGAACAGGACTCCCTGTGCGAAGAGCGCGTCTGACACCCGTACTCCCTCCCTCTGAACGGTCTCGAGGGGTACTTCTCTATGCCTGCCGGCACGCCTCTTCGGCGAGGCCGCGGGTACCACGCTAGCGGGGATCGGAGGACCGCGGGGCGGGGGCGGCGACGGTGGCTCTGGTCTCGTGGGAGCGGCGCGCGGCCTCGAGGAGGGCGATGACATCGCGTGCGAACGCGGCGGTGATGGCCGGCGGCGTGCCCGCGTCGAGGGCGCGGGCCAGGTCGGTATAGAACTGCACGCTCAGATCCTCACCGACGGCCATGCTGCGGCCCGCGGTGGCCGAGCCGGGGTCCTGGGGAACGATGTCCATCACCATGCTGCCGACGGACTTGCGGGCGCGCATGTGGGTCCAGCGTCCCCACGCGCCGTCGGCGACGAGGGTGGCCTCGCGCCCGACGACGAACCAGCGCGGGAGCGGAAGGCGGGCGTTGTTGGAGCCTTCGATCATCACGAGCAGCCCGGAGTCGAAGTCGAGGCAGAGGTTGAACGCGTCCTCGACCTCGGTGGCCCACACCTGGCTGCGCAACTGACACGTGACGCGGGCCGGCCAGGCGCCGGCGAGCGCGAGGCACTGCCCCACGAGGTGCGGCCCCCAGTCGGCGAGGAAGCCGCCACCGTAGGCGGCCTGGGTGCGCCAGGTCGCGTTGAACTCGGGCACGCCGTAGCTAGGCCACTCGGGACCATAAGTCATGACCCTGGACTCGATGGACAGTACCTCGCCGAAGAAGGCCTCTTGGACGAGTTGACGGACCATGAGGAAGTCCCGATCCCACATTCGATTATGAAACACGGTGAGCAGCCCCTTGCTCTTCTCGGCCGCGGCCAGCATGGCCTCGGCTTCGGCGAGAGTGTTGGCCATGGGTTTCTCGACGAGCACGTGCTTGCCGAAGCCAAGGGCGTGGATGGCCAGCGTCGAGTGCAGACTCCCCGGGACGGCGACCACGACGAGGTCCACCTCCGGGGCGCGGCACAGGGCCTCGGGGTCGGTGAAGGGCTTGGCGTTGAACAGTCGGGCGGCCTCCGTGAGCCGCTTCTCGCTCTGGTCACAGACGGCGGCCACCTGGTAGCCGGGCAACTGCGACAGCGGCGCGGCGTGCAGCTCCCAGCCGCTCCGTCCCATCCCGATGATGCCGACGCGGATCATGTTCGTTCTCCCTAGTTGGTGAACTCGAGCACCACGTGTGCCGCGCCGGTGAAGCCCTCCACGCGAACGGTCTCGGCGGCGGGATCGTAGTCGCCGCCGCTGGCTCGCACGGCGCGACGGCCGTCGGGATGCGGCAGGCGGAGCGTCACCGTCTTGGGCTTGCGGTCCGTGGTGCAGGTGACGCGTGCGGTGATGCGACTCTCATCCACCTCCGAGATCACTTCGAGCGAGAAGGGGCCGAAGTAGCTGGCGGCGTTGCTGATCGTGATGCGCTTGCCGTCTTCAAGCCAGGCGCGGGGGACGCCGGGGAGCAGGCGGAGCGCGGCGCCCTCCTCGAGGTACAGCATCCAGCGCGTTTGCATGAGGAACCAGGCTTCTTCGTGGGTCTTGTGGGGGCTGGCGTGGTGGTAGTGCTCCCAGAAGGAATAGGTTTCTCGGTCGGCGAGGCCGGAAAGACCGTTGTAGAAGGCGGCGAGGAAGGCCTTCACCTCGCCGCGGCGCAGGTGCGCGAGGGCGTGCTCGCTGTAGTAGGGCTGGCTGAGCGCGACGTTGCGCACGTGGAAGAGGTCGGCGGAGTACTGGAGCATCCACTCCGCGGCCTGCTCTTCGGGGGAGAGTACCTCCTGAAGCACGAGGTAGAGGGGGCCGATCAGCGAGTCTCGACAGGCAAAGGCCCCGTGCGTCCACCAGGGCAGGCCGTCGGTGAGCAGGCTCACGGGCCCGCGGGCCTCAGCCCACGGGCCCACGGAGGGACACCAGGTGCCGTCGCCGAGAGGCACGACGGGGGACTTGGCGAGATTCGCGGCCAGCTCCTCGCGGATATCGGTCTTGAACCGTCCGGCCTCGAGGCCCAGGCGCGCGGCCTGCTCTGCGTCAATGTCCGCGAGCATCTCGGAGACGCGGGAGAGGCCGAGGTAGCCATAGCCGTTGAGCATGAAGGAGTGGAAGGGGTCTTCGGGGTCGGCGACCTTGCCCTCCATCAGGCCGCGGCCTTCGCCGCGCGGCACGTCCTTGTTGCGCTCCCGCCACGCGAGGATGAAGTCGCAGGACTTGAGCACCTTGTCCTTGACAGCCTTCACCCACTCCACGTCGCGGGTATAGCGGAAGTGCTCGCCCATAGTCCACAGGGCCGGGCCGGTTTCGAGCATATAGCCGCCGAAGTTCTGGATGAAGCCGTCGTCGTGCTGTTTGTCCAGGAAGTACTGAATAGAACGGCGCGCGAGGTCGTGCCAACCCGCGGAATCGAAGTACTGGATGATGGGGGAACTCTCGGAGCCGATGGGGTTGTACACGCCGATGGTGGCGGCCACTGTTCCCTGGGGTTCGAGGCCGTAGGCCACGATGTCCAGGTGCAGCAGGCCGGCGCGGATCATCTCCTCCACGCGCGCCTCGGGTACGGAGAAGCGGGCCGCTGCGGCCAGCTTGGCCTGCCAGAAGGCGCGGCATCCGGCGTGGCGCGCGGCGAAGTCCTGGGAGGCAAGGGCCTCGGCGCGTTCCACATCAACGGGCCGGTGGAGCAGGCGCATCTCAAAGGTCACGGACTCCCCGGCCTGCAAGAGATAGGCGACCTCTGCCTTCGGCATTGACTCGCCGTTGAGCAGGGCGACGCAGAAGACGCGTCCGTCGGGCAGCGTGCGGAAGCCGCGTGACGTGTCGAAGCCGCCCTGAAACCATTGGATGAGCGGCGCCTGGAACCACGCGTAGCGGGGGGCCTGGCCGGTGTTGGTGGCGATGACCCGGTAGTAGAGAACGACCTCTTCTTCCCGATTAGTCTCTTCCGGGTTTCGCGCGTCGAACTCGGCCTGCTGCTCCGGGGTGAACATATGCCCCAGACCGTGGCCGTCGGCCACGAGGAAGTGGGTGCCGCGCAGCGTCTCGGCGGTGAGGGGCGAGCGCTCCAGGGAGGCGAAGGTGGTGAAGTGATACTTCACATCTTCATCATCTACGAGCCCGTGGAGGATGGGCAGGACGCCGTCCTCGAGACGCCGTTCCGTGAGTGCTTCGACGCATCCCTCGCCCCGGCCGTAGGCGAAGTGGTAGGTAGCCCGGTGCTCCGTATCCGGCACCGAGATGATCTCCCCGTGGTCTCTGGCCGATACCGTCACGGAGGCCTGCGGGTCCCGACCGGCCGCGATCTCGAAGAGCCGCATGTCCCGACTCAGACCCAGCCACGTCGGCGCCTCCAGCGACCGCGTCACCGCGGCCGCGCGCGCGTAGCTCTCCTCGGGTTCGGACTCGATGCGCTGCAGCGCGGTCTGGGAATGGCAGGTGCGAACGGCGGCGGTGATCTCTTCGTAGGCGCGAGCGTCGTCGCCCTCGGTAACCACGACCTGGTAGGAGGGAATCCAGATGGGAGCGCGGGCGTGGACGTCACGCAGCAGGAATGTGAACGGGTGCTTCGCGGTGGTCACGGTGACCATAGTGGGAAACGCACCGTACCCGACGTTCTCCTCAGAGACCGTGATCTCCAGCCGGCATCCCTCCCTACCGAGAGAGAAGGCGCCGTCTTGGGGAGACACGAGTCGGCCGTGAGAGACGCGGACTTCGCCCACGGCGTCTCCGTGCGGCCAGACAATGGCGATGGTCTTCATGGTATGCTGTCGTTCCCTACTGCGGCGCGCGGAACTCGGTGCAGCGGCCGCCGAGAATCTGCTTGAGGAGGTTGTCCTGAGGGTGTCCCGTGCCGCGGTGCTGAATGAACCCCTCGGCGAAGGCCACGCCGAGGCGTTTCCCCTCCTGGGCGGACTGGCGGCGCATGGTCTCCGTGTAGTCATCCCACTCGTTGAGGTGTGCGAGCCACTCCCGCTGGGAGGCGTGGCACTGGAGCAGCTTCGTCTTCGTCTCGATGACGGAGGAGATGTCCACGGCGCACGTGAGTGGCAGGGGCCGACCGAAGATATCGGTCAGGCCGACCGCGTTCCAGTAGTAGAGGTGGGAGAACCGCGCGGTCGGGGTGGTAGGCACGCCGCAGTCGTAGTTCGGCACGGAGGCGATGTAGGCCGCGTTGCGGACGAGCTTGGAGGTCTCCTCGTGGTCCACCAGGTAGTCCATCGGCGGCGGGGCGAAGACGATGAGCGGATCCACCTCGCGCACGATCCGCACCGTCCGTTTCCGGTAGGCGTCGTTGTACTCCACCTCCAGGTCACAGCCGCCGGCATAGTGGTAGACCGCTCCCAACGCAGCGGCGGCCTCAGCCGCCTCCTGAAGACGCCGCGCGCGAATCTGCTGTGGAGGCAGCGTCGGGTGCCCGACTTCGCCCCCGGTCATGGTGGCGACGTGGATCTCGTAGCCCCGCTCGGAGAGGAGCACGAGCGTGCCCGCGACCATGAACTCCACATCGTCAGGATGGCACCCAAAGGCGAGTACCCGGTCCATGGTCTGCTCCCTACGCGCCCAACAGGTAGGCGTGCACCTCTCGCAGAGAGGCGTCGTGATCGGCCATGGCCGGGAAGTATTCCAGCCCGAAGCACCCGGTGTAGCCCCAGGCCTGGAGGCGGAAGATGATCTCCGGGTAGTTGATCTCGCAGCCGAATAGCTCGTGGCGCCCGGGCACGCCCGCGGAGTGGAAGTGCCCGATCACATCGAGGTGCCGCTCGATGTTGGCGAGCAGGTTCCCCTCCATGATCTGCATGTGGTAGACATCGTAGAGCAGCCGAAGGTGGGGGCTGCCGATGGCGCGCACGATCTCGGCCCCCTCGTGGGAGGAGTCGAGGTAGTAGCCGGCGTGGTCCACGTGGGTGTTGAGCGATTCGAGCAGGAGGGTGAAGTTGTGGCGGGCCGCGATCTCGGCCGCGCGGCCGAGGGCGTTTTCCAGGTTGGCGCGCATGCGGCGGCGAGAGAGCTCGGGCTGGAGGTTGCCGGTGCAGGTGATGGCCTTCGAGCAGTTCACGGACTGCGCGTAAGCGATGACCTGCTCGACGCGCGCGAGATAGAGACCGAGATCGTCAGCCTTCACGGGCGCGCCGCCGGGATTGCCGTCCGGCGGGTTGACGACGATGTTGTTCAGGGTCACGCCGCTTCGCGCACAGGCCTCGCGGACGGCGGTCGCGTCTTTGCCCTCGGGCAGCCAGAACTCGACGTGGGTGAAGCCGGCGGCGGCCGCGCGCGGGATCTTCTGCTCCATGGGGAGAGCGTCGTCATAGACGGCGTCGAGACAGACGTCCAGGTGCATCGTAGGGTCCCTTTCGTCGTGGCCTAGAGCAATGCGTGGGCGACCTTACGGATCGCGGCCGCGGTCATCTCACAGTCCTCGGCCGTCATCTGGGCCGGGATATCGAGGTGGATGGCGCGGGAGAGCAGATCAATGGTGTGCGGGCACATGTCCTCACGGTACTCGACCGGCGCGCCCTGGTGATGGGGACAGGTGTATGGACAGCCTTCCGGCGTAGGCGTGGCCCGCTGCATGATGTGCTTCCAGTGGGCGTAGATGTGCCAGTCGGGAATGCCGTGGCTGAAGACGCTCCCCGCGGCCACGCCCTCGGCCTGCAGCGCGGCGGCGAAGCCGCGCACCTTGCTCGCGTCCTCGAGCATAAAGATGAGGCTGATGCCGGTGTCGCCGGCTTCGTCATGGAGGCGGCGGAAGGTCATCCCCGGGAGATCGGCGATCTGGCTCTTGATGCGGCGCTTGTTCTCCCGCATCTGGGCCAGCAGGGAGTCCAGCTTACCCAACTGTGCGAGCATCACCGCGCCGGTGAGTTCGCTCATGCGAAAGTTGACGCCGCAGAACAACTCCCCCTGGTAGCGACTCTCCACGAAGCGGTCCGGACGCCAGCACGCGGCGGTGTCGTGGTAGCCCATCAGGCGGTCATAGAGCAGGGCGTCGTCCGTGACGCACATCCCGCCCTCTCCTGCGGTGATGATCTTGTGATACTGGAAGCTGAAGCAGCCGACATCTCCGAACGACCCGAGCATCCGGCCGCGATAGGAGCCGCCACAGGACTGGGCGACGTCTTCGATCAGCTTCAGGTTGTGCTTCCTGCAGACGGCCGTGATGCGATCGAGGTCGCACGGCACGCCGCGCATGTGCACGGCGATGACGGCCTTGGTGCTCGGGGTGATGCGGCGCTCCAGGTCGGGCGGATCGAGGGTGAGGCTATCGTCAATGTCACAGATGACGGGGATGGCCTTGGCGCCGACGATGGCGGCGCAGGAGGCGAAGAAGGTATAGCCGGGAACGATCACCTCGGCGCCGGGGCCCACGCCCACGGCGACCAGCGCGCTGATGAGGGCGGAGGTGCAGGAGTTGACGGCGAGCGCGTGACGCGACCCGATCTTCGCGGCGAACCGCTGCTCGAGTTCGGCGACCTTAGAGGGGTACTCCTCAGGGCCGTAGTAGCGGAACAGGTACTTGCGGTCGAGCACTTCCAGCACCTGCCGCTTCTCCTCCTCGCCGATCTCCATCCCGCCGGGGTACATGGGGAAGTTGGGGGTGGTCTTGGCAGGGGTGCCACCATTGATGGCCAGCTTGTCTTTCGCGTCGCGCGTCATGGCTGCCTCTCTTTGACCTCGCGGGGTCGCCCCCGCGCGAAGCCCACGGTGTATTGGGCGCGGGAGCCGCAGTTCCTCTTGGGGGGCCGCCAGGCCGTCTGCGGGTGGCAGAAGGGCTGCGGGGTGTCCTGGTAGCAACGGCTCATGGTCTGGTATAATTCGATGGTTCGCGCGGAGGAGATACGAGAACCGCGACTTGCGCTTTCCGCGAACACCCCGTCACTATGGTGAGCGGCCCACCAATGGCCTCCCGGCGCAGACAATACGGTATCCCGGCGGACTGGACGGCGAAGGCCCTCCACTGGCAGCACGGTCTCGGCCCCGGTAACCCCTTCGTGGCGATCGCGAACGAGTCGGGAGCGCCCGGCGCGTGGGTGGAGGTACATCCGGAGCGGGAATTGGGCGTGGTGCTGTCGGGCTGGTCCCACCGATCCTATCTCAACCACGAGCTTTCGGTCGGCCCGGGGGAAGTGTGGCTGTGCGAGCGGTGGGAGCCGCACGGGGTGCGGATGGAAGGGCCAGTATCCCGGGTGGTGGTGCTGTTCGCCTCTGAGTTTCTGGGGAGGGAGGTGATCGGTGGCAGCCCGTGGCGGCAGCTTTTCTCCGCCCCGCCGGAGGTCCGCCCTCGGGTGAGCGATGCGAAGACGCGGGCGGAGGTGGTGGCGCTGGGGCAGGCGATGCGGAGGGAGATCCTGGCGAAGCGGATCGGGTGGGAGTCGGCCGTGCGCTGCTACGTCGTGCTGCTGCTCCTGCTCTTGCGCCGCAGCTGGCCCTCGGCGAGCCAGCCTGAACACGCGGGGCAAGGTGAATCAGGCCTCTCGCGGGTGATGCCGGCGCTGGAGTTGGTAGAGACGGCTCCCTCCCGGCGGGTCAGCCTGGAGGAGGCGGCGGCGGCGTGTGGGTTGAGCGTCTCCCAGTTCTCGCGAGTCTTCCGCGCCGCGATGCGCACCAGCTTCAGCAAGTTCGAGCAGAACGCGCGCCTCGGGGTGGCGGCGCGGCTGCTGCGGGAGAGCGACCTTCCGACCCAGGGCATTGCGCAGCGGTCAGGCTTCGTGGATGCCGGACACCTGTACCGGGTGTTCAAGCGCGCGGCCGGGATGTCGCCCAGCGAGTATCGGCGCGCGCGCGAGGATTCGTCGGAGTAGCCGGGCGGGGGTTGCCCGGCAAGGGTGACGAACGGCGTGCGCCTCCGGAGATGAGCGGATTCTGCCAGAGAACGCGCCGATGCTACCACGACTTTACGCGGCTGGCCTTGTACGATAGAGGGAGTGACCAAGCGCGACCCGCGGGGTCCTGGTGGCGCAGGGCCAGGAGCCCGGAAAGGAGGTGAACCCGCGCGGTGCGAGTGCGGGGTCGGGACGATCTGCAGGGAAGGGCCGTAGCAGTACTGGCAGTGATCTTGGACCAGGAGGGAGTACAAGTGTCACACCGTACGGCAGTTGCAGTTCTGATTCTCCTGGTGCTGGTGGGTGGCACCAGCGCCTGTGCGACGGACATCTTCATCGCCCCTACGGGCAATGACACCACCGGTGACGGCAGCATCGGGAACCCCTATGCCACCCTCAACAAAGCGGCCACCGTGGCCGTCGCCGGCGACACCATCCAGGTACGGGCCGGCAGCTACGGAGGGGGAGTCGCCGCCAACTGTATCAGCGCCAAGCACGGCAGCCCGGGGGCCTACATCACGGTGAATGCCTACGATGGCGACCTGACGGCCGAGTTCATCAACGGCCTGGGCCTGCGCGGGGGCTGCAGCTACATCCGGCTCACCGGTCTGAGCATGACCAACAATGCCCAGAACGCGAACCACCCCATTCACATCTGCTCGAATCCGGACATCTGCCGTTCGGACCATATCGAGGTGCTGCGCTGCCGCTTCCACGATTGGGTGGGCCCCAGCCAGATCAAGAGCCAAGACACGGATTACCTGCTATACGAGGACTGCGAGACCTACAACACCGTCTCGACCGACCCCCAGTCCTTCACCTTTGACCTCTTCTGGTGCAGCTACTCCACGGTGCGCCGCGCCTACATTCACGACTTCCTCACCCTGGGGATCATGAACAAGGCCGGCTGCGAGTACAACGTGTACGAGAGCAATGTGATCGTCAACCCTAGCAACCAACCAGCGCTGGGGATGCTGGCCGGCTCCTGCGCCAACCGGCACAACCCGAACCTGGAGTACCACTCCGCCTACCTGGTGATGCGCAACAACATCGTCAAGGAGGCGCAGCGAGCCGCGGTAAGCAGCCATGACGCCTACTACCTGTATGTCTACAACAACCTGTTCGCCGACTGCGGCGATGTCGCCAACGGCTATGGCTATGTGCTCCAGCACTCCAACGGGCAGAGCTGCATCTTCCAGGGCACCAAACACTACTACGTCTACAACAACATCTTCTACGACACCGGCGGGGACATGTACGCCGCCTACAAGTACGACAACGGCGATATTGAGGACTGGACTACCGGCTACAACTGCTACTGGAATAACGGCAACTCCATCCCGGACGGGGCAGGCGGCGTGGTGCCCAACCCGAACACGGAAACCGGCCGCCAGATCGGCAACCCGAACCTCAGCCTCTCCGGCACGCCCAATAGCTGGCAGACCTGGGTGGACTACTACCGCCCCACCGCCTCCAGCGCCCTGATCATTGACACCGGCACCTCCGCCGCCGGCTCCGCGCCGCGGCCCGCCGTGCTCGCCGACATCGAAGGCACCCCCCGCCCCCGGGGCGCCGGTTGGGACATCGGTCCCTACGAGTACCCCAACGGCACCGCGGTCCCGGATGCAGAGTTCCTCTCCGACAAGAGCTGGGGCACGCCGCCGGCCACGTTCCAGTTCACCGACTATACCTCCGGCGGCCCGACCTCCTGGTCGTGGACCTTTGGAGACGGCCTCACCAGCACCGTCCAGCACCCCAGCCACACCTACACCGCGAGCAACGTCTACACCGTGGCGCTGACGGCCACCAACTCCGCGGGCAGCAATACGGAGACCAAGACCAACTACATCACCGTCAAGCCCCTGGACGCGGAGTTCACCGCCGACCAGACCTGGGGCCCATCGCCTCTGGCGGTGAACTTCACCGACCAGTCTACCAATAGCCCGACTGCATGGAGTTGGAGCTTCGGGGATGGCGGCTCTTCCACGCTGCAGAACCCCAGCCACACCTACTCCGGGGTGAGCTACTACTCGGTGCAGCTCACCGCGAGCAACGTCAATGGCAATGACACGGAGACGAAGATCAACTACCTCGCGGTGTGCAGCGAAGTGATGGTGTATCCGAGCGCCTGGTGGAGTTGGCACGATCCGCCGGATGGGGACCTGCACGTCGTCACGGGCAGCCTCACCGATCTCCAGGTGGAAGACGGGGTCACCATGGAGGTGGCGCCGGACTCCACCTCCCGCCGCTACAGCATGTTCTACCAGGGCACGACCACCTACACGGCCAACCAGGTGCATGGTTTGACCGTGGAGTACGTCGGGCGCGCCACCGATCCCGCCACCCCGCGCGGCTTCGCGTGGGCGACGAACGTGCAGGGTGGCCACGACAACATTGATCTGTGGGACCCGTGGGGCACCGCCTACCACACTACCAGGTGGCGAACGACGAACGCCGCGAAGTACATGCTCGCCTCCGGCCTCCTGGAGGCCGTCTTCTGCGGCTGCCCGTATGGCACCGGGCCCTACACCATCCTCTCCGACCTGATGCGCTGGAAGCTCTGCCTCAAGCCCACCGGCACGCCCGCCCCCGTGGCCGACTTCACCGGCACCCCGACGGTGGGCCTGCCCGGGATGACGGTGAATTTCACCGACACCTCTGTCAATACCCCCACCGCGTGGTCCTGGGACTTCGGAGACAGTGGCACGAGCACCGCCCAGAACCCGAGCCATACTTACGCCGCCGGCGGCAGCTACACCGTCAGCCTCACGGCCACCAATGCCGGCGGGAGTGATGTCGAGACCAAGACCGACTACATCTCCGTCTGCACCGAGGTGACGCTCTTCGCCAACACCATGTCCCAGTTCATCTGGGGCGGCCCGGTCATCGCCGGCTCGCTGGCCGACGTGCGCACGGACAACGAGGTCTACCACGTGACGCACGTTGACCCCGCTCAATACCAGAACGAGTGCCGGCGCTACTACTATCCGAGCGCCTACGCCCCGGCCGACGTGGCCCGCCTCACGCTCGAGTACGAGTGGAAGGGCTCCCGGGATGACACCCCCAACTACCAGATCAACATCCTCAAGCAGGGCCCGGGGGGCCCAGGCGACGTGATCCCGGAGAACCTGATCCCCCAGCATCTGCACGGCACGACCGAAGGCTGGGAGACGTGGTACAGCGACTCCCCGGCCACCTACATTCGTGACGACAACTCCGTCTGGCTCGATAGCTGCGGGTGCCCCAATGGGAATCCCAATGCCTTTTCGACCTTCATTGACGTGGCCCGGATCAAGCTGTGGGTCAAGCCCGGCGCCACCATCTCCGCACCCACCGCCAACTTCACGGGCGCGCCCACCAGTGGCGCCCCACCCCTGACGGTGAGCTTCACCGATAGCTCCACGGGCTCCCCGGCCTTCTGGGCCTGGGACTTCGGCGATGGGGCCTCCTCCACCGTCCAGAGCCCGTCCCACACCTACAGCAACAACGGCACGTATTCGGTGGCGCTGACGGTGAACAACGGGTACGGCTCCCACACCCTGACCCGGAGCAACTACATCACCGTGGCACAGCCGCCGGCCCCCACCTTCGTCGCCGCGGGGACGGTGGCCTCCGGCACCGGCGCGATCACGCCCGCCCTCCCGGCGGGCCGCCAGAGCAACGACATCCTCTTGCTCTTCTTGGAGACGGCCAATCAGGCGATCTCCATCGCCAACCAGAACGGGGGAACCTGGACCCAGGTGACCAACTCCCCGCAGAGCGTCGGCACGGCCGGAGGCTCCAACGGGACTCGCCTTACGGTGTTCTGGTCCCGCTACAATGGGACCCAGGGCGCGCCCACCACCAGCGACTCGGGCAATCACCAACTGGGTCGCATCATCGCCCTTCGGGGTGCAGCTACGTCCGGTGACCCGTGCAACATCACGGCGGGCAATATCGAATCTACCGTAGATACCAGCGGCGCGATCGCGGGGGCGACCACCACGGTGGTCAATACCCTGGTGGTGGCGGCCATCGCCACCGCCCTGCCGGATGCCTCCGGCACGGCCAACTTCTCGGCCTGGGCAAACGGCGACCTCACCAGCGTCACCGAGCGGACGGATAACACGGTGACCGCCGGCAACGGCGGCGGGCTGGGACTGGCCACCGGAGTGAAGGTGACGGCCGGGGCCTACGGGAACACAACCGTCACCTGTGCGACGGCCTCCACCAAGGCGATGATGAGCATCGCCATCAAGCCCTAGGCAAGACGGACGCGGGGACAGGTAGGGGCGGACCACACGCCCGAGCCAGTCTCCAGTATTGCGGCAAGCTGCTGCAAGCGAGGCGGTCCCCGCCGGGCACTTCCGGCGGGGACCGCGGTGTTTCGCCGGGCCGCGGGGCGCGACAATGCGGCGCGCGGGGAGAGGGTAGTCCGGGCCGCAGGAGAATCCCAGCGGGGCGCGCGGAGAGGGGCCGCGTCGCGGGCGGCGCCAGGAGGCAAAGGTTCATGAAGGCGGTGGTCGCGGAATGGGAGCAGGGGGTGCAAGGTGAGGTGCGGGTGACCCACGGGCGCCTGGCCTCGATCACGGCAGTCAGGGGCGGGGGTCGGGTCGAGGGGCCGAGGTTCTCGGTCAGCGGCCCGGGCCGCGTCGAGATCGCGGTGGACGAGGAGAACGTGGAGCTGGGGGCCTGGCCCACGATGGTCACGGTGGCGACGGAGGCGCACCCCTTCACCTTTCTGCTGCGCGACGTGCATGCGGATTGCCCCATCTGGATTCCGGCCGTTGGCGTGGCCGTGACTGAGCCGGACGATACCCGGAGTTACGTTCAGATCGCGGAAGACATTCGCTCCCGGGGCCTGCAGACGGCCCTCCAGCGCATCGCCTCGGAGCCGGAGGAGAGCTACCAGACCGCGGCGGCCGTGACCCGCTCTCTGCAAGTCCCTACCTGGCTCGGCCTGAGCCGGGACATGCGGACCTTCGAGGTGGAGGTATCGAGAGAGAAGCAGGACTTCCGCATCACCGCCCATTACCACGGGGGCGGGCTCACCCTCGCGGGAGTGGAGAACTACCAGGCCGTCCACAGATTCGCCTACGGCCGGGGCCCCGGGCCCGTAGAGGGTCTGACCCGGCGCCGCCTGGAGGACGGAGTCCTGCCGATTCTCCGTGGCACCTTCGAAGATGATGACGTGCACTACCACTTCACGACGTTCGTCACGCTGGAGCGCTCGCCCCTCACCGCGGAAACATTGCGGGGCACCCATTACCTCGTAGCGAACGGATACGGGTACGGCGTGATGCTGACGGAGGCGCAGCGGGCGCAGTTCGACGCGCTGCAGCCGCGGGAGTTGGAGCGCGAGGAAGAGACCGTGCTCTACTACCGGGTGGAGGCGGTGAACACCGGGCAGGCGCCGCGTTACGCCTGGTTCCAGGCGCCGGACCTGATGGGAGCAAAGGACACGTTCGACGGGGTGCGAGGGTTCCGCGTCTGCGAGGACAGTCGCATACGAAGCCTGGCCAGGATCAACGGAAACCCGCTTCCCAAGCCGGAGGTGGCCTGCCTGCTCAGACCGGGCGAGACGGCGACCTTCGAGTTCCGCATTCCCCACCGGCCGGTCAGCCGGGAGCGCGGGGAGGCGCTGGCGGCGCAGAGCTTCGCGGCGCGGCATGCCGAGTGCCGTGCCTTCTGGCAGGCCAAGCTCGCCGCGGGGGCGCAGGTTTCGCTGCCGGAGCCGCGGCTCAACGAGATGCTTCAGGCCGGGCTGCTCCACCTCGACCTGGTGGCCTACGGCCTCGAACCCGACGGGAGCGTAGCGGCCACCATCGGCGGCTACAACCCCATCGGCTCAGAGAGTTCGCCGATCATCCAGTACTTCGATTCCGTCGGCTGGCACGATCTCGCGCGCCGGTCGCTGAACTTCTTCCTCGACCTGCAGCACGAGGACGGCTTCATGCAGAACTTCGGGGACTACATGCTCGAAACCGGGGCCGCCCTGTGGACCATGGGCGAGCACTTCCGCTACACCCAGGATAGGGAGTGGGTGAAGGCGATCAAGGAGAAGGTGCTGAAGTCGTGCGACTTCATGCTCGCGTGGCGGGGTCGCAATCTCGGGGTGCCGCGGGGCGAGGGCCACGGGATGATGGAGGGGAAGGTGGCCGATCCCGAAGATCCGTTCCGCACCTGGATGCTGAACGGCTATGCCTACCTCGGCCTGGCGCGAACCGCGGAGATGCTGGCGAAGATTGATCCAAAAGAGTCGGCGCGCCTCGCCTCCGAGGCGGAGGCGCTGAAGGCCGACCTGCGGGAGGAGCTGCGGCTGAACTTCGCGAAGTCACCGGTGGTTCCCCTGGGGGACGGCACGTGGTCTCCGACGGCGGCCTCCTGGGCGGAGGGGCGCGGGCCGGTGTGTCTCCTTACCGACGAGAACCTGGCCCGGTACGGCACCTTCACCTGCCGCGATTCCCTGCTCGGGCCGCACTACCTCATTCTCCAGGAGGTGCTGTCTCCCCACGAGCAGATGGCGGACCGGCTGCTGGAGTACACAACCGATCTCTACCATCAGCGCAACGTCGCACTCGGCCAGCCCTACTACAGCGAGCACACGATGGCGCACCTGCAGCGGGGCGAGGTGAAGGCCTTTCTCAAACAGTTCTACAACGGCTATTCCGCGCTGGCGGACCGGGAGACCTACTCGTTCTGGGAGACTTTCGCGCACGCCAGCGCGCACAAGACGCACGAGGAGGGGTGGTTTCTCATGCAGACGCGGTGGATGCTGTATCTGGAGGAGGGGGACACGCTGCGGCTGCTCGCGGGCATCCCCCGCGCGTGGCTGGGGGACGGCAAGCGCATCGCGTTTGCGAACGCGGCGAGCTACTTCGGGCCGGTGTCACTCGAAGTTGTCTCGGAGGTGAATCAGGGGCGCGTCGCGGCGCGGGTGACGTGTGAGAGCGACCGGAGGCCGAAGGTGGTCGCGGTGCGCCTCCCCCACCCCGAGGGCCGGCGCGCGACAGGCGTGCGAGGCGGCGAGTACGATCCTGCGACCGAAACCGTCCGCGTCGAGGACTTCACCGGGCAGGCGGACGTCGTGCTAGCATTCGACTAGGCGTATTGCGCCAGGTGCCGCTGCCCCTTCAGGAACCCCTCTTCCGCCCCGAAGGCGCTGTCTTCATGCTCGATGCTCAGCACGCCATTGTAGCCGACGCTCCGCAGGCGGGCAACGTACACGCCCCAGTTGATGTCGCCGAAGCCGGGGATGACGTAACGCCACCAGCCGCGTGACTGATTTCCCACCTGGCTGAGCGTGTGCCGCTTGATCTCGACATCCTTCGCGTGGGTGTGGAAGATGCGATTCCGGAACAGGTCCACGGCCTCCAGGTAGTCAATCTGCTGCCAGTGCAGGTGCGAAGGATCGAAGTTCAGGCCGAGGTGGGCGTCGGGAAGCAGCTCGAACACCTTCCACCAGTGCTCCAGGTTCATGATGTTGGTGGCGAAGTAGTTCTCGAAGGCCAGCTTCACCTTCTGCTTGCCGGCGGAGTCCAGCAGCGGCCGCATCACCCCGGGCAAGTCCTGCTCGATGGTCTGCATGCGATCCTTGCCCGGCACCGGGAACCCGGCGAGGGTGCAGACCACGTCCACCTCGAGGATCACGGCCGCCCTGATCACCTCGCGCATGGCCTTGCCGGTCTGCGCCCGCGCGGCGCGATCCGGCTCGGTGAGGTTGGTGTAGAAGGCCAGGCTGGAAATGCGCACGCCCGCAGCCGCCAGGCGCCTCCGAATCTCCTTCGCCTTGGCGGCGGTCAGGGCGTTTGTGTCCAGATGCTTGCTCCCCGGTCCCGCCGCGACCTCCAGTGCCTGGAACCCGTTCTTGCCGGCCCAGTCAATCACCCACTCCAGCGACTTGTTCCCGAACGGCGCCGTCAGCAGACCAATGTCCACGTTCTTCCTCCGTACGGAGTCTTTCGCAGTGCCTATTAGCCGAGTCGGCTCTCTCCCCTTCCTCCGTTAGGGAGGAGCATTCGGGCGGGGCGACGAATCTCGGCCCGTACGTCCATTCCCCCCACGGAGGCCGCGGCATGCCGGAGTTCTTCATGCGCCAGGGGGCGAGCCAGCCTCGCTCCGCCATCACTGTCACCGATCGGATCACCCACACCATGGCCGAGGGGCTGGGGGTCAACTGGTTCTCGACCTTCGACGCGAAGACCTATCCCGCCCCCGAGGATGACGCGCGCTGGGGGCGGATTCTCGATCACGCCACGTTTCTGAACATCAACTTCGTGCGCTTCGGTCAGGACTCGCACGTCCTCACCGACGACCGCGGTAACTTCATCCCCGGCCACTGGTCCTTCGACCAGCTCCGCCGCCTGAATGCCTGGGCCGAGCCGCGCGGCGTGAGCATCATTGCCGACACGTGGTGGCTCCCCGCGCCGTTTCAGTTCAAGCCCTGGCCCGGCGCGCCGCGCGCGTGGGGCGCCGAAGACACCGAGTACCAGTTGGGGATTGAGGACATTGATGGCTATGTCGGCCGCTTCGTCGTCCCCTACCTGAAGTACGTGTCCGGGGAGATGGGCTGCCGCGCGGTGCGCTGGTACAATCACGTGAACGAGCCGCTCGGGGAGAGCTATCAGGGCACGACGCCGGAGGGGATTGATGAATGCGCCCGCTACGTCGAGGTGCTCGCGGCGATTCGCCAGGGCCTGAACGAAGCCGGGCTGGCGCACATCGGGAATATGGGGCCCGACGCGTGCACTCACCTGCCGCAGTACTACTTCATCCCCCACATGCTGGAGATCGGGGCCGACCCGGATCCCTACATTCAGGCCTACTGCATGCACCAGTATCAGAGCCGCTTCGACTGGGACACGGCGCACGACGTCACGCAGTCCAGCACCATGAGCGCGACCATTGACCAGCAAATGGCCGAGTACTGCGGCCACGCGCACTCCCGCGGCAAACCCTATCTGATCACGGAGCTGGGCATGTTCCAGTACGGGTGGCGCTGGGGTGACCCCGCGGGGCCGGCGCGCCACGACAGCGCGGTGTTGGAGGCGGAGTTCGCGGTGCGGGCGATGGCCAAGGGCGCGGACTGCGTGCTGCGCTGGGCCTGGCTCAACCCCGGCGACCGGGACGGGTGGTGGCAGCTCGTCAACACCGCAGACGGCAGCGACGCACCGGTGCTGAATCCCTACTACGGCTACGCGACGCTGATGCGCTACGTAAGCCGCCAGGCGAAGATCCTTGCCAGTGAGGTCGCGTACATTGGCGAAGGTCCAAGCACCGTGCACAGCGTGGCTGTGGAGAACCAAGACGGGTCGCGGACGCTGCTCGTCGTGAACGACAACTGCAATGCCTGCGAGCCCGTGCTCATCAGGTTCCCGGTCGGCGCCGGGAGCACGGTGCGCAAGATCGTGAACGACCCAGTGAGGAAGCACCAGGAGGTCGGGGAGTTCGCGGTCAGTGCGGGCGCGTTCGAGCACGCGGACGTGCTGTCGCCGATGAGTCTGACGGTGTATACAACCAGTACGATGTAGGGGCACAGCATGCTGTGCCCCTACTGCTGTGCCCCTATCCGCCGATGATCTCCCGCAGTGCCACCACGTGCTGCTGGAAGGCGTGCCGTCCCTTGACTGTCACCGCCACAAACGTGCGCGGCTTCCGTCCCACGAACGTCTTCTCCACCGCGATGTAGCCCGCGTCTTCGAGCTTCTGGAGGTGCGCCCCCAGGTTCCCGTCGGTGGCCTGCACCAGCTCCCGCAGCGAGGTGAAGTCCATCTGCTCGCGCGCCTCGAGGGCCATCAGTGCCGCCATGATGCTGAGGCGAATGGGCTGATGAATGGTCGGATCGAGCGCGGCCATGCCTACCTCGCTTTCCGCCGGATCACCAGCCCGGTGCCGAGGAGCGTTCCTCCGCCCATTACGGCCATCCACAACCAGTACCACTGCGGCAGGACGAAGAGTCCGGCCACGGTGAAGGCCGTGATCGCCAGCGCGACGCCGATGAGCACCCGGCTTCCCAGCCACAGCCCCATGACAACGTAAACGAACATGGGAATGGTGGAGGCAATGGCCCCGTAGTGCCGAACGAACTGCGGCTCAGCCTGGCTGGAGACGTGGACGAAGGGCCAGAGGAGGGCAATCCAGAGCGCCGCATACGCGTACGCGCCCCACCACAGGAACCCAATCCGCGAGCCGAGTGGCGATTTGATGGGGAACCGCCGGCTCACCTGAATGGTGGCGATCACCCCGACGGCAACGACTATCAGCCAGACGGACCCGCAGTACTGCGGCTGGGGCGCGAACTGGGTCACTACGAATCCCACGGTCCACACCACGCCCCAGAGGAGGAACAGCAAGGCACCCCCTTGCATCATCAGCTTGCGGGTGCGGTCGGTCACCTCCTCAATCCGCTCCAACGATTCCTGTGCGTCCTCGCGTCTCGCCTCCATGACAACCTCGCTTTCTTCAGAGTCCTCTGCATTTCAGAGCACTCTGAAATGTCGCGGTTGTCAAGGGGTCTGAAGGACATTTCTTGGGCGCGGCAGCGGGGCGTTGCGGGGAGGCCCCTCGTCTACTTCCCTACCACCTTCGCCCCCAGCAGGAACAGGTCGAGGGCGATGAGGAGGACGGTCAGCACCCAACACACCGCCGCATAGGTGCGGCCGGCAGCTAGCTTGCCCATGATGTCCCTGCGCGTCACCAGCTTCACCATGATGATGAGGATGACGGGCAGGAGCAAACCGTTGAGGACCTGGGAGAAGATCATCACCCGGATCAGCGGGACGCCGGGAAGCAGCACGATGCCCGCGCCGAGGACGATGAGCAGGGCGTAGAGGGTGTAGAACTGCGGCGCCTGCCGGAATTTCTGATCCAGACCCCGCTCCCAGCCGATCCCTTCGCACACGGTGTAGGCGGTGCTGAGGGGCAGGATGCTGGCGGCGAAGAGGGCCGCGTTCAGCAGCCCGATGGCAAAGAGGATGGTGGCGCCCTCCCCGGCCAGAGGGGCCAGCGCCTTTGCCGCCTGGAGGGCGGTGATCTCCTTGGTGGGCGACAAGGGGTAGACGCTGGCCGCGCAGGCGACGAGGATAAAGAAGACCACGATGATGGCAAAGACCGCTCCGACGATAACGTCCCAGCGGGCGAGGTGGTACTGCGCCGGGCGAGTGCCCCGTTCCACCACCGTGGCCTGCAAGAAGAACTGCATCCACGGGGCGATGGTCGTTCCGACGACTCCCACTGCGGTGTAGACGAACGCGACGTCGGACTGGAAGTGAAACGTGACAGATTGCCGGGCGATCATCCCCCACTGCGGGTGGGCCATGAATCCGGAGATGGGGTAGGCCAGGTATACGAGGCAGGCCACCAGGAAGATGCGCTCCACGCTGCGGTAGCTGCCGCGCAGCACGAGGATCCAGACGAAGAAGGCCCCGACGGGAACGGAAAAGTACTTCGGAATCCCGAACAGCGTCGCCCCCTCGGCCAGACCGGCGAACTCGCCCGCGGTGTTGGAGAGGTTGGTGATCACCAGCGCGAGCATCAAGATGAGGGTGACCTTGACACCGAACTCCTCCCGGATCAGATCGGCGAGTCCCTTGCCGGTGGCCACGCCCATGCGGGCGGAGATCTCCTGCACGATGACCAGCACGAGGAGCGTGGGCCACAGGATCCACAGGATCTCGTAGCCGTAGTGCGCGCCCGCGGAGGAGTAGGTGGCGATGCCGGGGGCGTCGTTGTCCACGTTGGCGGTGATGAAGGCCGGCCCGACGATGGCGAACACCGCGAGCAGGGGCAGCAGTAGCCGTCGGCGGAGCAGGGAGTACAAGGTCCCGCTCCTCGCTCAGCGCGCAAACGCCTTCGGGAGTCGCTTCTTCCAGCGCGTCGGCAGCACCGCGTCAATGGCATCGTCCACGGTGACGATGCCCAGCATCTTCCCCAGGTCGTCTATCACCGGCACGGCGAGCAAGTTGTAGCGCGCGATCACCCGGGAGACGTCCTCCTGCGAATCGAGCAGGTGCACGGTGATGAGATCGCGCGCCATGATATCATCGAGCAAGGCCTCCGGCCGCGCGACGATGAGGCCCCGCAGGGAGATCACGCCCACTAGCCGCCGCTCGGCGTCCAGCACGTAGAGGTAGTAGATGGTCTCCGGCTCATCGCCCACCTTGCGCACGTAATCAATCGCCTGTTGAACGGTGAGACCGGCGGGGAGCGCGACGAACTCGGTGGTCATGAGGCCGCCGGCGGAGTCATCGGGATACTTCAGCAGGGCCCGCACGTCTGAGGCCTCGTCCGGCTCCATCAGGCTCAGCAGGTGATCGGCGCGTTCCTGCGGGAGATCGCCGACCAGGTCGGCCGCCTCGTCCGGGTCAATCTCGTCCAGGATGTCGGCCGCCTTCTCCGCGTCCACCGAATCGAGCACGGACTTCTGCAGGTCAAACTCCATCTCTTCCATCGCGGCCGCCGTGGTCTCGTCATCGAGGGAGGACACCACGGCCGCCCGATCGTCCGCGCTCAGCTCGCCCAGGATGTCGGCCAGGTCCGCGGGGTTGAGGCGGCGCAGCTTCGCCCGATCGGTGTCGAGCTGGAGCTGCTGGGAGGACTCGTCCAGGGAGTGCACGTGCTCCCAACTGATGATGTCCTCCTGCGGCCGCTTGCCGAACCAGCCGTAGGCGCGAAGCGCCAGCCCCTCCCAGTTGAAGCGCCGCAGGAAGCTCCGGGTGCCAGTCCCGACGGCCACGAGGCGCACCTGGCCCCCGACAGATCCGAGCTTGAGATCGTTCACCTTCACCACGCGGTGCCCCCGGATGTCCACGATCTGCTTGTCCAGAATGGACTGCTCGAGGAGCACCTCGCCCGGCTCGATCTCGCTCGGGGCGAGCTGATCGGCGGGCACGTTGAGGGTGACGACTTCGGAGGAGACGCTGCGCACCGCGCTCCAGGGGAGCACGAGTTGCCCCTTGTGGCCGCGTGGGCGCAGGACGAGCTTAGTGGCGGGCGGGAAGGTCTCGCCGAGGCGAACCGCGATGTCCCGCACCTGCCCGACCATCTTCCCGTCGCGGTCGAGCACACCCATGCGCAGCAGATTGCTCAAGTAGGCGTCGGCGTAAAAGATCATCGCCGTCCTCCTCTGCCACCACGATCTGAGGCATTGTGCGCTCCTTTCTCCCGCGTCGGGTCAACGGCTCGCAGCCGCCCGGGCCAAACGAAAAGCCTTCCCGGTCAGGGAAGGCCCTCGAGGCGCACGCGGCCGGTCACACCGGCTCGTCAGGCATCGTCGCCTGCCTCCTCGCACGCGTGGCCCCCTACCGGGTTGACACCGGGTCTCGCCGGGTCGGTCGGTTTCCCTGACTGATTACGTGATCCGGAATCCATAGCTATGCAAAAGGGCTGCCCCCGCCGCTCGGGGGCTACTCCTGGGTGAGGATACTCGCTTGCCCAGCCAGTGTCAAGACAAGCCGATTCTCGATTTTGCCCCAGCCACCACGGGTCGTTAGTGGCGGGCGAACATGGCCGCCGCGACCACCAACCCCACTACCACCGCCGGCCAGACGTAGACGATGCTGCGGCGCAGGATCTGCTGCACGTCCACGCCGAGGTAGTTGGCGATCCACACGTTGTGGGTATTGGTCGGATCGCACACGCCCTGCACCTGCCCCACGGAAAGCAGGGCGGCCATCACCCGCGCCGGCCCGAGCCCCGGGGCGGCCGCCATCATCGCCGACAAGCCCGCCCCCAGTCCGTAGAGATTGAGCGGCCCGCGGTAGAGCGCGAGGGGAGCCAGCACCGAGAAGACGACCACATACATCACCGGGCCGTGAGGCAGGATGACCCTCAACACCGGCATGACCTGGGCTTGCACCTGCGGGTGCATGACCGCGGTGACGAGCATTCCGATCCCCAGCATGAGCACGACCGCGGGCGCGACCGCGGCGATGCCGTCCACGGCGCTCCGCGCCAGCAACTGGATTCGCCCCTGCGCCGGCCGACGCGCAGTGAGGAGCCCGTAGCAAATCCCGAGGAGCATGGCGGTGATGATGGGGAAGTCAATGGGGTTCGGTCTAGGCACCAGTACCGCAAGCAGAACGGGAATGTACAGGCATATCAGGAGGACGACCCACACAGCCATCGCCAGGAGGCTGACCGCGACGAAAAGCGCACGATGCACTGGGTTGCGCTGTCGGGGAAGGAATATCCAGAGCGCCGCGATCGCCACTGGGATGGGGGCGGCGTGCGCGGCTACGTTTGTGGCCGCCAGCGACCACCCCAGGTTGTAGAGAGCGAACCCGAGGATCGGGATCAGCGGTACGAGAGGCGTCAGGAGCGAATACCAGGGGGCGAAAGAGGTCTGTTCCGTCGGTCTCGTCGCCGCCCAGAACCGCCGCATGCGGCTCGGGCGCGTCTCGATGAGCGCGAAGGCCACGACGGCGGCCACCATCACCCCGGCGAAGGGGATGGCGAAGGAGAAGATCTGCCCCTTGCTGAGGCGGAGCACGTCGAGGTAGACCTGCCAGTTGGTCAGGTTGAAGATCCCTCCGATGCTCAGCCCAAACAGGAACAGCCCGCCCACCACGAGCGGTCGAAGGCCCAGCGCGAGGAGGATCGGGAAGACGATGGTGGCTACCATGATGACCGCGCCCAGGCCGCCCAGCGTGGTGAAGAGCACGGCCACCACCGCGGTGAGCACGAGGGAAAGCACGAGCGGGCGGTCTCCGCCCAGCTCGGCCGCCTTCTTCACCATCGTCTCCGCGATTCCGGTCTTGCTGATGATCTCGGCGAGCACCGCCCCGAGCATGGCCGCGGTGTAGGCCTTGTAGAGCAGGACGCTGCCGTCACTGACGACCGAAGCGAGATCCCGCCACGGCAGGCGCGCCGCCAGCGCGATCGCCACGGCCATGATGGGCAGCGCGATGAGCGCGGGCAGGCGGTTCAGGTACATCAACACCGCCATGATCGCGAAGATCCCGAGGATCACCAGCGCCAGCGTCACCGCGTTGCTCCTCCGCCGTATTGGTGCCCCCTCAGCTCTCTATGCCCCGAACTTCTCCTGCACTCCCATCAGGTTCGTCATGATGGGCATGACATCGAAGCCGCGAATGCGCCCCAGCGCGCCGCCCACGACGGACCGCTCGTCGTACCCCATGACGCGGTCGGAGAGAAGTGCCGGCCCGCAGATCGCGAGCGGCACCGGGTCCCCGGTGTGATCGCCGAAGGTGATGGGGGTGGCGTGGTCGCAGGTGATGGCCAGGTGGAGATCGGCCGGCCCGTGCTCGTGCACATAGCCCACCAGGTGGTCGAACTTCTCCACCGCACCGATCTTCGTCTCCACGCTGGCGTCGTGCCCGGAGAGGTCGGGAGCCTTCAAGTTGCACAGCACGAAGTCGTGATCCTCCAGCATCGTGATCACCATCTTCGCGAGCGCCAGCTCATCCGTGTCCGCGCCGCCGGTAGCGCCCTCCACGTGCGGCACGTCCATCGCCAGATAGCGGCCGATGCCCGCGATCAGCCCGGTCTCCACGACGCACGCGCCCGGGATTCCATAGCGCTCCCGGAACGGTTCGAGGTGCGGCGCGAGTCCCACGCCCCGCGGCATGATGCAGTTGGCCGGCCGCTTGCCGGCCGCCTCCCGCGCCTTGTTTACCGGATGATCCTTGAGGATCTGCCAGGCGCGCAGCACGAACTGGTTGAGCACACGCGCGGTCTTGCGGGAGGGCGGGTCGGCGCCCTGCGCCCCGTGGGGCACCGTGCCTTCATGATGGGGGTCCACATCGCTGACGTTCGCCCCCAGGTCCGGGCCGCGCAGCAGCAGTGCGCCGCGGTGCTCGACCGACTCCTTGAAGAGGCACGTCACGTCCTCGATCTGCATCCCATCTACGGCCTGCGCTAGCTCGTGCGTCCCCTCGGCAATGCGCTGGGCGCGGCGATCCACCAGGGTGGCGCCGTCGAAGTGCCCGTCCGGCAGCAGCCGGAGGGTGCCCTCAAGAGTGGAGAAGTTGCAGCGAAAGCAGATGTCGCCGCCCTTGACGTCCAGCCCGATCCCCAGGGCCTCGAACGGGCCGCGGCCGGTGTACACCTTGTAGGGGTCGTAGCCCAGGATGGCGAGGTGCGAGGTGTCGCTGCCGGCCCGCACCCCGGGGCCGATCGGATCCATGAGACCGCACTGCCCGCTCGCCGCGATGTGGTCGAGGTGCGGCGAGTCAGCTACCTCCAGCGGGGTGAGGCCGTTCAGGGCCGGCACCGGCCGGTCGGCCATACCATCCGCGATGAGCACGACCCCTTTCGTCTGCATGGACATCTGCTCAACTCCTGCTGTGTGCGGCCCTCGATCATCAGGGCAGCACGATCTTTCCCAGTATTACCGCGTGCCGGGCCCCCGTGGCCGAGGGAACGTTCGCCGGCACGCCCAGCACCGTCTCGTTTCCAAGCAGGGCAAAGGCGATCGCCTCTTTCGCCTCGCCGTTGATCCCGAAGTCCTCGTGCGTCCGCACCGCGCAGTGCGGCAGCCGCTCCGCCAGCCACCGCCTCAGCGTCCGGTTGTAGCTTCCGCCTCCACCCAAGATCACCTCGTCCACACCCCATCGGGGGAACACGAAATCGCGGTAGGCCGCCGCGATAGACACGGCCGTGAATGCGGTGACCGTGGCCACCAGATCCTCAGCGCGGCGCTTCCCCGCGGCCTCCAACAGGCGCGTCGCGAACGCCTCCCCGAACTCCTCCCGCCCGGTGCTCTTGGGCGGAGGCAGGGCAAGGAACGGGTGTCGCATGAGGTCGGCCAGCAGTGCCTCGTCCACTTCCCCGCGCGCGGCCCACTCGCCGTCCCGATCGTAGCCGGCCTCGCCGTGGCTGAGCCGGGAGACCACCGCGTCTATCACCATGTTCCCCGGGCCGGTGTCGAACGCGATGACCTCCGCCAGACCGCCTCCCGCGGGCAGCACCGTGACATTGGCGATGCCCCCGAGGTTCTGCACCGCGCGCGTCTTCTCCGGGTGGCGGAACAGCACCCAGTCGGCATAGGGCACGAGCGGCGCGCCCTGCCCTCCCGCAGCCATGTCACGCGGACGAAAGTCCGCAACCACCATCACCCCGGTGATCTCTGCGATGACGGCCGGCTCGGCAATCTGCACGGTCGCTCCCTCCGCGGGGAGGTGGCAGATCGTCTGCCCATGGGAGGCGATCAGGTCTACCTCGGACAGCGCAACGCCGGCCTGCCGTGCCACCTCTCGCGCGGCCTCCGCGAACTCCCGTCCCAGAGCCACGTTCACGCGTGCCACGTCGCCCACGCGCGCCTCGGGAGTGAAGAGGGCCATCAGAGAGCGCCGGAACTCCGGCGCATAGGGACGGCAGACGAAGGCCTCGAGCGAGACCCGCATCGTCTCGCCCGAACCTGAGACGCGACACAGGGCGGCATCAATGCCGTCGGCCGAGGTGCCGGACATCAGCCCGATGACGAGCCGGCTCTCCTTCGTCGCGTAGCAGGCGAGCGCCTCCACCGGTCACGGCTCTCGCAAGGCAAGTTCAGGAGTGCTCATCCGTTCCACCGTCACCCCCGGATAGTAGGCGGCCAGGATCTCCTCCGCACTTTGCCCCGCCGCGGCCCGGCCCCGCGCCCCCCACTGGCACATCCCGATCCCGTGTCCATGCCCACGGCCGGTGAAGACGAACGATGCGGGCGTGCCCCTGCGGTTCGCCTTCGTCTTCAGCTCGAACTCCGTGCTCCGCAGTCCGCTGGGCCCGGCGAATCCCGTTCCGAAGAGCCACCGAATCGAGTCCCCCATTACCCGGTAGAGGCCGGTGGTCGTCTTCACCTCCAGCCACTTCACCCGGTCCCCGTCCCGCGCTTCGACCCGCAGCGCGAGCAGGCGTCCCGGCGAGATGCTGTCATCGCCCAAGACCGTTCGCAGATTCCGCGCCACCAGCCTCTGGCCCTCCGCATAGCTGAACCGCTTCGTCCAGGTAACCGTGTGGCCCTGCCCACAATAGGCGCCGTTGCCGTCGCCATCCTCGGCCCCGCACAAGTAGGGGAGCAGCTTGCCCTGCCGCGTCTCCCACGCGGCCACGGTGTGGCCCCCACAAGCCGCGGAGTACTGCGCGTCTATGAGCAGCCCGTGGTAGGCGAGCACTTCGCCTGCGGTTTCCGCGACGGCCTGACGCGCGGTCGCCTCCGGGGCCGGAACGCCCGCATACGCGTGGCAGTGCACCCGGCTGCAGAGGTCCGCGCCCTCGGCCTCGTGATCGCCCAGGTGGAACAGCGTGTAGGTGCGCGCGGCGATGGCCTGGGCCTTCAGTGCCTCCAGCAGGAAGCCCTTCGGGACCTCCGCCGCCACCACCCCCGCGGTGTAGGCCTCCAGGTCCACGCGCTCGATCACGTCCACCCCACCCGCGGCCCGGAACTCGATGGTCCCGGGATACTGCCCCCGCGCTCCCCATCCGCCAACAGACGAGAGCGTCGCCGGCGGGCCCTCCTCGGCCGGCCGCACGGTGAAGCGCGTTCCTCGCACCTCCCGCCCGACGCCCTCGACCGCGAGGATTCCACCGCGGCGCTTGACCGTCAGCAGTCCGCCGGCCGCGACGGTCGCCACCTGCTGCCCGGTGTCCGCGTTCTCGACGAGGGCGGCCGCCCCCGGCCGCAGCCACACCTGGGTCGCCCCGTGCACGATCAGCACCCGGATGGGGTGGGCGGAGACGTACCGGGCCGCTTCCATCACCGGCACCTCCCGGGGAAGCGCTCCGACCCCGCCGAGGTGGAGTAGCACCAACGCGCCCGCGGCCCAGGCCCCGCCGCTCATCCCGCCTCCTCGTACGCCGTCAGCCAGCCCGGGAAGTCGGCCAGGCTCTCGATCACGGCATGGGCGCCGGCCGCGAGCAGGCTCTCGTCTCTGCTGTTCCCGGTTCTCACGCCCACGCACACGCGCATCCCTGCGGCCCGGCCCGCCTGCATGTCGAAGGCATGGTCCCCCACCATCGCGGCCGTCTGCGGCGCGCCGTCAACGTGGGCGAGGGCGCGCCGTACGTGATCGGGGTCAGGCTTGACTGCGGGCACATCGTTGCGCGTGAGCAGCACGTCATAGTCCGCCCATCCACCCAGCACGGCGGCGGTGACCGCGCGGCAGTTGCGGGTGATAAGCGCCACCGCCACCCCCCGTCCCCGCAGCGCGCCCAGGGCCTCCGCCGCCCCCGGAAGGAATCTCGCCCGCTCGGCAGCCGCTACCTCGATCTCCTCCACGGCCTGCTCCGCCTCCGCCCGGAACCGGCTCCTCCCCTCCCCCACCCGGGCGCTGACGGCCTCGATCTGTTCCAGCACGCCCCGCGCCCCCAGTTGCGCCACGTCCACCCCATGGGCGGCCGCAATCCGCGCCACCGCCGCGCGCATCGCCGCGAAATCATACGGGCACGTTACCACCGTCCCGTCCACGTCCAGCACTACCGCCCGGATCTTCGCCATCGCGAGCCCTGCATCCCAACACGTCGGGCAGGAGCTGTGCCCCTGCCCACCCACGCGCCCGTTTCGTTGCCGCGCCCCGGTAGCCCTCCCCCCTCGCTACTGTACCCGCCCGGCGATCAACGTCGCATTGTGGCCGCCAAACCCAAAGGAGTTCGAGAGCGTCACCTCGATCTTGCTCGGGCGGGCCACCTTCGGCACGTAGTCCAGGTCGCAGTCCGGATCGGGCGTGTCCAGGTTGATCGTCGGCGGCGCCACCTGATCCCGCATCGCCAGCAGACAGGCGATCAACTCCACTGCTCCCGCCGCGCCCAGCAGGTGGCCGGTGGTGGACTTGGTAGAGCTGATCGGCACGCGGCGCGCGTGCTCGCCAAAGACCTGCTTCACCGACGCGGTCTCGGCCGGATCGCCGCTCGGGGTGGCCGTGCCGTGCGCGTTGATGTAGTCCACCGCCTCCGGCGCCAGCTTCGCCCGCCGCAGGGCCGCCTCCATGGCGAGCGCCTGCCCGGCCCCGTCCGGCGCCGGGAGGGTAATGTGATAGGCGTCACAGGAGGCCCCGTACCCGAGGATCTCGCCGTAGAGGCGCGCCCCCCGCGCCCGCGCGTGCCCGTATTCCTCCAGCACCACCACCCCCGCGCCCTCGCCCATGACGAAGCCGTCGCGATCCTTGTCGAACGGCCGGCTGGCCGCGGGAGGGTCATCGTTGCGCCGGGAGAGAGCGCGCGCCGCGCAGAATCCCGCCACCGACAGCGGCGTGATCGCCGCCTCGCTGCCCCCGGCGACCATGATGTCGGCCGCCTCCCGCACGATCATCTCCGTCGCCTCGCCGATGGAGTGTGCGCTCGTCGCGCAAGCGGTCACGATGCTCATGTTCGGGCCCTTCAGCCCGTACTTCATGGCCACCTTGCCGGAGGCGATGTCAATGATCAGCATGGGGATGAAGAACGGACTGACGCGCCCGGGCCCTTTGTCCAACAACACCTTGAGCTGGCTTTCCCACACGTTGCACCCGCCAATCCCCGACCCGATCAGCACCCCCGCGCGGCTCCCGTCCTCGCGAGAGAAGTCCAGCCCGGAGTCCTCCACTGCCTGGATCGCCGCGGCGATGCCGAACTGCGCAAACCGGTCGGTGTGCCGCACCTCCCGCGCCTCGATGTAGGGCGCAGGATCGAACCCCCTGACTTCCCCGGCGATCTGGCTGGTGAATTCGGAGGCGTCGAAGAGGGTGATCCGCCCGATGCCGGACCGGCCCTCCCGCATCCCCTGCCACGTGGCTTCTGCGGTCAGGCCGAGGGGCGTGACCGCGCCGATGCCGGTCACGACGACGCGTCGTTCCATGGGTGCTCCTGCTTACGGCTCACAAAGCGCCGCGCGGGCGCGCGGCTCGGGACACCGCTAGGCCTTCTTCGACTCGACGTACTGCACCACGTCCCCCACCGTCTTGAGCTTGTCCGCATCCTCCTCCGGGATGTCTGGCAGCTCGAACTTCTCCTCCAGGGCCATCAGCAGTTCTACCAACGTGAGCGAGTCCGCCCGGAGATCCTCCTCGAAAGAAGAGTTGGCGTTCACCGTGTTCCGGTCCACCCCCAACTGCTCCGCCACCAACGTCCGCACGTCTTCCAGAATCGCCTCGTTCATTTCTGCCTCCGCAGGCTTCCTACGAATCAGTGCTGCGACAGTACCAGCCCCTATCCCCTATCCCCTATCCCCTGATCTGGCCCCTAGACCCTAGCCCCTAAACCCTAGCCCCTAATATCACATATGCATCCCGCCGTCAACCTGCAGCACTTGCCCGGTGATATAGCTCGCCGCCGGGGACACGAGAAAGGCGACCGCCTCGGCCACGTCCTCCGGCTGCCCCAGCCGGCCGAGCGGAATCAGTGCCGCCAGCTTCTCCTTCGCCTCCTCGCTCAGCGCATTCGTCATCGCTGAGACGATGAAGCCGGGCGCCACCGCATTTACAGTAATACCACGTGAGGCGAATTCTCTCGCCATCGTCTTCGTCAACCCGATCAGCCCCGCCTTCGAGGCCGAGTAGTTCGCCTGCCCCGCATTCCCCATCACCCCGACGACCGAGGCCATGTTCACGATCCGCCCCGACCGCTGCCGCAGCATCACCTTCGCCGCCGCCCGCGAGCAATAGAACGCCCCCGTCAGGTTGATGCTCAGCACCTGCTGCCACTGCTCGTCGCTCATCCGGATCATCAGCCCGTCCTTGGTGATCCCCGCGTTGTTCACCAGCACGTCCAGGCGGCCCAGTTGCTCCACCGCCTGCTTCACCATCGCCTCCACCTGGGCCGAGTCGGTGATGTCGGCCGGGACCACCGCCGCGCGACGCCCGAGCCCCCGCACCTCCCCCGCCACCTGCTCCAACTCCTCCCGTCCCGCCTCGATGTCGTTCAGCGCCAGGTCCATCCCCATGCCCGCCAGCTTCAGCGCCACCAGCCGGCCGATCCCGCGCCGCGCCCCGGTTACTAGGGCAACTTGCGACTGCCCCGCTTCCTCTGCTGTCATCCGCGTATCTCCTCGATCAGACGGTCCACTTCCTCCGGCCCGCCCACCGCCCGCGCCCGCGCCGCCGGCGCGATGCGCTCGATCAGCTTGGTCAGCACCTGCCCCGGTCCCACCTCCAGAAACGTGGTCACCCCGCCCGCCACCATCACCTCCACCGACCGGGCCCAGTGCACCGGGCTGATCATCTGCCGGGACATGGCCTCGCGCACTCCCTCCGCCGTCGTCACGGCTTCCGCCGTCGCGTTCGCCACCACGGGAATCGCCGGCTGCTGAAGCGGCAGCTCCGCCGCCAGCGCCGCAAACTCCGCCGCCGCGGCTTCCATCAGCGGCGAGTGGAACGCTCCCGAGACGCGCAGCGGAATCGCCCGACCCTTCGCTGCCTTGACCAACTCCGCCGCGCGCGCCAAGGCCGCCGGCTCGCCGCTGATCACCACCTGCCCGGGCGAGTTGTAGTTCGCCACCACCACCTCGCCCGCCCCCCGCGCTTCCTCGCAGATCGCCCCCACCTGCTCCTCCGCCAGCCCGATCACGGCCGTCATCCCGCCGGGTCGAGCCCCCGCCGCCGCCTCCATCAGCTCCCCCCGTCGCTTCACCAGGGCCAAGGCCCCTTCGAACGACAACGCCCCCGCCGCCACCCACGCCGCGAACTCACCCAGGCTGTGGCCGGCGACCACGCTGGGGCGCACACCGCGGGCCGACAAGACCGCCAGCCACGCCACCGAGGTGGCCAGCAGGGCCGGCTGCGCGATCTCCGTCCGCTGCAGCGCGGCCTCGTCCGCACTCGTACAGATCTCGGCCAAGCCAAAGCCCGCCGCGTCTGCGCGCGCAAACAGATCGCGCGCGGCCGCCTCCGCGGCCAGCAGCGCCCCCGCCATCCCCGCCTTCTGCGACCCCTGTCCCGGAAAGACGAACGCCAGCCCGCCCGCTACCACCGCAGCACCATGCTCGCCCAGCTCAGCCCCGCGCCGAAGCTGGAGAGAAGGAGGTGGTCCCCCCGCTTGATCTGCCCGGCCCGCGCCGCCTCGTCCATGGCGACCGGAATGGTGGCCGCGGAAGTGTTGCCATAGCGATCCCCGTTGCGCAGGAACCGCTCGAACGGAATGTCCAGCCGCTTCGCCGCCGCGTCCACGATGCGCAGGTTCGCCTGGTGGGGGATGGCCACGTCAATGTCCTCCATCGTCAGGCCCGCGCGGCGCACCGCCACTTCCGACGACTCCACCATCGCCCGCACCGCGAACTTGAACACCTCCTGCCCCACCATCTTCAGGTAGTGCTGGCGCGCGGCCACCGTCTCCGCCGAGGCCGGCAGGCGCGACCCTCCCGCCGGTAGGCTCAGCACCTCCGTCGCGCCGTCGCCGTCGTTCCCCAGAGAGTAGGAGAGGATGCCGCGCCCCGCTTCCACCGGGCCGATCACCACCGAACCCGCGGCGTCGCCGAACAGCACGCACGTGCGCCGGTCCTCCCAGTCCGTGAACTTCGACAGCACGTCCGCCCCGCTGATCACGGCGTACTCGTACGCGCCGCTCCCCACCATCGCCCCGGCCGCGGCCAGCGCGTACACGAACCCGGTGCACCCCACCAGCACATCGAAGGCCGCCGCCTTGGTCGCCCCGATCGCGTGCTGCAGCAGCGAGGCGGTGCAGGGAAAGAGCGTGTCCGGCGTGACCGTCGCCACCACCACCAGGCCGATCTGCGCGGGCTGCAGCCCGGCGTCCGCGATGGCCGCCGTCGCGCTGTGGGTCGCCAGATCGGAGGTGGCGACGTCCGCCTCGGCGATGTGTCGTTCTACAATCCCCGTGCGCGTGCGAATCCACTCGTCCGACGTGTCCACCATCTTCTCCAGGTCGAAGTTGGTGAGCACGCGCGGCGGTGCGTACGACCCGGTCCCAATGATGCCGACAGGGCGAAGCGTTCCGTTCAAGTCACTACTCCTGCGAAGGGGGCACCAGCCCCGTGCGCGTGAGCGGAAGCCAACGCGCAGAGGGGCCCCTCCTCAGCCCACATCCTTCGCAGCGCCCGGCAACTCTTCCTCTATGCGATACTCCGACAGCCGCTGCGCGGTGCGAATCGCGTTCGCCACGGCCGCCGCGTTCGAGCGTCCGTGCCCGATGATCACCGCCCCGTTCACCCCCGCCAGCAGCGCCCCCCCGTACGTCGCATAGTCCAGCTGTCCCCGCATCGTCAGCAAGGCCGGCTTCAGCAGCCACCCGGCCAACCGGTAGCGCATCCGCGAGTGAATCTGCTGCCTCAGCATCCCCAGCATCAGCTCGATGAACCCCTCCACCGACTTCAGCACGATGTTCCCCGCAAACCCGTCGCACACCACCACGTCCACCTCCCCCCGCACCAGCTCCTTCCCCTCGATGTTCCCGATGAAGTTCAGCGGCGAGTCCTTCAGCAGCAGGTGCGTCTTCTTCACCTGTGCGTTCCCCTTGGATGGCTCCTCCCCGATGCTCAGCAATCCGACTCTCGGGTTCGACTGGCCCAGCAGCGACTTCGCATAGGCCACCCCCAGGTAGGCGAAGTCCACCAGGTTGCCGGGCTGGCAGTCTACCGTCGCCCCCACGTCCAGCACCACCACCCCGGAGTGGCGCGTCGGGAAGACCACCGCGATCGCCGGGCGCTCGATCCCCGGCAGCATCCCCAGCCGCAGCACCGCCGCGCCCGTCACCGCCCCGGAGTTTCCCGCCGACACCATCCCGCACGCCTTCCCCTCCCGCACCAGGTTCATCGCCACCACGATGGAAGAGTCGCGCTTGCGCAGCAGGGCCGTCCCGGGGGATTCCTCCATGCCGATGGTCGCGGCCGCGTGCACGATCTCCAGGCCGGCCGGACGCGGCCCGTGCCGCGCCAGCTCCGCCTCCAGGGCCGCGGCATCACCGACCAGGAAGATGGGGATCTGGCTCTCTCGTGCCGCGCGCACCGCACCGGCCACCGTGGCCCGGGGCGCGTCGTCACCGCCCATAGCATCCAGTGCGACGGGTTTCAAAAGGCTCCGTCCTCGCCTCCATCGTATCCCGTAGGGCGGACTTTAGTCCGCCCCTCCCCTCCGTAGCCCCGCCCCTCCGTAGGGCGGACTTTAGTCCGCCCCTGGCCTTCGTAGGGCGGCCTTCGTAGGGCGGACTTTAGTCCGCCCCTGGCCTCCGTAGGGCGGCCCTCGTAGGGCGGACTTTAGTCCGCCCCGCCCCTCTTCCCTCTTCCCTGTTCCCCCTCCCCTCTTCCCCCTCCCCTCGCCCCTAAACCCTAAACCCTAACCCCTGCCTCTATGCACCCTCTCCTGCCTCCCCTTCATCACCTTCACGCCGTTATAGGTGCCGCAATTGGGGCAGGCCTGGTGCTTCCGCTTCAGCGCCTTACAATCCGGACAGGCCACCAGCTGGGGCGCCTTCAGGTACCAGTTCGCGCGCCGCTTGTCCCGTCGCGCCTGGGAGTGCCGTCTCTTCGGTAGTGCCACAGATATCCTCCAAATGATTGGCGACGCAGACCCGGCGCTACTCCCGGTCCGGCTCTTCGTCGAGCAATTCCTTCAATATCGCCAGCGGACCCGGTTCCGGCTCCGGCTCACACCCGCACGGACCCTCATTTCGATTCTTGCCGCACAGCGGGCAGATCCCCTGGCAGTCCGGTCGGCACAGCAGGGCCATCGGCTTGTGCGTCTCCACCTGCTGGCGCACGAACTCCGTCGCGTCTAGCACGAAATCCGCTATCGCCGACGTCTCCGGGTCCTCCACGTCAATCGTCCCCACGTCCGGCAGCGCCCCCTCCGCCGCGAACTCCTCCTCCACCTCGATGTCCAGGCCCGTCCGTGCGGGCGCAAGGCAACGCACGCAGACCATTTCCAGGTCCGCGTGAAGCTCCCCGCGCACCAGCAGTAGGTGACCGCTGTTCTGCACGGTGATCTCGCCGGTCACCGGCCCGATCACCGTCACCTCCTCGGTCGCCGCCACCTCTTCGCGTATCGAATAGCGGCCGTGCGCCCCCGGCACGCCCGCCACGTTCGCCAGATCAATCTTCACGGTCCCGTCCCGCCACGTCCTATGATACACGAGGGAGGGGGGATGTCAAGAACGGCGGGGGTTAGGGCCAGGGGCCAGAAACGGTCTATCCACAGATTCCGCAGATGGAGTAGATGGAAAGGCCGGAGCGGCCGGAGGAGGAAATCGCGGGGATTTGGCTGGGGATTCCCGCAGATTGGCGGCCAGGGCGCGTGTCGTCATGTGTCGTCATGACGCCATTTCTGGGGGATTCCTTCCGCGGGCCCTGGCCCGGCCTCCCGCGCGCGTCGCAATGCGTCGCAATGGGAGCGTTTTGGAGAACATTCCAAAGTATAGGGGCCCGGGGATAGGGGC
>Ga0315282_10001777_pt1 | contig 40273 bp, 29 predicted proteins | sample YL17G07_20_MG_FD_203693 | JGI IMG/M metagenome (GOLD analysis project Ga0315282, IMG submission 203693) | Sediment microbial communities from Yellowstone Lake, YNP, Wyoming, USA - YL17G07_20 | ecosystem: Environmental > Aquatic > Freshwater > Lake > Sediment | place: USA: Wyoming | collected...
GCCGTACACCGCGGCCAGCTCCCCGGTGCCGTAGACAAGGAACCGCGCGAAGGCCGGGATGCTGTCACCTACCCACGTGACAAGGCTGCTGTAGCCGGCGAGCAGAGCGGCGCCGCCGATGGCGGCGCCGATCGTCCCGAGGAAGACGCCCTCGAGCAGGAACGGCAGCCGTATGAAGCCTGGCGTGGCGCCGACCATCTGCATGATCGCTATCTCCCGCCTACGCGCGTAGATAGTGAGCCTTATCGTGTTGCTGATGGTGAGCAGCGTGGCGCAGCCGAGGAACGCCGCCAAGACCAGCCCCCCGGTCCTCGTCATCGCCCGGAGCTTAAGGAGCGCGTTCTGTTGGCCCGTGACCACATCGTCCACACGGGAGTCGGCTCTAGCGAAGGTGGCGATCTGCTCCCAGCGGTCGGGATCCTGCAGCCTGATATCGAGCTCGTGCATGAACGCGTCCGGGGTGAGGCCGCCCTTGGGGAACCCGGGCATGCTCTGGAAGAACCGCTCGTAGACCTGTTCGCGGCTGTAGAGCTTCGCCTCACCGATGATGCCACCGAATCTGGCCTGTATCTCCTCGGCGAGGTCCTGCGCGGCGGAGAGCTCCGTCGTCTTGTGGAAGAAGACTAGCAGCCGGCCCTCTCTGGCGAGCGTCTGGGTCAGTGAGTGCACATTCCACAGCGCGAGCGCGAACGCCCCGAGCACGAACAGGCAGGCCGCCGCGTTGCTCATGGCGGCCGCGGTCATGAGCCCATTGCGGCGGACGTTCTGGCTGGTTTCGAGAATCTGGAACTCGACGGCCCGGAGGTTCACGACCCCACCCCACCTCTCCGCGGGGCCTCGCCAGGCACTGTGGACCGCGTGCCGCGCTCCGGCACGGAATGGTCGTAAGTGGCACGCTCCCTGTCGGCCACTATCCTGCCGTCGGCCAGGGTGACGACGCGCTTGGACATGCGGTCGACGATGTCGCGGTCGTGGGTCGCGACGGCCACCGTGGTGCCCTTGACGTTGATCTTGCTGAGCAACTGGACGATGTTCCAGGATGTGTCGGGGTCAAGATTCCCCGTCGGCTCGTCGGCGAGCAGGATCGGTGGGTTGTTCACGAGCGCGCGCGCGATCGAGACGCGCTGCTGCTCGCCTCCGGAGAGCTCGTCGGGGTACGCGTCGGCCTTGTCGAGCAGGTCCACCAATTCGAGCGCCTTCGGCACTCGCTTGTGCTTGTCGCGCTTGCTCACCCCGATCACGTCGAGAGCGTAGCCGACGTTCTCGGCAGCCGTCTTGCGTGGGAGCAATCGGAAGTCCTGGAACACGACGCCAATCCGGCGGCGGAGCAGAGGGATCTGCCGCCTGGCGATCCTGGTGATGTCGCTGCCCCCCACGATGACCTGACCCTGAGTGGGCATCTCCTCCCGATAGATGAGCTTCAGCAGTGACGACTTGCCCGTGCCCGACGGGCCCACCAGGAAGCAGAAGCCGCTCTTCTCTATGGTCAGGCTGACGCCTTCGAGCGCCAGGACCCCGTTAGGGTAGCGCAGCGACACGTTGACTAGACTGATCATCCACAGGCCCTCCGGTCGGCCGGCCCACGCGATTCGACACCGGGACGCGCCAAAGGGTGCGTCCGCGGGCCCCAGTCTGAACAGCCGGGCCGCGACGCCGGTTCGTGCCGCCCCGGGCTAGAGGTTGTTCCGGAGCAGGTCCTCGATCTCGGCCGCGGTCATCGCGCGCGGATTGTACGCGGTGGAGCCCGCCTTCGCGCCGAGCCGGGCCAGCTCGGGGATGTCGGTGTCGCGAACGCCTAGCTCCGAAAGGCGTGTGGGAACGCCGACGGAGTGGCAGAGGGCCTCGACCCAGTCCGCCAGATCGAGGGTGTCGGCGAAGTCATCTTCGGTCGTATCCTCCACGTACCAGCCGCCGGCGCCCCCGCCCCCGGCCCCCATAGGCGCTAGCTTAGGAGGCGGTGCCGAGTCGGTGCGGCCCTCGCCCCCGGCCCCTCTCCATGGGGAGAGGGGTGCCCGACCCTGAGCCCGTCGAAGGGGAGGGCGGGGTGAGGGGGGAGCAGCGGGCGCTTCCGCTCCGCTGATCGCCCGTGCGATCCGCGCATACTTCGGAGCGGCCTCGGCCGCGTTGGCCCGGATGGCCATCGGCAGCATCGCCCCGCAGACGAGCCCGTGAGGCGCCCCGGTCGCCACGCCAATCGGATGGGCGAGGCCATGCACGAGCCCGAGGCGCGCGCTCGCGAGCGCCAGGCCGGCGAGCATGCTCCCGAGGGCCATCCGCGCCCTTGCCTCCGTGTCCGAGCCGTCGTCGAACGCCCTCGGCAGAGCAAGCGCCGTCAGCTCGCAGGCCATGAGGGCCACGGAGTCGCTCATCGGGTTCGCGCCGCGGCTGACGTAGGACTCGACCGCCTGGCAGAACGCGTCGAGGCCGGAATAGACGGTCGGCTCGGGCGGGAGGGAGAGTGTCAGGTCCGGATCGACGATGGCGACCGCCGGTAGCAGCGCTTCGCCGCGCATCGAAGCCTTCACTCGGGTGTCCGGGTCGATGATAACGCTGTTGGGGGTGGCCTCGGCGCCCGTGCCCGCGGTGGTGGGGAGCGCTATACACGGCAGCCCCGGCTCGTCGCAGCTCAGCCCACCGGAGTGGTACTCCGCCGCCGGCGTACCGGTGCGCGCCAGTGCGGCCGCGGCTTTGCCCACGTCGATGGCGCTCCCGCCGCCAAGGCAGACGACGACGTCGGCGGCCTCATCGTCGATGGCACGGCGAACGTGCTCAACGTCGGATAGGTGCGGCTCGGCGCGCACACCCTCGAAGACGGCCAGGTCCAGCCGGGCCGCGCGCAAGGACTCCTCGACGAGGTCCAGGTGCCCGGCGGAGCGAGCTGACGCGCGCCCGGTGACGATGAGCGCGCGCCGCCCGTACCGCGCCGCTTGGGCGCCGACCTTCCGGGCTTCTCCGCAGCCGAACAGGATCACGTTGGGCGAGCGGAACGCGAACGGCTCACCGAAGGTCACGGCGCGCACCTCCCGGCGTCGGTCACACTACGGACCCCGCACGCAGGTATCGCGGGGGCCGCCGACCTGCCGTGAGCCATATTACTGCCTGCGCGCCGCGCTCGCCAACAGGAGGTAGTACGCCATCGTCCCGATCGAGGCGATCGCCGCGACCACATAGGTCGAAGCCGCGGCCGTGAGGACCCCGCGCGCCGCGTCGGCCTCGGGGACGGTCACAATGCCGCCGTCGCGAAGCTGCGCGAGCGCGCGGCGGCTGGCGTTGAACTCGACCGGGAGAGTGATGATCGAGAGCACGACCGCCGCAGAGTAGATGACCCCGGCCGCCAGGAACCACGGCCCCGCATTGCCGCCGCCTCGCCACAGCATCCCGCCGATCAGGATGAGGACGAACGTGAACTTGTCGGCCGAGATCGCGGCCGGAACAGCGGCGGACCGCAAGCCCAGCGCCGCGTATCGTGTGGCGTGCTGCAACGCATGGCCCGTCTCATGCGCGGCGACCGCGGCAGCCGCGATGGACCGGCCGGAGTAGACGTCGGGGCTCAGCCTGATGGTGCGGCTCCGGGGGTCATAGTGGTCGCTCAGCGCGCCTCCGGCGGATGGCTCGACGGCCACGCCCGCGATGCCGTTCCGCCGCAGGATCGCGGCGGCCACCTGGGCGCCGCTGACGCCCCTAGCTGTTCCGACCTGCGCCCAACGGCGGAAGGTGCTCTTCACCCACATCTGCGCGACCGCGCCAAGAACGAAGAACGGACACATGAACACCAGCATGCCCATGCCCAAGCACTCATCACCTCAAAGGAGCCGGACGGAGCCGGCCTGGATCGGCGATTACTACGTCAGTAGGCGACGTATACCTGGTACTCGAAGTGTACGGTCGTTTTGCCGTCGGCCGGAACCGACACATCCCATTCGGCTTCGGACAGAGGGTTCACGGAGTAGGCGCTCGTCGCGACCACGCGCTGCGCCCCGCCCTCACTTGCCTCCGTGAACGCCCCGACGAGGCGGCGGCGGACGATCACCCGTGCGGGCTCCGACCGCGAGTTGCTGAGCTCGATCTGCCCGTTCAGGGTAACACGGTTCCAGTTCCGGTTCCAGGTCGACAGTGCGTTGAGCTCGCGCTTCACCTCGACCTCGTTCCGCTGTGCGGTCACGTCCGGAGCAACCGTCAGCTTCAGGTCCACGTTCTGACCGGGCGGCGTGAAGGTCATAAGTGACTGCCCGATCGGGAGGCTGGCGCGCGCACCCTCTGCGGACGCAATCGCGGCTGCTCCGGTGGTCCAGGGGCCGTCCGAGGTGTTGGTCAAGCGTACTGCGTGCCACACGCGGGGCCGTTCAAGCGCCCTTGCGAGGTCGGGGTCGGAGATACGCTCGGACACGTTCTGCTGGGCGGAGGCGAAGTCATCCTCGAGCGTGAGCAGGTAGACGTCCTCGTACGTGGCGTCCTGGTCCCACACGCGGAACAGCCCCCGACCGCCGCGCGGGAGCGTCACGTCCTTGACCGAGTAGACGAATAGGTCCTCCTGGGCACCTGAACCGGTGTCGAATCCCTCGATCGGGCTGCCCGTCGGCCCCGTCATCGGGCCACCCATGCCGGGCATCATCCCGCCTTCGCCCATTCTGGGGCCCGCGACGTTGGCCATCTGACTGACCATTAGCTGCGAGTAGCCCCCTCCGCCCGGCGGGCCGCCCTGCGAGAAGTAGGACGACAGCCCCTCCCACGTTAGGCGAACGGAAGATGGGGAGAGCATATCCTGGAGGATGAAGTTGGGCACACCGACGACGAAGCCGACGGACGAGGCCTCGAGGTCGGCAACGTCGTTGATGAGCGTGGCGTCGAGCCTCATCCGCGCCCTGCCCTCCGGGCCCAGCATCACGCCGTACGAGGGCAGCCAAGAGATGCCCTTGCGCATGTAGGTGAGGGTCACGGGCGTGTCGCCGTCGGCAGGCTTGCCGTCGCGCACAACTCGGGCGCGCATCTTGGCGACTTGGTGTGTCTCGGAGCGCGCTCGGGTCGGGGGCGACTCGAATGCGATGTCCTCAACGCGGCTCCGCGGGATGAGGATGGTGCTGGCATCGATCTGGCTGCCGTCGAGCTCAAGGACCACATACTCTATCGAGTACGGCCCGAAGGGCGGGGCCACGCTCGGGGCGGGCACCGCGAACGACGAGGTGGGAGCCGGGTAGCCCCCGTACGGCTGCTGAGCCCTCTGTGAGAAAACCGGCCGCGCCAGCTTCCCTGTGTAGGAGTCTTCGCCGCCGGACTTGCTGACCGTCACGGTCACCGTCGCGCCCTCGTTGGCCACAAGCAGCTCGTCCAGCGTGTCCGCGTCTGCCGAGACGGACTCGTCCGTGACCTCGGTCAGAGCTCGGTCGACGTCGAGACCCTCCTTCGCCGCGCCGAGCCACAGGAGCCCGAAGGAGGCTTGGGGCACCTCCGGCACATCGAACCATCCATCCGTCAGCGAGACGTCGCCCGTTTCCTCCACGAAGCCGTACCCGTTCTTGAAGACCATCACCGACGACACACTGAAGTCGGCGGAAGCCGCAGCGGCGAGCACCGCGAGCAGCACCAACGAGCCACGCGCAAACTGATGCGCCCTCAACTTCGGCACCCCTTTCATCACGTGCTTGGCTGTCATGCGTCTATGACTCAGAGGGCTGCCGCGTGTTTCGATGAACACACACGGGGGACGGCGGTGAGAAGGTGGGTTCATGACGGACCCTTCGCAAGCTGACATCATACACCAGGAGCGGCAGGGCGTGCCGTCATGGGCGATCGGCGTCTGTCTGCTGAGCGGGCTCGCCATGGTCGGGGCTCTGGTCCCTCTGGCGATCAAGGCGGCCTCGAAGCCGCATGCGACGTCGGGCCTTGTCGTCGTCGCCGCAGTGATCGTGGTCGGGGAGTTGATGCTTGTCGGGTTCCTGGCCGGTCTCAGGACCACCGTGACGCGCCAGATGCTCACGGTGACGTTCGGGTCCCTACCACTGCGGCTCAAACTGCCGATTCCGGATATCGAGTGGTGCCGCGCGGTCACCTACACCCCGTTGCGCGACTTCGGCGGGTGGGGCATTAAGTACGGCCGAGGGGGCCTGAAGGCCTGGACGGGTAAGGGCAACCTAGGCCTTCTTGTGCTCCTGAAGGACGGGCGGAAGTACCTGATCGGCTCGGACGACCCTGAAACGCTCGCCGGAGCCATGAGAGTCGCGGGCGCGGAGGTGCGTCCGATGGCCGACAGCCTGCAGGAGGGGCTGGGGCAGGGCGTGTGAGGGACGTCTCGCGCTCCCGCTTCGCCGGCACGCTCTGCGTGGGGATCCTGGCGACTTCCCTCGCCGCTATCTTCATTCGCATGACCCAGGCCGAGGGCGTTCCCGCTCTGTCTATCGCGGCCTGGCGCCTCACACTCGCGTCCACCGTCCTCCTGCCGTTCGCGGTGGCGACCCGGGGGCAGGAGCTTCGCCGCACAAGACCACGGGAATGGCTGCTCCTCGCGGCCTCGGGCATCTTCCTTGGGCTCCACTTCGCGACATGGATCGGCTCGCTCGACTACACGTCCGTCGCCAGTTCGGTGGTTCTTGTCAGCACCGGCCCCATCTTCGTCGCACTTGGCTCGTGGCTGTTTCTGCGTGAGCCCCCGTCGAAGCGGGTGCTCATCGGCCTCGCGACAGCTACGCTCGGCACGGTGGTCATCAGTTCCGGGGACCTAGGCCAAGGCAGGTCTCAGCTTCTGGGCGACCTGCTCGCGCTGGCAGGCGGCGTCGCGGTTGCGGGCTACCTCATCATCGGCCGGAGGCTCCGAGGGGGGCGCTCGCTCATCGCCTACGTCGCACCGGTCTATGCGGCGGCGATGGTGACGGTGCTCCTGATCGCCCTGGCCGGGCGGCAGCGGATGTTGGGGTTCCCGGCCGTCGCCTATGGGTGGATGCTCGTGCTTGCGCTGGTGCCGCAGCTCGTGGGGCACTCGTCGCTCAACTGGGCGCTCAAGTACACCTCCGCGACATACGTCGGGATCGTGACCCTAGCGGAGCCCATCGCGTCATCCCTGATGGCATACGTGCTTCTCGGCGAGCCCATCACGCCGGCGACGTTCGTCGGCGGCGCACTTGTCCTCATCGGGGTGTACGTGGCGACGGGGTCGAGACAACGGGCTTCAGCCCATCAAAGGTAAGGCCTCGGGCAATGGGCTGAAGCCCATTGACCCCGGGGCGCCTACTGAGCCGCTTGAGCCTTGACGATCGCCTCCGCGAGCTTGATGCGCACGCGCGCGACCGCTGTCGGATCGGGGAGCACCTCGCTGGAGCGCAGGCCGCCCGGGTTCGGGATCGCGGCCAGGTCCGCTGACGCCTGCAGCGCCTCGTCGGCGTACGACGCGTCCGTGCCTGCCGCGCGAAGTCGCTCGGCCAGGTCACGGAGGAGGTACAGGTACTCCGCGTCCTCCTGACCCTCGCGCGCCTGTTCCATCCGAATGCTCGGCAGAGGGCCTGTGACGCCGTAGCGCTCGCCGGGGTATGCGAGGTAGCCGTCGCCGTTGGGGTAGCGCACCCAGTAGTAGTCCGTGCCCTGGTCGCTCTGGCTGATGAAGGTGTGCCAGCCGTAGTCCCACGGATCGTATGTCCACCAGGACATGCCCCAGAACTCGTAGCCGAGCGAGCCGTACTTGAACGCATAGCTCGGGAGCAGCCGCTCTACTGCGCACCAGGGCGTGTCGATGCACATCTGGCCGTCGGTGGTGAAGAGGATCTTGTCGCCGGCGGCCTGCCGCTCCTTCATCTTGTCGACGGGGAAGCACCCATAGTGGCCCGCGCCCCACAGCGTGACGGCCCCCTCGAGGCCCGGACACGGCCGCCACGTGCTCGAGTAGCGGGGCACGTCGGGCGCTACCTCGCTGAAGACCGCGCAGAAGTCCTGAAGGTCCTTCAGGACTTGCGGCTGGTCCATGAACGGCTCGTCGGACACGTAGTGCATCATGCGGCCCCGCCATCCGCGGTCGGTGATGTAGCGCACGTACTGCCCGTAGGCATCTTTGATCGCCGCGACGTACTCCGGCGTGAACGCCTTGAAGCCGAGGAAGTCCTTTGGCCGGTAGGCCCAACCGAGTGCGTAGAAGTCCCACGGAGTGAAGAAGCAGTTGAAGTGAAGCTCATCGAAGCACAGGCTGGCCCAGCGGTCGAACGGCGCAGTGTCCATGGTGACCTTGCCGCCCTCGAGCCCAAACGTCGGCGACCGGATGGTGTCAGGGCAGAGGCGGTGGCTCGCGTACAGGCAATACCACGCTTCGCGGGCCTCGTCGGCGTGCCGGGGATCGAACACCTGGACCTGGCTCGGCCCCTGTCCGAGGCTGTAGATGCCGCGGAAGTGAGTGTCGTCGGGCAGCTCGAAGTCCCATACGGTGACGGTGAGGGGGAGATCGAAGGTCTGCGTGCCCAGCGCGATCCGCACGCGTCCCGCGTAGTCACCGGCTGCAACGCCCTTCGGGACGTGGACGGTGAACCAAAGGGGCGTCGTCTCCCCGGGCAGCACATCGGTGCTACCGCCCGAGACGGGGATCATGGGATCGGGCCACCAGCCGGCCCAGCCGTCGGACGCCCCGCCGCCCGCCGGCAGCTTCCGCGCGTACGCGGGGGCGGTGCTGCGGTAGTAGGACGTCGGGTAGTCGACCGGAACGCTGCCCACTCGGTGGACTTCCACCGGGTCGAGCATCGCCCCGCCCGGGCCGACCGGCTGGTCGACTGAGACCGTCACCTTGTCGACACCCGCGGGAGCGCAAACGGCAAGCTGGAATGGCTCGTACTCGTTCCTCGCGGCCGACACACGCACCGACCCGGCCGGCTGCTGGTACCGGTCCTCGCGGAAGACCTTCACGAGCGGATCGACGAGCGACACGGTCGCCCCGGCAGGTTGCTCGGCGCGCGACACCCGGGCGCGCATGACTTCCATGAGGACGACGCCGTCGTAGTAGGCCGTGCCCCACGTATTGATGGTGAGGTGAAGCTGCACGTCCACGGCGTCCGGCGCGACGGCGAAGACCGTGCTGAGCCAGGTCCAGTCCGCGTTAGCCCCGATCCCCGGGCCGGCGGAGAGGAACTGCAGCACCTTGCCCTGGGCGTCATGCGTGTGGGCGTGAATGTTGACGGTACCGCCGAGATCCCCCGTACGCACGTAGGCCCCGTAGTAGTACGTCGCGCCAGGCCGAACCGGTATGTTCGACTGCCGTGCGCCCACCCAGTTGGGCGCTACCTCCTTGGCGACCGTGAGCCTCATGCACCCGTCGCCCGCCGCTCCACCCGTGTCCGCGGCGACGTCGACACCCTCATTTGGGCCCTCAGGCTGAGCGCGCCACTCCCACGCGGCCAGATCGGCCGCCGTCTCGAAGGTGGCGCCCTTAGCGAGGTTGGCCGGAGACTCCGCGAGTGCCCGAAGCCCCTCGGGGTCAGCCGCCGATGTTGTCAGTTCCGCGCCGAACACGGTGCTTGAGCGCGGTGCCAAGTCAGCGGTGAACAGCAGCCCCTCGCGAACCTGCGTCCCGTCGCGGCCGCTCACGGTCCCACTGACGGTAGAGGAGTAGTCGCCGTGCTCCCGCTTCCAGCCGATGGTGGGCGGTCTCATGTCGGCGAGGATGGCTACCCCCTGCCGCGGCTCATCGGAAGTGTTGTACACGGTGACGGACCAGTCCGCGGGCGGGCTATCCGGACGCACCTGCGCCAGTTCAAGCGTCTCAGGCTGCCCCACCGTGAAGTGCGCAGCCTGCCCGGCGGCCTCGAAGCTGAAGCCGTCGTACCACGCGGTCCCGGTGCCATAGAGCACCGTGCCTATGGTAGCGTCGGTGGAGCCGGGCGGAGCCGTGACCTCGAAGGAAACGTGTCGCCAGTCGTATGTGCCGTCGCCCGCGTTCTCGACGCGGTTGATGAGCTGCGGCTTGTCGCCGTTGATGTGGATGAACAGCCCAACCGACCCCGTGCAGTCCTTGCCCTTGACCCAGCCACTCACGCGGTAGGTCGCGCCGGGCGCCACCGGGATGCGTGTCTGAACGTACTTCACCCACGTGGATGGGGCGCCCGCGTCCACGTCGCAACGCGCCGCGCGCGATCCGTCACGGCCCGCGCCGGGCATGATCGACACTCGGTGCGCAGCGTCGGTCTCCGTGGCGACCCACGCCGCCGGCGACTCGATCGTCCCGTCCTCGAACCCGCCGTTCGCGAACCCGATGGGCAGCATGTCCGGCACGGGCCAGGCGCCCGGGCTATCGGCGTAGATGTAGACCGTGGCCGACCCACCCGCTGCGCACACAGCGGGGACATACAGAACGCCGCCGTCCTCGATGAGGCCCGTTGTCTTCGCGGACCCGTCGCGGGCCGTCAGAGCCCAGAGGAGCTCCTGCCCGGACTCATCGCAGACCCTCAGCGCCGCGAGTGGCTGCCCCCCAATCGGCACGCCGGTGGGCGGATCGCCGATCGGTACGGCCACAGGCGTCCCGCTGAGTGCCTGCCCCTCCGGCGCCGTGATCGTGACCGGCACCCGCAGCCTGTGAGGCTCAGAGCAGACGTAGAGCGTCTCGGGCCATGGCGGTGCGGCCGTCAGTGCCGCGAGGGTCGCGACTATGCTCAGCATCGCAGGGCTCCGATCTGGCTAGATACGGGTAACCTCAAGCCCCTCGCCGTCGACGGCGACGTTGACGCTTGCCGCGCAGTTCGCCGGGTCGCGGACGAACGCGAGGTACTTCTCCAGGCGTTCCGCGCAGTTGATGCTGTTGTGTGCGAGGACGAGGCCGCCGGGAGGCATTTTGGCAAGCGACGCCTCAAGAATGTCAAGGTAGACGCCCTTGCCCCTCTCATCGGTGCCGTCCGCGTCGAGGTACAGCAGCTCGATCTCCTCAGCGAACTCGCGCACCGTGTCCCGTGCGTCCTCGGCCACCACGCGCGCGATGCGGGTCGGGTCGATGCGCCGGACGTTGCGCTCGGCCCGCTCCGCTTCCGCCGCGACGATCTCCACGCCGATCAGGTTGCGCGCCTCGTAGCAGGCCCCGGGCCCAACAGCGGCGCCGGCATTGGAGATGAACGTGTTCCCGCAGAAGACGCCCGCTGCAATCATGTTGACGGGCCTGCGGATCGCGTTGAGAGCGTAGATCAGGCGCTGCATCCGGGGCGTGATGGCTGTCCAGGGGATCTCGAACAGCTCGGCCACTGCCCGCCGGTGCGCGAGGAAACGCTCGTGGTCGTACTCGGTGTGGTCGATGACGCCCGCGGCGCAGAGGTGCCCGAGAGCGTCCTCGACGACCCCGATCTCCCTGTCGGGCGTCTCCACCGCTGCGTGCGGGTCGCGGGAGTCCATCCTGTAGCTCTGCCAGTCGTCGGCGAAGAAGGTACCGGGCATCGCGCTCCTCTTTCGCCGTCCCCAACTGGTGAGGGTTCAGCACGAGGGGGCGGATACCTCGGCCGGGCCCGCCACCGGCGACTTCACGGCCGCCATTCGTCGTCCGCCGGAGCGTCGGGGCGGGCTGAAAGCAGATCGCCGGGCAGGATGCGCTGGAGATCATGGACGAAGCGGTAAGCGGTCAACCGGTAGGTGATCGGGGTGATGGACACCTTGCCGGAGGCGACGGCGGCGACGTCCGTGTCCGGGGCCGGCGACGTGTCGCGCGCGCCGCCGTAGATCCAGTAGTGGTGGCGACCCTCGGTGTCGTGCTCGATCCGCACCTCGGCTTCATAGTCGCGCCTACCGAGTGTAGTGACCGCGAAGCCGCTCAGCCGTGCGAGCGTGAGCGACGGCACGTTCACGTTCAGCACAACGTCCTCGGGCACACGCAGGCCCCGCTGCCAGGCCTCGACGAGGCGGGCTGTGACCTGTGCGGCCGTCTGGTAGGCCGGGACCAGCCCGTCGGTCGGCCGAAGCGCCGACACGGCGATCGATGGAACCGCGAGGATACGGCCCTCGATCGCGCCGCCCACAGTGCCCGAGTAGAGGATGTCCTCGCCCAAGTTCGGCCCGTCGTTGATCCCTGAGATGACGAGGTCGGGAGGCGTGCTGCAGAGCGCGTACACCGCGATCGCGACGCAATCGGTCGGTGTGCCGCTGCATCGGTACAGCGCGATGCCGGGCAGGGGAGGATCGAGCTCGTCGACCTGAAGGGCGCTGTGGAGAGTGATGGCAAGACCCATCGCGCTCCGCTGCCGGTCGGGTGCCACCACGGTTAGGCGAGCGTGGGGGGCCAGCACCTCGACCAATGCGCGCAGACCCGGCGCCTCCACCCCGTCATCGTTTGTGAGAAGAATGTGCATGTCGCATCCCCACACTGCGGACGCTAGGCCGCGTCGGTTCGTCGCATGTCCTGCAGAACCAGCTCGAGTTGAGCGATCCCTGACCGCACTTCAGTGCGGAGGGTGTAGAGCACGTCGATCCTCATGCCCGTCTGCACCTCGGCAGCGCGATCCCCGCGCCGATAGAGCAGCCCGTTGAGTGTCCTCCCGGCGACCGAGAATCCGATCTTGAGGTGGCGGCTCTCCCGTCCGAACGTGTAGGCGTACTCAACCGTCAGCCCGCGCGTGACGAAAGCGGGCCTGGGGTTCGCCTGGCCGAAGGGAGCCAGCAACTGGAGCTGATTCGCCAGCCGAACGGTTACCTCGTCCGGTGAGAGCTCGGCCTCGTAGGCGTGCGTAGGCACGAGCTCGGCTCCCAGAAGCGTCGCTCGGGCGTACTCGTTGACCGCCCGCCGGAAGGCGCCGATACTCCCGGCCGGCAGCGTGACACCGGCGGCCATCGCATGGCCTCCGCCGTGGCTGATGAGGTCACCCGCCGAATCAACGGCTTCCGCGAGGCTGAGCCCCTCGACTCCTCTCGCCGAGCCCACCGCCACCCCGTCGTCGATGCACAGCACGAACGCCGGGCGGCCGTAGCGCTCGCGAATGGCGCCAGCGACCAGCCCCGCGACTCCCCTGTGCCAGCCCTCTGATGCGAGGACGACGATCGGGTCGCCCTCAAGGTAGCCGCGATCGACTGCCAGGCGATCCAGTGCATCGGCGACCATGGCCGCCTCGATCGACTGGCGCTCCTCGTTCGCGCGCTCGAGCCTGCCGGCGATCGCGTCCGCCTCGTCGCGCTCGGCCGTCGTGAGCAGAGTCAGAGCGCTCCGCGCGTGGTCGATGCGGCCTGCGGCGTTCAGCCTGGGCCCCAGGATGTAGCCGACGTGGTACGCGTCGATGCGCTGCCCATCGAGTCCCGCTCTGCGGATCAGCGCACGCAGGCCCACCTTGCGGGTACGGCGGAGCTGGTCCAGCCCGTGGGTGGCAAGGGCGCGGTTCTCCCCGAGCAGGGGCACGATGTCCGCGATGGTCCCGAGGGCGACCAGGTCGAGGTACGCGCGCTGGAAGTTGGCAACGGGAACGCCACACGCGTACGACAATGCCTGTCCGACCTTGAACGCCACGCCAACCCCCGCCAGGTCTTTGAACGGGTACTCACAATCGTCGCGCTTCGGGTCGACGACGGCGCACGCGCACGGCAGCTCCCGGTCGGGCTCGTGATGGTCGGTGACAACCAGGTCGATCCCGCGCTCGCGCAAGCTCGCGGCGACGCCACCTGCGCGAACGCCACAATCGCAGGAGATCACGAACGACGCGCCGGCTTGGGCGGCGATCTCCGCCAGGCCGTCGCTCAGCCCGTAGCCTTCGCGCAGTCGATCCGGGATGTGAGCACAGACGCTGCCGCCGAGCAACGTCACGCACCGGATCAGCAGCGCTGTCGCGGCGAGGCCGTCCACATCATAGTCGCCATGCACCAGGATGGTCTCGTGGTCGGCCAGGGCCCGACGTATGCGCTCGACAGCCGCGTCCAGATCCTTCAGCAGATGCGGGCTGTGGAGCAAAGACATGCTCGGATGCAGGAAGGCGTCGGCCTCGTCGGGCGTGGCGATGCCGCGACGCGCGAGCGCCTCGGCGGTAGCGTGCTCAACGTCCTGTCCGCGGCGGATCGCCTCGACGGCCGCGGCGTCGGTCGGCTTCAGGACCCACCGACTCGGTGGCGCCGGTGGCGGGGCCCGCATGAATCGTCTCCTCTGGGCCCGGCAGGGCCGGGCGCGCTTATGATACCGCGCGCGGGCTCTCTGTGACAGGTGCACGCCGCCGCGCTATCGAACAACCGGAGCATCGGAAGGGTGCTGACCATGACGCCAGGCGACCCGGCAGCCGAGCCGCCTGTCCTTTTGCGCGTGGACGGAGTCTCAAAGTCGTTCGGGGGCGTGCGCGCGCTCCGCGGCGTGCACTTCGACCTTCGCCCCGGGGAGATCCACGCCCTCGTTGGCGAGAACGGCGCGGGCAAGTCCACTCTCATGAGGATCCTGGCCGGGAACCTACGGGCGGATGCCGGGACGGTGGAGCTCGACGGCTGGCCGCGACGCTTCGCCACCCCGCGTGAGGCGCGCTCCGCGGGCATCTCGATCGTGCACCAAGAGCTCTCGCTGGTGCCCAACCTCACCGTAGCCGAGAACGTCTTCGCCGGGCGCGAGCCCACGATCCGCTGGCTCGGGTTCGTAGACCGTGGCCGGCTGCACGAGCAGGCGGGCGAGCTCCTGCGCGGTCTGGGACTGGACCTGCGCCCTCAGGCCGTCGTCGGCGAGACCTCGGTCGCGATGCAGCAGATGGTCGAGATCGCGAAGGCGCTGTCCCTCGCATGCAAGGTCCTCATCCTCGACGAGCCCACGAGTGCCCTCACCGGCCGCGAGGTCGCCGCGCTGTTCCACGTGCTCAGGCAGCTTAGGGAGCGCGGGGTCGGCGTGGTCTACATCTCCCACAAGCTGGGCGAGGTGTTCGAGATCGCCGATCGCATCACGGTGTTCCGAGACGGTGAGAACGTCGGCTGTGTGAGAACCGGTGACGTGAGCACGGACGAAGTGGTGCGGATGATGGTCGGGCGGCCGCTGTCCAACCTGTTCCCGGAGAGGGCGGGCGACGTCGCAGGGGAGCCGGTGCTGCGCGTGGAGGGGCTCACGCGCCGTCCCGCGTTCGCGGCCGCGTCGTTTGAGCTCCGGGCAGGCGAGATTGTCGCGCTCGCGGGACTAGTGGGAGCCGGGCGGACGGAGGTGGCGAGGGCCGTCTTCGGCGCCGATCGGCCTGACTCGGGGCACATCTACCTCAGCGGACGGCCCATCCGGATACGTTCGCCGCAGCAGGCGATCGCGAACGGGATCGCGTACCTGCCCGAGGATCGCAAAGAGCTGGGCCTGTTCCTCGAGATGGCGATCCGCGCCAACATCGTGGCATCCACCCTGAAGCAACACAGCAGGCTGGGCTTCATGATTCCGGAGCTACAGGCGAGAACCGCCACACGGCTGTCCGAGCAGCTTCGCGTGCGCACCGAGTCCGTGGCCTCCATCGTTTCCAGCCTGTCCGGCGGGAACCAGCAGAAGGTCTTGTTCGGCAAGTGGCTGGCGATGGCGGTGAAGGTGTTCTTGGTCGACGAGCCCACCCGGGGCATCGATGTGGGCGCGAAGAGCGAAGTACACGCGCTGCTTCGCGACCTGGCGAACACAGGCGTCGCCATTCTGATGATCTCATCCGAGCTGCCGGAGGTCATCGGAACGGCGGATCGCATCATCGTGATGCATGAGGGCAGGATCGCGGGCGAGCTGACCGGAGGTAGGATGACCGAGGAGAACGTCATGTTGCTGGCAACGGGGCACGGCGAGGAGGTGGCGAGTGTCGGCGCCGCCTGACGCACCTCCGCCCGCACCGCCGAGCTCCGGCACATCGGCGGGCCTGTCAAAGCCGATCCTTGACCTGCTGGCCAGGTACCGGGAGATCATCACCGTCGCCATCCTCGTGGTCGGGTGTCTGTCATTCCACCTGTTGACGCTGTCGTCGAACCCCGACAACTGGCCTTCAATCTTCGCGAACCCGAGCAACCTAAGGGCCATGCTGGTGCCGATCGCGATGGACGTTATCGTCGCCGTGGGCATGTTGATCGTGCTGGTCTGCGGCGGGTTCGACCTATCCGTGGGATCGGTCCTGGCCCTGGCCGGCCTGGCCACGGGGAAGGCCATCAACGCGACCGGGAGCATCCCTACGGCCGTGTTGGCCGGCCTCACGGTGGGCCTGGTCGTAGGACTGGTCAACGGCGTCGTGGTGACGCGGTTCGGCGTTAACCCGCTAATCGCCACTCTTGGCACGATGAGCGTGGCGCGCGGCCTGGTGCTCGCCGACACGCAAGCGCACGGCAACACGCGCGGCTTCCCGGACGCGTTCAAGGAGCTCGCCTGGTCGCCCGTGTTCGGCCTGGACGCCGCGAAGCTGATCCTGGGGGCGCTGGTGCTGGCTGTCGTGGGCGACCTGCTGCTGCGCAATAGCCGGTGGCTCCGCCAGGTGTACTACATCGGCGGCAATGAGTCGGCCGCGAGGCTGTCCGGCATCAACGTGCCCGTGGTGCGCGCATCGGCGTACATGATCTGCGGGCTGCTTGCGGCTCTCGCGGGGGTCTACACTACCTCCCGATACGGCGAGGCGTCCGGCGAGGCCGGCGTGGGCCTTGAGCTGCGGATCATCGCCGCGTGCGTCATCGGCGGAGCCAGCCTGTCGGGGGGACAGGGAACGGTCCTGGGTGCCGTCCTCGGGTGTATCCTGATGAACGTCATCGCCAACGGACTAACCGGCAGGGGGGTAGAGCCGGCGTGGCAGCAGGTGGCGATGGGAACTATCCTCATCGCGGCCGTCACGTTCGACACAGCGCTGACACGTCTCAGGCGGACACGGTAGGAGTCTTCAGCCGGCGGCCTGGCCCTCCGGCCCCACCATGCGAGCGGCATGGCCGCTCAGTGCAAGAGGAGGAAGCTTACATGCGTGCGGTGCTGCGTTGTAACCGACCCGCGTTGGCCGTCGTGCTGGCTCTGACAATGGTGGCCGGATTGCTTGCGGCGGGCTGTCCCAAGAAGCAGGAGGTCGCCGGCCCCGCGCCCTCCGTGGGCGCCGGCGGCCCCGCCAGAACGGAGACGCCGAAGTCGGACGAGGAGTACGTGTTCATCGGCATTTCCACCGGAGCGGAGTACTGGCTCGCGGCGAAGGCCGGCCTCGAGGACGGCGCCAAGGAGCTCGGAATCCGGTCGCAGTTCACGGGACCCACTACGCAGAACGCGACCGAGCAGGCCGAGGTCATGGCGCAGATAACCGCCAAGAAGCCGGCGGGGATCCTCATCGCCCCCGGCCGCCCTGACACCCTCACCCCGTACATCAACGCGGCCGTCGAGGCCGGCATTCCGGTTATCTGCCTCGACACCGACGCGCCGCCGCCCGACTGCAAGCGGATCGCCTACTTCGGGACCGACAACTACAACGCGGGCCGCAGAGGAGCCGAGATCCTGGCCGGTCTGATCGGGGGCAAGGGCAAGGTCGCCATCTCCAGCCGGCCCGGGCAGTGGAACCTCGACGAGCGCGTCAGAGGCTACAAGGAGTACTTCACAGAGAAGGCGCCGGGCGTCGCGGTCGTTCAGGTCATCGACGACAAGACCGAGAAGGCCGAGGGCGAGAAGCAGGCCACGGCCCTCCTCTCGCGCTATCCTGACCTGGCCGGTTTCGCCGGCGTGAACGCGGTCAGTGGATTGGGCATCGCCGCGGCGCTGAAGTCGCTGGACAAGGCTGGCAAGGTCAAGGTCGTGGCGATGGACGGCGACACCGGCATCCTCGACCTGATCGCGGACGGAGTCATTGACGCCTCGATCGCGCAGCGCCAGTACTGGATGTCGTACATCGGCATCGCCTACCTGTACGGGCTGAACCACGGAGTGTTCTGCAAGCCTGGGGAGACGAAGCCCGGCGCGGAGCCGATCCCGGCCGTCATAGACACCACAGTCGTGGAGGTCAACAAGACCAACCTAGACCAGTTCCGCACCCCGAGCCAGGGAGCGAAGGAGACTCTCCGTCAGGACTTCAAGGACGTCATGGCCAAGGCCAAGGGCGAGGCGAAGCCCGAGCCCAAAGCGGAGAGCTAGGCGCCGGGATTGCGGGGCCAAGCGCGCGACTCAGAATGTGGCCGCGATGGCGGATACCAGCGGCTGACATGGTATGTTGCCGTTGTCCGCCCACCCAACTACAATGGTTCCTATAGGAACCGGAATACCTTTAGGGCCGCGGCCCTGTGGCGCCGAATGAGACGACACCTGGCGTGGTCGACGGATTGGAGAGTGAACCATGAGGGAGCAAGTGGAGGCCGCGCTCGAGGAAGTGGCGCTGGGCCTGCGAATGGACGGCGGGGACATCGAGCTGGTCGACATCGACGAGGACAACGTTGTGCATGTGCGCATGAAGGGTGCGTGCCACGGGTGCCCGAGGGCTCAGATGACCCTGAAGATGTACGTCGAGCAGTGGCTCATGGAGCGCGTGCCTGAGGTCACGGGGGTCGAGCAGGTTGCGGAGGTCATGGCGTAGCGACCCCCTGCACATAGCAGCGGGGCGAGCACGTGCCCGCCCCGCTCTGTTGTACGCTCCGATCACTACTGCGGCTTGAGCTGCGCCGCGCGCGCCTTCGCCTCAGCCGCCTGCTCCTTGGTGACACCCGGCATGTCAGCGTATTCGAGCCAGGTCTTGGCCGCAGTGGCGTTGTCGCCGTTGCGCTCGTAGGCCAGGGCGAGGTTGCGAGCCGCCACGGCCAGCGTCGGATCGGCCACGAGCGCCTTCTGGTAGTGCTCGATGGCCTTGTCGATGTCTCCCATCGAGACCAGGATCACGCCGATGTTGCAGTGGGCCTTGGCGTGGTTGGGGTCGAGCTCGAGCGTCTTCCCGTATTCCTCGAGGGCCGCGGACAGCTTCTGTTGGTCGTTGTCGCGCTTGGCGATGTGGTGGAGCGCCAGCGCGCGGTTGTAGTGCACCTCGGGATCGTTGGGGGCGGCCACGACGGCTTCATCGAGCAGCTTCAGCGCGTCATCAGCCCTCCCTTGCTTGATGAGCATCGACGACAGGTTGAACCTTGCTAGGCGGCCCACGACGCCCTGGGGGTCGAGCTCCATCGCGCGCTTGAAGGCCGTCTCCGCGTCGCCGTACGCCCCCTGCTCGCGCTTGATAAGGCCCAGCGTGTTGTGGAGCGAGGCGGAGTTCGCGTTCGCCTGCAGCCCCGCGTTCACCTCGGCAAGGGCCTCTTGGAGCATGCCCGCGCGCTGGTAGGCTTGCGCGATCAGCTCGTGAACGGCCGTAGGATCGGCGCCGAGTTCCGCCGCCCACTTGAAGGCCGCTTGCGCATCCGACTTCGCGCCCCTGGTGAGATGAAGGCGGCCCAATGTGATGACCGCGTCCACGTACTTCGGCTTCAGTACCAGAACGCTGCGCAGCAGGTCCTCCAGGGCGGGCACCGGGTAGGGCGGCGGGACGCTCTCGAGCAGGCCGATGAGTTCCTCGACGGCTCCCTCCGCTCCGGCCTGGGCGCCGGGAGCGTCCGCGGCCGCGGCCGCTGCGAGCCCCTTGTCGAGCATGCCTACCGCGCTCGCCACGAGCCGGTCGACGCTAGGCACGCGCGCCTTGCCGTCGGCAAGTGGGGCGTTGGTCACGAGGTGCAGCAGGTAGCCCGACATCGCGGACACGGCTTTGTCGCGCTCTCCCTCGCCGATGACGTAGTTGGGCGTGCGCACGAACGATGAGTCCAACTTCCTGAAGGCGATCCCCTGGGCCCGGGGCTTTGCGTCGGCGCCTATGGTGACCGATCCGCCGACGACCCAGTCCGCGCCGAGCGCGGCCGCGATAGCCTTGAACTGGTCCTCGCGCAACGCGGTTAGCGGAGCCTTGGCCGCAATAGCAGCCTTGGCGAGGAGCCCGTCACGGCCTATGTTCAGAGACTGAGCCGTCGCGAGCTGATCCATCAGCCCTATCCAGAACCGGTAACCCAGGCCCTCCTCAACCCCATCAGCCACGGCGAACGGGAGCGCGCACACCTTGGCGGGCGGGGGAGGGGGCGCCGTGGTAGTCGTGCTTCCGGTCGCCTGAGCCAGTGCGGTCGTGGGGACCGCCAGCACGACTAGAGCGAGCATTGCCGCGCCGGAAACCCACCCCTTGCGCATGGTGTTACCTCCGTTCATCGCTGTCACGCACCGGGCGAGCCCGGCATGGGCTACTGCATTCCTGCACTCGGCACCGCATTCCTGCCAAGGTCCGAACCCGGTAGCCCGCTATCAGCGGCCCCCTCGCCAGTACGCCACGGCGGCTTCGTTCTCCACGCCCGGGGCGCGGCTCGGACGCAGCACGGCGAGGGCCCCGATGCACCCACCGCCTGAGAGCGATGCGGCGTCCTTGGCCACCGCAGGGCTCCCATCCCCTGGGTCCTCGTCAAGCAGGACGATCGACCGGCCACGTCCGGCCCAGGCGCCGGCCGCCAAAGTGGCGGGGGCCAGCAGCACCACGTTGCCCGGTACTTGCCCCAGCGCGGATGGCTCGCCCAACGCGCGCACTGACACTATCACCTTCAGGTCGGGGTCCAGGCCTCGGGCCTGCAACGCCAGCTCGCGGACGATTCTCACGGTCGCATCGGCAACCGGCCGGTGGGCACCCGTGCAGCGGCGGTCAGTGCCCGGCGCTGAGGCAGGGCCGAAGTCAAGCAGCGCCGCCGACGGGTGGGTGGCTGCCACTAGACGTGCGAGATCGTCGCGCAGGCATGAGAGCAGCTCGGGCTCCGACGGGCACGCTGCCACCGACAGGGTGCCGGTGGCCGCGACGTAGTCGTAACTGACCTTCACGACCTGGCCGTCCGCGATCCGACCACTCTCCGTCCTCGCTATGGACCAGCGGCGAGCCGATGTGTCAAAGCCGGTAGGGCCGAACAGGGTTTCGCCGGGTACCAGAACATAGTCGGCGCCTTCCTCGAACACCTGGGAGGTATCGGGGTCCGTGACCTCAGGGCGCGTCGCGGCCGTCGCGATCACGTTCGGGTGCGACAGGGCAGCGGGAGCGCTGCCGGCGAGGACGGGCCGCTCGGGCTCGGCGGTCGTGCCTTCGGCGAGCATCGGGCGATCCCGGAGCACCGCCTCTCCCCAAGCGCGCAGGACCGGAACCGGCGTCAGACCAAGTGGGACGGCCAGTTCGAAAACACCGGCGAGCTGGTCAGCCAGCATCGGATCGTGGAGGAAGCCGGCCTGCGGCCCGTCCAGCAGAACATGCGTGAAGCGGCAGTCGACCAGAGACCGTAGGGCCGGCTCGAGCTCACCCTCTCCGCCGAGGCTTATCTCCGCGCCACGCCACAACAGAGCCGGCGCGCCCTCTGCACTGCCGGCGAGCAGTGCCGATCCGCTGGGCCCACGGCACACTCGGTCCGCGGCCTCTTGCAGCCCCCACTGCGCTCCGAACGGGTCGGCCGCAGCCAGGGCGGCTCCGCCCTCACTGACCGACAGGCGATAGCCCTGCGGCGGCAGGCTGTCGTCCAGGGTCACCGGCACGCCCAGAAGGGGGACCGACTCGGACGCCGGAGCCGGAAGCTCGGACACGAAGCGATGAGCGGCCGCAAGCTGCCCCGGGGATGACAGCGCGCTGGCGACGACCAGCCGCAACGCGCCCGCCAGCTCAAGCGTGGGCGACGCGGTCTCACCCGTCTCGGCGACGAACGCGGTCTGGTGCGGGCCTGCCTCCACGTTGTCGACATCGACCGATCCGCCTTCGGCACGCACGATGATCGGCGTGCCCTCGTGGGCGCGGACGCACACCGGCCCGCGCCACCGCCAGCGGGGGTCGAGCGGCACCCGTGCCACCGGTTCTCCGTCAGGCCCGCCTACCATGACCCATAGGCGCCCCCCGTCAAGCGAACGCGCCATCGCGCGCACGACGGTGGTGTCGCCCGGCGGCACCAGGGAAGCTGAGCCGCCGGCGCCCAGGTGCAGTACCGTCCGGCCGAGCGCCCCGCCCCACGTCTCTGCGGGAGCGGACGCCGAGGCAAGCACCTCCGAGGGCCTGTCGGGCTCCGGAACTGACCGGGCAGCAGCCACTGCCGCACCGCCGGCCCCGACCGCGCCCGCTAGCAGCGACACCGACTGCACGGTGAGCGCCTCACAGCTCAGGCGGAGGACCCGCTGCTCCCCGGGGGCCAGCCCCAGGGGTGAGTCGGGCAGGTCAGGAAGCTTGAGCGTGCTCCGGAGGTCGCGGAACCAGGCCTCGCAGGCACCGTCCGTGGCCAGGACCAGATCGAGGGCAAGGTTGTCTCCCGTTCGGAGCCTGAGTTCGATCGGTAGCCAGGGCACTGGGGTCTCGAAGGCGGCCTGCCCGGCGAGCGCGAACCGGCCCCGGTCAGCCTCGGTTTCGAGGTCGCCCGGCGCTGACAACAGAATGCTCGCCAGTAGCGCGGCGATCATATTGGGCCCCCTGGAACTCGCCAGATGCTTTCACGCGGCGGGCCGCGGCGACCTTCGAGGGGGCGGCCGGAGGTGGCGAGATGGCACAGGTACTGCGGGAGAAGCGCTTTGCGGGAGGCGGCGTTCTGCGAATCGTCCAGGGCAACATAGTCGCAGAGCCCGTAGACGCGATCGTCAACGCGGCGAACGAACGGTTGCAGCACGGTGGGGGAGTAGCCGGCGCCATCTCGTCCGCCGGCGGGCCTGAGATACAGAAGGAGTCCGCCGTCGTCGCGCCCGTGCGGACGGGCTCTTGCGCTGTCACGGGCGCCGGGCGACTGCCGTGCCGCTGGGTGATCCACGCGGTCGGACCGGTGTACGGCGGGCGCCCTGAGGACGACGACCTGCTGCGCAGCGCCGCGCGGTCGGCGCTTCGGAAGGCCGCCGAACTCGGTGCGGCGTCGGTCTCGATGCCCGCGATCAGCTCCGGCATCTTCGGGTTCCCGAAGGGCCGCTGTGCGGAGATCCTCATCGGCGAAGCGGTCGAGTTCCTGAGCACAAGCCCGGCCCCGACCGTGTCGGAAGTGCGGCTGTGCAACTTCGACGCACTCACCGCCGGCATCTTCGCCGACACATTCGATGCGCGCTTCGCGGGTTAGGTCCACGGCTACTCCGGCACGAGCCTGAGGAGTTCCCGGGAGGGCAGGTTCATGGTGTTCTGCATCGCCACCTCGACCAGCATGTTGTGGGCTTCCTTGTACTGACCTGACAGGGCGAGCACAATCGCCTTGTCGATCCCCACATCGGGCCCGGGCATGACGGATGCAGCGTCGTCCACGAGCTTGCCCGCCGGTTCGAGATCGCCCCTCGATGCCGCCACGCCCGCAAGGACCAACAGGGCGCGGCGGAGCGGCGCCGACTCCACCTTGTCCTTCTCTTTGATGACCTCCTGAGCGATCTCGGCCGCCCGCCCGCCGGCGCCCGACTTGTAGTACAGCCAGGCGAGCGTCGCCTGCCACGCGGGAGTGTGGTACTTCGCGGCGGCGGGGATCGCGAGTTCGAGGGCCTTGTCGACCCGGCCCGCGATGTCGGAGAGGACCCCGACGCGGAGTAGCTGCACGGCCTCGTCGCCCGGGAACGCCTCAGCGGCCGCCTGGGACACCTTGACCATCCCGTCGGGGTCGGCACGAGCGGCGTGAATCACCAGCAACGCCGCGTAGGACGAAACGTCGGCCCGCGGGTTGCCAGGCACATCCGAGAGCAGCTCCTCGGCGGGCTGGATGAACTCCGCAAGGGCGGGCTTGCCGACCCTGGCGAGGTCCGTGAGCGAGCCCACGCCCATCATCCCCATCAGCGCGTACGCTTTGCCCACCCACCATCGCGCCACAGGGTTGTCGGGATGCTTCGCCTGGTGGGCGCGCAGGGCGTCCAGGAGGTGAAGCTGCCCCGCCAGCTCGTCGTAGTGCCCGCTTGCGCCCAGAGCGATGAGGTCGTTGCGCACCTTCTCATCGGCCATCCGCACCAGAGCGACGACGAAGAGCCCCTCACATGCGGCCGAATCGCCCGGTTCGCGGGATTGCCTTTCCCGGAGCGCGGCTTCGGTGCGACTGACGAGAGCCTCGTCATAGTCCGGGAGCAGCGGGATCAGAGCCACCAGCAGGGCCGCCTGGGTGGGGTCGCCGTCAAGGCCCTCCTGAAGGGCTCTGCGGGCGTCATCCTTCTTGTCCATGAGCAGGCAGATCTGGGCGTAGCATGACCTGGCCGCCGTGTTGCGAGGGTCGGCGGCAAGCTCGCCTTCGAGGGCCGCCTGCGCCTCCACAAAATCGAGCGCCGCCTCGCGGTTCTGCCCGGCGCGGATGTAGAGGACGGCTCGCCTGAACAGCAACAGGCCGCGCTTCTCGGCGTGCTCCAGGTCGGCGGTGGCCTTCGCGATTTGCTCCTCGAGCGTGCCCGGCTCGTCGGCCGGAGGGACCGGCTGATCGGCCATCTCAGAGGTATCTATCGAGATGTTGAGCTGGAAAAGGCCGCTGCCGGGCTGCCATTGTGCCAGTAGCTTCTGACTGAGCTCCGCACCGGGCGCCTGGGCCTGCCCACCTCCAAGCGCAAGCCAGCCCAGGGTTGCCGTGAGCGACAGGATGCTTGTCATGTCAGGACCTCTCATGGGAAGGTGACACGTTCTTGGACGACGGGGCGCCGGCACGGTTCCTCGACACTACCCGCTCTCGGACTCCCCCAGGGGCCGGTCGCCCACCGGTGTCGGGCGGGAGCCCGGAGCCGCGGGACGCTGGACACACAGGACACCGATCGGCTTGCCTGTGGCATCGATGATCTGGCGCATGTTCGCCTCGCACAGGCCGTAGCCTAGGTCGGTTACGCCCGCCCAGCCACGCTCGGGCCCGAGCAGAGCGCGGTAGACCTCGCGATCCAGCGTGGTCCCGAGAACGGTGGCGCCGTCAGGTACAGCCACGCTGGTGGCCACGAGCGTCCGCTGAAGGTAGGCGCCGCAGTCGACCCCGCTCTCCAGCTTGAACGCGTCGGGCAGGGCGGACGAGCGGTTAAGCATCCAGGCAGTGACGAGGATCGCAACGCGCTCGCGCCCGGACTCGTCGAACGCGGGGCGCACGTCGCACATCACGAGAGCGCGCCTCTCCGCGGGACGCTCGCCGCGAGCGGGGCTCGCGAACGGCACCTCGGCGACGGCTGCCAGAGGATGTGTCGCGGTGCCCTGGGGATCGCCCACGACCCACCCGAGCTCCCGAGACCTGAAGGGCATCGTCCGCTCCTCGACGAGGGCGCGCGGCGGCAGAAGCTCGTAGCTCGTGATAGGTCTACCGATCGCGATGACCCTCGCCACGATGGCGCGCATGTCGGCACACGGACCGTCGTCGGAGTAGCCGCCGATGTCCGTGAACGGCGACTCCGGCCGAACAGAGGGGTTGCTCGCCGTGAAGAGTGTCCGGGTGCCGTCCGGGCTCAGGATGCAGGCCACGTCGAAATGGGCGCGATCGGCCTTGTCCCGGATCACATCGGCCGCGGACCGGAGCTCCCCCGTGCGTACGATCTCCCCGAGCCAGGCGCCTCCGACGAAGTCGGTCACGTCCGCGGCGAAGTTGGCGCGCTGAGCCTCCATGAACTCGACGAACCGGTCCGCCGCCTTGTCGAGGTCCGCCTGCCCGGGCCGGGGACCGGCAGGCGGGCGGCGTTGCCCGCAGCACGACAGACACAGGGCCAGGACGACCGCGGCCGCGACAGCGGCTGCCGCCCTACGTGCCCAAGCGCCGCAGGGATGCACGCTCATCATGGCCAATGATAGCACGGCAGACCACTAACCTCTCCCCTCGGGTAAGGGCCGCCGCTTGGCCCCCGCAAGCCGCAGGCTTGAGCCTGCGACTCCGAGCCAAAGGACGCGCTTTGCTCTATGTCACCAAGAGAGTCCTGTGGGCGCTTGTGACGCTGGTCGCTTGCTCGGCGGTGACGTTCTGCGTCACATTCGTGGTGCCGGCCGACCCGGCGCGCACCATCGCCGGCCCCAACGCCACAGCGGAGACGGTCGAGCGCATCCGTCATGAGCGCGGGCTGGACGACCCGATCCCGGTTCAGTACGCCCGCTACGTCTCCGGCGTCGCGCGGGGCGACCTCGGCAAGTCGCTCACGGGCGACGAGCCCGTCGTTCGGATGATCCTCGTGCGCCTGCCGGCAACGGCACTGCTGGCCGCCGCGGCCTTTCTGATCTGGGTTGTCGTCGGCACGCTCTCGGGCGTAGTCTCAGCGGCCTTCCGCAACACCGCGGTCGACAGGCTCGCGCTGGTGGGGTCGATCGTCGGGCTGTCGATCCCGTCATTCTGGCTCGGCGTACTGCTGCTTTGGACGGTCGCGCACTTCGGCCTGAACAAGTGGCTGCCGCTGGGCGGAGCGGGCGACAACTTCCCCGACCGCCTCCGCCACGTGATCCTGCCCGCCATCGCGCTCGGGGTCGGGGGAGCGGCGTTCTACTCGCGAGTGGTCCACGCTCACCTCGTGGAGGTGCTTGAGCAAGACTACATCCGTACAGCGAGGGCGAAAGGCCTGTCGCGGACGCGGATCATGTTCAGGCACGCCCTTCGCAACGCGCTGCTGCCGATCGTGACACTCGCCGGGATGGACCTTGCATCCCTGCTCGCGGGAGCGGTGCTGACGGAGAGCGTGTTCGGCTGGCCCGGTATTGGGCATCAGGCGTGGCTCGCGATCAGCTCAAGCAACGTCCCGGTCGTGATGGGGACAACACTGTTTTCGGCGGCGTTCGTGGTCGTGGCGAACCTGGTCGTCGATCTGCTCTACCGCTTGCTGGACCCGCGAGTGCGAGCCTGAGTCCCGCGAAGCCTCCGCGTAATCGCGCCGTACTCCTCCGGGAAGAGGAGCCGAGTGAGGGGGATGTAGACCGCGAGACACGCCGCGCCGCTTAGCAGCGCGTGCCCGGCGTCTCGTAGGGCGCCCTCAGCGTGTGTCCCCGCGCGAGGCCCCAGGGCCAGAGCGAGCCCGCAGACCACCGCCGCGACGGCTGCGAGCCTTAGCAGGAAGGCCAGGAACCGCCCTCCGCTCGCCGTGCCGAGCCGGCGACCGAACACCCAGGCCAGAAGCGCTAGCGAGCTGACGGGCCCGGCGATCTCCCCGATCAGGATGGCGGACAGCCCTAACGATGGGAACAGCAGCACGTACGTGAGCACACTGACAGCCAGCGAGACGACCGCTACGAGGCTGACGGTGCGGGCCTCCTCCACCGCCAGATAGGCCTGGCGGAACACGCCCTGTGCGCCTGCCATGAGCCACGACCACGCAAGGATCCTGACGAGTTGGCTGGTCAGTTCGGTGTCGGTCGCAGTGAACCGGCCATGCTGAAACAGGACCCGCACGAATGGCTCCGCATAGATGACGGTCAGCACCACGGCCGGGGTGGTGACCAGCAACACCAGGCGAAGCACGCTGTTGACCCGCTCGCGGAAGCCCTCCCGGCCGCGGGCCGCTTGGTGAGCCAGTACGGGCAGCAGCACGGTGCTCATCGCGGCCACCAGGGTGCCCAGAGGTCCCTCGAGCGCGGTCTGGGCCGTCCTGAGACACGAGAGCGTCCCCTCCTGGAGCGACGCCGCGTACGACCGCTCGATCGCGGCGGCGATCGGCGCCAGAACGGCCGGAACGGCGAGCGGGCCCGCCAGCCGCAGCACATGGCGTAAGTCCCGCCATGGTGGCGGCCACCCGAGCACTCGGGGCAGCTTGATGACTGCGGCGAACGGCACGCCGACGACCAGGGCGAAGAACAGCGACCCCTCGACCGCGCTGCCGGCATACGAGTCGATCGTCGTCGCGGTGCCGCCGTACACCAGTGCCGCGACCACAACGAGGTTGGGTATCACGTGCGCGAGCCCGGGCAGGACGTAGCGCCTGCGCGCCAGCCACCCCGCGGTCGCCAGCCCGGCTGTCCCCTCGATTGCGAGCCCGATGATGAGCAGTCGCAGCAGTCGCCCCACGAGTGCCTCGTCGGTCGCGGTGTATCCCACCGGGGACATGAGCGTGGCGAGCGGTCCAGGGAAGACGGCGACCAAGCCCGCGGTCAGCAGCAGCACGAGCCCTGTTAGTGCCATCGCCCAGGCCTGCAGCCGCCAGGCCGACCTCTCCGTACCCTCGGCGAGCATCTTCCCCAGCACGGGAACGGTGCACGAGCGCTGCAGGTCCGTAAGCTGCGCGGATGCGGCTCGGGGAAGGCTCTCCGCGACGAGGAATGCGTCCTGCTCCAGGCCGGGCCCGAAGCGATCCTGCACTAGGACCTGCCGGACGGCGCCGAGCAGCTTGCTGACGAGGATGCCGGCCGTGTACGCGCCCGATCCGATCAACAGCTCTCGCGCGGGGCTGCGCGGCCCGGCCTCGTGGGGCTGCTCGTGGCCCGTGTTGTCTGCCGGCTCCGGCACCAAGGCTCCCTTCAGGCGATACCGCGTTTCGCGCGCCGACCGGGCGCACCTTCAGGCGCCGAAGGCGTCCGCCCCGGCAGCGTCGAATGCGCGGCTCGATGCGACGCGCGCCCGGCTCCATGACCCCCAAACAGCGGATGCTGGCCGCCTATCGCGGCTTGCCCCTTGACGCGGTCCCGGTAGCGCCGGAGTTCTGGTACTACATACCCGCCAAGCTCCTTGGTGTCGACATGACCACGTTTGAGCGCCAGGTGCCGCTCTGGGAGGCCCTCCAGCGGACGTTCCGGCATTACGGGACCGAAGGCTGGGCGATCGTTGGGCCGCACGTGCCGACCGAGGGTGTTCGCACCCGCGAGGAGTGGATTGACCTCGGTGGCGGGCGGCACGAATCCAGGGTCACCATTGACACACCCCACGGCACGCTGACGCGGCGGCACCTCTACGACGCCGCTGAGCCTTCGTGGCCGCTCGAGCGTCCCCTCAAGACGTTCGAGCGCGACTGGCCCGCCTACAAGGCCACGGCGATGGGGGACGTGGCCTCGGCTGACTGGACCGGCGTGCAGCGCGCGCTGAACGCCGTGGGGGAGGACTACCTCCTCGAGGTGGCGGTCGGCGGTCCGTTCTTCGATTTCATCGCCACAGGCCGGGAGGGCGGCCTCCCTCAAGCGGTGTTCGACCTTGCTGAGCACGGGCGGTTCTTTGAGGAGCTGCACGAGGAGTACGTCGAGCACGTTCGCGCCCTCGTCCGTGGGGCGTTTGAGCAGACGTCCGCGGACGCGGCGTTCATCGGCTGCTGCTGGTCGTGCCCGTCGCTCATCGGGCCCGGGCTCTGGCGGCGCTGGGATGAGCCCGTCATACGCGCGGCGGCCGAGGAGGCGCACCGGGCGGGGAAGCTGTTGCACGTTCACATCCATGGCAGATGCCGCGAGATCATCGACGACATAGCCCGCTGCGGGGCCGACTGCGTGTGCCCGTTCGAGCGCCCGCCCGGCGGGGACATCACCGACCTTCGGGCCATACGGGCGGCGCTGCAAGGTTGCGTCGCGATGAACGGGAATGTCCACACGGTCGAGACGCTGATCCGTGGAGGCCCTGAGGATGTCGTGCGCGAGGTGGAGGCTGTCTTCGAGCAGTGGGGTGCTCCACCCACGAGGCTGATCCTCGGTACGGGAGACCAAGTCGGAGGCGATACGCCCGACGGGAACATCATCGCCCTCATAGACTCGGGGCGGAGGCTGGGCCGCGCGGCCGCGGAGGCCGCGTGGCCCGAGCCGTAGACAGGAGGACTTGGCAATGCTGGCGGCGGTGCTTCACGCTCCGAACGATCTTAGGCTCGAGCAGGTGCCCGACCCGGTGCCCGGCGACGCGGAGGTGGTCGTAGCCGTCAAGGCCTGCGGGATCTGCCAGACAGACTACCTCGCGATCACCGGCGGGCGGATGAACTGGGAGCCAGGCAGCATCACGGGCCACGAGTTCGCGGGCGTCATCGCCAAGGTAGGGAAGGGGGTCGAGGACTGGTCGGAGGGCGACGACGTAGTGGTCATGCCGATCGGCACTTGCGGGCGCTGCAGGCACTGCCAGGCGGGCAGGCAGCACTACTGCGTGGACGGGTACGTGATCGGCGGGGACGGCCAGCCGCGCTTCTACCACGGGGCGTTCGCGGAGTACTGCAAGGTCCCCGCCTCGTCGCTCTTCACGAAGCCGCCGACCCTTTCGATGGAGGCCGCCGCCCTGACCGAGCCGCTGGCGGGCTCATACAAGGGCATGATCGCTTACTCGCAGATGACGGTCGGCGAGGACGTCGTCATCATCGGCGGCGGGTCGATGGGCCTGCTGCTCACCCAGATCGCCAGCGCCGCCGGCGCGGGTACCCTCATCGTCGTTGACATCGTCGACTTCCGCCTGGGAATGGCGAAGCGCTGCGGTGCAACTCACGTCATTAACGGCGCGGCCGAGGACGTCAAGGCGCGCGTCGCCGAGATTCTGCCCGACGGTCCTGACGTGGTTTTCGAGGCCGCGGGCGCGCTGCAGGCGGCGTCGCTCGCCTTCGACCTGTGCCGCCGCGGCACGCGTGTGAACATGTTCGGAGTGATAGTCCCCGGCACTATCCCGCTGAGCCCGGGCCACATCCATTTCACCGAGATCCGGATGGACGCGAGCTTCTCTGTCACGCCGACCGTGATGCGGAAGTCCCTTGACCTCCAGCGGAAGGGCCTGGTGGATGCCGGAAAGATCATCACCCACCGGGTCCCGCTGGCTCACATGCACGAGGCGCTCGAGATCATGAGGCAGCCGAACCGGGTGAAGGTCATGGTGGCGCCGTGACAAGAGACAATGGGCTTCAGCCCATTGTTGACAAAGCTGAGGCGCAGTGGGCTAAAGCCCATTGTCTCATTGGCTTGGCCCATCCCCCCAGTCCGGCACCTTGAGCAACTCGCCGTCGCGCATAGCCGACTGGTGCGCGACATGGCCCGGCGCGCAGTAGCGAGCCGCCTGCCATACGTTCGTCCGCGGCAGGCGGCTCTCACTCACGCAGTTCACAAACTCGTTCATGAGGTAGACTTCCGCTCCGCCGTGGCCCTCAGACAGGAACGCGTGGAGCTCGTCAGGGAGCGGCTCGAACAGGCGGGGGGGCTCGACGCGCTCCGACCCCTGCTTCGTGGCCCACGTGTAGCCCGCGAGGCCCCACTCGAATGTGCCTTCCGTGCCGTAGATGCTGCAGCGCTCCGAACCGGGGTGCCCCGCCCGGCGTGCTTCCATGATGCGACACACCGAGCCGTCGCTCATGCGGAAGAGCGCGATCTCGTTGCAGTACGGGTTCTTCCACTTGCCCTCGGGGCTGTACCAGTCGTCGTCGGGGAACGCGTAGCCCCGGCATGACACCTCGGTCATGTGGGCGCCGGTGACGGAAATCGCGAAGCTGGTGGAGTGCGTCGGGTAGCGCATCGGGGGCTCACCGAGCTTGTCGGGAGAGAAGTCCTTGCCGAGCCTCTGCTTCGCGACCTCAAGCAGGCCGTGGCTGATGTCGTGCAGGTACTCGCCCTCGCAGTAGAAGATCCGGCCGAACTCCCCGGCCGCCTGCTTCTCGCGGCAGAACGCCGTCTCGGCCCGGAAGAAGCTCGTCTCACCGTTCATGTAGAGCTGCCCGGTGCGCTCGACGGCCTCGACGAGCTCGTCGCATTCCTCGAGCGACGCGGCGCAGGGGCAGGCCGTGTAGACGTGCTTGCCGGCCTCCATCGCCTGGATCGCCTGCGGGGCGTGCATCCAGTGCTGCGTGACGATCACGAGTGCGTCGAGGTCGCTCCGGCAGATTAAGCCCAGGCTGTCGTACAGCTCGGTGATACCGAACCGCTCGGATGCCGCCTTCAGCCGCTCGGGCACCAGGTCGCACAGGGCGACCCTGTCGACGCCCGGATGCCGCTTCAGCGGCTCGACGAAGATGGGCCCGAACATCCCGAGCCCGACCATTCCGATGCTGACGCCCATAGGCAGACCCTCCGACGCCCAGGGACACCGGCGGGGACGCCGGTGCCACTGGGAACTGACGTGCTACCCCACCGCCACCGTCGCGATGCCGAACGGCGGAATCGTGACGACGACCTCGTCGCCCTCGCGGCGCGCTGTGCTGCTTGCGAGTGGTTGCTCCAAGAGGTCGACCTCCGCGACGGGCGCGTCCGCCGGCGCGAGGCAGGAACGTACCCTGACACGAGCCTCCGTCTCCCGGCCCTCGATCTCATACAGGCGGACGATGAGCTGGCCCGAGTCCTCCGCCTTCTTGATGCCCGACAGAGCGACGTTCGGAGTGAGGACCTTGAGCAGCTCGCACGACAGCGGCAGCTCGCCCGCGTGGTTGTCGGTGCCCACGACGAGCATCGGGTGGTTGTAGCCCTGCGCCTCGCGCGTGATCGCCGCCGGGCCGAGGCCGTCATGCACCACGAGGGCGAACTCAACGGTCTGCGCGCCCACCTCGGGTAGCGGATCGGGGTCGTAGCTCGCGCGCAGGATGGTGAGCCTGATCTCGTTCGGCGCGACCTGATGCCCGTACTTGCTCCTGTTGAGCAGCGCCGCGCCCGCGGAGGGGCCGCTGAGGTCGGCCCACCGCAGGGCCGGCACCTCGTCGCCGGTCGTCGGCCGCTCGATGTACCCGCAGGGAATCTCGAAGGTCGCCTTGCCGTCCTCGACCGCCACGGGGAATGCGACCTTGAGCACGGGGACTCCCTTGCCGGGGTCGCCGAAGTCGCGCCAGTCGTAGTCCAGGCTGAACTCGACGGCCGATGAGCCGGCCTTGAGCGCGATGGTCAGCCTGAGCCTGCAGCCGCGGAAGACGCGCATCGTCTCGATGGCGCCCGCGTGAGGGCCGTGAGCGACGACGCGGATGGTCGCGCCTTGCGAGAGCTCCGTCTCCTCGGCGACCTGCCCGGTCTCCCAAGAGGTCATCGGGTGGGGGCTCTCAAGCTGATGAATGAGCGCCCCCAGGAGCTTCCCTTCAGGCACCAGCTCCTTGCCCGTGCGCTTGTCGACGAGGCTCACGATAGCGCCCGAGCCCGGCGCGACGGCGACCTTGAGGAACTCGTTTTCGAGCGTGGCGCCACCCATGATGTCGGAGCTGTACGCGACCGTGGCAGCGGAGGACACAGTGACTCCGGTCGCCGCGACCGGCTCCGGCTCGTGCTCCAGGACGTAGGTGCGGTAGCCCAGGGCCGGAAGGTCCTTGACGGGGAACGCTACCTCGGCGAAGTGGTGCGCCCAGTGCTGGCCCTTGTGCAGCACCTGCACCCGGACCTTGGCGCCCTGGTCGTCCGTCGCCACCAAGAAGCCGTCGCGCGCGTCGAAGTCCCACAGGGTCGCGTTGACAACGTCCGACCGCACGTATGGCAGCGTGTTGAAGACGACGAACGGCTGCCGCGGGCCGGCCCCGGATCCCGTTGTCGAAAGCCCGCCCCAATAGGAGCCGCGCCCGACGCCGAAGCCGAGCCCGGCCCCGAGCTGCGATCCGGCGGCCTTGGCGGTGTCGATCTTGGATGCAACAGCGCGCAGAGCCCTCGTCCTGATCGACTGCGTGTTGGCGAGAGTCTCCTGCAGTAGCCCCATGCAGTGCTGCCTCGTCTCGCGAACGCCCGAGCCTGGCAGGATGTCGTGGAACTGGATGAACATGGCCCGCTCCCACGACTCCGTCAGGGCCTCGGTGGGGTAGGGGAGTCCTGCGAGCGCCCCTCCGATGACCGCGCAGGCCTCCGCGTCGACCAGGGAGTTCTCGCCGAGCCTGTTCGCGTACTTGACCTGGGACTCGGCCGTGTAGCAGCCGCGGAAGACGAAGTTCAGCTCGTCCTTGACCACCGGCAGGTTCGCTCCCTGCCGCTCCGCGATCGAGTAGAACGCGTCGGTCGTCGACAGCTTCACGTTCGGCCAGATAGGCCACGCGTTCATGTCGCGTGCCGCGCTTAGCATGTTCCGCGTCGGACCACCTCCGTGGTCGCCGACGCCGTAGATCCACATCATGTCCTTGAGGCCGGTCTCGCCGCAGAACGCGAGTAGCTGCGCAGCCAGATAGGGGGCGATGTCGCAGTTGTAGCCGACCGGGTAGTCATCGTAGGCGAGCACGCGCGAGCCGTCCTTGCCCTCCCACCAGTAGAGGCGCTTGCCCGTTCCGGCGCGGTGGTGGTAGTAGCGTCTGATGCCGCCGCGCGCGAGGATGCCGGGGAGCGTCCACGCGTGTCCGAACGTGTCCGGCTCCCAGTCGATCTTCACGGTGTCGTAGGGCAGGCCGAGGTTCTTCTTCAGCCAGCGCTTGGAGTAGAGCAGATGCCGGGCGAGGATCTCGCCGGAAGCCAGGTTCTTGTCGCCCTCGACCCACTGGCTGGCGGTGACCTCCCAGTGCCCGTCCGCGACGCGCGCCTTGATGCGCTCGTAGACCTCCGGGCTGTACTGCTGCATCGCGACGTAGACCGAGATCTGGCTCTGCGAGAAGCGGAACTCGGGATACTCGGTCATGAGCCGGTCCATCGTGACGAAGGTGTCGTGCGTCACGCTCACCGTCTCGGGCCAGCTCCACATCCAGTTCATGTCGATGTGCGCGTGGCCGCAGCAGTGAACCGTGTAGGTCTTCGCCTCCGCGCCGATCGGGGCGAGTGCTGCCTCCGCCGCCGCGACGACAGCCGGAATGTCAAGGTCGCCTCCGGCCTCCAGGCCGGCCGTTACCTGCTCGACAGCCGCGGCGACAAGGGCGAGCCACTCGTCGGTCTTGCCGGGGGTCTGCTGTGCCAGACCGGTGGCGAACTCGATCTCGTGCGCCAGCCTCTCCATCGGTCTCCGCAGGCGCGCGCCGATGCCTTGCAGTTGGGTCAGCTTCTCATGTAGGTCAAAGGGCTTGCTGGACATTGCCGTGGGGCTCCTTGTCGGTTAGCTCGGTCTGGTTGGCACTTGGGCCGGAGCACGCTGTTCGCCAGGTCAGACCGCATCCCTGTGCGCCGGAGCTACTTAGGCCACACGGGTCGCCCGTCCATGGCCCGCGGCGCCGTGTACCACCGCTCGTCGCCCTTGGGCTTGACGTAGACCGGGACGACCGCGCGTTCCCTGTGTCCGCGGGCCCACTCAAGGTTGAACTCGACCACCGTGGTGAAGCCGTACAGCTCGCGGCTGCCAGCCTTCACCGTCACCAGGAGCACTCCGTTGAAGCCGACGACGTGGATCGGTCCGAACGGGTTGTCGTGGAGCGTGCAGCCCGTCTCGGTCGTGAACGGCCCGGCCTTCCTGTTGCCGAGGGCCACTCGCCCTTCGGCGTTCGTCGTCCCAGTGTGCTCAGGCACATCGTCGATGACGCGCTGCTCGGTCTGGTACACCCTCACCTGGGCGTTCGGCACCGGGATCCCCTTGTCATCGAGAATCCGCAGCTCGCAGTGGTCAGGTACGCAGTAGAGGTACTCCCCGAAGTACCCCCGCCGGCAGCCCTTGGTGGCGTTGAGGCCCATGACGTCGCTGGGCGAGTAGAGGCTGTAGAGCGTCTCGGGCGCCACGTGTGGGCTGATCTCGCCGCCGCCCATCAGGCCGCGCTGCGAGTAGTTGAAGCCTACCCCATTCACCTTGTTGTCTTCGGCCTCGGTGATGAACTGGTAGTCATCTATCACGCCGATCTGGTGGCTCAACTCGTGCAGCCACGCATCGTCCGGCCTGCCGATGAAGTTGAGGAACGCGGGAGCGCCGGCACCCGCGTTCCAGGGATCGTCGAGCGCCGTGCAGCCGCGGCCGCCGTCTAGACTGATGTCCCCCTCGCCCACCATGTACGGTCCACCTCCGAGGGTTGGCAGGTACCCGTCCTCGACGTACTCGAACATGCCCACCATGGCTCGCTGGGTGATGCCATCGGGGGCGAAGTCGTACGTGGAGCTCGCGAACAACCGGTTCATGAACCCGATCTGCCCCTGGAGCCAGTCCTCGCACGAGTACGAGCCCACCATGTTAACCTTGGACTCCATACGCGCGACCAGCCCGCGCTCGATCATGAACTTCAGCATCAGAGCGTTCGTGCGGATGGTGAGGGAGTTGTTGCGCGGGCAGTAGTCCTTTCCGGCCGGCTCGACCTCGAACGTGAGGTCATGGTCGCCCGGATCCCAGGCCCACTGCCACTCGAACGCGGCCTGCCTTCGAGGCTCGAGCTCGGGGAGGTCGCCGCCGGCCATGAGCATTCCGTCGAGCAGCCAGCGATAGCGCCCGCCGAGCGGCGCCTTGCCCTTGTTCTGCACGCGTGCGGTGAAGGTGATCGTCTCGCCCGGGTCGGGCTGGTGCTTCTTGTCCTTGTTGACCGCGTGGCCGACCTCAACCTTCGGGTCCTCCACGGTCGGTCGGTAGTCGGTGACCTGGTACCTCTCATAGCGCGGCGTGCGTTCGATGATAAGGACGTCGAGGTCGCCCGTACGATCATCCGGAGGAGTGTACGCCGGCTGGTCGGGCAGGAACCGGACACCGTCGACGAGGACGCAGTGGGCCGTGCCCGCCGGGCCGCCGCCCGCGAATGCAAGCTCGATGAAGTCAACGCGGTCTAGTGACGCGTCCAGCCAGTTGAAGACCTCCCAGTCGGGCGACTCATGGAGTGGCACGCGGATCGTCTGCCATTCCCCGAGGCCCTCCTCCAACAGGGAGCGCCTGCCGGACGGTCTGATCCGCAGGAAGCGGCCATCTGAGCATCGGAGGTACAGCGTTGGGTTAGGCGCGCGCCAGGACGCGTCCCGAGGCAGCTTGACGCGGAGCTCCAACTCATGGGCGCGGGACAGGTCCCATCCGGCGTCACGCCACTTGGGGAAGGCGACGTAGTGCTCCGCACCTTGGTTGTAGTTGAGGGCTATCGCGTACTTGCCGACGGCCGCGCCCTCGGCTATTGGGACGCATCGGGCCTCGTTAGGGCCCCAGTCCTGAGCGCCGCAGGTCCACAGCTCGGGCGTCTCCGTGAAGTCGTCAGGCGTCTGCGACGCAGTGGTCTCGATGACTGCACTCCCCAGGAACGGGCAGAACGCTAGAAGGACAAGACGGCTCATGCGGGGCTCCTACGGCGCATCGGTTGCGGGACATGGGTTCGCCGTGAGCAGGCGGGCTGCCTGCGGGCGAGGTGATGCCAAGGCGGCCGGTCGCGGCCGGCCCATAGCACGAAGCCCCGGCAGCGGGCGCCGGGGCTTGGGGGTGCTGGCTTTGGTCAGACAGGCTAGCGACGACGGAGCCTACGTACCGCGGCGCCAACCAGCGGAGCCACGCCAACGAGCGCGAACGCCGGCAGGCCGGGGGCAAACTCCGCGCGGAAGGCGGAGTCGAAGTCATAGCCGGGGTCGGGCCAGCGGGTCGGGTCGGTCGGGGCAAACTGGCCATCGGCGTACGGGTTCGAGTACGACCCCATGACCAGCAGGCCGTCGGACGCCTTGGACCTCGGCTTGAGACCGACCAGGTAGGTGTCGCCCATTGTCATCGCGATGGGTGACGACGGGTCCAGGGACAAGGAGAAAGGGGTGCTGAGCGACCCGAGGTACATCTCAGGACCTACATACAGGGTCTCCCCGGCGAGCCCGCCCTCCTCTTTCTGGACGATCATCCGGTAGTAATGCCCACCGCCTCCGCCGCCCTGGCGGTACAGCTTCAGGAACGTGAACTCGGTAAGGTAAGCGTCGGGCGCCACGAACGACTGCGCTGCCATGTACTGCGAGTAGTCGGACATCGTGCTGGGGGGATAGAGCCCCCACGACTCGTTGGCGATGGTCTGCTCAACGATCGTGGCGTGAGCCAGCCCGCACAGGAGCAACATCAGGAACGGAATCGCGATAAGAGACTTGCGCATTGGAACCCCTCCCAAGACTGCGTAGCATGGCCCGCGCCATGCGCGAGCCGCAGCACAGGGCTGAGTGAGGGTTGGGTCGAGCGGCAAAACCCCTCCCAGCTCCCTAGACGAGGCGATTATAGGCCGGACGGGGCGGCGGCGCAAGTGCGTTTTGTGGCCGGGCGAGGTCCTCGAACTGGTAAGCTTAGGGCGGATAGTCGCTTCACACGCTCACTCAGGAGGCCGCTTCGTGGTCATCGTCATGCAGGCCGGCGCGCCCGAAGCGCAGGTCGAGCACGTCATCGAGACCGTCACCAAGGCTGGCTTCACCGCGCACCCGATCTACGGGGTCAACCTCACCGTCATCGCCGTCATCGGCGACAAGACGGCCGAGCACATCGAAGCCTTCGGCACACTTCCCGGCGTGGACCACGTCGCTCGTATCGATCGGCCATACAAGCTCGCGGCCAGGCGACCCGAGGTCACCGCCACCACTCAGATAGCTGTCGGGAGCGTGGTCATCGGCGGGGTCGAGCTGTGCGTGATGGCAGGCCCGTGTACCGTGGAGTCCGAGCAGGGCCTGGGCGAGGTCGGCCGGGGCGTCCGCGATGCGGGCGCGCGCATTCTGCGCGGGGGAGCCTACAAACCGCGCACGTCGCCGTACTCCTTCCAGGGCCTTCGCGAGGCCGGCCTCGCGGTGCTGCGGATGGCGGCGGACCGTCTGAAGATGCCCTTCGTCACCGAGGTCATGGACACGCGCGCGGTGGAGCTTGTGTGTAAGTACGCGGACATGCTCCAGATCGGCGCCCGGAACATGCAGAACTTCGCCCTTCTCTCCGAGGTCGGCGCCGCCGGCAAGCCCGTGCTCCTCAAGCGCGGCATGAGCTGCACGGTCGAGGACCTGCTGATGGCCGCGGAGTACATCATGTCAGCCGGCAGCGAGAGCATCGTCCTGTGCGAGCGGGGCATCCGCACGTTCGAGGGCGGCACGCGCAACACGCTCGACCTCAGCGCCGTGCCCGCGCTCAAGCGCTACTCCCACCTCCCCGTAGTCGTGGACCCGAGCCACGGCACGGGCCTGGCGTGGATGGTCCCCGCGATGTGCAAGGCGGCCATCGCGGCCGGAGCGGACGGCCTCATGGTCGAGGTCCACCAGTGCCCCGAGAAGGCCCTATCAGACGGCCAGCAATCCCTGACCATCGAGGACTTCGCCCGCACGATGGCCGAGTGCGCCCCCGTCGCCGAGGCGGTGGGGAGGAGGATGGGGGGCCCCTCCTAGGCCGCCACTCGCAGGGCGTCGGGCACCGTGACGCGAACCACGCGGCGTTTGGCAGCACCGCCAGGAGGAACGCCTTGTGGTCACCGTCACCGACACCACCATCACGCTCCCGACCTACATGCTCGGCCCGGAAGATCCGAACCCGCCGCTGTTCAGGGCCGGGCTGTGGAGCATCTACCCCTACACTCTCCTCGACGACATCCGCGCCGAGAGGTCGGAGCGCGACTTCCGGGCGGTCATCCTCGAGAACGACTACGTGAGAGTGACCATCTTCCCGGAACTCGGCGGGCGTATCCACTCCATGTTCGACAAGTCGTCCGGGCGCGAGGCGTTCTATGCCAATGATGCCATCAAGCCAGGCCTGGTGGCGCTTCGCGGGGCGTGGCTCGCCGGAGGGATCGAGTGGAACTACCCCGGCGGCCACCACTGCAACACCGTCTCGCCGGTTGGCTGCCGCATCATCGAGAACGAAGACGGCAGCGCGACGTGCTGGGTGGGGGCGCTCGAGCACACCACGCGCATCAAGTGGCTCGTGGGGATCAGGCTCGCGCCAGGTAGCTCATGGATCGAGACCGATGTGCGGATCTTCAACCGCACTCCGCTGCGCGGGCGGATGTACTTCTGGGAGAACTCGGCCGTCTACGCGCCGGAGGACCTGTCGCTCGTCTATCCGGCGCGCCACGCGCTCTTGTCCGGCGGAGGCGAGCTTGTCACCTACCCCGTCACCCAGGACGGGCGCGACATCAGCCTGTACAAGAGCCACGTGCTCTGGAACGACATCTTCACTCTCGGGGTGAATGAGTCGTTCTTCGGAGCGTGGTACCCGAGCTGGAACTCCGGCGTCGTGAGCATAGGCGACCCCCGCGAGACGCCGGGGAAGAAGTTCTTCACATGGGGCACTGCGGAGAGCGGCCTCGTGTGGGCGGACATCCTGAGCGACGCGTGCGGGCCGTACTGCGAGGTGCAGGGCGGCCGGTTCACCACGCAGGGCATTTGGCAGTTCATCGCGGCGGGCGTCACGGAGCACTGGAAGCAGCACTGGTGGTCCGCGCACGGCACAGACGGCTTCGACTGGGCGAACCTGGACGCCGCCGTCAAACTGCGCGCCCACGGGTGCCGGCTCGACATCGGCGTGTGCGTGACCCGGCGGATCGAGGGCGCCAATGTGACGATTCTCGACGGCGACGAGACAGTATGGGAATGGAGCGGGACGCTGGCGCCGGGTGCGCCCCTCTGCGAGGTGGTCGAGACCGTCGTTCCCCCGGCGGCGCCGCGCGCCCGCGTCCGCGACGGGGACGCGACCGTCATCGAGTACGCGCTCGGGCAGGAGCCTCGGGTCGACCAGGGCGCTGTGGAGCGCTGGAAGCGGCGTCCGTGCCCCGAGTGCGACATGACGCCCCATGAGCTCTGCACTTCCGCTCGCACGGCGGAGAAGCAGGGCGACTACCCCGAGGCACAGCGGCTGTACGAGAAGT
>Ga0315282_10001778_pt1 | contig 40265 bp, 41 predicted proteins | sample YL17G07_20_MG_FD_203693 | JGI IMG/M metagenome (GOLD analysis project Ga0315282, IMG submission 203693) | Sediment microbial communities from Yellowstone Lake, YNP, Wyoming, USA - YL17G07_20 | ecosystem: Environmental > Aquatic > Freshwater > Lake > Sediment | place: USA: Wyoming | collected...
AAGGCGATCGAGGAGTACATTGCCGAGCGGAATCAGAACCCTCACATTTTCGTGTGGACGGCCACCGCCGAGAGCATCATGCGCAAGATAGCCATATGTAAAGAAGCGTTAGACGCAGTACACTAGAACGGGATGTCGTCCAACTGGTCCTTGGGGATGTCCGGTTCTTCTTCCGCGGGCGCCGCGGCACCGGCTGGGGCCTCAGTGCTGAGCTTATCCAGCACCTGGGTGCGGGTGGACCAGATTTCGACCACGGTTCGCTTCTCGCCGGCCTGGGTCTCCCAGGACCGGCTGCGGAGCTGGCCTTCGACCAGGACCGCCGAGCCTTTCTTCATGGTCTCGCTGAGCCGCTCTGCCGCCTGGCCCCAGATGTTCACGGTGAAGAACGAGGCTTCCCGCTTCCACTCGTCAGTCGTCTTGTCTTTCCACGCCCGGTCAACCGCGATGCGGAACCCGAGCACGGCCGAACCTTTCGGCGTGTAGCGCAGGTCCGGGTCCATTGCCACCCGGCCGAGCAGGATTACGACGTTGAGACTACCCAGCCGCAACGGCGCGGCCGGGCCGCGTGCTCCGCTGTGCTCGACGTCAGCCACTGACCGCCTCCGGTTCGGGCGGAGGAACCGGCACTGACGGGGCGCGCTGTTCCTCCACGGGCTCGACGACGTGCGGTTTGGTGACGAACGCCATGCGGAGCAGGCCCTCGCGATGCCGCAGGTCGTAGCGCACCTGCTGGGGGGCCGTGGTCGGGCCGGTGAAGTCGATGAATACGTAGATGCCTTCGCTGTGCTTCTTTACCGGGTAGGCCAGCGCCCGGCGTTCAATGCGCTCATCGGCGATTGCCGTGGCGCCGTAGGTCGTGAGCAGGTCCCTGGTTTCCTGCCCGATTTTCTGGACGTCCTTCTCGGACAGGTTGGGGTCAAGGATCATGGCTATCTCATAGCTGTTCAAACTGCCTCCTGTTTATGCCGGTCACTTGAATCTGATGAGCAGGACGTCGCCGTCCTGCACGACGTAGCTCTTGCCTTCGACTTTGACGTGGCCGGTCTCCCGGCAGACCTGAAAGTCGCCGGCCGCCACCAGGTCTTTGTATGCGACCACCTCGGCCTTGATGAACCCTTTGCCGATGTCGGTGTGAATCATGAACGCCGCGTCGAGCGCGGAGATGCCTCGCGGCGCCGACCACGCGCGTGACTCCGGGCCCTTGACCGTATAGAAGCGGATGAGGTCGAGGGCCTCGAAGCAGCGGCTGACGATACGGGCCGGGCCCTCGGGCGCAAGGTTCAGGCTCGCGCGCATCTCGCTCTTGTCGTTCTCCGCGAAATCGGCCATGCCGGTCTCGAGCGCGGCCGAGAAGAGCAAGGCCGTCTTCCGGGCGGTAGCGGGAAACCGTGCCGGGTCGGCCGGCTCCGTGTCCGAGCAGTTCACGGCGTAGATGAACGGCTTGACCATCACGAGACCCAGCTCGCTGAGGGCCTTCTTTTCTTCCGCGTGCAGGTCGGGACGCGCCCCCCGGACGAGCGCGGCCCGGGCTTTCTCGAGCGCCCCGAGCAGCAGTTGCTGTTCCGGCGACTTCGGTTCCTTGCGCACGTGCTCCAGCCGCTTCTCGACGATGCCCAGGTCGGCGATGGCGAGCTCGGCCTCGACGATATCAACGTCGCGGTCCGGGTCGACCGTATCGAATACGTGGGGAACGTCGCCCGAGCTGAAGTTGCGCACGAGGTGCAGGATGAGGTCGGCTTCGCGGATGTGGCCGAGAAACTTGTTGCCCAGCCCTTCGCCCTGGCTTGCGCCTTTGACCAGGCCGGCGATGTCCACGAACTCGACGTGCGCCTGGGTGAGCTTCTCGGGCTTGAGTATCGCGCCGATGCGTTCCAGTCGCTCGTCCGGCACAAGCACGACGCCCACGTTCTTCTCGATGGTCGTGAAGGGGTACAGGTCGACGCGCGCCGAGCCTGAGGTGAGGATGTTGAAGAGCGACGACTTGCCGACGTTCGGCAGGCCGACGATGCCGACCTTCATTCCACAGCCCCGCTTTCTGCGGGTTCGGGAGCCGGGTTGAACCGGTTCATGGCCCGTTCGATTCCGCCGGTTACTGCGGCAAGGCACGCGTCAGCCGCAAGGTCGAGGACTTCGGGCAGCAGTTCGGCCTGTTCTTTCGGGAAGGGCTCAAGCACGTAGTCCACGCCATCCTGACCCGGACCGGGTGCGTCGATGCCCACGCGCAGGCGCGGGAAATCGTTCCGGCCGAGGTGGTAGATAATCGAGCCCAGGCCTTTGTGGCCGCCGTCCGACCCTTTGGGTCTCAGGCGCAGCCGGCCGAACGGCAGGGCCATGTCGTCGCACACCACCAGGAATTCATCCGGCTCCCGTTCGAGCTGACTCTTCGCGACCACGCCCGACTCGTTCATGTAGAGCAGAGGTTTGACCAGCACGAGGCCGTGGCCGGCGTATTCCTTGCGCGCCACGTACCGTTCGGGCAGGTGCCGGAACCGCACGTGCAGCCGGCGGGCCAGCGTGTCCACGACCATGAATCCGACGTTGTGTCTCGTCTTCGCGTACCGCTCGGTCGGGTTGCCGAGTCCGAAGATGGTCACGCGGCTACTTCTTTTCTTCCTTCCTGGCTTCCTTCTTCTCTTCCTTGGCTGACTTGCCCTTGCCCTTCGCCTTTTCCTCTTCGACTGATTCCTCTTCGGTGGGCTTCTTTTCCTTGATTACCTCGGGCTCAGCCGGAGTCGCCTCAGCCGCCGCCGCCTCTGCCGCGGTCGGTGCTTCGGTCAGCTTGCGCGGCATGAGCACGGTCGCGATCGGCGAGTCCATGGGCATGGTGAACTCAAGGTCGGGACGGTTCAGGTCCGAGACGTGGAAGCTGTGGCCCACCTTGAGGTTGGTGACGTCCACGTCGAAGTGCTCCGGTATCATGTCGATGGTCGCCCGAACCGGGACCGCGCGTAGGACGTAGTCGAGCATGCCGCCTTGTTTCACGCCCTCGGGTGAGCCGTGCAGAATGACGGGCACGTTCATCGTGATTTTCTCGTCCAGGTGGACCTTCTGGAAGTCCACGTGCAGGAGGGAGCCGTCTATCGGGTTGCGCTGCAGGGTCTTGATGACGCACTTGGTTGCAGGCTGGCCGTCAACCTCGACGTCAACAATCGGGCTGTGGCCCTTGATGTCCTCGAGCAGCCGGCTGAAACCGTGCGCCGACAACATGAGCAGTTGCGACGGGTCGCCGTGGCCGTACATCACGGCCGGCAGGCTTCCGTCCCGGCGCAGTCGCCGGATTCTGCCTTTGCCGACCTCGGTGCGGACTGCGGCTTTCACTGTATATGCCATAGTTCTCCTCTAGATGAAAAGCGAGCTTACGGACTCGCCGCGGTGGGTTCGGAAGATTGCCTCGGCCAGCAGCGGGGAGACGGTAAGCACCTTGATTTTATCGATTCTCTTGTGGGGCGGCAGTTCTATTGTGTCGGTCACGACCACCTCGGTGATGGCTGAATGAAGCAGCCGTTCCACTGCCTGGTCTGACAGGATGCCGTGAGTCGCGACCGCGGTCACGCTGCGGGCACCGCATTCCACCAGCGCTGCCGCGGCGCTGACCAGGGTCCCGCCCGTGTCTATCATGTCGTCGAAGATGAGCGCGTCGAGCCCGGAAACTTCGCCGACGACGTTCATCACCTCGGCGCGGTTGGGTTCCGGCCGTCTCTTGTCGATGATGGCGATGGGAATGCTGTCGCCGAGCCGGCGGGCGAAACCGCGCGCGCGGTTGGCCCGGCCCGCATCGGGCGCAACGACCACGGTGTTGGCCGCGCCGCGCTTCTCCAGGTAGTCGACCAGAATGGGCGTGGAGTAGAGGTGGTCCACGGGAATGTCGAAGAACGCCTGAATCTGCTCGGCGTGCAGCTCCATCGTGAGCACGCGGTCGGTGCCCGCGCGTTCGAGCAGGTTGGCAATGAGTTTGGACGACACCGGCACGCGCGGCTGGTCCTTGCGGTCCTGGCGGGCGTAGCCGTAGTACGGGATGACCGCGGTGACCCGCTCGGCCGAAGCGCGCTTGAGCGCGTCAATCATCAGCAGCAGCTCGAGCAGATTGTCCGCGGGCGGCTGCGTGGGCTGGACCACGAACGCGTCGCTGCCGCGCACGCTCTCGTTGATGTTCACGCGGATTTCGCCGTCCGCGAAGTTCCTCACCTCGGCGTCGCCCAGCGTGACATCGAGGTGCTGGCAGATCTTTCGGGCGAGCGGTTCGTTCGCCCGGCCGGTGAAGACTTTCAACTGTCCTTCCATGTTACCTCTTTCGACGACAGGCCGGCGCGCGGCCGGTTTACGTTTCCTGGGGCGGAAGGACTCGAACCTTCATAACAGGATCCAAAGTCCTGGGTCCTGCCAGTTGAACGACGCCCCAAGTGACGTCAATGCTCACGTTACGAAATCCGAAAGCGACGGTCGCAGCCGGTCTTTAGGGTTCTGGTTCTGATACAGGGGAAGCCAGCCAGGGCCAGGGCGGCCATCGGGTCTTTCCAGCTCTGTGTCTTTACCAGGCCATAGACCGTACTGCCGGAACCAGAGAGGGAAGCCGCATACGCTCCGTGCTCAAGCAGCAGGTGCTTGACGCGGGACAGCCCGGGATGGCGGTCGAAAACCACCGGCTCGAAGCTGCTGGCAATCAGGGCGGCGGCCTTCCCCGGTTCATCGCGCCTCAAATGAAGGCCCAGAAGTGTAGGAGAAAGGCGGCGCAGTGTCAAATCAGGGGTCATGCGACGGCGGTCCAGTTCGGCATACGCCCATGCGGTCGAGACGGCGTAGCCGGGGAAGTGAAGCAGGACCTCGAGCCGCGGCAACCGAATGCGGCGCAGCCTTTCGCCCCGGCCCCGGGCGACACATGCCCCACCCATCATGAGCGCCGGTACGTCGCTCCCCAGCATCGCGCCGGTCTTGCGCAGCGCCGCAGGGGAGAGCGGGTCGCCGAACAGCCGGTTGAGCCCGAGGAGCGTGGTCGCGGCATTGGACGAGCCGCCGCCAAGACCTCCGCCGACCGGGATTCTCTTCCTGATGTCGATTCGGCAGCCCGGTCTCAGGCCCGCCGCGGCGAAGAAGGCCGCGGCCGCGCGGTGAGCGAGGTTCCCTGGGCCGGATGGTACAAGCCTGGAGCTGGTCCTGACGTTGATGCCCGAGGATGCCCGGCGAATCACCAGGGTATCGCACAGTTCCAGCGGGACCACGATGGTTACGACGTCGTGATAGCCGTCGGGCCGACGCTCGCCGACCCACAGGCCGAGGTTTATCTTTGCGAGGGAGCGAAGCGTCAGGCTGGTCAAGCCGGAGCTATTCCCGTATGTACGTCGATGTCGGAGCCACGTTCCAGTCCGCGTCGAAGAAACCCGCGGCCCTGACCCCGGCCCAACCGTAGCGGCGCACGGTCTTGTCGAAAACCATGAAGTCGGGTATTCCGGCGCTGGACGCGGTCCAGCCCCAGAACAGCGACAGGCGCACGTTCTCCGGGTCCGTGCCCATGCGCACGAACGCGAGCCGTTTCGGGTTCATCGGGCTGGGAAAGACAACGAGGGCAGCCAGGCTGTCGCCGAGTTCGTGACGGCCCAGGTACATGCGTCCCCGCCTGACCTGCACCGGCAGGGCATCGTGCACGCGCCGCGTGACCGAGTTCTCGGCCGGGCCGCCCAGGAGCACCAGGTTGTCGCGCCGCGTGATGCTGTCGGTTACCTCGGTGTCGGGCAGGACCTCAGCCGAGCCGTTGCCGATGAGCCACCAGCGCACCGCTTCCTGCGTGGCCGAGTGGCGCAGGAAGTCAACAAGGCCCGGGTCGCGGGTGCCGTACACGATGACAAAGGGACTCATCATCGCCTGCTTGGCCGGGCCGTAGAGCGACGGCGTCTTGGCCAGCGCGCCGGCGCGCGCCGGGCCCACGGCCCAGCCTCTATTGTCGCGATGGAACGTGAGCCGCGCAGGAAGGGGCGCGCGTTTGCCCACGCGGCTTCCGTCAATCTCAACCACAACCGAGCCGGAGAAGAACGGTTGTCCCAGGAGCTCCAGGCTGAATTGCTCGACGTTTACCGTCTTCACGCGAACGAACGAATCCCCGGCCCAGGCTTCAATCTCCGCGTCGCGGCCGACGACCGGCACGCGTTCTATCGTCGCCCAGTAGTCGTGATTGGATTGACCGAGGTCAGCGGTCCGGAGCCGGATGTGGCGCGGACCCGGGTCGCGGTGCTGCTCTTTCAGAAACGCCATCAGGCTCGTGTCGTCGAGTACGCTGACGTTCAGGCTCTCGTAGTTCCACCAGTGCTTGCGTCCGGGCACTTCCTTGTACGTGAACCGGTAGCCCAGTTCCTTCAACCACTCGGCGAAGTTGCGGCCGTGGATCGTGGGCACGTTGTCGTCATCGCCGCCGTGCAGGATGAACAAGGGCAGGTTCAGGGCATTCACAAGCATCGCCGGCGCGTTGTCCGGGCGCAGGGCTTGGTCACGGATGGCGAGCAGGGCCGGCTCGGCAAAGACGGCGCTGCGCTGCAGGAACCAGGGCACGTAGAGCTGATGGCTGGGCCAGCCCGCTTCGGGCGCGGCTGCCGCGAACCGGTCTGAGTGGGCAAGACCGACGTGCCAGGTGCCGTGCCCGCCCATTGAATGGCCGGTCAGGAGCACGCGGTCCCGGTCAACCGGGCAGCTTCGCAGAGCCTGGTCCAGCACTTCGTTGGCGTCGAGCCTGCCCCAGTCCTGCCAGTCAAAGCCAAAGGGCCGGCGATTGGTGGGCGCGACCACGAACGCCCAGTCTTTCGGCTTGTACGCATCCACTTGGCCCGATGCCTCAACGCCCGCGCCATGCACCGAGAGTATCAGGGCGTAGCGCCGGGCCGGGTCGTAGTCCCTGGGATACAGAACGGCATAGTACTGGCACGAGCTGTCGATGGCGGAGACGAACGTCACCTTGCGCTCTTGTTCGGGCTTCCTGATGCGCAGGCGCACGGTGTCGCATGGCTCTTCGGGTTGCGTCACGCCGGGCGAGGTGTCGACCGGGGCGACGCGGATGACGAGCGCAAGGCCGGCGCTGTCCGCGTTTCGGGGTTCGATGGCGACGCGCACCGCGACCTTCTTCGCGCCGAGCGCAGGCAGATTGCGGATGGTCGTGTCTGCGAGCGCCTTGCCGGACAAAAGCGACACCTTCAGGTTGAGCCGGCTGATGCGTTCGTTCGTGGTGTTGACCAGGGGGATGCCCAACCAGCCGCTGAACGCCGAGTCCGCGACAAGGTCGGGCAAGGTCACGTCTTCGGCCGGGATGAGGACGGCAGTCGGCGCAGGCACGAGCTTGAACTGCACGCGTTGGTCGCCGAAGCCGGAAAGGCGCAAGAGGACGCGATTGAGCCCTGAGTCGAGCTTGACCGGGACTTTGAACCAGCCATTGCCATACACGTCGCCCAGATAGCTTTTGCCGTTCAGGAAGAATCCGCCGAGCTTCGGCGTCAGCGCCAAAGCGCGGCAGGCGGTCGAGCATCGGAACTCGGCATAGGCATAACCGGCGCAGGCAAGGCCGACGTTGCCGTAGTAGTCCTGAATCGAGTCCCAGCGCACGTCCTGGTAGTCGGACTCAAGCCAGCCTGTGGAATCAACCGGAACCTTGCGGCAGACCGTGACCCCGCCCTGGACAAGTGATGAGCGGAACGTGTCTCCCTGGGCCGGCCGAAAAGTGGCAGGGTCCTCGACCACGCCGGTGATGCCTTCCCTTGTTCCCACGGGAAAAGGTCCGCAGACAATCCACTCCCTGATGAAGATGGTGTCGGCGATGCTGGGGAGAGTCGGACCCGCCTGGAGCATACTCGCGCCGGCGAGAAGACCACAGAGTGCAACGATTCGCTTCATCCGCAGACTATAGTCCTCGCTGCCTCGATGTCAAAACCCGAAGCCCGAGGCCCGGGTCGAGTCCGAATGACGCATGCCCGATTGCAGGGCATCTCCGTCGGCGGGCGAGCTGTGCGGGGCCGCTACCCGGAGGCTTTGTGCCCGAGACGGCAGGCGAGGACACGGATGAGAGCTGAGATTTCGAGCATGGGCAGGAGCACGACGGCTTTGAGCCAGAACAGGCCGGAGCGGTCATGCTTGCGCAGGTAGCGGAAGAGCGAGCGGTGAGTCTCCCAAATCATCTTCGGCCGGACCTGCAACGTGCTCCCGCCGCGTCTGTGCACCACGCGGGCCTCGGGCAGGTATGCGGTTTTCCAGCCCGCGCCGGACATGCGCCTGGACAGGTCAACGTCGTTGTAGTAGATGGGGAACTGCTCGTCCAGGCCGCCGAGCTTCTCGAGCACGGCCCTGCGGAACAAGAGACAGGATGCCATCGGCTGCTCGACCTCGGCCGCCTTCTCGTAGTCGAAGTACCGCATACGCCAGCGGCCGAAGACGCGGCTTTTGGGAAAGAGCCGGGAGATGCCTAGGGTGTCCCAGATGACCGCGCCTGGCGTAGGGAAGGAGCGGATTGAGTCCTGGGTCGAGCCGTCCGGGTTCACGAGGCGCGGCGCGACTGCGCCGACCTCGGGATGCTTATCCAGGTGGTCTGACAGGATGTCCAGCGCGCCGAGGTCAGTCTTCGTGTCCGGGTTGAGGAGCAGGACGTATTCGCCGGTCGCGGCCTTGATGCCCTGGTTGTTGGCGTGGGCATAGCCCGTATTCGAGCTGTTCTGAATGAGCTGCAGGTGGTGGTGCTGCGCGAGCCGTGCGCGCGTGTCGTCGGTCGAAGCATTGTCCACGACGACAATCTCGAACTCGTGGCCGAAGTTGATGGAGCCGAGGCAGTTGTCGATGTCGGCCGCGCTGTTCCAGGTTACGATGACGACCGAGAGCTTCTTGGCCATTGAGGATTCGGCCCTAGAGGCCGCGGTAGTAATCCAGGAGGTCGGTGAGGGTCTGCTTGAAGGGGACTTCAGGCTTCCAGCCGGTGACGGCCGTGAACTTGGATGGGTCGCCGGTCAAGAGCGGTATGTCGTGGGCGCGGAACTTGGCCTGCGAACTGCGGATGGTGACCGGCTTCCTGGCCAGGCCTGCCAGGAAGTCCACGCCTTCCTTTATCACGACGGGTTTGCCCGAAGTGACGTTGTAGGACTCGCCGCTCTGGCAGTGCTCCAGAGCAAGGGAATACGCGCGGACCACGTCCCGGACATCGGTGTAGTCGCGTCTGACTCCAAGGTTGCCCATCTCAATGACCGGCTCTTGTTCTCCGCGCTCGATTCGGGCGATGCCCTGCGCGACCTTGGGGAAGACGAAGTTGGGTGCCTGGCCCGGGCCGGTGTGACTGAACGGCCGCAGGATGACGACGTCCATGCCGTAGGTGCGATGGAAGAAACGGCCGGCCTCGCCGGTCATGAGTTTGCTCAGGGCATACGGGCTCAACGGCAGGGGTGGGTCGTCCTCGGTCAGGGGTCGGCCGACGTTGGAGCGGCCATAGACGTCAGCCGAAGAGACGAGGATGACACGGCACTTAAGCTCGAGTTGGCGGACCGCCTCGAGCAGCTTGAGCGTGCCCAGCGCGTTGACGTCGTAGGTCGCAAGGGTCTGTTTCTCGGACACGGCTACGGAACTGAGGCCGGCAAGGTGAATGATGCTGTCGGGATGAGTTGAGTCGAGCAGAGCCTTGGTGCCCTCAAAGTCGCAGATGTCGCCTTTGTGCAGTTCGGCGGCGATGCCGGGCCGGGCCTCGGCCCAGTGCAGGCCGATGACCTTGTGGCCTTCATCTGCGAGTCGGCGGGCAAGGTGCCCGCCGACAAAGCCTTCGACTCCGGTGACCAGTACTCGACTCACACTCGGGCGCGCCAGTAGTCCAGCAGGTCCTTCATCGTCTGTTCAAACTTGTACCTGGGTTCCCAGCCGGTGTCCTTCTTAAGCTTCGCCGGGTCGCCGAGCAGGAGTTCCACGTCGCTCGGCCGCATCCGCTTCGGGTCCTGCTCGACCTTGACCTTGACCTTGGCCAGACTGATGAGGATGTCGAGCATCTCGCGGATTCTCCAGCCCTTGCCCGTGGCGACGTTGTAGACGTCGCCGGGCGCGCCCTTCTCCAGAACCAGGTAGTACGCCACAACCGTGTCGCGCACGTCGGTGAAATCGCGCACGGCTTCCAGGTTGCCCACGTAAATCACCGGCGGCCGCTTGCCCTTCTCGATTTCGGCGAGCTGGCGGGCGAAGTTGGAGGTGACAAATACCTCGCCCCGGCGAGGACCGGTATGGTTGAAGCCGCGCGTGCGGACGATGTGCATACCGTAGCTCTCATGATACTGGTAGCCCATCAGGTCCTGGGCGACCTTGCTCACGCCGTAAGGCGAAAGCGGGCGGAGCGGGTTGGATTCCTTGATGGGCGCTTCCGCGGGCAGGACTTTGCCGTACTCCTCGCTCGAACCGGCAATCTGGATGCGGCAGTCATAACCGGCAGCGCGGACCGCCTCGAAGAGATTGCTCTGGCCGATGATGTTGGTCGACAGCGTTTCGGCCGGCGCTACCCAGGACATGGGCACGTAGCTCTGAGCCGCGAGATGGTACGTGCGGTCGGGGTGGAGAGCGCGGATGAGTCCGAACATGGCGGTGGCGTCGCGCATGTCGCACTGGTGCAGCGTAATCCTGCTGCCGAGGTGCTCGATGTTCTCGGTGCGCGACCGCCAGCGCGCGGTGCCGTGCACCTCGCCGTCGCCGCGGGTGAGCAGGTATTCGGCCAGATGACTGCCGGCGAAGCCGGTGATGCCGGTTATCAGGTACTTCAAATGACCTCCTGAAGTCAGGTCTCTGCGCGGGCAGGGACCGGTGTCAGGCCTTGGTTACTTTGCCTGAGCGGATGCAGCGCGTGCACGCCCAGATGCGCTTGGTTTCGGAACCTTCCTTCACTCGGACTCGCTGCAGGTTCGGTTCCCACGTCCGTTTGGTCACGTTGTGGGCGTGGCTGATGCTTGAGCCGATGACTCCGGTCTTTCCGCAAATCTCACAATGCTTAGCCAATTTTCCTCCTTGGGACGATTTACTTTGCCTCAGAGGATAGCAGGATTCTACAAGGTGTCAATGCCGTCCGAAAGCCGACCGAGAACCGCAGATTACGCAGATTGCGCAGATAGCGTCTTAAAAGGAATCTGCGTTCATCGGTGTTCATCTGGGGTTGCTTCCGTGGACAGCGCCTTCAGCTCAGCGTCCACGACCCGCACGACCTCGGGCCTGACCACGTCCTGCCTCAGGAACTCCTCCTCGGCTTCGGCAAGACGGCGTGCCCGCTCACGCAAAGCCCGCAGCCGTGCGCCCAGCTCAGGCGTGAAAACAAACGTGGTCGAAGAACGCTTCATACTCAGGCATCCGCCATTTCGATGATTATACAGAAAAGACTAGGCCCCGCGACACATGCCGTCAACGCAACATCTTGGAAAACCAAGGGCCTAATGCATCCACAGGGGCATGAGGGGAGCCGCCCCCGGGGTGCTCCCCCGGGCGGCCCCCCGGGTGGCCTTCCGAGCCGAGCCCGGAACCGTCTTCCGGGCTATCCCGGAGCCAAGTCGGGGCGCCGCGCCCGGTGTACTTCCTCGGGCTACCCCCGGCGCTGAGCCGGAGGCCATCCCCAAGGCCTGGCCGGAGTCCGCCCCAGGGCGTTCTACCGGCGGCATACCCCCCCGGCAAAGGCAAAGAAAACAGGGCAGCGGAGCGATGCCCCGCTGCCCTGTAGTTGATGCTTCGAGCTATCTCATCAGCACCGGGAGGCATCCGGGGCCTGCCGGGCGCGTGCAAGGTCCGGGCGCGAAAACGCATCGCCGCGGCTGGGCCGTTCGGCGCGGGACATGACCGAAATGCCCGACAATTCGGCTCGTGTCCGAAGCCGGCCCGGGTGGTTGACATTTCCGAGAGGAGGCGTAATATTGGGCGTCCCAGGAGGTAAGATGCGTACAAACGCCGTGCTCGTGCCAATCATATGCCTGCTCGCGGCAGGTAGCGCGCAGGCGCAGGACTCCTTGAACTGCCGGGAGAAGGGCAGTTGGCCGTTCGGGCCGAGCTACGCGGTTGCTCTGGACCCGGCGCGGAATCTGGCTTTCATGGGTTCAGGCCGCGGGGTGTACGTTTTTGACGTTTCGAATCCGGCCCAGCCGCAGAAGCGGTCAGAGGCGATTCATACCTGCGGGCTTGTCCTCGGTCTCGCCTACCAGGCGAACACGGTCTACGTGGCCGCCGGCGGGTCTGGCCTTGGGCCGACGCGTCCAGGCCGAAAGCCGTGAGCCGTCAGCGCTCAACGGCGAGTTCCTGATTGATACGAGTGGGGTTCACGCTGAGTACGCACCAGCGGTGGCGTTCGACGGCGCGAACTTCCTCGTGGTCTGGGAAGACGAGCGCAGCGGCGGCTCTGACATCTACGGTGCGCGGGTGACGCCCGGGGGCACGGTGTATGACGAAGGCCCGGTTGTGAGGCAGGAGGGGAATCAGTGGTATCTGGCGCTGGCGCGCGGGACCGGAAGCCAGATGCTCCTCGTGTATCAGGGCTGGGCTGGAACTGTCGGAGGCAAGACGTACAACATTGACCGCATCTGGAGCAAGATGAACCCGAGTCCGGGCATCGAGGAGCAGAGCCAAGAGCCAATAGGCAATAGGCAAGAGCCAATGGCGACGATAGTGCGCGGGGTGCTGGTGCTCAACGGGCTTGGGACACAATCCCAATCCCCAGGGCGGGATTGGGTTATGTCCCGCGCCGTCCTGCTGGACAGCGGCGGCCGGAAGGTGCTCGACCTTATGCCCGGCCCGAATGACGTGAGCCGGCTCGCGCCCGGGGTGTACTTCGTGCGCGAGCAGGCGCTCGGGTACAGTCAACGTAGTGACAGTCCCCTCGCGCCGTCAAGCGTCACCAAGGTCGTGATAGGCAGATAGCGCCTGGCGGCGGGCGCGGTGGTGCTAGCGGATTTTGGTGACCCGGATGGTCTGGTCGCCGTGGTCGGTTGCGATGCGCAGGAAGTAGACGCCGGGCCGGGCCGACTTACCCCAGGATAGAGGGCTTCGGGACACCGCAGGCTCGGCCACGACGCGGCCGGATTGGTCCGCGACGCGAACGCGGAGGACGCGGACGCCTGAGCCAGGGCGGACTTCGAATCCGCGGCGCGCGACCGAGGGGCGAACCTCCGCAAGTTCCCGTGCCAGGCCGGGGTCGGGTCGTTCCTGCACGGCCGTAGGCAGGAAGTCCGCGGCCACGCGCATGTACACGACGGCATTGGTGGTCTGCGCGCCCTGTCCCTGCTCCCAGAATCCGGCGACCTTGTCCGCGAAGTAGAGAACGTGCAGAGTATCGTCAACGACCTCTGCGAGGAACGGGAATCGCTTGCTGGTATTGTCGGGCACGGTCAGGCGGACCGGTTCGCCCCAGGTTAAGCCCTGGTCGAGCGAACGGGCAGCCCAGATGTCGGCACGGGCAAGGCCGGTCGAGGGGTCGATGTTGGCCGGGTCGAACTGTTCCCAGACCGTATAGAATTCGTGCCGGCGCCGGTCCATGACCGTGTGGAGTTCGTGCGGGCGCCGGTCCATTCCAATGCTGGGCCGGGCGGCGGCCAGCGCAAAATCGCCGAGCTGGACGGATTCGGGGCAGATGTATTCGTGAATCAGGTGCCAGGCCGGCGTGTCATACGGGCAGTAATGCCATATCTGGGAGCGATGCGGGTCCTGGCCGTCGTACAGGTCGGCGACAAGGTGGATCTTGATGCTGTCGTACGTCGCGCAGGCCCCGAGCATGGAGCGGGAGAGAAGGGATGGCACGGAATCCGACAACGCGACTGTCGCATACCAGTTGGCGCCGTTGTTGGGCGTCTGCTTCAGGAAGAGAGCACCGCGGCCAGGGTCGTCGGTTGCGGCCCAGATGTAGCCGTAGCGTCCGATGAGCTTGGACACGGCGAGGTTAACCGCGGGGAAGGGGCCGACCTTTCCCACCGGGTAGCCGCCGAGGACCGTGCAGTAGAAGAACGTGTCGTTCATCACCGCGGCGAACTTGGTCCAACCGTGGTTCGTCGCACCAACGAGGCAATGGCGATAGCCGGAGCCGATAGTGTCCTCTCTGAACACGCCGGAACCGTGGCCGCTGTCCCGGAAGTAGACGGCCACCGAGGCGTTCCTCACAACGTGGTCGGCAGAGATGATGGCGCGGCCGTTGCTGACGTCCACGTCCATGCTGCCGAGGTTGTGCGCGTCGGAGCTGACTTCGACGCCGTTGGGCCAGCGCCAGTTGCCGCGGCGCGGTCGGAAGTTGTAGCGGATAAGGCCCAAGCCGTCTTTCCAGACCGCGTGAATCCCGCCTGACGTATCGCTGGCGATGTACCGGACCGCGGGTCCATACATCTGCCGGTCTCGGCTGGTATAGCCCACGGTGTCGGCCAGAATCTGCGCCTGCGTTGACGCAAGCAGTGCCAGCAGAGCCAGCCCGGCGCGGGCAGGTGCGTGTGCCATAGTAGAGCCTGACATAATATAGACCCAGGTTCAGTATAGTCAAGCCGCCGGCGTCTTGTTCACACGATATGCCCATGGATGTCCGCAGATTGGTAACAGGTTATCCACCGTTTGTCCCCGGCCGGACGCGTGCCCGAAGGACTTGACTCGCTGCCGGCCGGGTTATATCTTGAGCCATGCAGAACGGAACGTCGAAGGCAGCCTTCCGTGCCATTGTGTCCGGCCGCGTTCAGGGCGTGTTCTTCCGTATGTTCGCCTATCGCGAAGCCCGAGGCCTGGGTCTGTGCGGTACGGCGCGCAATCTGCCAGACGGCCGGGTCGAGGTCGCAGCCGAGGGAGAACGCGTGAGTCTCGAAGCGCTGGCCCGGAGGTTGCGCAAGGGCCCGCCCGGCGCGGTGGTGCAGGACGTGGCCGTGGAATGGGAGGAATACCGGCACACCTGCGACGATTTCAGCATCGAGTATAGCTGACACCGGGCCCGCGCGAATCGTGGTCTTCTTGACATCAATACAGCCACTCCTATGATTGCCCGCATGGAAGAACGCTTCATGGCCGAGGCGCTCGAACTCGCGGCCCGGGGCCGGGGCCGGGTATCGCCCAACCCAATGGTCGGCGCCGTGCTGGTCAGGAACGGCCGAATCGCGGGCCGGGGCTGGCACCGGTGCTTCGGCGGGCCTCATGCCGAGGTTGAGGCCATCCGCGATGCAGGCAGCCGGGCCAGAAGCGCGACGCTGTACGTGACCATGGAGCCGTGCTGCTTTCAAGGCAAGACGCCGGCATGCACCGGGGTCGTGGTTCCCGCGGGTATCAGGCGGGTGGTCGCAGCCACACTTGACCCGAACCCGCGCGTCAACGGCAAGGGTATGAGATTCCTGCGCGCTCAGGGCATCGCGACCTCAGTCGGACTTCTGGGCAAAGAAGCCCGGCGTCTGAACGAGGCCTACTTCACCTTTCTCAGGAAGAAGAGACCTTTTGTCGTGCTCAAGGTCGCGTGCACTCTGGACGGGATGGTCGCGGACCAACAGGGCAGGTCCAGGTGGATTACGGGTCCCCAGGCCCGGGAATACGGCCATGAGCTGCGGTTTGGTGCCGATGCGATGGTCGTAGGCGTCGGCACGGTGATAGCGGACGACCCGAGTCTGACCTGCCGGGTCCGGGGCGGCAAGGACCTTGTTCGCGTCGTATTGGATTCAGAGCTCAGAACCCCGCCCGATTGCCGGCTGCTTGCCGGGCGCGGGTCAGTGCTGGTGTTCACCGCCAGTCGGGACTCAGCCAGGCGGCGGACCCTTGAGCAAAGGGGTGCGGTGGTCGTCAGGGTGGGCCGCAGAAAGGACGGCCTCCTCAGTCTGAAGCACGTCCTCGCGGAGCTGTATCGCCGGAAGCTCATGACCGTGCTGGTCGAGGGCGGGGCGACGGTTGCGTCATCCGTGCTGGACCAGGGTATTGCGGACAAGGCGTACGTGTTCAGCGCGCCCAGCGTCATGGGGCCGGGCAAGCTGTTCAGCCAGGGCATGCGGCCCCGGCAGCTTGATGCCGCGATTCGGCTCAAGGACGTGCGGCACGTATGCCTGGGACCGGACATTCTCACCGAAGGCTATGTTTACCGGACTGGTTGAGGCGGTCGGCAGGGTCGAGCGGGTCGCCGCCCGCCAGGGCAATCGGCGGTTCACGCTGAAGGCTGTGTTCGCCGCTGAACTCGGAGCAGGAGACAGCGTGGCAGTGAACGGCGCGTGCCTGACCGTGACCGAAGCCGGGCTTGAGGACTTCACAGTCGAGGCAGTGGGCGCGACGCTGAAGGCCACGACTCTGGGCTCGCTGCGGGTTGGTGACCCGGTGAACCTGGAACGGTCGCTGGCCATGGGGGACAGGTTCGGCGGACACATGGTTCAGGGACACGTGGACGAGGTCGGTACGATAAGACGTATCGAACGCCACCCCGGGTACTGGACGCTGGCGGTGCAGTTCAAGCGGGAGAACTCGCGGCTGCTGGTAGATAAGGGCTCAGTCTGCCTGGACGGAATCAGCCTGACCGTGGTCGGGCTCAGGCCAGGCGAGTTCACGGTCAACGTGATACCTCACACATGGGAGAACACGACACTGAGGCTGCGCCACACCGGCGAGCCGGTGAACATAGAGTACGACCTTGCGGTCAAGGCCGTCCAGCGATACCTCGATACGCGGGATACTCTGTAGGTCCGGTCGCGGCATCGTACCTAATTGACGAGCGAGCAGTTCAGTTCTAGAATGCCGCAATGGACATCAAGCTTATACGCGAAAATCCGGACAAGGCGCGACAGATTCTCGCGCTCCGCCGCTGCAAGGTCGACATCGAGCGGATTATCGCGCTGGACGCCGACCGCCGCAGGCTGGCGCGCGAGCGCGATGATGCCCGGTTCAGGCAGCGGCGGATATCCGAAGCCGTGGGCCAGGCCAAGAAGGAGCGGCGGGCCTGCGATGAAGACGTAGCGCGGGCGCGCGAGGCGTCCGAGCAGGTCAAGCGGCTCGATGCCGAAGTGTCGCGCGTCGAAGGCGAGCAGGCAGAACTGGCCCGACTGCTCCCCAACGTCGTGCATCCATCCGTGACCGCCGAAGAGGAGACGGTCGCCCAGTGGGGCGAGCCACGCAAGTTCGACTTCCAGCCGCTCGCGCACTGGGACCTGGGCGAGGCCCTGGGCGTCATCGACCTTGAGGCGGCGGCCCGCCTGGCCGGTTCGCGGTTTGTCGTGTTCAAGGGCAAGGGCGCGCTCCTGGAGCGGGCGCTCATCAATTACTTCCTCGACACCAATGTTCGTCGGTACGGATACACCGAAGTGGCGCCGCCGGCGCTGGCCAACGCGGCGACGCTTGAGGCGACCGGCCAGTTGCCGCATCTTGAGAGCGAAATGTACGCCATGCGGGACGACGCTTACTACCTTGTTCCTACGGCTGAACCGCAACTGGTGAACTACCATCGGGGAGAGACCGTCCCGGAGTCTAGTCTGCCCATCAAGTACGTGGCGTATACGCCCTGTTTCCGGCGTGAGGCCGGCTCCTACGGCAGGGACGTGCGGGGCATGATTCGGATTCACCAGTTCGACAAGGTGGAACTCGTACGCATTGTCCATCCGCAGCAGTCGTACGAAGCATTGGAGGAGATGCGGCAGGAGGCCGAGAGCCTGCTGCGCGACCTCGAGATTCCGTATCGGGTCAAACGCCTGGCCGCGTGGGACATTGCCTATCAGTCGGCCAAGACCTATGACCTCGATGCGTGGTCGCCGGGCGTCGACCGCTGGCTCGAGGTGTCATCCGTCTCCGACTGCGAAGACTATCAGACGAAGCGCGGCAGCATACGGGTCAAAGGCAGGGACGGCAAGACGTTCCACCCGCATGCGCTCAACGGCTCAGCTCTGGCGCTTCCGCGCGTATTCGTTTCGATTCTGGAGAACTTCCAGCAGGCGGACGGGTCGGTCGTTGTACCTGCGGTCCTGAGGCCGTACATGCACGGCCTGGAGCGAATCAGCTAGGGTCTACGTCAGCCGGAACCCCAGCGGCAGCAGGTCTTTGAGGCGGTAGCGCTTCGACGCCCTGCTATTGGCAAGGACTATTTCAGCGTCAGCCCCAAACTCGTTAATCACCTGCAGACACGCGCCGCACGGCGGAGTCAGCCTTGCAGTGTCGGCGTAGACCAGCACGGCCCGGATTCGGCGCTGGCCGGTTGACACGGCCTTGAATATGGCCACGCGCTCGGCGCACATGGTCAGGCCGTAGGAGCTGTTCTCGACGTTGCACCCGGAGAAGATGCGGCCGTCCCCGGTCAGCACGGCTGCTCCGATTCTGAGCTCCGAGAAAGGCGCATAGGCCCGTGCCGCGGCTGCGCGGGCAGCGCGGAGGAGTCGGTCCCGGGTTTTCACGTTCATTTCATCTCCTTCAGAAAACTCGTGCCGTGCGGAGTCGGTTTGACCGAGAGGTAATGGGCTGCGGTCTGGCCGAGGTCGGCGAACGTTTCGCGCGTGCCGAGGTTCACGCCCTTGCGGAGTCCGGGCCCGAGCGCGAGCAGGGGCACGTACTCTCGTGAGTGGTCGGTTGACGGCGTTGTGGGGTCGTTGCCGTGGTCCGCGGTGATGAAGCACAGGTCGCCCGGCCGCAGGCACGAGAGGGTCTCGGGCAGCCGCCGGTCGAACTCGGCCAGACCCCGGGCGAATCCTGTGACATCGTTCCGGTGACCCCAGTCCATGTCAAATTGGACCAGGTTTGCGAAGATGAGGCCGGTTCCGGTTCTCTGCATCGCCGCGTTCAGAAGCGTCAGGCACTCCACGTTGTTGACCGAGTGGTATGCCTCAGTGAAGCCGCGGTGGGCGAAGAGGTCGTCCACCTTGCCGATGCCGACGACCGGCAGGCCGGCGTCCTTGGCTACGTCGAGCAGGGTCGGCTTCGGCGGAAGGCAGGAGAAGTCCTTGCGGCCCGGCGTGCGTTTGAAGGAGCCGGGCTTACCGGTGAACGGCCGGGCGATGACCCGGCCGACGCGGTAGCGGCCGGAGAGCATGTCCCGGGCGACCTTGCAGATACGGTACAGCTCGGGCGGAGGGATGACGTCCTCGTGACAGGCAACCTGGAACACGCTGTCGGCCGAGGTGTAGACGATGGGACAGCCGGTCCTGGAGTGCTCTTCGCCCAGTTGTTTGATTATCTCGGTGCCTGATGCCGCGACGTTGCCAATCGTCTTCCGGTTGATGGCTGCCTCGAACTCCGCGAGCAGTTCGCGCGGAAAGCCCTGCGGGAAGACCGGGAACGGCTCGCTTGTGATGAGCCCGGCGATTTCCCAGTGGCCGGTAGTCGAGTCCTTGCCCGCGGACCGCTCGGCCATCTTGCCGTAGCAGGCTTCGGGGTTCTTCTGCGCACGCACGCCCGGAATCGGGATGACGTTGCCCAGGCCAAGCCGGGTCAGGTTCGGAACGTCCAGGCCGCGGACAGCGCCGGCGAGGTTGGCAAGGGTGTTGGAGCCGGTGTCGTTGAACTGTCCCGCGTCGGGCAGCTCGCCGCAGCCAACGCCGTCAAGCAGCAGGATTACGACGCGGGGGGCAGGCGCTCGGCATTCGACGCTCGTCACACGGAAATCGGGAACTGCCGGGGACAGGATTTGAACCTGCATGCTGTAAGGCACTTGGCCCTCAACCAAGCGTGTCTGCCAATTCCACCACCCCGGCGGGAGGCTGTGCCGGTCCGTGACCGCTGCCGGCGGACCAACAAAGATGAAACGGCACTGTGTCACGGTCATTATAGGTGGGCGTCCAGAGGTGTCAACAGCGCTGTGACTGCACAGCGTGTCAGGATTCACGCTACCCAGTGGTCAAAGGCCGCAACCCAGTCGGCGCTGAGTTTGCCGACGTCGATTGCTTTCGCGAGGACTTGGCGGGCATCGGCGGCTTCGAGCGGGAACCAGCGGTTCCAGCGGGCAGGGCCATAGTTCTGATAGCCTTCGAGCACGAGGCTGGTCTTGCCCAGGACTTCGGCCGCGGTGCCAAAAGTCTTCTTGAGCCGCTTCGCCTTCTCGTAAACCAGTCTGAAGAAAGCAGGATAGCGATAGTCGCGGGCCATGTGGTGGTCTACCACAAGCGTCCGGAGCCCGGGCGCGGCAAGGATGCGGCACAGGTTGATGATGCTGCGGACAAGGTCGTAGTCAGTGGCGAACTGGCCCAGGTGATAGGTCGGGTAGCCGTCGGCGACCACGGTCTGAGCCCTCGCCGCACAGATGAGGTCGGTGGTCGACTTCTCCAGCGGGCCGCCCACGTCCGAGGTCAAGAGCACCTTCTCTTTCCCCCAACTGACCTCGGTCATGATGACCCGGCCCGGGTCCGCGCCTTCGGCGCCGTGCCACACCGGCGGAGAGAAGCTTATCCGGGTCTTCTTGAACTTGAACTTGCGTCCATCGGCCCAGATGGTCTCCTTGTGCAGCCCGTCGATTGAGCGCAGGAATCTGGTCGCGGTCTCCGCCTGCTTGGCGGGCATGTCCTCGCGGTCTTTGGCAAACAGAACCTTGCCGCCGTATAGCTCGGCGTCGCGTTCGGGCTGGAAGTGGTCGAGGTGGTAGTGCGAAAGGACGATGAGACTGGAGCGCGCGCACGCCGCGCGTATCGCCGCGAGTTGTTCGTCGTAGAGGGCCTGGCGGCGCTCGACGGGCAGAGGAAACGTGCCCGCCTCGACCGACGCACCCGGGTCGATGGTCAGGGTGACGTCCGGGGTTTCTATGCAGGTGCACATGCTCTTGGTGCCCAGCGAGTCGAAGGCGACGTAGCGCACGTGGAGCTGCGGGCCCTCGCGGATAATCGGGTCGGTCAACCTCATGGCCGAGAAGTCAGAAGGCAGAATGCAGAAGGCAGAATGCAGAACGAAGAACAGGAAGGCATGGGTCAGCGGAGATGCAGGCAGACGTAGTAGAATGCCGGGATGGTGAAGAGCAGGCTGTCGACGCGGTCGAGGAATCCGCCGTGGTCGGCAAGCGCGGCCGAGCTGTCCTTGAGGCCCACGGCACGTTTGAAGACCGATTCGAACAGGTCACCGGCCTGAGCGAGCGTCCCGAGGCCGATGCCGACCACGGCGAGCCACCAGGCAGGGCTTGCCGCGAAGGGCGCGACGCGGTGGAGGTAGAGCGCGGCAAGCACCGCGGAGAAGACAAGCCCGGCAAGATAGCCTTCGACGGTCTTGTTCGGGCTGATTGCCGGGGAGAGCTTGTGCCGGCCGATGAGCTTGCCGAGGACGAGACCGGCGGTGTCGTTGACCCAGGTCAGGGCGAGGGGGAAGAATACGAGCCACGGCGAGAGGCCGCGCACCCAGGAGAGGTTCTTGAGCAGGATGAGGTGCGCAGGCAGGAAACCCAGATAGATGATGACGAAGGTGCCGTAGACCGGCACGCGCGGCTTTGTTTCGCGGGTCGCAACCGCGGCCAGCAGGATGACGGCAACCGGGGCGAGCAGGAACTGCGGCAGCCAGTTGAAGGCGGCGGCAGCCACGATGGCCGCGTTCAGAATGGGGAGCAGCCAGCGGCTCAGGTGAATCTCGGCCCGGCCGAGCAGCCTGAGGAATTCCAGCGTAGCGAGCACGCTCCACGCGGCCACGACAACGGCAATGACCGGTCGGGCGGCAAAGACCGCGGCGAACGTAGCCAGCCCGAGCGCGGTGCCGATGGCGATTCGGCGGACTGCGCTACTCTTCTTCGACCCGGCCGAATCGTCGCTGGCGCTGGGCATAATCCTCGATTGCGGCCATCAACTGGTCGCGGCGGAAATCGGGCCACAGGGTTTCGGTGAAGTGCAGCTCGGTGTAGGCGAGCTGCCAGAGCAGGTAGTTTGAGATGCGGCGGTCGCCGCCGGTGCGAATCAGGAGGTCAGGGTCGGGCAGGGCCGGGTCGTAGAGCAGCGCGCCGAACTCGGCTTCGGTGGCCGGAGCCTTGCCCGCCTCAACCGCATTGCGGCAGGCGTCAAGAATCTCGGTGCGGGCGCCGTAGCTGATGGCCAGCGTGAGCGTGAGCCCGGTGTTCTTCGCGGTATCGGCGACGAGGCCGTTCAACGTGTTGCGCAGACCATCGGGCAGGTCGGCGATGCGTCCAATCGCGCGGACGCGGATGTTGTTTTTGATGAGGCCGGGCCGCTCGTCGTCCATCGTTCTGGCCATGAGCTTCATGAGGAGCTCGACCTCGCTCTTCGGACGGCACCAGTTCTCGGTCGAGAAAGTGTAGGCGGTCAGGTACTTCACCCCGACCTTGTCCAGGACTTCGACGGCCTCGTGCAGGGCCTTCACGCCCTCCTGGTGTCCGAAGGCGCGGGGCAGGCCGCGCTGTCTGGCCCAGCGGCCGTTCCCGTCCATAATGACTGCTATGTGGCGGGGGACGTTCTTTGGGTCAGGCATGAGGCCGGCGGGCCGCGGTCGGGCCCGGCACCGGTCATTTCTCCAGGACTTCGGCTTCCTTGCGGCGCAGGAGTTCGTCGAGCTTCTTCACGTACTCGTCGGTCATCTCCTGCACCTTCTTGGTGCCGGTCTTGGAGTCGTCTTCGGTTATCTTCTTGTCTTTTTCGAGTCGCTTGATGGCCTCGTTGGCGTCGCGCCGGAGATTGCGGACCGCCACGCGCGAATCCTCGGTCAACTTGGCGCAGAGTTTGACGAGTTCCCGGCGGCGTTCCTCAGTCAGGGCCGGTATCGGGATTCGGATGAGGTTGGCCTCGACCTTGGGGGTCAGCCCGAGTTCTGTCTTGAGCAGGGCTTTTTCCACCTCGGGCAGGATGCTCCGGTCCCACGGCTGCACTACAATCTGGCGCGGCTCGGGGACGGAGACATTGGCCACCTGCCTCAGCGGCGTGGGCGTGCCGTAGTACTCGACCTTGACGCCATCCAGAATCGCCGGGTTGGCACGCGCCGTTCGGATGCGGGCGAACTCGGCTTCAAGAACCTCGATTGTCTTGGCCATCTTGGCCCGGCAATCAGCGTAGACCTTATCTAACATATAACGCTCCCGATTCTTTTTCCGTTAATGACCTCAAGAATAGCCCGGGGCCGGGCGATGTCAAAGACCACTATCGGAATCCTCCGCTCCATGCACAGAGCGAAGGCGGTTAAGTCCATCACCTTCAGCTTCTCCTTGAGCGCCCGTTCGTAGGTGAGCTTCGGGTAGAGGCGCGCCCCCGGGTTCTTCTCCGGGTCGGCCGAGAAGACCCCGGGCACGCGGGTTCCCTTGACGATGGCGTCCATGCCCAGCTCCGCGGCCCTCAGGACCGCGGCCGAATCGGTGGAGAAGAAAGGGTTGCCCGTGCCGCCGGACAGAACAAGGATACGGCCCTTGCTCAAGGCGTCACGTGCCTGCCAGACGTCGTAGCCGGACGCGGTGCCCGGAACACCGATCGCGGAGAAATGCCGCGCCTTTGCGCCCAGCAGGTCGGCAAGCCTGAGCCCGTTGACGACCGTGGCGAGCATTCCCGCCCGGTCCGCGGCCACCGGGTCCATGTTCTTAGTATCGCGGCCGCGCAGGATGTTGCCGCCGCCCATGACGACCGCCAGCCTGACGCCCGTGGCCCGGGCGGCAACGAGCTGGGAAACGATGCGGGCGAGTAGCTTCTCGTCGGCGAAGCACTCGCCCGATATCTTCAGCAGTACCCGGTTGTAGTGCGGTCTACTCACCCAGCTTGAAACGGGCAAACCGCCTGATTACCGTGTTCTCTCCGAACTTGGCGATCGTCTCCTTCAGGTAGTCGCCGACGGTCTTCTCGGGTGCCTTGACAAAGGGCTGCTCCAGGAGACAGACGTCGGCGTAGAACTTCTCCAGCTTGCCCTGAACGATCTTCTCGATGATGCTGACCGGCTTGCCGGTCAGCGCCACCTGCTCCTCGTAGATGCGCTTCTCGCGGTCGGTCACCTCCTGGGGCACGCCGGAACGGTCGATGGACATCGGGTCCGCGGCCGCGATGTGCATGGCCAGGTCGTGCACGAACCGGCGGAACTCCTGGTTGCGGGCGACGAAGTCGGTTTCGACGTCGACCTCGATGAGCACGCCCAGGCGTTCCCCCGGATGGATGTACGCTTCGACTACGCCGGCCGCGGTCGGCCGCACCGCTTTCTTGGCGGCCTTGGCGATGCCGCGTTTGCGCAGGATTTCAATCGCCTTCTCAACGTCGCCGCCGCATTCGTCGAGCGCGGTCTTGCAGTCCATCACGCCGGCCCCGGTGCGTCGGCGCAGGTCCACAACCTTCTCGGTCGGCTGGCTCACTGCGCCTCCTCGGATTCGGAGTCGAACTGCTTTCGGCCTTCCATCACGGCGTTGGCCATGGTGCTCGTGACCAGACGGATGGAGCGGAGCGCGTCATCATTGCCCGGAATCGGGTACTCGATGCCTTCCGGGTCGCCGTTGGTATCAATCAGGGCGACGACCGGTACCTGCACGCGCTTGGCCTCGGCCACCGCGGTTGCCTCGCGTACCGGGTCGACGACGAAGACGGCGCCGGGCAGCCGGTCCATCTGCTTCAGGCCGCTGAATACCCGGAGCAGCTTCTTCTGCTCGCGCTGGAGCAGCAGCGTTTCCTTCTTGGTGACCGTGCCGTACTGGTTGTCGGCAATCATCCGTTCCAGGTCGGCCAGGCGGGTGATGCGCGTAGAGACGATGTCGAAGTTGGTCAGGAGGCCGCCCAGCCAGCGTTCGGTGACGAAGCACGAGCCGCAGCGCGTCGCCTCTTCTTCGATGCTCGGCCTTGCCTGCTGCTTGGTGCCGACGAAGAGGATGTCCTTGCCCGCCTCGGTGAGGTTGCGGACCGCGTCGTAGGCGATGCGCATGCGTTCCAGGCTCTTTTCCAGGTCGATGATGAAGATGCCCTGGCGCTTGCCGAAGATGAACGGCTTCATCTTCGGATTCCACCGGCGGGAATGGTGGCCGAAGTGCACGCCGGCTTCGAGCAGGTGCTTAATCGTTATCGTTTGGTCCACTGGAAGCGTTTCCTCCTTTTGGCGAGGCCGTACTTCATCCGTTCTTTTTCGCGCGGGTCACGCTTCAGAAGCTCGGCGGCACGCAGGCTCTTGCGCAGGTCGGGGTTGAATGTCACGAGGGCCCGGGCCGCGCCCAGCGCCACCGCGGCCGCCTGCGCGCTCAGGCCTCCGCCCGCCACGCGGCACTTCATGCCGAACTGCCCGGAGCTGCCGGTGTTTTTCAATGGTGACAGGGCCCGCGCCACGAGGTCGGGCCGGCCGAAGTAGGTGTCAAACGGCTTACCGTTGACCACGGTGCCGGAGCTGTCCTGGACCAGCCACACCTTGGCGTTGGCGGACTTGCGGCTGCCGGTTGCGAAATAGGTCTTATCCATAAATCACTCGACGGCAGTCAGTTTCTGCGCCTGATGCTGGTGCGCCGGGCCGGCGTAGACGTGCAGCCGGACGATGCGCTTGGCCTGGAGCTTATTCTTGGGCAGCATCCGCTTGACCGCCATCTCGAGAGGCCGGGTCGGGAACCGTTCGACTACCTGGCGATAGGTTCTTGTCTTGAGTCCCCCGGGGTAGAACGAGTGGCGGCGGTAGAGTTTCTCGTCGTACTTGTTGCCGGTGACGCGGATGCCGGATGCATTAACCACGACCACGTGGTCGCCGGAATCGACGTGGGGCGTATACGACGGCCGGTGCTTCCCCATCAGGAGCGTGGCGACCCGGGTCGCGAGCCGTCCGAGGACCTTGTCCCGGGCATCGAGCAGATACCACTCGGGACGGCAGTCCTCTTTCTTGGCGACAAACGTCTTCATCGTAACATTCCTTATACCTAAATAGCGCCTTCTGTCAAGGTTATGCAGACTGAGAGTCAAGCCGGGGACGGCGTTTCCGCCGCGGGCCGGCCTCGGGCCGGGGTCCGGAAATCCAGCACCCGCCAAAGCGAGAAAGGGAATCATAGCGACTTTCCGACACAAATCAATAGCGGGTTTCAGGCCCGGCGCCGCTGCCCAGGGGGCCGCGCCCGGTTTGACCGCAGAACCGAGACGGATAGAATTGGCTGCCGCCTAAAGATGACATCGATTCTTCCCGTTCCATTCCCGACGACCCTGGCCGAGGCCCCGGGGCGGCCGTGAAGAAGTTCCTCAAGGAAGCGCCGGTGGAACTGCTCACGGTCAAAGGCCACCGCTTCACGATTATCCGTCAGTTCTGCAAGGGCTGCCGGATATGCGTCGAGTTCTGCCCTACGGGAACGCTGGACCTTGACGACCGGTTCAAGGTCAAGGTGGCGAACCCGGACAAGTGCATCGGGTGCCTGATTTGCGAGCTTCGGTGCCCGGATACGGCGATATTCGTCGAGAAAAGCCCCAAGTCCCAGGCTCCCAGCCCCAGGCAAGAGGTAGAGGTCGCGTAGTGCAACTACTGTCGGGCAACGAGGCATGCGCGGTCGGCGCGGTCCGTGCCGGGGTCAGGTTCTTTGCCGGCTACCCGATAACGCCCTCGACGGAGATTGCCGAGTACTTTGCCCGGGAGCTGCCCAGGCTGGGCGGGACGTTCGTGCAGATGGAGGACGAGATTGCGTCCATCTGCTGCATGAACGGCGCGACCGCGGCGGGGGTGAAGGCGATGACCGCGACCTCGGGCCCCGGGTTCTCGCTCATGCAGGAGGGGATAGGCTACTCGGTCATGGCCGAGCTGCCTTGCGTCATCGTAGACGTGATGCGGGGCGGGCCGGCGACCGGAACGCCGACAAGGACCGCCCAGGCCGACGTGATGCAGGCGCGGCACGGCACGCACGGCGACCATCCCATCGTGGCGCTCTGCCCGTGGGGCGTGCGCGAGTGCTTCGACCTGACGGTGGAGGCGGTGAACCTGTCCGAGCGGCTGCGGATTCCGGTCATCGTGCTGATGGACGAGATTGTCGGCCACATGCGCGAGGCGGCGGAGCTGCCGGAGACCGTGGAAGTGTGGCAGTCGAGCCGGCCCAAAGTCCAGGCGGAGTCCTACTATCACTACGACGACTCGAACAACTACGACGCGCGCATCGCCAGCTTCGGCGAGGGCTACCGGGTGCATCTCACCGGGCTGACGCATCGCAAGGACGGATTCCCGACCGACGAGCCGGAAATCATCAAGTGGAACATGGACCGGCTGCGCCGGAAGATTGACGATAACCGCTCGTGGCTCTGGAGCGTTGACTACGAAGACCTGGGGTCGGAGACGGTGATTGTCTGCTACGGCAGCGCGGCGCGGTCAGCGATGGAGGCGAAGCTCCAGTACGAGCGGAAGACCGGGCGCCGGGTCGGCATCCTGAGGCTGCGGATGATATGGCCGTTCCCGATGGCCCGGGCCATCGCGCTCCTGCGCAGCGCGCGCCGCGTCGTCGTGCCCGAGATGAACCAGGGCCAGCTCCGCCGCACGGTGGAGCGCTCGGTCAGCCGCGACGTGCCGGTCATCCCGGTGCTGCGTTACGACGGCGAGATGCTGACGCCGGAAGAGATAATCGCGGCACTCTAGGAAATGACGAGTGACGAATGAGGAATGAGGAATGAGGAATCCCGAATGACCGGACTCCGGGATACGCCGGCCTTGAAGACGGGAGGGCCGGAGAGCGTGGACCGATTCCTGGATTTCTTCAGGCTGGACGAGCGGTTCCCCCACATCCTCTGCCCGGGCTGCGGCATCGGGACCGCGATGAGCACGGTAGTACGCGCCTTCATCGAGATGGGCATCAGCCAGAACGAGCTGTGCGTGGTGTCGGGCATCGGCTGTTCCTCGCGCATATCCGGATACCTGGACTGCGATACCTTTCACACGCTGCACGGGCGCGCCCTGCCTGCGGCCACGGGCGTGAAGCTGGCCCGGCCCGGCCTCAAGGTCGTCGTGTTCGGCGGCGACGGGGACATGCTCGCCATCGGGGGCAACCACTTCATCCACGCGGCCCGCCGCAACATCGACGTGACCGTATTCGTGCTGAACAACTTCACCTACGCCATGACCGGAGGCCAGTACTCGCCCACGACGCCCACGCACGAGCGGGCCACGACCGCGCCCTACGGCAACGTGGAGCGCGATTTCGACACCTGCTTCATGGCCCGGGCCGCGGGCGCGATGTTCGTCGCCCGCAGCACCACCTTCCACGTCGCGCACCTGAAGAAGATGGCCCGGCTGGCGCTGAGCAAGAGCGGGTTCAGCGTGGTCGAGATAATCTCGCAGTGCCCGACGTTCTACGGCCGGCACCAGGGCCTGGGCGACGCGGTGAAGATGCTCGGGTGGATACGGGACCGGAGCGTCGACGTGAGCCGGGTCAAGGACCCGTGGCAGGTACAGGACAAGTTCGTCATCGGCGTGCTGCACGACCGGGAGGAGGTCCCGGCCTATTCCCGGCTTTACGACAACGTGCGGCAGAAAGCGCAGGACCGGGCCGGGGCATGAAGACCGAGTTACGGCTCGCGGGCACCGGAGGTCAGGGCGTGATTCTCGCCAGCGTCATCCTCGCCGAGGCGGCCGGGGTCTACGACGGCCGGAAAGTCGTCCAGACCCAGAGCTACGGCCCGGAAGCGCGGGGCGGCGCGTCAAGAGCCGACGTGATAATCGCGGACGAGCCGATTCTCTTTCCCAAGGCGCGGAAGCTGGACGTGCTCGTCTGCCTGAGCCAGCAGGCGGCGGACCGGTACTTCGACGACCTGAAGGTGCGCGGCACGGCGATCATCGACGAGTTCTACGTGCGGGAGTGTCCGCGCTCCGGCGCTATCTGCCTGCCGCTTTCCGAGACGGCGCGCCAGGGACTGGGCCGCGAGCTGTTTACGAACATCGTTACGCTGGGCGCGCTGGCGCGCGTCACGCGCCTGGTCAAACCCGAGTCCCTGGAAAAGGCGGTGGCGACCCGGGTCCCGGCGGCGAGCCTTGACATGAACCGGAGGGCGCTCGCGCTCGGGTGGCAACTGGCGGACAAAGCGTTGTCCCCAGGCGCCCGCAACCCGACCTGACAAGATGGTCCCTGGACTTGCCGCGGTGCCGGAAAGGACGTGAACCATGACCAGACCTGAGCCGACGATTCAGGGCCGGGTGAAAGAGATGCTCGACCCGAAGCTGTACGGCAGGGGCGTGAAGGACGTGCGGCTGATTCAGACCCACACCTCCTGGGTGTTCCTGACCGGAACCTTCGCCTACAAAGTGAAGAAGCCGGTGAACTTCGGGTTCCTCGACTACACGACCCTTTCCAGCCGCAGGTTCTTCTGCGCCGAGGAGTTCCGGCTGAACCAGACGCTCTCGCCCGACATTTACGTCGAGGTGCAGCCGATAACGGAGGCGCGCGGCCGTTTGAGGCTGGGAGGCAAGGGCCGGGCTATTGATTACTGCTTGAAGATGAAGGAACTGCCCCAGGCGTGGATAATGACCGAGCAGCTCAGACAGGGGAACGTGACCTTTGAGCACGTGGACCAGATTGCCCGCTCGATTGCCGATTTTCACGGCAGGGCAGAACGGGGCAGGGAAGTGGCCCAGTACGGCAGTTCGGAAGTCATCAAGCTCAACTGGGACGAGAACTTCGCCCAGACCCTTGATTTCCGGGGCCGGACGATTACCTACCCCGCGTTCGACGAAATCAAGAGCACGGTGGAACGGTTCATCGCCGGGCGTCGCCACCTGTTCCGCTACCGGCGCGAGGCCGGGTACGTGCGCCGCTGCCACGGCGACCTGCACTCGAAGAACATCTTCGTGGACAACGGCGTCCACATCTTCGACTGCATCGAGTTCAACCCCAGGTTCTCCTGCTCGGACGTGGCCTCGGAGATTGCCTTCATGGCCATGGACCTGGAATACTCCGGCCGCAGGGACCTCGCCGACTACTTTGTCGAGCGCTACATCGTCCACACGCGGGACGCCGGCCTGCTCAGGCTCCTCAACTTCTACAAGTGCTACCGGGCCTACGTCCGGGGCAAGGTGACGAGCTTCGCCTTGAACGACCCGGGCATCGGCGCTCAGGACAAGGCAAAGGCCCGCACGACTGCCCGGGAGTACTTCGAGCTCTCGCGGCGCTATGCCGCGGGTCTCCGCGCCGCGCCGAAGCTCGTCGTAATGATGGGACTGCCCGGCGTGGGCAAGAGCTTTGTCGCCCGCCGGCTGGCCGAGCGGATGGGCGCGTTTCACCTCCTGTCCGATTCCATCCGGAAGCAGCTTATGGGAATCAGCCCGGGCGCGCGCCGGTTTGAGGGTTACGGCAAGGGCATCTACAGGGGCAGCATCGGCCGGAAGACCTACGACGAGATGATGCGGCGCGCGGCCATGTTCCTCGGCGCCGGGCACCCGGTCGTCATGGACGCGACGTTCCTGCGCGAAGACGCGAGAGCCGCGGCGCGCGAGGTCGCCCGGCGGGCGGACGTGCCCATGCTCCTTGTTCTTGCCGACTGTCCGGAACGAACCGTGGTCTCGCGGCTGCGGCGCAGGAAGATGGAAGGCTCGTTTTCGGACGCGACCCTGGCCGTGTACCGGCAGATGAAAAGCCGGTTCAAACCGCCGCGGCCCGGCCCGGATACCGTGAAGATAAACACGAGACAGCCGGTGAGGGTCTCCCTGGCCCGGATTGAGCGCGCACTACTTCATATCTGACGCCCACATCGGCGCGGGCCTGACCGACGCCGAGCCGAAGCTGGGGCGGTTCCTCGATTCGATTCGGGGCCGGGCCGATTCGCTCTACGTTCTCGGCGACCTGTTCGAGTTCTGGTTCGAGTACCGCAGGGCGATTCCCAAGCGCGGCTTCCGGATTCTCTGCCAGTTGGCCGAGCTGCGCCGCAGCGGCACCGGCCTCTTCTACCTCAAGGGCAACCACGACTTCTGGTTCAAGGACTTCCTCAAACGCGAACTCGGGACAGAGGCGGCGGACGAGCTGGACGTGATGATTGACGGCCGGCGGGTCTATCTCGCGCACGGCGACGCGCTGGACCGGGGGGTCGTGCCGCGCTTATTCCGGGGCATGACGCGCAGCCGGCTCAACGGCATGTTCTACTCGTTCGTCCATCCCGACCTCGGGATAGGCCTGGCCCAGCAGGTGGCATTGAAGAGCCGGGGCCTCGGGGCCAAGCTCTACCTTACCGAAGCCATGGCAAGGTTCGCCCGGGGCAAGCTCCAGGCCGGGTTCGACATCGTCATCATGGGGCATTCCCACGTGCCTGAGCAGCGGCAATTCGACGGCGGCACGTACGTCAATATCGGCGACTGGACGAGCAACTTCACCTACGGCCTGATCGCCGACGGCTCACCGTCGCTCTGCACGTTCGAGGAGAAGACCCGGTGACCGAGGCCCGCCTGCCCGGGCCCGGCTTCGGCCGGACCACGCTCGCCGGGGCCGGGCGCGGCGTGCGCGCATTCCTGAAGCTCGCGGTCATCGTCGCACCGGTCTATACACTCGTGACCGCGCTCAAGTACACCCCGGTCATCAAGGTCTTCGCCGGGTTCATGGTCCCGTTCATGAAGTACTTCGGCCTGCCCGGTGAGGCCGCGCTGGCAGTGATTCTCGGCAACCTCGTAAACCTCTATGCCGGGCTCGGGGCCATCACCGCCTTGAAGCTCACCAGCGCCCAACTCACCGTACTGAGCCTGATGCTCCTGCTCTCGCACTCGCAGATTCTCGAAACCGCGGTCTTCTTCCAAATCAGGGCAAAGTGGTGGCTGCTCTGGTTCATCCGGCTCGTGCTCTCCCTCGGTGCCGGGATGGGACTCAGTCGACTTATCGTCAAGGCCGGCGGCGCGGGCGCGGCCGACGCGGCACGACTGGCCGGCATGGCCCGGATGCACTTCACGAGGCTGGGCCCGGCCCTCGGCAACTGGGCGCGGGGCCTGTACGACACCGGAATCAAGATGCTCCTCGTGCTCGTCGCCATCTTCATCGTGCTCGAGTGGGCCCGGCGCTACGGCCTTCTTCAGAAAGTCCTCGTCGCCATCGGCGCCCTGACTCACTTCATCGGCCTGAAAAGAGAAGCGGGCATGCCCTGGCTGGCCGGCAACGTCTTCGGCATTGTCTTCGGCGCCGGCGTGATTACCGAGTCGGTGCGCGAAGGCCAACTCGACTCAAAACAGGTCACGCTCGTCGCGACCTTTCTCGCGCTCTGCCACGGCCTGTTCGAAGACACGGCGATATTCATGGTCATAGGAGCGAACATCTTCTGGATACTCGTGCCGAGGATTGTGCTGGCCGTGGCGGTGACGTGGGTCCTGGGCAAGGTCCTGAAAGACGACAACGCCTCGACGCTCAAGAGCCCGGAGCCCGGAGCATGAGAGCGGCGAACTCAACCTCGTGACCGGCGGCCACGGCTCTCGTGCCGCTGCTGTCCGGAGGGGAGACGCCTCCGAAGACTATTGAGCGGGGCGTCCCCCTCCTGGCAGTGCCGCCTATGAACCGGACCGTGCTGCCGAGGATAGGCGCACAAGGCAGCCGTAATTGCGAATTCTGAGATAGCGCCGCCGCTGCCGGCTGCGGGCGGCGTCAGCTTCGTCTACAGCCAGTCTTTGCTGGCCAGCTCGTAATAGTGCCGGGCAAGCGCCTCGGTCACCATGTGCGCGGCCAGCTTGGGCGCTTCCCTAGCAAACCCCGGCTGATTCTGAATCGGCCCGGCCAGGGTTTCGAACTCAATCCGGGCCGTCTCCAGGGCCGTGTGCCCGGCCGGCGGCAACTCAATGCCTTCGGAAGCGAGCTTCGCCAGACCCTTTTGCCACGCCGCAAGCAAGGCGTCGCTCATCGCACACCTCCGCCTGCGCGGGCTCCTCTGCATACGAGCTGTTGAACCGTACCTCTCACTTCGAGCCTCCTTCTTCGATTCCTTCCTGCGACCCGCTGACCCTGCCGCGCCCGACGGCAGCGGCCGGCCCGGCAAGCCGGTTCCCGAGACACGGCACGCGCCGCGTCTCCATCACACCGCTTCTGTAACCGCGGACCTCCCGTGCCGGATTGCCGGCCATGGGAAATCCGACCACCCGCGCAGCCCGCGCGTGCGGCCGTTACAGACTAGGTTGTTACGTCGGATGCGAGCCCAAGTCCTCTCACGGACCGATAAATTATACCGGCAGAACCCCGGATTGTCGAGCTAAGTCGACACCCGACGCGGGACAGCGCGGGACATAACCCGATTCCGCCGGCATCGGGACATGACCGAATTGTCCGACAATTCGGATCGTGTCCCGAGTTAGAAACCGGCAATTCGCACCCGGCCCGACATTACAACTATGACAACTCTCCAAAACCCCGAAAATCGGCCCTAACTGTCGCATTCTCAAGAGCATGGGCGGAATCCGACTCCGACCCCCCGGGTCACCCCGGGTACGGTCCCCCGGAGCATCCCCGGTACGGTCCCCCGGAGCATCCCCGGTACGGTACCCCGGAGCATCCCCGGGACGGTATCCCGGAGCGTCCCCGGGACGGTCTCCCGGAGCATCCCCGGGACGGTCCCCCGGATGCTCCCCGGTACGGTATCCCGGACGCACCCGGGGGCCCGCGTTTCGCCTGCGCGCCCGCCGGACGCCGCAGGCCTCAAGCAGGAAGCAGTCGCGTCGTTAGTGGTCTAGTGTCCGGGCTGTCAACAATCGGAACTCATCAATCGCAAATCCCGAAAACGAGGGCCGTCAGCCGTGAGCCGTCGGCCGACAATGCAGACGGGCCTATCACTCTGTCACCGGAACAGCAGTCCCGCCCACCTGTACACGCCTCTGCTGACGACGTGGAAGCGTTCGCGGGGGACGTTGAGCTTGCCGCGAATCTTGCGGGCTTTGGCAAGACCGTCGAGCTTCTTCCTTTCAAGTTCGTCCCACGGTTTGGCGAACGGGATGCCGTCGGGCACGGACTCTTCGTCCACAATCTGCTTGAGCAGCCGCTCGAACCCGGCCACTCCGGCTGACATCGGATAGACTGCTCCGACCGCGGCCTGCACGCGCTTATCCCGCCACAGTAGCTCTGCCCACTCGCTCAGGAAGACCGTGTGGCTCGGGCTCTTGTGCTCAAGGGACCATTCGGCCTTCTCCAGCAGCCACCAGTCAAAGGCGTCGGCCAGTTCCTGCTCGTAGGCAACCGGGCCGCACTCCCAGCGGTTCTTCACCTTCCACTGCTCGTCCCATCTGCGCTTGTAAACCGGCTGCTCGATGCGGCGGATGTGTTCGTTGTCGCGGATTGCGGTCAAGCGTTCGCGCCAGCGGGCGCGGCGGGAAGCGGACCAATCGGTCGGAATCAGACCGATGGCAGCCGCAAAGTCACCCTTTGCGGCCTGCCAGAGACGATAGGGGCGCTGGTGCTTGTCCAGCGGTTCGGGCGTACCCTCACCCTTGCCCTCTCCCGTGAAGGGAGAGGGAACAAAGCCGACGGTTGGGTGGTCCTCTGGCAGGAGGCCGTAGGCGGCGTAGACGAGCCAGTCCATTTCCTCCTGCAAGGCAATCATCTCGGAGCGCAGCCGCTCCCGCTCGGCCACAACGCGGTCATAGGCCTGTTTCAGTTCCTCGGCCGAACCGAAAGGCTTGCCGATGACCGAATGCGGCTGCTCATATCCGGGCAGCGACGAATTCCACTCATGGTACGCCTCGCCCGATTTCTCAAACAGCTTCTTCATCGCCAGAGTCGGCAGCTTCTGCCCGCGCGTCCAGCACTCCTCGGCCATCGCCGCGAGCCGCTTCGCCAGCGGATTCCACTCGCCCTTAAGCGCCTGCGCCACCTTCTCCGGCACCGGCAACTGCTCCACCTTCCCGCCGGCGAAGACGTAGTACGTATCCTTCTCCGGCTGCTCCGACTCCCGCTTGCTGAAGCACACCTGCTTGAGCCAGAACAGGGCGGCGGAGGAGTTGAGGAGGGCAGCGTGAAGCTGGAGGCCGTGTCCGTCGCTGCAGGACGCGGGTATGATAGGGGCAGTCTGCGTGTAAACCCGAGCGCGTTGGCTGACGGCGACATGGACATGGGTCGCGATTTCCGGGACTACCAACGTGGGAACTTGGCCGCGACGAGTAAATCGGTAGTACTCGTACCACGCCAATCCGAAGTCCACCTGCGACTGACCGCCCAATTGCGGCCGCTCTGACAGCAGTTTTCTCCATGGCGCAAGGAGAGATGCGACCGTCCTGGACAGCGATGGTTTCAGCTTCGAGTCATAGGGGAACAAGCACCAGTGGTCTGAATCCTGGGCGTAGTTGCGGACCATATCACCTTCCGAGAACAGGATCAGGTCACCGCCACCCACGCCCGCGCGTCGCCAGAACGACGCCGGGTTGTCATAAAGCTCCCGAGCGCCGAAGATGACGTCGAAGCCCATATGGTCCACTATGAACGAACCCAGCAGTTCAGGACCTGCAATGGCTGCTCGCGTCTGCTCGGCACCGGCCATGAAGTTCATCGGCCAGACAAGAAGTCGCTTCACCTCAACAGCAGCAACTTGCACCGCACCATCGTCGTAGCTCTGTCTGTCGTGTTTCTTCTCTAAGGTATGCCACAAAGCGGATTCCTCGGGCGGAGTATGCAGGTCGCCGCCGCCGGGGAGGAGCGCGGCAACGCGAATGGGCGCTTTCGGGTCGGGCTTCTGATTGGCCCCAAAGATAAGACAGGTCGGCGTGCCGTGGCCGGGGAACATCAGGCCGGAGCAGTCAACAACCTTCTGTAGGTTGACCTTCGGGAAAAATCGCTCGACAAGGGGCTTGCCGAACTCGCGCTTGGCAAAGGCGTTGGACACGATAAATCCAAGCTGGCCGCCGGGCCGGAGCAGGCCAAACGAGAGCGGGAAGAAGGGCACGAGCAGGTGGTACTTCATGTGGCAGTAGGGCTGCCAGCGTTCGCGGTACAGTTCGCGCTTATCTTTGTTGCGGGCCGTAACGAAGGGCGGGTTGCCGACGAGGATGTCGAAGCCGGCACCCTCACCCTTGCCCTCTCCCAGAGGGAGAGGGGATTCTCCGGGGTAGAAGACTTGGGGGAAGTCTATGCGCCAGGCGAAGTTGAACGGCGCGTCGAAGCTTGCACCTTCGAGCTTGCGGAGTTTAACGAGCAGCAGCGGGTCTTTGGGTAGGGCCTCCAGCTTGCCCATTTCTTCCTTCAACGTGACAAGACGGTCGAGCGCGTCACTCAAGAGCGCGGTCTCGTGGTCGATGTGCCGCTTTCTCTCTGCTTTGGAACCGGCCACTCCGAACATGCCTACGATGTCCGAATCCAGTTCCTGCCGCAGGTGCTTGAGCGTATCCGCGATGACTCGCCGCGCAAGCTCGATGCGCTTCCTGAGTATCTTCAATCGGTACTCGTGCTTCTTGGTTGCCTTGCTGCAGTTATGCAGAATCCGACCGAGGCGGCCAATCTCGGCGTAGAGGTCGCCGTACTGGCCGTAAGGCTTGATGACCACCGGCACGCCGCAGATGTGGTCGTGGAGGCTGTCGCCGCGCCTGAAGTTCATCTCAAGGTTGGGCAATTGCGAGATGTCCTTGAGCGCACCGAGGAACGCCTTGCGGTCCGCCTCGAACGGGTCGAGGCCGAGGTCGTAGTCCACGACCAGCGAGAGCCAGAGTCGCAACATGCAGATTTCGACGGCCTGCTGCTGGATGTCCACGCCGAACAGGCAATTCTCGATGATGTCGGCCTTGGTTTCATGCAGCCAGTTGGAGCCTGGCTTGCGCGTCGGGTCGACGTAACCGTTGGCCGCGGTCTGGGCGAGGCGGCGCAGGTTGGTGAGTTCGTGCAGGAGCCCGACCATGAACGCGCCGGACCCGACCGCCGGGTCGCAGCAACGCAGAGCTTTCACGAGTTCAAGCAGGCGGGTGCCTTCTCCGGGCGAAAGGCACGACTTCAAGGTTTCAAGTTCCTCGCGGTCGAGGCCGTCGGAAGCGTCGAGGTCGAGGATGGTGCGGAGACGAGAAGGCCAAGAACCCTCACCCCCGCCCTCTCCCGCTTGCGCGGGCGAGGGAGACAACCGGGGCAGGAACCATTGGTACAGGACTTCGCGGCAGATGAAGTGAACGACGATGCGCGGGGTGTAGAACGAGCCCGTCTCCTTGCGCCTGTCCGGCGCAGTCGCGTCCGGGTCGGCCGATTCGGCGTGGAGCACGATGGACTCGAAAACCTTGCCGAGCATCTCCGGGTCAACCGCGACCTCCTGGTTGAGCGGTGTGTCTTCGCGCACCGTGAAGTTGAACGCTTCGAGAAAGTCGTCGAAGACCTTCGCAAAGGTCGAGTTGCGGATTGGCAGGGCCGGGTTGTCCTTCTTTCTCCTGGGCGACGGCTCGAACTCGTCGTCGTTGAACAGGCCGCCGTTCAGGAATGGGACGTACTCCCAGCGGTCGAAGCTGGTGTGGCCGGCGCTGCTTAAGGACCAGAACAGCGTTTCAAGGAAGTCCGAGTAGTAACTGCATTCTTTCGGCCGGTTCCGGTGTGGCGCGAAGCCTTCGAGCAGGAAACCCCGGCGCTGGTTGAGCCAGCCGCGATTCTGGACGAAGTAGAGGAAGATGAGCCGTTCGAGCAGAAGCTGGGCGCGGGAGTAGGCCTCGGACGACTTAAGCTTCCCGAGTTTCTCAAGGTCCGTCTTAATCAGCTCCAGCGCCGTGTCGAACTGCTTGAAGAACCGCTTTGTGAGCGGTTCCTTGTTGAACGCTTCGGCCCAGGACCGGACCCACGCGGCCTTGTCTTCCGGTTCGTCCGGCCACTTGAGGCAGGGCAGGTTCTCGGTTACGACGGTACGGCAGGGCTGGTCCGCGTTCCAGCCGAACTGGGCGAGCTTCGCGTCGCCGACCTTGCCCGTGCCGAACGTATCCCGGAACATGGCGAAGACGTACTGCTGGTAGTCGTGAGTGCAGACGAACAGGATGTTGTCGCACGCCCATGAGCGGAGGCTCGGGTCTTTGCGCCGGGAGGCGACGAGCCGGCGCAAGACCGCGCGCAGGGGCGTACCGAAGCCACGGGTCTCGAAGACCTTGGGCTCGTCGAACTCAAGCAGGAAGATACCCCACGGCTGCTGCTCGTGGGGCAGCATGAGCAGTTCATAGGCTTTCGCGGTGTGCTGGGTTGCCGCTGTGTCGAGTTCGTCCGGGCTGTATGGATAACCGGCGTCATCGGGACGAACTGCGTCCGGCTGAATCGGCCAGCCGAGCGCGTCGTGCAGGAGCCCGACCGCGAATGAGCGGAAGTCGCAGGCCGACTTCAGCGCGGATTCGAGGCGGTCGGGGGCAGGCATGGGGTTATCAGTCGGATTGGACGGAGCGGACTGACCCGTCTATTGGCCGCGTGCCGCGGCATTCCGGGTATCCTGAGCAACCGAGGAACTGCGCACCGGCACGCGGGCCTTTTCGGGCGGTGCGCAGGACCATGGGCTTGCCGCAGAGCGGACAGGGCGGAAGACGGGCATCGGACGAATCGGACCGAGCCTTTTCCCGCTCAGCGATGCGCGCCGCAGCCAGTTGCTCGCTGTAGCCGCCTTCCTTCACAAACCCGCGTTCCAGCGCGGCGGTCTGCCGGTCGAGTAGGTAGTTGGCTTGGTGAATCAGGCAGATGACGGCATTGGCGACCACCGCCGGGTCGTCGGACGAGAACCAGGGGGAGTAGAGAGCGGAATCGGACCGATCCGACCGATCGGACGGAACGGTCCGATGCTTCGCACCCACCGCACGTACTTTCCGGGCCTCCGCGTCATCCTTGCCCCATTGCGGCTTGCCACGCTGGCGCAGGAAGTCCTCGTAGTCGAGCAGCAGTTCATCGAGGCTGGCGCGAGCCACGTTCACCAAGCGGAGCTCGGTCTGGCTCGAGGTGGCCGAGGCGCGACTCCCCTCGGCGATGTTCTGTCTGCCTGAGCGGGCCGCCTGCACCATCTGGTCGTGGGTGCGCGAGCGTTTATCCACGAACCGGTCGCAGAATGCCACGGTCGCGTCGTAGATGGTGGTGGCCACCTGGAACGACCGCAGGTCGCGGTAGCCGCCGCTCGGGCGGAGACGCTTGAATCGGTCGGATTGGTCGGATCCGACGGATCGGTCACGACCGGTCAACTCACCTCCAGCCAGCAGACGAGCTCCGGCTTGACCGAGAGCGGCAGGCCGCGGTCGCGCATGAGCCTCATCACCGGGCCTCGCTCGATGGCCTCGCGTTCGGGCTTCAGCGCGGTCACGCCGAGCTTCACCATGCGCTTGGTCTCCGGCTCGCACCGCACTGCCTTCCAGATTTCATCCAGCCCGTCGCGGATGGCTCCGGACTCGCGTTCGCGGAAGTACCAGCGGACTTCGGAGGTATCCTTGCTGGCGTCGTTCCAGATGCGATAGGCGCAGAAGACACCGGGCTTGAGCTTGAGTTGCGCCGACCACGACTTGCCGGAGAAGATACGCTTCGGCAGGCCGGGCAGGCTGGCATACAGTTCCGGTTGCTCGCGCTCGATTGCGTCCAGTGCGAGCCGCATCTGCTCTTCGGTGCTCTGCTGTCCTTCATACACCTCGTTGAATTCCTTCAGGGTCATGTCCGGGTCGTCGGGCGTGAGCAACGCGCCTTCAATGCCCAGCGCCGCATTGATGCGCAGCACCTTGCCGGTCACGCGCTCGAACAGGTGCAGAATGTCGTTCAGGTCCTTGGGCGGAAGGAAGTTCCAGAAGAACACCTTGCGGTCAAGTTGCCGGGGCCGCTTGAGCCGTTTCTCGATCTCGGGGTCCATCCGGCGGTCCACACGGCCGATACGCTGGATGAGGCGTACCGGATTCCAGTGCAGGTCGTAGTTGATGAGCAGGGACGCGTCCTGCAAGTTGAGTCCTTCGGACAGGACGTCCGTCGAGACCAGGATGTTGATGGGCTGCTTCGAGTATTCGGCAACCTGTCCCGGCTCGCAGTTGTAGTAGGGCGCGAACTGACGAATGACCTCCTCGCGGTCGAGCTTGCGCGTCGAGTCTATCTCCTCCACGTCAGCGAGCCCGGCGACGTCGCGCAGTTGCCGCAGCAGGTAGCGGGCCGTGTCGCGGAACTCGGTGAAGATGGCGATCTTGTGGCCGCGGATGTCCGGGTCGCCCTCGGCTGGCTCCCCGGACAGGAGTGAAAGCAACTGTTGCAGCTTGTCGTCCTTGGTCGGGTCTTCCTTGTCGGCGGCGGTGTAGAATCGCTTGGCGAGCTTGACGAGGAACTCCAGGAGCGCGTTCATGTCGTCACGCACCTCACCGAGCAGGCGCTCCATATGGTACTCGGCCGGCTCGATGCGTTCGGACTCGGGCAGCAGGTTCTCTTCCTCGTCCTCGCCTTCAGCGAGTTCGAGTCGCTCGCGCTGATGGAACTTGATTCGGTTCCAGCGGCTGTCGTTGGCTCTGACCCAGGCTGTGGATCCACAGCGATAATGTCATAGGGTAATGCCACAGGGAAAATGTCAGTCTTGACGGTACTGCGGCGATTGATTGCGAATGCTATGCTTAGCGTATGGATATCACGCAGTTGCTGCTTA
>Ga0315282_10001779_pt1 | contig 40247 bp, 28 predicted proteins | sample YL17G07_20_MG_FD_203693 | JGI IMG/M metagenome (GOLD analysis project Ga0315282, IMG submission 203693) | Sediment microbial communities from Yellowstone Lake, YNP, Wyoming, USA - YL17G07_20 | ecosystem: Environmental > Aquatic > Freshwater > Lake > Sediment | place: USA: Wyoming | collected...
GCAGTGTCTGTTCATCAACAAACACCATTTGCCACTCACAGCCGTCGGCCCTTTATCCTTTCCCACTCTTCTGCCCCTTCAAAATGGCCGGAGTATAGTCTATGTACACAAGCCAATAGACCCCCGCTCCTCTCTGCTCACCGTGGAGCGGAGGTCGTCCATTCGTGGCTCTCTTTCGCGCGCCAAGACCGTGTGGTGCGGAGAGAACAGCAGGACCTTCCGCGCCTGTGGCCCGGGCGAACAGCGTCTCGAAGAGCAGCGCGAACCCGCGGGCAGGAGCCAACCGGATACAGGCGAACCTTCCTGCTGTCCATTGCAGACCAGCCGCGAACGGTGTGTTCCTGCCGTGGGCGCCGAGATGAGCGGAGAATGCGGCTGTAGGAGGGGTGACAGTTGGCATCTCGCGGGATGGCAGGGCTGAAGTCGGAGCAGTGGGCGGAACGCGAAGAGGTCGCCCTCTCCAGCGTGCGTGCCGAGTTCCGCACCGCGCTCCGGCAGGAGATCGACGCTGCCCGGCGCAGCGCCTCCAGCAACGCGGTCGGCCTGGTCAACGGCCGCCGGATGGCCCAGATAGGCGGCGGCTTCTGGTCTGGGCGGCGACTCCTACCTGCGAGGAGGAACTGGAAGGCGCGGCGCATCTGCGCGATGCAGTCGGAGCGAATATGGGCAGCACTCAGCACGAAGGCGATGGCGGCAGTGCGCCCAGGGCAACCGCACTGACCTAGATAGTGCCCAACTCGGGGAGGTCGTCGCCCGTATACCGCCGGGCGTCCAGCGGCTCCGAGCGGCGGCGCAGTGTCCACCCCTCGGAGGTCAACACCTTCACAAGCGCCCCGGCTCCTGTTAGCCGTAGATCACCGCTATCGACCAGCCCAAGAACTTCCGCCATCTGGCCCGGCAGGTCTTCCCAAAAGCGAACAAGCGAGTCACTAGCGGGGGGAGATGCACCTCCGGCCTCCGCACCTGCATCAAGTTTCGTCACAGCAGCAACCTGGGAATCCTTGTAGCCGAAGATGGCAAGCACGGTGGCATAGTGGCCGCTCTGGTCTGGCAACTCTCTGACCGCTCTGCTGCACACGTTTCGGCACTCGACCCACGTATCGCTCCCGGCCACTGAGAAGAAGCTCTTCTCGACGGGGCCGAAGATGAACGTCACGACCGCCAGCTCACCCCCCTTGCCCCGGGCACCGGCGCGCCGGAGGAACTGCAGTTGGACTTCAGCGGGGAAGGACTCCGCTGTACCATGGAATCCGCGTCCTGCCGTATCCGTGCCCATTGTCTGTTCAGCCTTCCTGATGCTCACCCATTCCGGGTCTGAGTACCAGAGAACCGTAATGCCCAGCGTGGCATACGGTCCGCGCCGTACTCACGAGGCCTCAGCGTTTGGTCTGTGCATGTGCGTCCGGGAGGGTTGTTTCGGCCCGGAACGACGCAGCACAAGCGGAGCGGCTGCCGAGGGACCCAGCGGAGACGGTGTCACCTATGATACTGGCTTCTGCTCGGCAGTCGGTCATCCTCTCAGCCTGTTCTGGCAACCAGCGCGGCCCTCTGCAGTAAGGCGTCTTCGCTGCCCGGAGGAGGGCAACAGGCGAATCAGTGCATCCGCCTCACCTGAGGAAGAGCGGCCGTCGCGGCTCGCAACAACAGGGCCGTTGGTCGCACGGCGGGACCAGGGCCGGTAGTCCTCGCGCCTGCCTCGTTGCCTCTTCGACAGGCGTTCCGGCCGGCTGAGAGCCGCTGCGAGCGGTGTCACGAGGGCCCTCTCGGTCCATCAGACCGCCCACCCCGTTGCAGCACGCCCTCATGTCGAGCGACGGGGCATGGGAGCCAATGACCAGAAGCCCGGGCCGCGGCAAGCGCCCGCAGTCTTACGGGCAGGCATTCGGATAGGAACACTCGCCTGTCAGACTCCGGCGCTCGGGCGCGGGCGGCATGACAAGCGGGATCGCTGCTGAATGGGGGCGGTCGATCCGAACTGGTGTTTGTCGCGTCAGTCGGATTCCGTCGCCAACCGTCTCCGGCTCAGCCGTTCGACAGCGGCGGCGCGAGCGCGCAGCACTCACAGCCTGCCTCATCGCCGTGTAACACGTGCACGCGGCACCCCACGATTCGCTATCCCACGGCCGAAGGGGACTTCCATCTGATCTCGACAGCACCGATGACTCTGTGGACACTACGGGTTCGCCGCCCCCACATGACCTATGCTGCCATCGCGCAACAGCCCGCCCATCCGTCTGGGTCATGCCGATGGATTATTGGACATCGCGGGGGCCGGTTCGCCGTGGCCGCGCTGTGCCTTCCCTGCGATTTGGCGGCTTCCATCAACCCCACTCAACGCCCGCGGCTCGTGCTGTCATGGACCCGCGCCACCGGTCACGGTGCCAGGATGGAGTCTCTGGAGAGGACAGGCTCGACAAGGTGATCGGCAGCGGCCTGGAGAAGAACCGTTCCATGAAGCGCCTCATCGATCTGCTCAAGGTGCTCCTGGCCTTGATGGCCGTAGTACTCGTGTGCCTAATGGGCTGGTATGCCCCTGTTGATGACGAGTATTGGGCGTAGGACCCAGTGCTGCCGAGAACTCACACCGGGGGTTGGCTAGGCATTCGCCGCGTGTGCCGCCAAAGTGGACCTGCGGCGGTACCCTCTGAGCCTGAGTCGGGTGGCGTGTGCCTTCTCTTCGATCCGGCGGCGAAAGGGCTCAGAAGGATGCCGTTGGCAGCAGTGTTCTGGCCTTCTTCAGGTGCGGTGCTTTGCTACCGTAATCTGCTCGCTTTTCCGCTCCGTGTAGCACAGTCGATCGAGCCTATACTACTCCGGCGGGTCCGCTGCCGCGCCGGTGCAGACGATTGTGCCGTGGCCCAGCGTCCTGCCAAGTCGCCGCTGCTGCCCTCTGGCGTGAGCCAGCAGCGGGATTGTACCTCAATGACTGCAGCCTAATGCTGAGAACGGATGGTTGTGGAGAGAAGCCAAGACCCCGGTCTCGGAGAGGTGCGGATAGGCGAGGCACCCGGGCTGGGACGGCGACCGCTGGGGCGTCTGCCAGAGCCGACGGGCTCGCGACAGACCGCCCACCGAGGACGACCTTTCCACTGTCGCATCCAAGTGCCGCCTGCAGGGACGCGGGTTCGCCACGCCAAATACAGGATAGCCGTCTGGACCGCCCTATGAGAGGAGGATGCTCCTGGCAGTGGAAACCGCCAACGACCCACAACGGGTCTGCGTGCTAGGACTCGGATACGTCGGCTTGCCGACCGCCGCCATCATGGCGGTGAACGGGTTCGACGTCACCGGGGTGGACCTGCGCAGCGACGTCGTCGAGGCCATCAACACCGGCCGGCTACCTCTCCAGGAGGTCGGACTCAAGAGAGTGCTCCAGGCCGCGATCAACAGCGGCCGGCTCCGCGCCCGGCAGACACCGAGTCCGGCCGATCTGTTCGTCATCGCGGTTCCGACGCCCGTGCGCGATGACCACACGCCCGATCTCTCCTATGTCGAGCAGGGGGCTCAGTCTATTGTCCCTCACCTGGCGCGCGGCAACCTGGTGGTGCTTGAATCCACAGTGCCGCCAGGCACCACCGACGGCATGCTCACTCGGATACTCTCCGGCTCGGGTCTGACGCCGAAGGAAGACTTCTTCGTCGCTCACTGCCCGGAGAGGGTGCTGCCGGGGCGAATCCTGGCCGAACTCGTCGAGAACGATCGGGTCATCGGCGGCATCGACGAGGAAAGCGGGCGGCGCGCTGCCAAGGTGTACCGCCGTATCGCTGAGGGGAAGGTGTTCGTCACCAGCGCGATTACGGCTGAGCTGGTCAAGCTAGTGGAGAACGCCTATCGCGACGTTAACGTCGCCTTCGCCAATGAGATCGCGCGGGTCTCGCGGGAGTGGGGAGTTGACGGGTCTGAGGTGGTTCGGCTGGCGAACCGCCACCCTCGCGTGAGTATCCTCCGGCCCGGTCCGGGGGTGGGAGGCCACTGCATCCCCGTTGACCCCTGGTTCCTCATCCAGACCTCGCCCGACCTGGCTCACCTGATGCGGGCCGCCCGCGAGGTGAACGACGCCATGCCCGTCTGGGTCGCGGACCGCGCCGCGTCCGCCCTGGCTGACATCCCCGACCCCAAGATCTCCGTATGGGGAGTCGCCTACAAAGGCAACGTGGACGACGCTCGCGAGACGCCTGCGCTCAAGGTCATCGAGGCGCTCGAGGCGAGGGGCATTCGCTTCAGCCTCGCCGACCCCCACGTCACTCGCTTCCCTCACCCCATCTCAACCGTGGATGAGTCGGTCGCCGGGGCGGATTGCATCCTCCTCCTTACCGACCACGACGAGTTCACGCGCCTCGATCCCGCCTCAGTCGTTGGGAAGATGCGGACCCGGATCGTCTTCGACACCAGGGACTGTCTGAACGCTCACCGCTGGCGCGAGGCTGGTTTCCGTGTGATCCCCCTCTGATGATGCTCGCATGTCATGTGATGATACTCGCATATAGAAGCAACGGCGGCAGGGGTCCTACGCCCAAATGTGGCGCGGTCTGTCTGCATTTCGCCGCTACTTCGTTCCGCGAAACGCAGTAGCAGGGGGGATTTGCCGGTCACGGCGTCGTCTGCTCCCCGGCCGCGGCACGTGGTTTGAGACTCCGGAGGATATCTCTGATCTGCTCGTAGTCCGTGGCTGTCAGCACGCGCCCGCGCCAGGCGATGAGCAGATAGCAGGCGCCGAACGTCACCACCTGGACGCACAGCGTCAGCGCCCTCCCCCAGCCGAGCAGCGCGAGCGGCGCGCTCGCCAGCGCCGCCAGCGCCGCGCTCGCCATGATCGGAAGCTGCGGCCGCAGCGCCAGCAGCCTCGGGAGCGGGATTCCCAGCTCCCTCGATATTCGCCCCAGCTGAATGGCGAGGACGCCGGTCTGCGCCACCACCGCGGCGATCGCGGGCCCCACCAGCTCTAGCCGCGCGAGGAAGACGCCCATCGTCGCGTTCGCAATCAGCCCGAGGAGGTTCGACCAGAACTGAAACCAGCTCAGCCCGAGCGCCAGCACCACCGAGCTTGACGGGAAGATCATCAGCACGAGCGTCAGCAGGTACACGCGGAACGGGATCGCCGCCTCCTGGAAGGCCGACGTGTAGAGAACGGACATGAGTGGCCCCGCGCTGATAAGGCAGATCGCCAGCAGGGGATAGAAGAGCAGAGCGGTCTTCCTGACCGTCTCCTGCCAGATTCGCGCGATGCGGTCAACGTCGCCCGACTTGTGCAGGGCCGGGATCTCCGACAGCAGCACGGAGAAGATTGAGGAGCGCACCACGGTGATGAACGGAAGCGGCACCGCCCCGAGCGAGTACGTGCTGAATTGAGCCGGCAGGTACTTGATAGATGCCACCAGCTTATCGATCTGCACCTGCAGCGAAGTTGTTGCATCGGCCAAGCTGAGTGGAACCGAGTAGCCGAACTGCTCTCGCAGGCGCCGCTCCGACCACCGCGCAGCGCCGGGTGGCGCGATCCGCCAGACAATGAGCGTGGACACGATGAACGAGGCCCCCGCCAGCACGCCGATCGCAAGGAAGGCCTCGGGCATGCTGTGGCGGTACCAGAGCACGAGGACCGTCAGCACGAGTTGCCCGAGCGAGTTGACGACGTTCAACCCCGCCGCCAGCTTGACCCGTTTGTACACCACCAGCGCCGCATACGCGTAGGCCTGCGCGTTGCTGAAGAAAACGTAGGGGACGAAGCCGATCAGTGCGGGTGCCAGCTCAGGGTTGTTCATCCAGCGCGCCAGGGCCGGTGACAGCAGGCCCAGCCCCACCGCGCACACCGCGCCTGCCGCGGCCATCAGCCACGCGGTCTGACGCAGGAAGCTGCGATGGCGCGGCGGGTCCATCGCCGCCAAATGGTAGTAGGTGCTTCCCGGCAGCCCGAGCAGGAAGAACACATACACTGAGTTGTAGATCACCCAGATCTGGCGGTAGGTGCCGACCGCGTCCGGGGACACAATGCGGACCACCGCGATCAGGGCCAGAGTCTGACCCAGCCGGAATGCCAGGTTGCCCAGCGCCAGTATCCCGGTTCGAGTCGTGAGCTTCATGGCCTGGTGCCGGGGCGACTTGCCTGGATGACGTCGCGGTACAGAGCGATATGCTCCTGCGCGTTCTTCGCCCACGTCAGACCGGCGGCCGTCTGCCTTCCCGCCTCCCCGATACGGGCCCGAAGGTCCGAGTCCGTCAGCAGGTGGATGAGCGCCTCTGCCGCCGCTTCAGCATTGCGGGGGGGCACGAGCAGACCGTTCTCGCCATCGCGGATGATGTCGGCGATGCCTTCTCCCTGGCTTCCTACCACCGGAACCCCACGCGCCATCGCTTCCAGATAGACCATGCCGAAGCCTTCGTCCTGGCTTATCATGCAGAACACATCGGCCTCGCGGTAGAGGTCGAGCAGCCGGTCGTGCGGCATCCCGCCCGGCAATGAAACGTAGCCATCGAGGCCCAAGGAACGGATCAGCACGCTCAACCGTTCCCGCTCCGGCCCTGTGCCCACGATCGCCAGACGCACATCCGCGATCTGCTTGCGCACCAGCGATATCGCCCGGATAAGCTCGGCGAATCCCTTCTGCGGTACCAGTCTACCGACGGTCAAGATGGGGCGGGTTCCCGCCTCTCGTCGCTGGGCAGTATCTCCGCCAGTGCGGGAAACATCAACACCGTGGTGGATCACGGTGAAGCGATCCGGTCGCGGGTCGTACTTGAGCAGGCCCGTGCGAATGCGTTCGCTCACGCACACAACCCTGGCCGCCTCCCTGAACGCGGCCAGGATCGCCGCCTGCACCGCTCCCGGTTGCCGCACCCAGACGGAGTCATATCCGTGAACCGTGCAGACATACGGGATCCCGCATTCGCGCGAAATGCGCCGCGCGGCATCGCCGTCGGGCACCGCCGTATGAGCGTGAATCAGGTCGTACCCGCCGCTCCGGATCAGCGACCCGACAGTCCGTGCGATGCTCCCACCCTCGCGCGTCCGCCAGAGCGCCCTTGGGAGCGTAAAGAAGCGCGGGTACCGCACGACGCCTTCCTCGTACTCCGCCGACTGCGGGATACGTTGGAGCGCCGGCCAGTGACTCCTCAGCCACTTCAGCGCCCGCGGTACCGTCGGGACGGGCGAGATCACGCTCACCAGCACTCCTGCCGCCTTCAGCGCCCGCACCTGCTGCTGCACGAAAACGCCGTGGGCCGGCTGTTCCGGGTTCGGGTAGAGATGCGACAGCACGCAGATGCGCATGTCCGTGACCCCGGCCTCTGCACCAGTCACCGTCGCCCCGTGCTGCTCGGCTCCGAGGGGCGTGGCGCTTCCGGCTCCGCGGCGACGGCCGCCGAGGACTGCAGCCGGACCAGCGCGGCGGCAAAGCCGAACTGAACCCAGAGCGGGTTGAACGTGAGCAGGCTGCTGCTGCTGAGGCAGCCGATGACGAACCCGACGAGTGACGCGAGGACGGATAGACTGAAGGCCGCCAGCGGCCAGTCACCGGGCAGGAAGAGGCGGCGCGTCTTCGCCAGACCGACCAGCAGCCATCCGTAGAACACCAGGTAGAGAGCGAAGCCGGCCACGCCCAGATTGACCAGCACCTCCATCCACCAGTTGTGCATCCTCAGAATCTTGTCTTCCTGCGACTGCTGCCGGTCCGCGCGCAGCTCTCGGATCATCGTCTCCGCGTTTCCGGCCCCCACCCCCAGTCCATGGCTGCGGGAAAGCAACTCGAGTGATTCCCGGGCCAGTCTCGCGCGTGTGTCTCTGGCGGCGGACCCCGACTCCACGTCTGAGGTCAGGAAGTGCACCGCTTGTAATGCCAGGTACTTGGGGCGAGCGGGCAGCATGAGGAACCCGACGATCACGAGGCCGAGAGCGATCGCCCACGCCGCCGGGCGGCGTCGCAGCGTGACGACAAGAACGACCACCGTCGCCAGCGCCATGCTCACTGTGTTCGCCCGCGAGAGGTCTATCACGACCAGGAACGCACTCAGCCCGCAGAGCCCAAGCGCAACAACCCGCGCCCAGATCCTCGTCCCCTCCAGATAGGCGACGAGCAGCAGCGGAAACCAGAAGGAGATGAAAGTCGCCAGGTCATTCGGGTTGTGGAACACCGACGTGAACAGGAACCTGAACTGCGCGTCCAACTGTGGATCGCGGAACATGGACACGGGGAAGCGATAGGTGTCCGCCCGCTCGAACAGCGCCCCGCCTACCACCACGACGAAGCTCACCCCATACGCTCCGAGCATCATCAGCAGCTTCCGGCGATCCCGACCATGACTCGCGATGGCGTACATGAGGACCGTGGACTGCGCCAGGAAGACCACGTACCGCACCGCCTCGCCCTTGCTGGCTGACCATGCTATCGAGAGAGCCGCCCACGCCGCGAGTCCTGACCACAGCGTCAGCGGTTCCCTGAGCGTGATGCGCGGGCGCGACGCGCTCGACACCGCGAGACGCGCGATCTCGGCCAGCACGAAGAGGACGAACAGAATGCGGAACGCAAAGACGCTCGGGTGGCCGGGCACGGAGACATTCGACCCGAGCGGCGAGGTGACCAGGGCTGCCAGCAGGAGAGCGAACGACAGCGTTTCCAGCCGCTTTGGCAACCCCGCGGCCGCCTGAGTCGGAGCGTGTCGTTCCGAGAAGGCCGCTGAAGCGCCTCGGTTCGACGGCGGCGTGGTCACGCTTCTCTCTGGCCGAACGGCTCCTGAGCCGGAGCTGCGACTTCGTCATCCGACGTGGCCGCGGCGAAGCGCGGCACGCAGGCGCCCACCCAGCAGCGAATCGCCTCGAAGTCGCCGGACGCGCACAGGCGCTGCACCTCGTCTATGTCCTCGGCCGTCAGCCTCGGGAGCGGAGGGGAAACGATGCGTCGGATCTTCGGGTGCTGCGTGGGCTCGGACCGCTCGCCCTCATTCAGCAGCGCCTCGTGCAGCTTCTCCCCCGGCCGCCGCCCGATGACCCTGATGGGGATGTCGGTCTCCGGACGCAGCCCCGAGAGCTGAATCATCTGCTTCGCCAGGTCGAGCACCCGGATCGGCTCCCCCATCTCGAGCACGAACAGCTCTCCGCCCCGGGAGAACGCTCCCGCCTGCAGCACGAGCTGAGCGGCCTCCCCGATGGTCATGAAGTACCGCGTCATGTTCGGGTCCGTGATCGTCACCGGACCGCCCGCAGCGATCTGCTCCTGGAACAGCGGCACCACACTCCCGCGACTGCCCAGCACGTTGCCGAACCGCACGCTCGTGCACACGCAGTGCGGATAGGATGCGCCCAGCACGATCATCTCGGCGATGCGCTTGCTCGCCCCCATTACGCTGCACGGCTCGACCGCCTTGTCGGTCGAGATGCAGACCACTCGCTTGACGTCGTGCGCGGCCGCTGACTCGAGCACATTCCACGTGCCCACCACATTGTTCAGCAGCGTCTCGTCAACGTTCAGCTCTGAGAGCGGAACGTGCTTGTTCGCGGCTGCGTGGAAGATCACGTGCGGCGCGAGAGTGCTCAGCAGCAGATCCACCTTCGCGCGATTGCGGATATCGCCCTGCACCACTTTCAGCGGCGCTTCGGGGAACTCCGCGCGCAACTTGCGGTGCGCTTCGTAGAGGCTGTTCTCGCCCCTGCCCAGCATGATCACCAGCTCCGGCGCAACCTGCAGCACCTGCCGGCACAGCTCCGTGCCGATTGCGCCCCCGCCCCCTGTGATGAGCACGCGCCGCCCTTGCAGGTAGTGCGCAACGGTCTCCAGGTCGGTCGCCACCTGCTCCCGGTTCAGCAGGTCGGCGATCTCCACCCGCCGCAGCCGCGACACCGACACCGTGCCGTTGATCAGGTCACTGAGGGCCGGAACTGTCTTCGAGGGAAGCGCGGCATCCCCGACGCTCTGCATGATGCGCTGCATCTGCGCCCGCGTCGCCGAGGGGATGGCGATGATGATCTCCTCCACCTCGTGCTTGCGGGCCTGCTCCGCCAGATCGCTGATCGGCCCGTAGATGCGTAGGCCGTGCATGCTCCCGCCGATCTTCGACGTGTCGTCATCAAACAGACAGACCGGCTCATACCCCAGTTCCGGCCGGTTGAACATCTCGCGCAGAACGGTGTCCGCGACGCTGCCTGCCCCGATGATCGCCACTCGCCTGAACGGCCCGGTTGCGGGCCTGTTCTTCCGGAACCGCATTCGCACGGCAAAGCGAGAGCCCCCGCACAGGACCAACACCAGCACCGCGTTGATGAGGATTGTGGACCGGGGGAAGCCCGTGCCGTGGTGGCGCAACGGGATGGCGAGAGCTGCGAACTCGACAATGGCGCTGATCACAACCGCCTTCGCCATCTGCAGCAGGTCCAGGAGGCTTACGTAGTGCCAAAGATGCCGGTGGAGGCGGAACGACCGGAATGCGATGAGCTGGATGACTACGACCGCGGGGAGCGTGTAGAGCAGCACCGGCATCCAGTTCGGCCCGGGCATCCCGTCGAATCGGAGCAGGAACGCCGCGCCGTAGGCCATAGCGAACAGTAGCGCGTCAGCGATCATCACCAGCACGTACCGCATTCCGTTATGCCTCGCCTACGCGGGAGACGCGTGCGCCGGGATAGATCGGATCTCGGCCGCATTGTCCTGCAGCGATCGGATCGCCTCCGCCACCCGCGTGATCGCCCGGGAATCCAGGTGGCTCCACAGAGGCAGCGCGATCGCCTCCCGGGAGAGACGGTCTGCCACCGGCAGCGGCTCCTTGCCCGCGTGCCACTGCGCGAACGCCGTTTGCCGGTGCACTGCCGGATAGAAGTACTTCTTCGTCTGGATGTTCTCCGCCGCCAGCGCCTGATAGACCAGATCCCGGCTCAGCCCGAACCCGTCCTCGTCAACGAAGACCACCATGTAGTTGCCGCTCGTGGTGCGGTCGGCGGGAACCTGCTGGAAGCTCAGACCGGGGATGTCCCCGAGCTGGTCTTGGTACCCGGCGATGCGCTCGTGACGCGACTCGACCAGGTGGCCGAGTCGCCGGAAGTTCCGCTCCCCCACCAGCGCGTGTACTTCGCTCATGCGAGCGCTCAGGCCCACGAACTCCATGTCCATGCCGTCCCGCGCCTTGCCATAATCGCGGCCGCGGCGAAGTCGTTCCGCCATCTCCTCCTGCGGCGTCACGATCACTCCGCCCTCGATCGCCGTCACCACCTTGGTCGGGCTCATGCTGAAGACCTGCGCGTCGCCGAAGCCGCCGACAGGACGGCCCTCGTACGTCGCCCCCAGCGACTGCGCGGAATCGAAGATCAACCCCAGACCATGCCCGCGAGCAATGCTCACCAACACCTCGACCTCGCACGGAAGGCCGAATACATCCGTGGCGACAACGGCTCCTGTCCGCGGCGTGATCGCCGATTCGACGGCCGCCGGATCAACCCCACACGTGCCTGGCAGCGAATCCACAAACACCGGGACCAGCCCGTTCCACACCACCCCGTGCACCGTCGCAGCGAACGTGAACGAAGGCACGATCACCTCGCCGCCCGGCTTCAGGCCCAGCGCCTGGATCGCCAGCATCAACCCCGACGTGCAGTTCGCGACTCCCACAGCAGATGGCACACCCACGTACTCCGCGATCAACTGCTCCAGCCGCCGCGTCACCGGCCCCACCGTCACGATGCCGGAGGTGATGATCTCCCTGAGATCCTCCTCCAACTCCTCGAACGGCACGATCGTCGGCCTGATGATGGGCAGCAAGCTTTCGAACGCCGGCTCACCGCCTAGGACGGCAGGCTTACTCACTATGGTCCGTTCTCCGGTGCATCGTTAATGCTACGGATCACCCGAGCAGGCGCGCCCACCGCGACGACGCCTTCAGGGATGTTCTCGGTGACGACAGCGCCTGCACCCACGATGCTCCGCGCAGCAACGGTCAGGTACTGGTTCACTGAAGCATTCTGGCACACGCATGCGAGCCGGCCCACGCGCACGCCACCGGCGATCGACGCGTTGGGGAAGATCATGCAGTGATCCTCCAGTCTGCAGTCGTGGTCCACGCTCGCCCCCGTGTTCACGCACACGTTCTCGCCGATTTCGGTGCCCGGGTTGATGATGATGCCCGCCATCCCCACGAACCCACGCCCGATGCTCGTTGCTTTCGACACGGACGAGTACGGGTGGATCGCCGAGGCCATCTCATATCCAAGCCCGGACATCTCCTCGAAGAAGCGAGCCCGCAGCGTGTTGTTCAGCCCGATCGCGACCACAACAGCATCCACCGGCCTGGGGCCGCCCCTCAACTCCCCAATCGCTCCCGACACTGGCGTCCCGTCTATTACCTGGCCCCATTTCAATGGATCATCGTCGTAGAACGCGACCGGCTCGAGCCCCGCCTGCAGCTCGACGATCTCACGCACCACGCGGCCGTGACCGCCTGCGCCGATGATCCCGGTTCTGAGGATACTGCTCACCTCGGCGCCCCCGGATCAGCTTCACTCGTCACCACGAACTTGGACAGATCGTCCGTATACGTATCCCGTCCCGCCAGCACCGACACCGTCCGCGCCAGAATCCGCAGGTCGAGCCAAAAGCTCCAGTTCCGCACGTACCAGACATCCAGCCTGATGCGCTCCGGCCAGGACAGCTCGTTGCGCCCGTTCACCTGCGCCCAGCCGGTAATCCCCGGCGGCATCAGCAGCCTCTGCCACTGGAAGCTGTCATACTGCTCGACCTGGTACCGCAGCGTCGGCCGCGGCCCGACCAGGCTCATCTCGCCGCACAGCACGTTGAACAGCTGCGGCGACTCGTCAATGCTCAGCCGGCGGATCACACTTCCGATGCGGGTGATCCGCGGATCGCCCTGCGTCACGAAGTAGCCCGCGCCCTTGTTCACCGCCCCCACCACCATGCTCCTGAACTTCCAGATCCGAAACGGCCTCCCCTTCAGCCCGATCCGCTCCTGCCTGAAGAAAACCGGTCCCCGGGAATCGAGCTTGATGAGGACCGATACGAGGACCAGCAGCGGAAGCAGCAGCATGATCAGGACCGCTGACGCGGCGAAATCCATCCCCCTCTTCAGGGCGCGCCCGGCGGACCCATCGGATGCGGAAGATCCGGACCTGTCGCCGAGGGTACTCATCTCGCTTCTCTCAGGGCCTCACTCGCCATCCGAGTTGATCCTTACCCCCGCGCGACGCCCAACTCTGAAGCTTGCGGCAGCGCTGGCCGGGCGCAGTGGAGCTATACTTCTACCGTAGCGCAAAGCGCACCTGCTGGCGGCAGGCGGCCCGCCACCCCTCGTGCCTGGGCACGCGCTATTTCGCGAGCGCCAGCAGCGAGTACCCGCCCAGCGCTCTGACTGTGAAGTCGCGGTTGATGGCGAACAGGATCTGCCGGGGGAGCCTTAGCAGAATCCCCTTGGCCGACCTGGAAGCCGCTTCCAACGCGCCATGTGTGTAGAACCAGTCGAGCACCTCATACCCCGCGTCGCTCAGCGTCGCCAGGGCGTTGTCCTTGGTAAAGAAATGGATGTGCCCCAGTCTCCGCCGCATCGTCACCAGGGGGGGAACCCCTCAGCAGCACCTGGGCCGACATGTCCAGCGGAATATGGAAGATCTTGTGCTCCGCTTTGCCCTTGATCCCCCTCAGGAAGCCGTATATGTCCGGTATGTGCTCGATCACATCCAGCACCAGGAGCAGGTCAAAGGAGACGTCCTGCTCCAGGATATCGCCAAGACGGAACTCGAGCCGATCGGCCTCTCGCTGCCTGCACATCTCGAAGGCCTGCGGTGAGATCTCATAGCCGACGAATCGCACTGAGTCGGGCATCTGCTGGCGCAGTTGGCTCAGTATCTCGCCGGCCCCGCACCCGACCTCGCACACGGACCGCGGGGTCAGCCCATGCTTCGACAGCATCTTCAGCACCTGGCGGGCCTTCCACGGCGAGTCCTCGACACCCCACGTGGGGTTGCCCTCCAGGTACTCACCGCTCTCGTACATGCTCTGGCCCATTCTCTCACCTTGTCCCTGGCCGGCCGAGGTGGCGCGCCGCGGGAACGCCACCCCCATCGAGCAACCGCTTGTATGTCGGGCCCCACAGTCCCACCTTCAAGCGCACATATGCCCGCACTAGAGCCCTCGACACCCGCGCTCTTGCCGAGCGATGCCACGCAGCCACCGGGAACGCGAGACCCAGCCCGAGCAGTTTTAGAGCGCCGGAGATGACGTTCGCGATTCTGCCGGCCGCAACCGCAACGCGTCCCGAGTGCAGGACGAAGAACTCCAGATATGCTGACTCCAGCCGTTCTGCGACCCAGAGGTAATGCGCCGAGTCAGTGATCGCTGAATACGACGCCGAATGATGATGCACCCCCTCCGCTCCGGCCAGGTAGTAGACCTTCTTCCCGAGCGTGTGCCGTACTTGCCAGCACACCTCGGAGTCTTCCAGGTACATCAGCTCGATCAGCCCCCCGATTGCCCGCAGGTCCCCGGTCCGCATGAGGATGCACGAACCGGATAGGCCCTCCACCTCCCGGCTGCCTTCATGGTCCCAGTCCGTCATCATCTGGTTCCGCAGGCCCAGCCGCGGGAGCAGACCGGAGAGGCCGAATCGGCTGGCGACGAAGTCGAGCAGAGACGGCAGGCGGCGAGCGCAGAAGTACTGGATCGGCCCCTCCGGATACCGGATCTTGGGGCCGACGGCGCCCACTTCCGCGCGAGTCCGAAGTACCTCCAGCATGCGGTCGAGCGTCCCTTCCTTCAGGATCATGTCTGGGTTAAGCAAGAGCACGTATGGCGCCTTCGCCACTTCCAGACCCTGGTTGACGGCGACCGGGAAGCCCACATTCGAGTTATTCCGGATGACTCGCAGACCTGCGCGATCCCTGAACTCGCTCTCCACCGCCTCCGGGGTGCCGTCGGTCGAAGCGTTGTCCACTACGATCGCCTCGACCCCGGCCGTGCTGCCATTCCATAGCGCGCCCAGACACCGCAGCAAGATGTCGCGCGTGTTCCACGAGACGATGATCGCCGAGACCTCAGCGCTCACACCAGTGACCTGCCGTTGAGCTGTTCGACGGGAGCATCTGCTGCCGCCTGCGGCTCCGGCATCAGCCGCCGGAACACGTCGGCCAGGTGGTGCCTGGGGATGACACCTGTCAGCCACGCTGCCGCCAGATAGAGCAGCGACCCCGCGGGGACGGTGACGAGCGCGGGAACGCCGTGCAACCCGGCCCAGCGCGCTGCAATGATCACCGTCGCCGCCGCCGCCGTGGATCGCGCCGTCGCCGACAGCACCGCCCACGTCCGGTGGTAGGCCCGCAGCGACCACAGCATCCCGGCCAGCACCGACGCCTCTGTCATCACAGATGCCGCGGATGCGCCCACGGCTCCCAGGGGCGCGATCAGCGCCAGGTTCGCGGCCACGTTCACCGCCAGCGCGGCCATCGTGATCCACATGAACATCGTCGGGCGCCCCTCCGCGATGAGGATGTTCGAGAACACCTGGTTCATGAAGCTCACGCCGAGCGCCCAGATCAGCACCTGCGTCGCCGTCGCGCTCGCCCCGAACCCCCGTCCCCAGATCGCCGCCATCAGCCCCATGCCGCCGAGCGTGGCGAGCACGGCGACGAGTTGTCCGGCCACCATTAGCAGTCGCCCGGAGCTCTCCATGTAGGCGCCGGTGCGCTCGGCATCCTCCACATCTCGCACCATCCGCGGGTATGTCACCTGCTGGTAGATCGCGGCGATCAGCGAGAACCCGAGGAAGAAGCGCTGTGCGGCCGTGAAGAGCCCGGTCTCGTAGTCGCCTTGCAGCGCCTGGCAGAGCACCACGTTGATCCTCGAGTAGCCGGCGATGGACGACAGCGCCAGCCAGAGCGGCAGGTTCCGCTTTAGGTCCCAAGCCATGTACGCCCAGTCTATGCGCTGGCGCGCCATCTGCCGCAACGGATAGCCGTGGGCTGCCGAGAGCAGAAGCACGAACCCCAGCGCGATCACCTGGGATGCCGCCAGCGACGCCGTCATCATCTCCAGCGACAGGCCCAGCCTGACTGGCACATACGCGCCGAGCAGGATGAGCACGCTGTGCACGACCGAGGACAGCGCGGCGAGGTGGAACAGCTCCTGTGACATCAGGCCCGACCGCGCGTTCATCACCGTTTGGAGGTTGTAGAGGAACAGATAGCAGAACAGGGCCAGGGCCATCTGCCGCGGGTCGCCGTAGGAGAGCACGAGCACCAGGAACGCGCTCGACCCGATCATCACGAACAGCCGCTGCCAGAGGTAGCTCACCAGGATCGCGAGCCGCTCGTTCGGCCGCTGGCACAGGTCTCTGGTGAGATTCGCCGGTGCGATGAAGCAGGTGAAAACCGCCAGTATCCCCGTCAGCGCGAACGCGGCCCCGAAACGACCGAACTCCGCCACCCCGTAGTGGCGCGAGGCGATCATCATCGTCACCAGGTTGATGAGGCGGTTGAGCACCTCGGCCGCAGAGAAGCCGAATGCCGATCGGGCCAGGATCGTGACCCGCCTGGTCATGAGCCGCGCGCCCTTCCTCCGGCCAGCAGCGTCTCGATAGAGTCCAGGTACCGCTCCGCGAGCATTGCCCGGTCGAACGTCGCCTTCACATAGGCATAGCCCCGCTCGCCCATCTCGGCGGACTCGTGGGGGTGGTCGCGCAGCCATCGCGCCGCGTGACAGATCGCGTCGGTGTCCTCCGCGTCGGCGTAGATGCCAGCGCCGGCATCCTCCACCAGTTGCCTGGCGATCCCGTCAATGGTGGTCAGAACGGGCAGCCGGAGCGACATGTAGTCGAACACTTTGTTCGGGTACACGGTCTTGAAGGTGTCGCATTTCTTGAGCACGGCCAGGCCCACGTCGGCCGCGGCCAAGAGGCGGGGCATCTCGGCCTTCGGTATGTTGCCCAGCAGATGCATGTTGGTCAGCCCTCGGCGGCGGATCTCCTCCGTCAGCATGGGCGTCTCAGCGCCTGCGCCCGCGGTCACGAACACGACCTCAGACTCGCCGCGCAGGACGTCCGCCGCTCGCACCAACTGCATGAGGTCGTTAGCAGGGCCGTGCGCGCCCGCGTAGAGCAGGACGAACTTCCCTTGCCATCCGTGCTGCGCCCGGACCTCCTCTCTCATGGAGGGGCGCGAGAAGATAGCGAAATCGGCGCCGTTGGGGATGAGCCATATCTTCTCCTCAGGCGCCAGGCCCCGGCGTACGATGTTGTCCCTGAACGCAGGCGTAAGCACGTTGATCGCGGCCGCCCGCCGGTAGGCCCAGGCCTCCAGCGCGTAGAGGAGCCGCGCCGTGAGAGAACCTTCTCGCAGCCCGCCGAGCGCAATCCCTGATTCCGGCCAGAGATCGCGGACCTCGAATACCAGCGGGCGCCGGTGGCGCACAGACGCCAGGATCCCTGGCACTGCCACGACAAGCTGCGGCGAGGTGGCGATGATCACGTCCGGGCAGCGAACCAGCGCCAGCGCCGCCCAGGTGGAACTCAGCATGAATGAGAGGAAGCTCCAGATGCGGCTGCGCGTGCTCACCATCTCCGCGTCAGCGGTGTAGGTGCGCAGCACCGTCACGCCGTCCTGGCATTCCCGGTTCACCCATCTCCGCTGATAGCCCGGCGGGCAGGTGCCGGTTGAGTACGACGTCTGCCCGGCGATCACGGTGACCGCGTGCCCCGCCTCCGTCCACATCCGGGTGAACTCGTTGAAGCGCGATCCACCCCCTTCCCCCGGCCGCAGAAACTGCTGATGGATGACCAGTATGTTCATCGAGGCCGCCTGCTCCCGGTCACGTAGTCAGGGTTCTGGGCAGGTAGGCCGACTGCGCCCCGTCCACGAACAGGCGATGCCACAGCTCGATGTTGAGCAGCTTCCACACGATCTGCTCCCAGAGCGAATGTCGGGGCGTCGAGCGATCGAGCCACCGCCCCACCTCCGCCGTGTCCATGAGACCGCGCTGCTTCGCCGCATCGCCCAGCAGCGTTTCTCGGACAAGATCCCGCAGCGGCCCCTCCAGCCACTCCTCCAGCGGGGTGGCGAAGCCCTCCTTCCGCCGGTTCAGCACCCACTCCGGGATCACCGGCGCGACCGCCTCCTTCAGGATCCACTTCGTCGCCAACCCGTGCAGCTTGTCCTCTGGCGGCAGCGTGAGCGCGTAGGCCACCACCCTCGGGTCGGCCATGGGCACGCGGGTCTCCAGGCCGTGCGCCATACTGATGCGGTCGTCCTGCGCGAACAGGCCGGGCAGGTATGTTTTCATGTCCCAGTAGAGGGCCTGGTTCAGCGGCTCCCGGCTCGGGCAGCGGTCGGCCAGCTGCTGGAAATCGTCGAAGGCTGCCCGCCGCGACACTAGTTCGGGATCATGCCTGAACAGCCGCAGCAGCGGCTCCTCCGGCAGCATCGCGAATGTGTTGAAGTACCTCGCCCGCCATCCCCCGGCCGGGCGAAGCGCCCGCAGCATCCGGCTCAGATTCCGCCCCGATGCCTGGCGCTGCACGGTGTTGCGCACCTTCGACTCGCCCCGCCCCAGGACCCGGCCCACGATCGCCGCGCCCAAGTTCTGCAGCGGATGCACCATGGAGAACCGGGCATATCCCGCGAAGATCTCGTCTCCCCCCTGCCCGCCCAGGCAGACCTTCACCGACTTCGCCGCAAGCTCCGAGACGAACCACATGGACGCCATCGCCGCACCGATCTTGGGTTCGTCCTGGTGCCACACGACGCGCGGTAGCAGTTCCGCCAGTTGGCCCGGGTCGGGCTGCACGTGGCTCAGCTCAATGCCAAGCGTCTTCGCCACTTGCTCCGCGTAGGGATGCTCATCAGTCACCGACGAGCCCGGGTAGAAGCACCCGAAGGCGATGAAGTCCTCCCGCGCGATCTCCTGCGATGCGAACGTCGCGATCGAGCTCGAGTCTATGCCCCCGGAGAGAAAGCAGCCCACTCGCACATCGCTCATCAGCTGGCTCGCGGTCACCCGCCGCAGCAGATCTCGCAACTGCTCGACCCGCTGCTCGACGGAGTCGGAGGTCCTCGTGTAATCCTCCAGCGGAGAGTAGCGGCTGACCCGAACGCCGCTGCGGTCCACCTCCAGGTAGTGGCCGGGCGGGATCACTCGAATCCCCTGGAAGAACGTGAGGTCGTCAATCGGCGTGTGGAAGTGGAGGTACTGGTTCAGCGCTCTCGGTTCGAGCCGCGCCTGGACACTCGGGTCGGCCAACAGCGCCTTGATCTCCGACGCGAACAGGATGCGCGTGCCGTCATCGTGGTAGTAGACCTGCTTCACGCCGAGCGGGTCCCGCGCGACGTATAACCTCTGCTCGCGTTCGTCCCAGAACCCGAACCCGAATATCCCCGCGAGCTTCGCGAACGCCGCTGTGCCCTCTTCCTCGATCAGGTGCAGGATCGTCTCGGTGTCGGAGTGACCCCGGAATGTGTGCCCCTTCGCCTTCAGATCCGCCGCGAAGTCCTGGTGGTTATAGACCTCGCCGTTGTAGACGATCCACGCCGTCCCGTCCTCATTTGTCATCGGCTGGTGCCCGGCCGGGCTGACGTCCACGATCGAGAGCCGCCGGTGCGACAGGCCCACGCTCCCCCTGACGTAGACGCCGGAGTCATCGGGGCCTCGATGTCTGATGATCTCGCCCATCCGCGCCACCAGGTCAGCGTCTGCCGGATCGCCCTCTCGGTAGTTGTAGATCCCCGCGATGCCGCACATGGTCTCTCTCAGTCGAACGGATGCTGACGGAAGAGCATCACCACGGGCCCTCGCTGAGCCGAATGGCCTGCCGCGGCGGAGTCGTCAAGATCAAAGAGCCGTCTCTGATGCCGATCTCGAACTGCATCCCGGCGGCTGTGATGCGGCAAGCGTGGCCCTCGTTCTCGACCAGCAGGTCGGGCGATGGCAGCCCGATGTAATAGGCAGCTATCCACGGCAACTGGCGATCAGCGGCCTCCACCAGCAGATGGCTGGGGAACATGTCGCCGTAGTTGGGCGAGTAGCCGAAGCCATCGTGACTGAGATGGAATCCTTCCGCGCCCGCGAGCGTGACTCCTGCCATATTGCCGCTCCCGGGCGCTTGGCTGAGGTGTAGCCCCCGCTCGATCCGGTGAACTGCCTGGCCTGAGAAGGCATCGGCAACGACCGCGCCGCGCTCGTGCAGCACCAGGAGAAGCCGCCGATACGTCACTCCCATGCGGTCGTAGCCGTCGTGCCTCGCCGCGAAGAGCGTCCATCCCTCGCCCGAGGCCGCCTCGCGCCCCCACGTCCTCGGGGGCCGTATCCAGCGAAACCGCCCCCAGGGGATGGCCGGCTCCCGGCCATCCACGCGCACGCATGAGTGGCTGAGCGCGCCTCGGAAGTACGACCGCACCTCCATGGGCCCGTTGTAGAGCCCACTACCCGGCTGAATGACCACCGGCCGGCCCTCCAGTGACATCGCGAACGAGAGCTGGTCCGCCTGCCCCAGGGCCAGCGGCGGCCGCCGCCCCGTGCGAACCCAGATCGCCAGCCGCCCGTCCCGGTGGCACCAATACCCGCCGTTGGGGAAGCTGATTGCTCTCCTGAGCCCCACGTCCGCGGCCGGCGCCGCCTCGTGCCCGAGCCAGAGGGCCGCTTCCCGTGCCGCAGGGCTGCAGCGCTTCGGCGTCGCCTCGCCCAGCATCGCCTGTGACCAGAAGAACAAGGGCCCAAGATCGTTATGCTCCGCGCCGCTCAGCCGCAGCAGCTTCGAGCCGTCGTTCTCCCCGAAGCGCGTCGCCTCTCCCGATTCGGTCGAGAAGGCCGCCAGATAGCACACGCTGCTGCGCCCTACCTCGGCCAGACTCTCTCGCCGCTCCGGCGTCAGCTCGGGACTCATTTGGAGGTAGGCCAGCAGGAACTCGGTCACATAGCGCTGGTAGTTGGTCGAGCACGTCTCATACGTGCCATCGGTCAGGAACTGCGCGTGAAACTCCCGCTCCAGCTTCGCCCGCAGTTTGGGCAGTGCCCGCGTCTCGCGCAGCCTCGGGTAACAGCTCAGCACATAGATCATCGCCAGCAGATCGCCGATGAGGTGGTCTATCTTGACGCAGGCCTCGCTGAACCAGAGGTGCCTGAACATGAACCGGAGCTGAGCGTGGATGGAGCGCGAGAAGCCGAGGTAGAAGCCATCATCCGCCCTATCGCCCGCCGACCAGGCACCAAACGACGGGGCCTGCCCGAACAGTTCCCACGCCAGGCACCAGTAGAACAGCCGCAGGCCAATCTCGAGATTGCTGCTCCAGTTCACGGTCGCCTGGCCCGGATTCTCGCGAATCCAGCGTGTGACCAGGTCCCTGAAGCAGCCGTAGTACCGTCCGTCATCGGTGAGCACGGCAGCCTGGGCGAGAGTCGGAGCGTAATGGAAGTTGCTCGCCTCCCATACGTACTTGACGTCACCGAGACCCGCTTGCCGCAATGGGTAGCCCGCACCGTGAATGCCGACCGGCCAGCCGCGCCCCGTCTGCGGGTCCGTCGTGAATGTCTGAGCTGTGAGGTCGAGCGCGCGGTCGTACGCATCGAGCTCACCCGCAGCAATCCGGTCGGCGGCCGCGATGCGCGCCTGGCGAAGATCAGGATTGGCCGCGTAGAACTCGCCGACCCGGCGCAGGTCGAGAGATGGGATCAGGCAGCGCCGGAAGTCCTGGTAGCTATCGGCCGGATCGGAGGTCGTATCGTGGTACGGCCGGAACCGGAGCCGGTACAACCCCGAGCGCGCCGCGGCCTCATAGGTCGCCCTCGCGAGCAGCGCCCGCGCGCCGGTCTGCCGGGCGGCCATTAGCACCTCCCGCAGGTTCATCCCGTCGAGCCCGCCTCTGGCGAAAGGCGGAGCGGCTGCTGGGGCGGTGTCGGCGAGGTCGCCCGCTTGGCGACGGCCGTCGCCGCCAGGTGCATGGAGTAGGCCAGTCCGACCAAGAAGAAGTAGAAGGCGGTGAAATCCCTGGTCATGAAGTTCGGCTCCACCAGCCCGTCAACGAAAGCAATGGCCATTGCATACAGCAGCACCTTGGCCGTGCTCCGCACCTCGCGGTCAGGGTTCCGCGTCAGGCCGACCAGACAGCCTATGAACCGGACGAACACGATCATGAAGGCGACGGCGCCGAATACGCCAACCTCTATCAGGAGCTGCAAGATGGTGTTGTGGGCCATGAAGAAACCATCCGGCCGAAAGTTTCTCACCACCTCCGGGATCTCGTTGATCTCTTCCTGAGTGGCCTGAGCGTACACCAGGCCCCAGAGGAAATCGGCACCGAGGAAGCTGTTGATCAGGCCGTGGCCGAACCACGGCCTCGCCTGCCATACATCCAGGCTCCGCTCCCAGATCTTCACCCGGTCGTTGTCCCGCCAGCTCTTCTGCCGCTTCGCCTGGCTCGTCCACCGGAACGTGACTGCCGAGACCAGCGCCTGCGGCGGCCGCGCCACCAGCGCGACCACCGCCAGCGCCACGCCGAATCGCAGCACCCATGCATTCCGATCCCGCCCCGTCAGCAGGTAGACGACTACCGGCACGCTCATCAGGACCAGGTATGCCCGCGAGTTGAGAGCGACCCCGCCCGCCAGCTCGAGCAGCAAGAGCGCGGTTAGAAGGAGACTCGTGACCCCGCGCCTCGAGCGCCGCAGCGCCTCGATGGTGGCGACCAGCCCGAAGATGTGGAAGCTCGCGAGCGCGTTCGACCGCATCCCCGCGACCTCGGTCATCTTGTAGATGTACGCCACTCGGAACCCAAGCGGGTCCACCGCCAGGTACTGTATGTACAGCAGGCTCATGCCGGCGGCCATGCCGATCAACGCATACTGGAACCGCTGCAGCGACCATGTCCCGGCGGCGCCCAGCTTTCGGCCCATGATATAGGCCGGAATGGCCACCAGGAAAAGCGAGAAGGCGCCGTACGCGTACTTCGGTATGTCCTGCGCATAGAGGCCGGAGACGAGGACGAACAGGCAGTAGACGGCCACCCAGAAGTCCTGGCGGCGCACTCGCGCCAGTGAGAGATGGAATCGCTGTCGAGCCAGGGATGCGTAGATCAGCGGCAGGTACAACGGGAGGTAGAATGTCTTACCGATGACGCCGAACTGGACCCCACCCAGCAGGAACGCCAGCGGGAACCACGGACCGAGCGTGATCGGCCGCACGTGCGAGGCCGCCGCTCTCAGAGGCCGCAGGCTGATTCGGGTTGGAATGGAGATCGCCAACGTGCCGCTCAATCCCTACCGTGCGTGAATCCGGCCGCCAGAGCGCGGCCCTCAGACACTGCTAGAGCGCGGTCGGGTCGCTTCAGGCAGCGACCGCGCCAGCGCGAGCGGAACGGTACTCGCGCATGGTTGTTGCCCCCACGGCGAGCACCAGACCCAAGAGCAGACCCGTAATGAGCTTCAGCGTGAGGCCGCGAGAAACCGTCTCGGGGGCCGTCGCTCGCCCGATCGCCGCAATGGTGGGCAGACGCGCCGGCGCCGAACCAGTGAGCGCGCTCAACTGCTCTAAGAGCGAGTCGTACGTGCCGCGGCGGGCCGAGACCAGAGATGTCAACCTGGTCTGTTCGTCCTCCTCCTGGGAGAGACGGGATAGCCACGCGTCTTGCAGAGTCAGTTCCTCGTTCAGAGCGTCCATCTTCCTCCGGAGTTCCGCTTCGGTCAGCCTGACTGGCCCGCCAGCCTGCTGCTCCCGCCCGGGTGCGGCACGGTTCCCTGTGTGAGACCCGCCGGGGCTGCTTCCGCGGTGCGACGACAGGTAGGCGCTCCCGCCCCCCTTTGCGGTCGCGAGCGCGACCCGAGTATCGCTGATCTCGTCGCGAATTTCGGAAACCCTGACAGACGCCTCTTCGAGCGCGGTCCTCGCGTCATAGATGCCCGTGGTCTGGCGTCGAGCGTTGAGTGCTTGTTCGGCCGCCTGGAGGTCGCGCAGGACTTTGTCGGCCTCGGGCCTGAGCTTGTCTGCAGCCTCCTTGGCCAGGTTGACATTCGTCTGGTAGGTGTACTCCGAATACGTTTGGATGATGGCGTCGGCCAGCGCCATGGCCGCCTTGCGGGACCTGGAGGTAACCATGACCTTGATGATGTCGGAGTTCAGGGAGGCGACGACAGCGACCGGCAGCCGGTTTAGGTCCTTCTCATACCGCTTGAACTCCCGTCGGTCCTCGGGTCGGAGCTTCGCCAGCGCTTCCTTCAGGATGAGCGGGTCGCGCATAGCCGCCGCGTGGGTGGTATTCGACCTGGGCCGCGCGCCGCCCAGGAGATCGGTGATGATACTCACGGTAGAGGTGGGGTCATACTGGACGCTGGCCGGAGGCGAGAAGCCGGGTGAGACGGCAACAAGCACCTGGGCTTGGGCCGTATAGTACCGGGGAGAGAGGATTCCGACGACGCCCGCCGCCGCGACCGCGGCGGCGATGATGGCGGTCACGAAGCGCCGATTGCGCCAGAAGGCCTGGAACCACGCGTATACGTCTACCTCGTCGCCTGACGTCGGCGTCGCCGTCGTGACTGCGGTACGCTGCTCGCTCATACTGGCTAACCTCTGGTTGTACGATCCTACCAAGCTGGAGGTAGGAGATCGATTGGTCGCGATACCTATCATCAGGAGCTCGGCGCCAACCCCGACTACCCCTGCCGCGGCAACCACGTATCAACTATGGAAGCTCATACGGTATTATAGGAGTGCGCGGGAGAGAAGGTCAAGCACAAGCGGCTGGCAGTCCAGGTTCCTCCCGGGGGTCAGCAGGGGGAACCCCTCCGTAGCACGAACAGTGGACTGTTGTTGCGGGGTCGCGGATTGCTTGGAAAGGCGCGACGGCAGTTGCCAGGCGCCTAGTAGCTCAAGTGGAGGATCGCGCGTGATGAACCATCTTCGAATCGGCTGTGCGGCCGCGGCGTTGGGCCTGCTCCTGGCTGCTGGATGCGGGAAATCCGGTGCTCCGAGCGCCGGACGGACGGGACGGCCTGGCGGCGAGGCTGGATCGATCTACCGAGTGGCCGATCACTGGGCAGACGTGTCGAAGTACTGGCAGCTCTTCGGCAAAGAACGTCAGCCGTGCGAGGCCGGATGGATCTCCGAGGTTCCGCAGCTTTATTCCAATGGCATGCCATACGCCAAGTTCCAGACGATCAAAGATACGACTATCATGGCTGTTCCCGCCTACAGCCCCGACAATGCCGTGGGCGACACCATCCTGAGCATGTCGGTGTCCCTCCCGAACGAGCCGAGTAAGATGACCTTCGGCGCCTTCCTTCTCCAGACTACACCCACCCCGGGCGGAAGCGATGGGGTGCAGTATCAGATCAAGATCGGTGACAAGAAGCTGTTTGACCAGTTGATCTTGGCCTACCAGCCGCAAAACCAAGAGGTGGATCTCAGCAACTATGCAGGTCAGACGGTGACGATCGAGATGATCACCGGCCCCGGGCCGGCGAAGAACGCCTCGGCCGACTGGGCAATCTGGGTGGATCCGAAGATCGTGGCCAAGTAGTCGGCCGGAGGCTCACCCTTCGGTTTGAGCGGGGGCCACCGGCAGATCGCCCGCGAGCGAGCGCCTCTGCACGACGAGAGAAGTGGCGTCGGCCTCGCGGTGACCGAGCCGCCGAAGATGCTCCATCAGCTCCTCATCTGAGAAGCGCAGCCGCCGAGGCTGACAGGGATTGCCTGCCGCCACCACAAATGGCGGCAGGCTGCGCGTCACCACCGAACACGCCCCCACGACCGTGCCCTCTCCGATTTCCACCCCTCTCAGTATGACCGCGCGGGCTCCACACCATACGTCGTCGCCGATGCGAATGTCGCCTTCTCTGGCGACCGTGGATTCCCACATGCGCTTGCCCAATGAGAGGTAGTTGTGGTCCCCGCCTATAATCATCACCTGGGGTCCAAAGAGCACGCCGTTACCGACGTAGAGCCGGCTCTTCCCGAGGCCGACGAACGACTCGACGCCGAAGAACACGTCGTTCCCCAGAAAGACGTTCGCCGGGCGATCCCAGTGCCGCGGGTCGGCGACGAAGACGCCGCGCCCGCCCCCCCCCAGGCGGGCCAGCAGCAGCCGGTTCCTCGCGCGCCGCCGAACGTAAACGACCGCGTTCATCATCGCCGCCAGGGCGTCAGAAATAGACACTCGATCACCTCCCTCAAGCGTTACCGAGGCGTTCTCTCCACCTCCGGTGGATTCGTCGGCAGCGGGCAGCGACCAGTCGAGCATCAGGTAACGTTCTGCAATCTCATGGACCACGATATTCGGTCGTTCTAGCCTGATAGCGTCAGTGTCGAAGTCATACTTCCACAGATAGGCGATGCGGCTGAAGTGCTCCGACATGAACGGGATGAGTCGAATGGCGAATGAATCCCTCAGCATGACCGCCCGGGGCAGGTCTGTCTTCTCTCGCTCCATCACGATCGGCGGAGTGACGCCCCAATCGCGCAGGGGGAGCAGCACCGGCGCGTTCACCGCCTTCGCCTGGCGAGGCGTCTTCGGCACGAGCGTCACGTAGTCATCCCTGATCGTGTCTTCCATCCCCAGCAGTTCGGCAAGATCAATGCCCTGCGTCCGCGTCTTCACGATGTCGAACGCCGAGAGAGGCAGGGGTCCGCTCTTCGGGTACCACGTGGCAACCCTCTCCATGATGGCGCGATAGGCCACATATGCCCCCAGGTCATTCCAGTGGGAGTCGGCCAGGCCGTACACCTGGTCATGCTTCTTCGCCTGGAGCAGCGGCTCTCTCAGATCGAGCACGCGGAAGTCGGCATTCGCCCCGAGATACCGGACGAGCTGGTCGAGGCGAGACTCCGGCGTCACGCGATTCAGGGCAGCCGGCATATGCTCCGGGTAGATGCTGTCTTTGCTGGGCGCGATAACCACCAGGTAGCGGATCCCCTGTGCCGCCAGCCAGTCCCGGCGTTGCTCCAATGCGCGTTTCCACTGCGCCAGCTCCTCTTCTTCGAAGGGGCGGAGGGACCGGTAGTACTCCCGCGCGCTATCGCCTCCGAAATACAGGTACCCGTCGCTTCCCAGAATGACCATCTCCGAGGGCGATGTCCGGAGCAGCCGCACCTTCACCCTGTTGTGCCATCGGATCAGGCTGTTGCGGAAGCCGAAACGGTCGTTGCAGTACGCGTCGAACTCCGCCGGGAGCGCCGCCAGCGAGCGCCCATTCGCGAGGAGCTTGGGCCGGGGCGCGAGCCGCCGCTTCTCGGGCGGCGCTAACGTCTTGTCGAGGTGCAGCAGCTTACCCGCAGCCGGCAGGAACAGCGCTGCGATGAAGAGCACGATCAGCACAATGTCGGCGGACCTGCGAGGCCAGCCAGGATTCGCGGTCTTCGTGTGCATCTCAGAACCTGAAGTAGATGAACGGGTTGTACGTCCCCGCCGACAGCCACATGACCGAAACCACGAACACCCCCGTGAGCGCCACCACCCCACCGTACGCGGCGCCAGACTCCAGCGCGCCCCGTACCGGAGCCGGCATTCGCGCTGCTAACGTACCCCGCAGGCGCGCGAGCACGGGCGCCAGTGGCACTGAAGCAACGATGCCGACGAGGATCGCCAGCGCAGTCTCGCCGTTGAGGTAGAGCCAGACGTGGTACCTGACCCCGTCGCCTGTGCCGAACCCAACCATAGCCCGGAGAAAGCTCATTGCCTGAGGCAGCGTGTCCGCCCGGAACAGCACCCAACCCACCATCACCGCCAGCAGCGCGTAGGCGTGTCTCACCGGCGCCCAGAGCGCCCGGATCCTCTGCTCCAGGCCGATTCGCTCCATCACCAGGAAGAGGCCGTGGTACAGTCCCCAGATCACGAACGTCCAGCTCGCGCCATGCCACAGGCCGCACAGGAAGAACACGGTCACCAGGTTGAAGTACGTCCGTGCCGGCGAGCGCCGGTTTCCGCCCAGAGGGATATAGAGGTAGTCGCGGAACCAGTTCGACAGCGAGATGTGCCAGCGCCGCCAGAACTCCCTGATCGAGCCCGAGATGTACGGATAGTTGAAGTTCTCCAGGAAGCAAAACCCGAACATGCGCGCCAGGCCGATCGCCATGTCGGAGTAGCCGGAAAAGTCGAAGTAGATCTGGAGCGTGTAGCATACCACCCCGAGCCACGCCAGGCCTGCGCTCAACTGACCTCCCGGTACCGCGAAGATGCCGTCGGCGGCCCCCGCAACGACGTTCGCGATCAGCACCTTCTTGCCCAGGCCGATGATAAAGCGTCGAATGCCGTACGCGAAGCCCTCCCTGGTGATCGTGCGCTCGACAAGCTGTGATGCGACATCGTGGTACCGGATGATCGGCCCGGCGATCAACTGCGGGAAGAAGGCAATGTACAGCGCGATGTTGATCGGACCTCTCTGCACCTCGGCATCCCGCCGGTAGATATCAATCACATACGACATGGCGTGGAACGTGAAGAACGATATGGCGATAGGCAAGTGCACCGGCGACAGCTTGATCGGCGCCAGTCCCGCCTGGCTGAGCGGAACGCTCAGCGTGTCTGTGAAGAAGTTCGCGTACTTGAACGCCGCCAGACCGGCCACGTTGGCGATCACTGCGAACGCAAGCACCACCCTGCCCGAACCTGTCTCCCGGGTGCGGTCCACCCACAGCCCGAACAGGTAGTTCGCCGCCGTTGACGCGAGCATCAGCAGCACATAGAAGGCTTCGCCCCAGGCGTAGAACAGCAGGCTAACGAGCAGCAGGAAAAGGTTGCGGAGCGCCCTCGGAAGCACGAAGTGCCCAGCCAGGACGAGTGGGAGGAAAAGAAACAGGAATGTTATCGAAGCGAAGACCATGTGGCCAGCCCGCATGAGGCTTCTCCGCCCGCGATAGTGATGCCTGCTTCACCCATTAGGGGGAGGGTTGACGCGTGGTGGCGCCGAAGCAAGGCCCGAAGGCAGCTCAAACGGAGACGCCGCAACCTCATGCCTGAAGGCATCTCGAACGACCGGCCCGTGGTGCTGATAGTCGGCCCCACCCCTCCTCCCATCGGCGGTATTTCGGCGCAAGTCGAACTGCTTCTCAACTCGTCTCTCAACCGGGAATTCGAGCTCGCGCAGTTCGACCCGGAGGCGCCCTTGGTGCAAGCCGGGGAGAGAGCGCCGCTCCTCAAGCGGCTGTTCGTGTCGGCCCGCATGGCGTTTCGCTTCCTCTTCAGACTCGTCTCCGCCCCGGTCGCGCTGGTCCACCTGCACGCCTCGTCCTTCCCCGGCGTCTACGAGAAGGCCCTGCTGGCTCTCATCGCCAAGGCGATGAGGCGTAAAGTGATCTTCCAGTTGCACGGCGGGGGCTTCGAGCAAGCGTATCGTCAGTCGCGGGCAAAGTGGCTCATCCGATTCTGTCTCAGGTTGCCCGACAGGTTGGTCGCGGTGTCCGAAGGGCTTACGCGCGAGATACGCGTCGCGCTACCGGACGCGCTGGTGGAGGTCGTGCCCAATTCCATTACGACGGAGCCGTATCAGCCGCGTCTCCCACGTGAAAGCGGGCCGCTGCGGATTCTCTTCGTCGGTTGGATGATCCGCGAGAAGGGCATATTCGATCTGCTCGATGCCACCGCTCGGCTGGCCCATCGCCTCCCTCCCTTCGAGGTCCACATGGTGGGTGACGGGCGGGCCATGGGCGAGTTCCATCAGGCAGTCTCTGAGCGCGGGATGGGCGGCATATTCCAGATTCACGGCTGGCAGGAAGGAGAAGACAAATGCCGCTTCTTCCGCTCAGCGGACATCTTCGCGCTGCCCTCTCACGTCGAGGCCTTCGGCATCGTGCTCCTGGAGGCGATGGCCGCCGGGCTGCCGATTGTGGCCACGCGTGTTGGGGGCATCCCCGAGATCGTCGTGGACGGGGTGCAGGGAGATCTCGTGCCGCCGCACGATGCCGAGGCGCTGGCCCAGGCACTCGAGAAGCTCTGTAGCGATCCGGAGTTGAGGGCTCGGTATGGCGCTGCGGGCTTGCAGAAAGCCCGCGCCGAATACGACGTCGAGAGCGGCGTGGCCCTGGTCGCGGCTATCTATCACCAAGTCCTGTCCGACGCGAACGCGTGATCATCGCGCTGGCGACTGCGCCGACCCCGCGGACGTACCGCAGCCATGCCCCTCGCGCCCGTCTGAGGCCACAGATTCCAAGTAGTGCGTCACCAGATCGGCGATCGCTGCGTGGCCCGCAGTGTTCGGGTGCCACTCATTCTGGAACAGGCTGGCAGCATCCAGTCTGCCCGACTCGATCTCCGGCCACAGCGCATCGTGCATTGAGAGCATCGGGAGTCTGTACGTCCTCGCGACATTCGCGTGTGACGGCTGTGCGCTCTCCCCGGTCACGCCCATCACCTCCAGCAGCAGCACGGCCGGCTCCTTGCCCGGCTGAGCGGTGTGGTGGATTCGCCGCACCAACTCCGCCAGTCTGTCTTCGTTCGGCCGCAGGTAGTCATTTACTGCGAACTCCAGAATCAGGAGATCCGGTCGGTGCTTGGCCGCGTCCTGCTCGTACCGAGCGAGACCGCGTTCGGTCGTGCTACCCCCCACTCCGGCATTGATGACAGCCACCTGGCCTTTCGGGAAGCGCTCGGTAAGCCAGGCTCGCACCAGGTCCACGTAGCCCTTGCCCGCTGCCGCGTGGGCTCCTGCCGTGATTGACTCCCCGAACGCGACGATAGTCACCGACTCGCCCGCCGCGGCCTTCTGCAGGACGTGCCGCAGGCGTTCCGTATCTCCGGCATTCGCCACAGCCCTCTCGTAGATCGTCGGAGCGGGCGGCGCCCTGTCGGCGAAACCAGACGCCCAGGCCAGGGCCGCCATCAGCCCGGTCGCCGCTATCTGGGCCCACACTCTCACACCTGCGCTCATTCGCGCCTCACTTAGTATACCCCAGCGCCTTCAGTCGCCGCCGATCCTCCTCCGAGAGCGGCGCCGCACGGATTGCTGCCATCTACCGGCAGGTCCTGACCGGGCCGCGACCCGCGGCCTCGTAAGTCACGACCCCGCTGGCTTCGGGGTCACCGCTCCCACCTGCTCGGCCGCCTCAACACACGCAAGCTGGACATCCTCTATCTCCTCGAACGGGATCAGAGGCGGCCCGCCTTCGGCCACTCGCTCTACCACGGCGAGGAACTGAGCCCGGTGTCCGAGATCCTGCCTCCCCAGTCGCAGCCGACGGAATGCGGGCCAGCCGTAGCCCCTCATTGACCGGAAGTTGTCGAGGGCCAGCACCCTCCCGCCGCAGAACACTTCCAGCCGCTCCCTCGGGAATGATCGGTCACCATTCGACAGGTACTGCAGCGTTCCCATCGAGCCATCCGCGAACCCCAGCGTCACCACCGACGTCTCGCCCGCCGCTCCACCCGTCCCCGTCGCATCCAGGGCGGACGCCGTCACCGAGACGATCGCTGACCCCGCCACATGCCGCAGCAGGTCCACGAAGTGGCACCCCTCGCCAATCAGCCTCCCGCCGCCCACAGTTGGGTTCAGCAACCAATGGTCAGCGGGCAGCGGCCCTGCATTCACCATCATCGTCATCGCCACCGGCTCGGTCCTCTGCGAGAGCAGGTCCTTCATCTTCACCACGTGCGGCGCGAACCGCCGGTTGAAGCCAACCATGATCTGCCGCGGCGCGCCGCTCGCGGCCGCCTCCTCGTACGCCAGCTTGACCTGCTTCAGTTCATCCGCGGTCAGACAGATCGGCTTCTCTACAAACACGTGCTTTCCGCTTCGCAACGCTTCGATCACCATCCGCGCATGCTGGTTGTGCCGGGTGGCGACGAACACGAGGTTGATCGCCGGGTCTGAGAGCACTTCCCGGAAGTCGGACGTCACTTGCGCGAAGCCGAACTTCTTGCCCAGGTGCTGCGCGCTCGCCCCCCCGGCGCTCGCGATCGTTCTCAACCGGACCGGCGCGCCCTTCAGGCTGGGCAGCAGCGTGGCCTTCGTGAACAGCCCCGCCCCTATTATCCCGGCCACAACTGTCGGCGTCGGCGCGCTTGCGCGAGGTGCCGCCCGCGGCGGCAGCGACACCGTTCGTCGCAGTGGCGCCGCCTCGGACCCGTACTCCAGGATCACCCCCAGCGCCGAACGGTCGTCCGTGATCAGCTCGTACGCTCTCCGAGCATTTTCGATGGCGACGCGATGCGTAATCAACGGCGTCACCTGTAGTCGCCCCTGCTGCATCGCCTCGAGAACCGCCTGTAGATTCCGCTGCGAGGTCCAGCGCACGAAGCCGAACGGGTAGTCCGCTCCCTGCTCTTCGTACGCGGGGTCGTATCGCCCCGGGCCGTAAGCGCACGAAACCTGGAACGTCAGCTCCTTCTCGTAGAAATCGGCGCGAGAGATCTCCAGGCCCGTGACCCCGACCAGCACGATCCGGCCCCTCTTGCGGCACATCAGCGCCGCCTGGTGAATGGGCTGGCTGCTCTTGGTGGAGGCTGCCACCAGCACGCCGTCCACCCCCCGCCCGAGAGAGAAGCTGTTCGCCGCGCTCAGCGCGTCGCCGCGGGAGACGTCCAGCGCCTGCATCCCCAGCCTCTTCGCAAGCTCTACCCGCGCCGCGTCGCGGTCCAGCCCCAGCACGTGACATCCGCTCGCGGCCAGCAGCTGCGCCGCCAGCAGCCCCACCAGCCCCAGCCCGGTGACCACGAATCGCTCGCCCATCTCCGGCTGCAGCAGCCTGATCCCCTGCAGCCCGATCGCGCCCAGGGCCGCAAAAGCCGCCTCTTCGTCCGCAACCGGATCAGGGATGCTCGCGCAGAGGTTCCGCGGCACCAGCACCATCTCCGCGTGCGGCCCCGTGGATGCCACCCGGTCCTCCGACTGGAACTCGGTGACTCCGTCGCCGACCGACACGACGACACCCGCGTTGCAGTAGCCGAGGGGAAGCGGCTCGTCGAGGCGCGAGAAGATCGCCTCCAGCGTGGGAAGCAGCCCGTCCGACTTGATCTTGTCGATCGCCTGCTTCACCCGTTCGGGCTGCTGCCGCGCCTTCGCCAGCAGGCTCGCGCGCCCGAACTCGACTAGCATCCGCTCCGTCCCGGCCGAGATCAAGGACCGCCGAGTCTGGATCAGCACGTGCCCGGGGCGAACGCCGCTCGTGGGCACGTCCTCGACCGAGACCACACCCGTCTTGAGGTTCTGGAAGACTTGCTTCATCCGCCGCTGCCTGCTGCCCGTGGTTGCCGTCGGGTTGGTCGGGCAGCTTCGGCGCGTCATTCCAGTTGGCAGACAGCCACTCCTGCCGGAAGCAGACGAGCTATCACCGCCGAGCCCGCCCGTCAGCGGGAGATTCGCTGCGCCGTCAGCAGCCGGGCCCCCTTGTCGGGGGCAATGAGGATCATCTGTCCATCGCCAATCTGGATCGCCTGGCTGCACGAAACCCCGAATGCGCGGGTTGCCGTCACACGGCCGGTGTGCAGTGACCGCACCTCCACGCCGCCCTCCTTGACCACGCCGACGACCTGCGGATCCGGGCCGATCAGGTATCCGAGATAGCCCTTGGGCTTCGCCATCTCCCACTTGATGCCCGCGCTCGTAACGTCGAGCAGCCTGAGCTCCTTGTCGCTGTCGAGCAGTGCCCTCCGCCCGTCCGCGGAGAGAGGCACGATGCGCCTGAACACGTCATCCTTGAAGCTCAGGACCGCGAGCCTGGCGTGCGGCGTATCAGGCGTGTAGATCGCCACCGAGCTCGCCAGCGCAGCGATCGCGCCCTGGGCGCGCCCGGTTGGCAGGGAGAACGCGGTGGCCTGCAAGTCCGCGGTCTGGTCGAGAGCACTGGGGAACTGCGCGTCCGCCAGATGGGCGCCGGTCTCGCCATCATAGATCACGCACTTGTCAGTCGCAATGCGGCGCAAGATGTCGGTCCCCCCGTCCCCATCGAAGTCCAACGTGAGCCAGGCATCGCCGGCGTAGGACTTGTCGAACTCCGGCTGTTGGCTCCACAGTATCTTGAACGTGTCCCAGTCGTAGGCCCCCAGCGCAGCGCCCGTGAGCAGCAGGATCGGCTTCCCGTCGGCGCGCGTCCCCGCCACGGGGGTGGCGCCCCAGTGGTCATTGTTGTAGGTCCCCTTCAGCGCGTTCCCGGTGACGCCATCCAGGCAGTACAACTGCTCGTCGAGCATGATGATGATGTCGTTGTGCCCGTCCCCGTTGTAGTCCACGATCACGGGCTCTCGGGAGCATTCGTGCGGAAGGCGCGCCTCCCATATCACGCCAATCTCCCCCGTAAGGCGCACCGTGAATACCTTCAACGTGTGGTAGTTATGCAGGAACACCCGGTACCCATCCGCCTCCGTCTCGAGGAGGCGGAGACGAGGCTCCCAGGCCGGCGCGCCGAGGTCCCACATGTCCTTGCTGCCATTTCCACTGATCTCCACGAGTTCTGAGCTCGCGCCTCGCGCCTGGATCGCGAAGGCGGTGATCCCCGACTGAAGGCTGAGAAACAGCGGACGTACCTGCGATTTCAGGGCGACGGGTGGCGCTCCAGACCAGGGCACAAGCGTGGTGTACACAACGGCTGAGAAATCGTCGATGGCCAGTAGCCCTCCCGGGCCACCCCAAGCGCTAACGATGCCGGCGGCCTCAGAACGAGAGCTCCTCTTCCATGGGTAGATTGCCGGGAAGATGTGCAAAGCCTTGGGTTGCTTCACAGCCGGTCCGGCAAGGCCTATCAGCCGGTTCGCGTACCGGGAGCAGACCACCATGTACTGATCCCCCACCGGGTACGCGGCGAGCAGGGCAGTAGCTGGCCAACGAACGCGGGATAGCGACTTCTTCTCCCCGTCTTCCGTCACAGGCACGATCTGGCCGCGCCCATCCGTCAGTACCACCTGTTGCGCGACCGGTTGGTCTGCTGTTGCCCGGAACGTGTACCTGGGAAGCTGAAGACCGGCGGGGATGTCACGGAATCGTACCCGACCGTCAATGGAGCAGATCCTGCGACTTGATTCTGTTCGGATGATGAAGTACCGCGCCTTCGCCAGCAGGAGCGTTCCAGGTGACCGCCAGAGGCTTTCTCCGGACTGGCTATTCAGGACCTCCACCACCTTCCGCCTGACGCTGCCATCTTCCCGCAGATCATCGTACTGGATAACAAGCCACTCGCGCCCGCTGGCATCTCGGACGAGCGACCGGCCCACCTGAAGGTTGACACGCTTCTTGCTCCACGTACCGAGATCCCGTTGCCAGACGGTGCGCACCGTCCATGTTCCGAGATCGAGATCATAGAGACCGGCGAACTCGGAATAGGCGCTCCCGACCGCGCGCAGCAGCTCGATGTGCAGGTCGCCGGTAACCCGCACCGACGCCAAACCCGTCGAGATGTGCAGCGTGTGTCCCTTGTAGTACGTTACTCTCCCGCGCAGCGAGCCCGAGGAGATGTCGTAGAAGTAGAGCGTGCCATACGAGTCCAGCGCCAGGGTCGCGCCCCAGGGCGGAATGTCAACGACATCCAGCCACTGCGGGCAGTAGTACTCGATCCCGCCCGCCCTCCAGAGTTGCGTCAGCCGCCCCGCCGGTGATAGGCCATATGCTTCGACTGCCGAGTGCATGGGCGGCGTGATGAAGACCCGTACCGATCCATCGCTCGACTGTTGGTACACCTTCACCGAGTGCGGGCGCATTGGCCCGAAGTCAGCCACACCGCGATAGTGGATGCGATCGACGATCTTTCCATCCGATGGCCGCAGCACGAGGATATCAGCATTGAGCGATGACAGACTGATCGCGCATGCGATGATCCACGTTCGAACGCCAGTGGCGATGGGATCGAGGTACCACAGCACCCGCGGCACTCGCCACGTTGCCGTGGTCTTACCGTCCTGGCTGAAATTCACATCGGAGAGCGCGAACTCCCCGCCCGGACGGCTCTCGATCACCAGGTAGTGGCGCTGGCCCTCAATCGTGAACACCTGACCGGTGTCCAGTTGCAGTGGACCGCTTGGCTTCGGGAGAGAGAGCTTCGGGAGTGAGTCCCAGTCAGACAGTGACTTGGCGGCCGCAGCGACGTCCCCGAGGTTGACGGCCACCAACATGCACAGCACTGCGAAACAGGTCAGACGGTCAGCGCGGATCACAAGCCGGTTCCGGATCATAGCTCGACTCCACCGCCGGTGCGTGAGTCGGATGCGATATCGTGATGCCCGTACACGCTCGCATCCCGACACCCGCGGATCATTCGTGTTTACTTAGTATACCCCAGCGCCTTCAGCCTCCGCCGATCCTCTTCCGATAGCTGCGCGCGCTGCCCACCCGCCTCCGGCGGCGATGGCGACCCCTTGATGAAGCTCTCAACCATGCCCCTCAGATCCGCCGCTCTGGCCGTGTCTTGCGATGAGAGATCGTGCTCCTCCAGCGGGTCGGCGGCGAGGTTCACCAGTTTCCCCACTCGCCCCTTGGCGCTGTCCCGCATCGAATACTTGCGGTTCCCCACGACCACGCACGCCTCCCGCTCTGTGTCGCACATGGCGAAGCGCGGCGCGGGCTCCGCATCCACCCTTCCCCGGATCAGCGGAGCCAGCCTCTGCCCTTGGAGCTGATCCGCGGGGCCATTGATGTCGAGCAACTCCAGCAGCGTCGGCATGAGGTCCACCGTGCCCGCTCGCGTCGAGATCCGTCGTCCACCCGTCAGCCCGGGCCCAGCCACGATAAACGGAACGTGCAGAACCACCTGAAGTACCGTAACACCGTGCTGGAAGTAGTAATCGTGCTCACCCAGCAGCTCCCCGTGGTCCGACGTGAGCACGACATAGGTGTCGTCATCCAGGCCCAGCCGAGCTACCTCCGTCAGTAACTGGCCAACGTAGGTGTCGGCATAGGCGGCGCGCGCGGCATAGCGCGACCGGTACACGGCGGGGTTGCGCTCTTCTCCCAGCGCCTGGTAGAGCGGTATTCCGCCGGTCCCGGCATCCACCGGCAGCGCTGGAAGCGACGCTGGCTCGCCCGGGCGGGTAAGCCTCCCGATCCGCTTCAGCGTGGCCTCGTCCACGACATCATATGGCCCGTGCGGCTCCTGCAGATGAGCCCACAGGAAGAATTGCCTGTCCTTCTGCTGTCGCAGCCATGCTATCGCCTGTGCCGTCGTCGCGGGAGCTGCGCGGTATGAGCTCGCGCGGCCCTGCTCCATCGCAGGCAGCTTTGCGTCGTAGCTGTCGAACCCGCGATCAATGCCAACCAGCCAGGTCGGCAACAGCGCCGGGTTGCTCACGAACGCGCCCGTGCGCATCCCTTCCGTCCGGCACATCTCCGCCAGGGTCCGGAGACTCGTGTTGATCACCCCGCCCTGGCCGAAGATGTTGTGCCGCGTTTGGTACGTCCCCGTCATCAGCGACGCGTGCGCGGCCCCCGTCACTGGCGCGCAGCTCAGCAGGTTCTCTAACAGCACGCCGCGGTGGGCGAGCTTGTCCATGTTGGGAGTCAGCGAGAGCTGGGAGCCGTAACATCCGAGGTGGTCGGCCCGCAGCGTATCTGAGACGATCAGGATGAGATTCGGCCGCCGGCGGCCGAACGGCAAGCGTCCGCATCCCAGCAGCAAGCTCGCCGATGCTGCCGCGTAGGCCAGCAGGAACCCGCGGCGCGTCATGCCTGCCCCCGCGTCCTGGGCACCGACGTCACCGTGGGCCGCTGAACGATCACACACGTCGGACCTTCCACACCCGCACGCCGTCTTGCCCATCCGGTCTGAGGACCTGTCCGCCTGCGCGCCGGATTCCGATGCCCCCTCGTGTCTCTGAACTTCGGCGCCCCCACAGCCCCATCCTGCTTGCCTCGTGGCGCAACCAACCGCAGAATCGGTGTCGCCGCCCCGCCTACCGGAATTCCGTCCTCGAGATCCTGCTCCGCCAACATATGGCCAGTCAGCGCCAGATCATTCCTCGCGCACCACTCACCCATGTGTTTCGCGTAGGCCTCGGAGAAGTGCTCGGTCACCGTTCGCCAGAAGTCGTGACGAGTCTTGAAGAACTGCGACTCGTTCGAGAACAACTTCGGCAGGCGGCTCACGATGTCGTAGCCGCGCCGCCGACTGAACTCCGCCGGGAGTCGCCTCGTCCATGGAATCCGATCGACGGGTGCCATTCCCGGCAGAGTGAGAACATTCGGCTCGTCCGTGAAGATGCCGGGGATTGTCCTCCCGAACTCGGCCGAGAACTGCTTCCTATATGGCTCGTAGCACGTGGACAGGAAGTTATTCACCGCGTTCGGGTCCATGTTGTCCGAGTACGGCGCGCCATTGAACAGCGATGCCGGACCGCCCGCTCCGGCTTGAAATCGCCAGAACCCTTCACCTGGGCGAGGGCCCTCGCCTGACCGAAGCCGACGGTACGCGGAAACGTGTCCTTGCTTGCTCCGGAGCGCGAAACGATACCCCGCCCCCTCGTCGGACCTCAGCTCGAGAAACCTGATGCCAAACCCGGGATTCCGCTTCGTGACCAGCCCGCCGCCGCTCCCGCTGGGATAACGGTCCTCGTCGTATAGCCACGCCTGCAATCCTTGCTTCCGCGCCTCGTCTACGGCGGCCGCAACGCACTGCATCCATCGCTCCCCGAGGAACGGGGTCACCAAGCCGGTTCTGGCGTGGATGAAGAAGCCGCCGAGCCCGGACTGCTTTATCTCCCGCACCTGCCGCCGCAGTTCATCCGGGTCCAACATGTCGTTCCATGCCCAGAATAGCGTATCCCGCCACTCACTTCCAGGGTTCGCAGATGTGCGCGCGACCTCGTCGGCCAACCGCGTCCGTTCGGATCGCAAAGACCCCGTGGCGACAGCATTTGCCACAGTAGGGCCGCCAGTATGATGCCCGGCGTCTCGTGGCCACACGTCGGTGGGGGCCGATAGGGCGGTTGCCGCCAGAACAACAGTAAAGAGCAACGCCCTCGCAGTGACCAGTCGCGGAATCTGGAGGATCGGCATGCTACCATGCTGCATCGAGTTGTCCGCCCGCGCGATTGTGCTCATCGCCCTTGGCATGTTCGTTTCGGCAAGCCGATCGCAACCTCCTCCACTCCGGCCGCGGTGGCGTAGCGCCGCGAGACGGGCCGCTGCCATGGCTCCATCTCCGCTGGTGGACTTAGCTGCAGGGACAGAAGTGCCGTTCTCGCGCCACAAACCTGCGTTTGTCGGGATGAGAAAAGGTTTCTCAGCTGCGAGTTATGCCGCGGCTAGCCGGCTGGCCCGAGCATCCCCTCCAGCTTCTCGACCGCAGCCAGCTTCGTGCGCACATCGGAATGTAAGTACCGCGCGGTGGTCCCGATGTCCGCATGCCCCAGCAGTTCCTGCACGGTGCGGATGTCGGCACCGGAGCGGATGAGGTGGGTGGCAAAGGTGTGGCGTAGCTTGTGAGGGGTGATTCCTCTGCCGGAGAGGCCTGCTTTCCCCAAGCTGCGTGCCAGCATCCGGCTGATCGCCCGACCGGAGATGGGCTCCCCGAACTGGCTCACGAACAGCCGGTGGCTGTCCGTCTTCTTGCGCTGGGGCAGGTACTGCTGGATGGCAGCCACGGCCTGCTCCGCCAAGGGCACCACTCTTTCCTTGGCCCCCTTCCCGTGCACCAGCAGCTGCCGGTTCTCCAGGTCCACATCCTCCAGGCTGATCTGGGCGATCTCGCTGCGCCGCATACCTGTCGAGAGCAGCAGCACCACCAAGCACTTGTGCCAGGGCCGCCCGGCTGCCTCCAGCAACCGCCGGGCATCTTCTTCCGTGAGCGTCACGGGCACCTGCTGTTCGAGTCTGGGCAGAGGCAGCCTGCGGGCGGGATTGCCCGAGACATGGCCCATGTCCTGGAGGAAACCAAAGAAGGAGGACAACACCCACAGCTTCCTTCTCACCGTCAGGGGTGCTCGATCTGCCAGGCTCACCGCGAACTGCATCACCTGCTGGCGCGTGATGCGATCGGGAGGGGGCAACTGGCCCAGGCTCTGGGAGAGGAACTCCGAGAAGGCGCGCAAGTCGCGGCGGTAGGCCTTGACGGAGATAGGAGCGCAGCTGCGATAGCCCTTCAGATACTCCAGGAACATCGCCACCGCCTCCTCGAAGGGGAGCGTGCCGGCCTCGGTGGCGTGGTGGGCAGCGGTCACGGTCATGCTCCCTCCTGGGCCTGCGGTACGCTCTCTCCGAGCAGACCCGTCAGCCTTCCTACTGCCGCCAGCTTCGTGCGCACATCCGAGTGCAGGTAGCGCGCCGTCGTCCCCAGGTCGGCATGGCCCAGCAGCTCCTGCACGGTGCGTACATCTACGCCCTTCTGGATGAGCTGGGTGGCGAAGGTGTGGCGCAGCTTATGAGGGGTAATCCCCTGGCCTGCCAGCC
>Ga0315282_10001780_pt1 | contig 40234 bp, 29 predicted proteins | sample YL17G07_20_MG_FD_203693 | JGI IMG/M metagenome (GOLD analysis project Ga0315282, IMG submission 203693) | Sediment microbial communities from Yellowstone Lake, YNP, Wyoming, USA - YL17G07_20 | ecosystem: Environmental > Aquatic > Freshwater > Lake > Sediment | place: USA: Wyoming | collected...
TTTCATGACCAGCAGAAGGACGGCCAGTAGCGCCAGCAGTTGCTTCACGACCACGCCTCGGGGAGGTTCGGCCCGCCCAGGGATTATTACAAGCATTGTACTTAATAAATGTGGTGCCCTTGTTTAACATGGCCCGGCGGGGGCCCTAGTGCCGATGCCCGCCCCTACTCCTCGCTCTCGCCGGTCGCCCCGCCGGAGGCCTTCGGGGCCTTCTTGGGGGAGGCCCGCGCCTTCTTGCCCTTCGGGACCTTGATGGCCTTGTCCGGTACCTTCCCTGGAGGCTCCTCGGGGGCCGGGCCCCGTTCCTGGCGCATGAGGACGGTACCGACGATGCCTAAGGCCCCACCGATGCATGTGATGACCGGGCCCAGGGGGCTCCATTTGAACCATGAGCCCCATCCGGTCAGCTCGATGAGGGCGCCCACGCCGAGGATGTAGAAGACCAGGGCCAGGAGCCCGAGGACCGCACCGAAGGCGGCCATCTTCCAGGCCCAGCGATAGCCCAGGTAGGCGGGCAGGGTTGAGAACGCAAGTATCAGCGCTGACATCGCCGTCAGCGGCATCGCGACCAGCAGCATGCCTATGCGGACGGTCTGGCCCTGGGAGACCGTCCAGAGGTTGATCATCTTGGGGTTCACCGCGAAGGACTTGAGCTCGTGGCCATCATTGGTCTTGTTGTTCTTGTCCATGAGCAGGCACTGGGCCCTGCCCACTACGGAGAAGTTGCCGAGCTCCTCACCGACGGTGACGTGCGCCATGTAGGACTTCTCGTCCCCGAGGTTCTTCAGCCTGTCGCCGGGCTTGGATTCCCAGAGGGTCTTGTATCGGTCGTTCCCGTTCACGGTCTGGTGGAGCTCGAACCAGACCCGTTGGACCTCGACGTAGCTCACGTTCACGGGCTGATAGTCTATGATCCGGACGGTGACGTGGACCTCCTCCGGGATGTTGATGGGCCACCAGGGTATGGTGGCGGAGTAGGTCTCGACGACGACCTTGGCCTTGTTGTTCTCGGGCACGGTGTAGAGCTCGATGGTGTGGTTTCGGTACTTCGAGCTGCCCTTGATGAAGCCTATGGTCTCCTGGAAGCTGCCTAGGCCCGTGACGAAGACCTTTTGGTCCGAGATCTTCCTGTTGATGTCGCCGGTCCCCTGGAAGAGGCCGCCGGTCCCGGACAGGTCTGCGGTGTAGGAAACACCATATTCGTACACATCCGCGTGCAGTGTGACCGGGATGGGCCCGAGCTTCGTCTTGACATCGATGATGCCCCAGGGAAAGGCCACGGAGACCATCAGGAGGACGGCCCCGATTATCAGGGGGACCATGGGGACGACCGGTGCGCCCTTTTTCGGCGATGGCTTCGGTCGCAGGGACCGCCTGACCTTCTTCGGGGCCATGGCTTGGGAATGTCCGGAGGTCGTTGAAATAATTTGTGATACAGACTAGGCCCTGGGCGCCTCTGTCGGTTTAGCCAAGGCCACAATAACCTTTAAATTCAGCCCCCCGTTTCCCTTTTCCGAGGAAGGGCATGTTCTCTCCGGTCGTTACCCTTGTGGGCGCCATCCTTGCGATGGTGGCCATCGCACTGCTGCCCAGCAAGAAGGCAGTGCAGGAGGGGCATGACGACAGGTATTCGTCCTGGGGCCGGGGGGCCCTGTATTTCCTGGTCATAGTGCTTTTTATCATGGTCGTCTACGTGCTGGTCGACATATACGGCGGCACTAAGTATTTGGTGTTCGCCGCAGGGAACGTCCTGCTCTTCCTGGTCATGGGCCTTGGCCTTGTGGCCGATGACATATTGCTCACGAGGCGGATGAGGAAGGCCCACGACGCGAAGGCCCCCGAGGAGGTCCATGAGGTCGAGGACCTACAGGCCGATGGGACGAAGGCGCCCGAGACCCCGCTCCCTGCGAAGTCCCCGGGGCCGGCGCCCAAGCCCGCGGCCAAGAAGGTGAAGAAGGCCGCGAAGAAGGTCGCTCCCGCCAAGCCCTCCGAGGCCCCCAAGCCTGTGGAGGTCGAATCGGCGGAGCTCATCGAGCCGTCGGCCGGGCCCAAGGTGTGCCCGTCGTGCGACACCCCCATAGAGCACGCGCACGGCGACAAATGCCCGGTGTGCGGCGCGACCGTCCCGAAATAGGGCCGTTCGATGGATTAAACAGGTCTATAGTAAATCTATTATAATTCATATATTTGAATGCTGATTAACTCGTATCTGTGATGGGCCGAGCGGCCCGACCCCAGCCCTGGTGTTGATGGATGAGCTTCACGAGTTCCATGAAAGGCCTGGACAACTGGATAGACCGCAAGCTGGACAGGCTGCCGGAACCCAAGAAGAAGAAGGTCCCTGGCGCCCGGAAGCGCGGCGCGGGTTGGCAGAGGGCCCAGACCACCATCAAGTCCCTGGACGACATGGGCGACCGCGTGGCCGGCAGGATGGCCTCGCGGGTCAAGGGGCGGGGCGGGCTCGAGGGGTTCTACGATAAACTCCTGAACCGACCGGCCATGGTCATCGCCATCGTGGTCCTGATGACGGGCATATCGGCCATCCCGGCCCAGGCCATACTCACGAACATGCGGGGTGATTTGGAGATATACCTGCCCGTTGGCCATCCTGCGACGCTGACCCTCGCCGAGGTCAACAAGGACTGGACCACGGACGTGGTCATCATATACGTCGAGGTGAACCCGGGGTACAATATCACGAGCGTCGATGTTCTAAAGGAGATGTCCGCCGTCGAGGGGGATGCCCTGAACCAGAACAATAACGATTGGAGGCTCCGCGGGGCCGACTGGGCGCGCGGGGATGATGGCAAGATCGACAACATAACGGCGGTCCTGAGCATATCCTCGATGATCAAGACATTCAACGAGTCGGCATCGAACTTCTACAAGGCCCTGAACCAGGAGTTCCCGGTACTGATCGGCGCCCAGAGCCTGCCCGGGAACTACAGCATACCACAGCAGAGCACGGTGGACAAGGTCCTGAACCTGATACCCAAGGAGGACCTAAAGAGCCTGGTCGCGGACAAGGACGGGGACGGCATCTACGACCGTGCGGCCATCATGCTCATGGTCCGGCGCGGCAGCAACCCCGACAAGATCGTCAAGGAGGTCGATGCGCTGATCAAGTCAAGGGCCCAGGCATCGGGCCACAGCCACCCCCTCACGATAATGACGAACACTGGGCCGTACACGGTCATACAGAAGATGCAGGGCAGGACCATCTTCGAGTTCATCAAGGTCCTTCCGTTCCTCATCGCGTTCCTGATGATCGTCCTGTACTTCTTCCACAGGAACTGGCGCGTTTGGTTCATAACGCTCATCCCTGTGTGCCTGGCCCTCGCAATGACGCTGGGGATCACGGGCCTGATATCGGAGTTCTTGCCATCGACATTCATCATCAGCCCGCAGCTGTCCCTGGTCATCCCGGTCCTGCTGGCCCTGGGAATAGCCTACGGGCTCTACGTCTCGAACAGGTACGTCGAGGAGACCAAGGGGAGCCCCAAGGACAAGATGATCGTCACGGTCAAGGCCATGAACAGCGCCCTTTTCCTGTCGGCCATCACCGAGTTCATAGGCTTCGCGTCCCTCATGGTCGGGACACTGCCGCCGATATTCACCATGGGCTTCTCGCTGTCCCTTGGGATCATGCTCACCTACGCGCTCACGATGCTCGTGACCCCGCCGCTCATAATGATCATAGGCTACGAGAAGAAGGTCGAGTTCTCGGCCTGGGGGACCTTCGCGTCCTGGCCGTCGTCGAACCGGAAGAAGATCCTCGCCGTGGCCTTGGTGCTGACGGCCGTCTCGGCCATCTTCATGACGCCGCTGATAAAGTTCGACGCGAACTACCTGGCCATGATGCCCGCGGACGATATTTCCGTTGTGAAGATGAACGAGTACTCAACGGTCATGAACGGCGGCATGATCGGGATGGTCGTGGTCCGCGCGAACGTCGAGAAGTACGACACGCTCTACATCACGGACCTGGTGGAGAACGACATGAACCAGGTCAAATATACCAATTGCATGAGCATCGTCGATGTGATGAAGATAATCAGGACACCAGATACTGTCACGATACCGATAGCTAGCAATCCCGCCTTCAATCTACCCGCCAATGTGAGCTACTGGGACCTGATCCAGCTACAGGACCATTGGCTCCCGCCGCCTCACAATAGTACGAGAGAGGTATACATACGGCTGTTCTACAACTCCCTCGGCGACGAAATGAAGTTCATGTTCATCAACCACAAGAAGACCAGGAGCCTCCTCTACGTCTTCATGCCCTGGCTCAACGTCGAGGACGCCAAGAGGGCGGTGGGGAGCGTCGACGGCATCATCGACGAGAAGGGGCATCCTGTGGGCGGCACCATGGCGCATCTCACAGGCGTTGGCCCGATAATAATCGCCATAAACGACCTGATAATCACGGGGGCCCTCCAGACGTTGGCCCTGTCCGTGTTCCTTTGCTGGGCCCTGCTTTCCGTCTGGTTCCGTAGTTGGAAGACGGGCCTGATGACGATCCTGCCGTGCGTGATAGTGATCTCCTACGAGCCCATAACACTGGTGATGATGAAGATTCCACTATCCATCGTCACCGTCATGATCGGGTCCATCGCCATAGGGACGGGCGTGGACTTCTCCATCCAGATAACCCAGCGCATGAACCTGATGGGCATGGGCATCAAGCAGGTCCTGAGCACCGTGGAGCACATGGGGGTCTCTTTCGTCGAGGCCACGGCAACCATGGTCATAGGCTTCGCCGCCGTGCTCATTGCACCGTGGCCGACATACACGGGGGCGGGGCCATACGGGCTCCCGTTCACCGTCGGCGTCGGCATTGACAGCATCAGGCAGTTCATAATCATGATCATGCTGCTGCTCATCTTCAATGCCATTTGCGCGCTGCTTGTGTTGCCGGCGATATACACTATCGTGATACGGTTCCGGGAGAGCGACGCGAAGCGCAGGCAAGAGGCCGCCCGGCAGGCCCGAAGGGTGGAAATAGAAAAGGAGCTGCCGCCGGAGCTCGAGGCCGAGATGGAAGAGGTCTCCGCGGACCGGTCGGACGAAAAACCGATGACCAGGTCGGCGAAGGTCCGTAAAAGGCTCGAAGAGGACGAGGACATCCCGAAGATATATTGACGGTCCCGCTCAGGCCTTATGCCGCTTCGACCGGTGGATCACTTTCTTGTAGGCATCCTCGGTCATCTTCGTTACCCGGGCCCAGGTGAACCGTTCCTCTACCTTCATGCGGCCGTTGGCCCCGAAGCGCTTGCGTAGGTCATCATCGTCGAGCAGGGTCCGGATCTTCTCGGCGATGTCGTGCGGGTCAAGGGGCTCGGCCAGCAGGCCGTCGGTGCCGTCTATGACGACCTCGCGCATGCCGGGCATATCGGAGGTGATGATGGGCTTCCCGCTGGCCAGGGCCTCGAGCATCACGAGCCCGAAGGCCTCCAGCCGAGTGATGGAGGGAAGGACCAGGACATCGCAGGCCGCGTAGTACTGCGGGAGCTCCTCGTCGCTGGCCTTGCCCGCGAAGATGATGTTCTTGGCGTTGGGGGATGATGCGGCCTGGCGTTTCAGGGAGGCCTCCATGGGCCCTGCGCCGACGATGAGATACTTGGCATCCTTGTAGATGGCCGCGGCATCAATCAGATGGTTGACGCCCTTGTGGAAGGTCAGCCGACCGACGAAGAGGACGACCTTGGAGCTTCCCAGGCCGTGCTTTTCGCGTATGGCGTCCCCCTTGACGCTGGGGGTGAAGCGCTCGGTGTCCACGCCGGGCGGGATGACCTTGGCATTGGTGTTCCAGATGGCCCGGGAGGTGGCCGCATATGTCTCGGTCTCGGCAAGGACGAGGTCCATGCGGCGGAAGGTGTAGTTGCCGTAGACGTGGCGGTAAAGCCCGGTGATCATGCCGCCGCCCCTGATTGGTATCTCGGGGTCGCAATGGTAGGTCATCACCGTCGGGAAGTTGGCCTTGTTCTTGGCCTTTGCCACGTAATAGGAGGACAAGGGCGGGGGCGCGTGCGTGTGGACGATGTCCCACTTGTCCTTCAGGAGGTCCTGTTTCAAGGCCGGGGTCACCGGCGTCAGGAAGAGGTTCATGAGCTGCTTCGTGCGGACGATCTTCAGGCCTTCGAAGTCCTCCGACTCCGGCAGGGACTTGTCATATTGGGCCGTGAAGACCGTGACCTTGTGGCCAAGCTTGAGCAGGTTCTTCGATATGTTGTATACATTGGATTCCACACCGCCGATGTGCGGATGGAAGTACGGGGTCACCTGGGCGATCCTCATTCTCGTCGGTCCTGTGTTATAATCTCACGCCTAATAAATCTATTTCGGACGCAAAATAGATTATCGCGCGTTCTCTTCCGTCCCACATGGACGCCAGGGGCCGCGCCGTGGCCGCCACACTACTGTCGAGCTTCTTCTGGGGCTCGTCCTTCCCGGTGATCAGCTACGGCGTCAAGCTCGCTGACCCGGTGTTGTTCCTGTTCCTCAGATTCCTGTTCGCCATGCCCATGGCCATCGTGGTTATGTTCTTGCTTAAGATGCGGTTCAGAAGGGTGCTTGGCTCACATCGGATGTGGACGCTGGGGGCCCTCAATGCAGTGGCCTTCATGATGCAGTATCTGGCCCAGGCCTGGACGACCGCTACGAACACGGCCCTGCTGGTCAACATGTACATCATTTTCGTCGGCATAGGTTCGGTGATGTTCCTTAAGGAGCGATTCACTTGGAAGCTGGGCCTGGCGATTTGCATCGGGTTCCTCGGAGTGTTCCTCATCGAGACGAACGCAGGTACCGTCGGGTTCTCGTCGCGCTCTTTGAGCGGTGACCTTCTGGCCCTGTGCGCAGGCATAGTCTGGTGCGTTTACATAATCAGTTCCAAGATTTTGTTGTCGAAAAAGAAGAAGAAGGAACGATTCACTCCCGAGGAGCTCACTTGCGGGGTATGCATCACGACGCAGATTCCATTGCTGTTCCTTTTACCCTTCCTGCGGTTCGATGTTGGGATTGACTTGGTGCGGGTAGTCCCTTTGGCCCTCTATCTCGCAGCGTTCACGACCCTTTTGGCCTACTTACTTTGGTATAAGGGACTGAGCGAGCTTTCGGCGATCATGACATCGATCCTGCTTATGATGGAGATTGCCTTTGCCGCAATAATCTCCTATCTATGGTTAGGAGAGAGATTTGGCCTTTGGACGATTGTCGGGGGCCTTTTTATCTGTATGGCAGCCGCTTTATCTGCCACGAATGATTGATGTCTGTTTATTGACGACAACACTGATTTCCCTTGTATCACGTTTCCTCTGAATCTTAGGATTCCGTCTGAATTGGGTATATATAAGGAGGGGGGCCCCTCTATTTCCACTGTATAGACTGTTTTTCTCTATATGAATTTCTTATGATAAAATGAAAATATTTTTAGCCCGTTACTTATAGATTTGATACTAAATAATGTATTTGGCCAAAGGATAAATATCAATTGGTAGACCTAAGTCCTAACTCATCGATTCTGTTCTTGATTTTACTGATGTTTGATCGTTTTGCAAGTATTTCATAGGAAAAAATTTTATCATCTCGTGAGGCCGAAAGAACTAGACTGTTGTTAAATAACCAGTTTTCAAGGACATCGATATTGGTAAGATGGTCCAAATTATCACCTTTTGAAAGAATTATTTTTAATCGGTCTATATATTCCAATTTTTCAATTGATTTAACTATTTTCAATTTCAAGGTCTCAAGATTAGTTTTTTCCTTGGCCGAGATTTTGCAATAATCTAGAATAGGCACATTGTGTTCTTTGAGCTTTACAATAATCTGTTCTATTTTATTATCTAGGATAACGACATCTTCCACTAGGTCCATCTTATTGAATGCGAGGATGATGGCCGGCGTGGAATCCTCAAACTGTAGGAAACTAAAGCTTGTCAGGATCTTATAAACGCAGACCCACTCGCTCTCCGATACGTCCACGACCAAAAGGATCAGGTCTGAGAGATAGATTTCTTCAAGGGTCGAGTTGAAGGCCTCAATCAACCAAGGTGGAAGGTCATGGATGAAACCAACCGTATCTGAGAATAAGAAGGCCCCCCCGGTCTTACCCTCACCCCTCCGGGTTATTGTAAATAACGTTGAAAAGAATCGGTCCTCGACGATGACGTCCTCGTTCGTCAGGGAATTCAGCAATTGCGATTTCCCGACATTCGTGTAGCCCGCTATGGAGATGAGGAAGAACCCTTCGTCACGACGATGCTTCCTTCTCTCCTCCCGGTCCTTCTTCATTGTCCTGAGCGAACCCTTTATTCGCTTGATCCTCTTAGTAATCATATCGAAGTACGTGTTGACTGGATACTCGCCGCCTGCCATGTAGCCCGGGTGTTCACCCTTCTTCGACCTGTGGATCAGTTCCTTGACGAAGGGAACCTCGTACTCCAGCTTCGCCAGCTCGACCTGGAGCTGAGCCTCTTGGCTGCGGGCCCTGTTCGAGAATATCTCGAGGATTAGCCTTGTTCGGTCGAAGACCGTGAGCCCGGTGGCGTTCTGGATATGGAATATCTGCGAGGGTTTCAATGGGGCGTTGAAGGTCGCGACCTTCACATTCTTCCCTTCGACGGTCGACAGGAACCCTTTTATCTCGTCGATTTTGCCGGAGCCGATGAAGAACTTCGGGTCCGGCGACGGCCGCTTCTGGACGAAAATCTTCTTGACCGAATAGTTCATCGAACGAGCAAGCTCCTCTATCTCCTTCGTGTCCGGTACGATGGAAACGATGATCGCATCGACTCTCTCGAGGATGGGGTTCTCCTGATGGGGCATTGGCTCCGCTCTCGTCTCTGTCGATATCCCTGACGGACATAATAATTTTTGTATCGACGCAGAATCTTTCCTTGATGCGCGAAATTTGGATTCTCACAACATTCCGCCAATCGTCGGATGCCGATTTTCGACGGAAAAATTTGTAATTAGCGCGACGGACACATCTTAGAATTATTTTTCTCGACGGTGAATATCGTTTTCTCTGTTCAGATTTAGCATATTACTACTGGAAATCCGGAAAAAAAACAACAATACGTTGGAACAAGGCCCGAAAATGTGGTGACCTATGACATTTTCGAACATGAAACTATTTATGATGTCTTATTGAGGATAATATATATAATAAATTAAATTTTATTAAATAAAAAACAGCAAAAAAATATTATGTGCTAAAGATACCACAAAAAGTTTTCAACAAAACGGCTTTGAAACCAAATCATTATATATCATGATGTCTAGCAATGAAAAATTATTTTAATACCCCATGCAATACATCGAATCCCCTAGTGGGGCACTCAATACAAGTTACGCCATCTCCGAAAATCCGAAAGGGCACACAATATGGCGGAAACTTGAGCTAAAGGAATCGAATCTGAACCTGGGGCGGGGTGGCGGGGAAGTGGCATATGGCCCTCCGAATACAGTGGAAGTCGAGGGGGGGCCTGTAAGTGGGGTCGCTTGGGAACGAAAAATGAGGGATCGTAACCAAGAGGGAAGAGATAGGAATCGCCACACTATTAGGTGTCAGAATCCTCGTCGGGGTCCTCACTAGGGAAAAGGACCTGTGACGAAGGGATCGTTCGATGGTACAAGAGAACACGACAATATTCGACCCATTCTTGGAGGCCCAGTCGAAGCCTCTCCTAATCAAGGACCGGCACTTCCTCAGGCCGGAGTACATACCCGACAAGCTCCCTCACAGGGACCAGCTCCTCAACCAGCTCGCATCGATACTCTCGACGGCACTACGGGGCGAGCGCCCTTCCAACATCCTCATCTTCGGCAAGACCGGCACCGGCAAGACCGCCTGCGCCAAGTTCCTCGGCAAGGAGGTCAGGCGCAAGGTCGAGACCGACGACAGGGCCAAGAAGGTCAATTACCTCTACATCAACTGCAAGGTCGTCGACACCGAGTACGGCATCCTCGCGTCCATCGCCAATCACTTCGCCAAGACCTCCGACGAGCAGATACCATTCACCGGCTGGCCCATGGACAAGGTCTACAAGACCCTGAAGGACAGGGTCGAGGACGCCAGGGGCGTGACGGTCATAGTTCTCGACGAGATCGACCAGTACGTATTCAAGTCCAATGGGGACGTCCTCTACCATCTCACGAACATCAACGACGAGCTCAAGAACGCCAAGGTGAGCATCATCGGCATAACCAACGACTCGAAGTTCACCGAGCGGCTCGAGACCCGGGTCAAGACAAGGCTCGGCGAGGAGAACATCATCTTCCCGCCCTACGACGCCCATGAGCTCCAGGACATCCTGAAGGACAGGGCCGTCTTGGCCTTCTTTGACCAGAGCGCACTGGACCCGTCGGTCATCCCGCTATGCTCGGCCCTGGCGGCCCAGGAGCATGGCGATGCGAGGCGGGCCCTGGACCTGCTGAGGGTCGCAGGAGAGCTCGCCGAGCGCGAGAACTCCTCGAAGGTCACCGAGCGGCACGTCCACAAGGCCAAGAACAAGATCGAGCTCGATGTCCAGAACGAGGTCATACGGTCCTTGCCCATGCACTCAAAGATCCTTCTGCTCAGCATCGTCCTCGAGAACCTTGAGGGCCAGACCCAGCTCACGACGGGCGAGGTCTACCAGGTCTACTACGAACTTTGCCGGTTCGCGAGGATAAGCCCGCTGACCCAGAGGAGGATAACGGACCTCATCTCCGAGCTGGACATGCTAGGCATCATAACCGCTACACTGAAGTCCTTCGGGCGCGGCGGCGGAAGGACGCGCATCATAAGGATGAGCATCTCGCCCACCGAGGCTCGCCACATCCTCTCCGAGGACGACGAGCTCAGGCGCATCGTGGACTACAGGTCCAGGCAGACCAAGCTCTTCTGAGGCCTCGGGGCAATGTTCTGAAAAGTATCGTTCGTTCAGCGACCGCCCTTGCTCTTCTTTGACGGCTTGTCGGACTTCGAGGCGGCCATGTCGTCGAACTCCTTCGAATAATCATCGTCCATCTTGACATCCGCGATGACCTCTTCGTCCTCTTCTTCCTTCTCGTCCCCTTGGTCATCGTCTTTTTCTTTCTCGTCCGCATCCGCGTCCTCGTCTTCCTCTTCGTCGACGGCCTTCTTGCCCTTCTTCTGGGCCCTCCTCTTCTGGTATTGTGCGATGGCTATGTCGACGAGGAACGGCACGATAAGGATCAGGGCGATGGTGATAACGAGCCCCCTCCACGAGGATGGTGGGATCCTGCTCGTGTACGAATGATTGGAGGCAACTAGCTTCAGAGCGCCGAACCAGGGCAGCTCACCAACGGCCTTTCCGACGACCCACTTTACTTGGTTCGGGGCGAGATGCCGGCCGGTCTTGTCATAATGCGTATACTGGTCTACATGGCCCCCCAAGTTATGATCGCCCTTGGTCAGGAAGCCCGCATAAGGGTCAAGGCCGATGGAATTCTCATGGGCCAACAGCTCGGCCGAGCTTATTGATAGGTCCTCGTGGGTATAGCCGACGTCCTTGATCGTCAGGTCCCCGATGCATTTCAAGCCGTCCGGATGGGTGGCGTCCTTAATGTCGGGATAGTCCCCAGCCCCCCCCCAGGTCATCGGCAGTAGGTTTTTGCATCCGGCCGTTGTGTTCGGCACGAACCAGATCATGGCCCGATGGATAATCGGGGTGTCGTCGCCCATGCCGTTCTTCTTGTAGATGATGACGTCGCCATAGTCGCTGTACGCCTGATATCCGGCCTTGGACCCATGGAAGGTGCCCGTGTCGGAGTGCGCCCCGGTCCCCAGATATTCCGTGTACTGGACAGTATACGTTCCACGACCCTCGACATAGGTGACGACGTCGTGGCGAGAGCTGATCTTCTTGACGAGGGTGAGGTCTCCCGTGTCAATGACGCCGATCTTGCTGTCGCTCCCGTGCATCATGCTCTCGGATTCGACAACGACCATGGGGGGCCAGATACCGCCGCTGTAGGCGTAAAGGGACCCCATGACGATCAGGACGATGATCAGGGCCACTGCGATGTCCTTGGCGAAGCCGATGGCCTGCTCCTTTATCCTCCGCGACCGCCGCTTCGCCGCCCGGGCCTTTTCCACGCCCTTGCTCATCTTGCGCTTCGCCATCGAGATGTAACCTTTGTAATTAGTATTTAATATATTCTGTGGTACTAGGCCTTGATTATCGACGGAACTCACATTATACGCGGTCAAAAATGAGAAAAAAATTGGAAAATCTGCCCTACTGCTTGCCCTGTTTCTCCCTGAGCATCATATAGCTCAGGATCGGGTCCTTGGCGGCCAGGACCTCGTCCAGCCTCCGAACGACGGCGTTGTGAGGCGCCTCGTGGAGCAGGACCGGGTCCTCGTCCTTGATCCTTATCATCGCGTCGATGAACCGGTCGAGCTCTGCCTTGGGTTCCGTCTCCGTGGGCTCGATCATAATGGCCTCATGGACTATGATCGGGAAGTAGATGGTCGGCGGGTGCATGCCGTAGTCTATGAGCCGCTTGGCAATATCCAGGGTCTTCAGGCCCTTCGGGGCCATGTTCTCGCCGCTGAGGACGAACTCGTGCTTCCTGGCGTCCTTGTTCGGGAGCGGGTAGTGCTTCTTGAGCATCTCCTTCATGTAGCACGAGTTCAGGACCGCCATCTCGGCAACATCCTTCACGCCCTTCCTGCCAATGACCTTCAGGTAGGTGTAGGCCTTGACCATGACGCCGAAGTTACCGAAGAACGACCTGACCTTGCCGATGGTGTTCGCCTTGTCGTAGTCCAGGAAGTAGCGGTTCTCGCGGTTGTCCTTGGCGACAACGGGCACGGGCAGGAACTCTGTCAGGTTCTCGCCGACACCGACCGGGCCGGAGCCGGGGCCTCCGCCGCCGTGGGGCGTGGCGAAGGTCTTGTGCAGGTTGAAGTGCACGATGTCGTAGCCCATGTCGCCGGGCCTGCACTTGCTCAGGATGGCGTTGAAGTTGGCGCCGTCGTAGTAGAGCAGGGCCCCCGCATCGTGGAGTATGCCCGCGATCTCGCACACCTCGTTCTCGAATATGCCGAGCGTGTTCGGGTTCGTCAGCATGAACGCCGCGGTCTTGTCGCTGGTGGCCGCCTTGAGCGAGTCCAGGTCCACTGTGCCGTCGCTGTTGGACTTTATCTCCACGACATCGAAGCCCACCATGGCTGCCGAGGCCGGGTTCGTACCGTGGGCCGTGTCGGGCAGTATTATCTGTTTCCTCTCGGTCTCGCCCTTGACATCGTGGTACTTGCGGACGATGAGCAGGCCGGTGTACTCGCCGTGGGCGCCGGCCGCGGGCTGCAGGGAGACCTCGGCCATGCCGCCGAGCTCGGCCAGCATGTTCTGGAGCTCGTACATCATCTGCAGTGCGCCCTGGACCGTGGATTCGTCCTGGGCGGGATGGATGTCGGTGGAGCTCGCCAGGGCCGCCATGTCCTCGCAGATCTTGGGCGTGTACTTCATGGTGCAGCTTCCCAGCGGGTAGATGCCCAGGTCGACGCCGTAGTTCATCTGTGACAGTCTCATGTAATGCCGGATGACCTCGACCTCGCTGAGCTGCGGCAGGGCGAGCTTCTCGCGGCAAAGCGCCGCCGGGACCAGGCCTTTACCGGTGGGACAGGTGCCGACGATGACCCCTTTGGAGGAATCAGGGTACTCGAACAGCAGTGGCTCGTCGAACTTCGCCTGCTGGTAAGCAGGGCCCTTCAACTCCTTCTGCTGCATCTACTTCCCCTCCGGTGTCTTCATGACCTTGACATATTTCTCGAGCTCCTCCTGGGTGTTCATCTCGGTCGTCGTGACCAGCAGGGTCTCGCCGAGCTCCGGGAACTCGGACTTGAGCTTGATGCCACCGAAGATGTTGTGGTTCAGGAGGTGCCTGTAGGCCGACTTTGCCGACGGGACCCGCAGGACGAACTCGTTGAAGTGGGTGCCCTCGAAGATGGGCGCCGCGAGGCCATCCACCTTGTTGAGCTCCTCGGCGAGCCATCGGGCCTTGTAGGCGCTCTGCTCGGCCACGTTCTTGAGGTCACTGCCCATGACCGCCAGATATGCCGCCGCCCTGACGGAGCAAAGGGCCTCGTTGGAGCAAATGTTGCTCGTGGCCTTGGCCCTGCGTATGTGCTGCTCCCTCGTGCTGAGCGTCATGCAGAAGGCCCTCTTGCCATCGATGTCCTTCGTGAGGCCAATGATCCTGCCGGGCATGCTCCTCATGAACTCCTTCTTGCAGGAGAACATGCCGAGCGTCGGGCCGCCGTAGGACATGGGGTTGCCGAAGACCTGGGCCTCGCCTATGCATATGTCTGCGCCGTACTCTCCGGGGGGCTTTGCTATGGCCAGCGACATCGGGTTGCAACCTACGATGAGGACGCCGCCGTTGAGCATGGCCTTTAGCTTCGGGGCCTCCTCCTCCCAGACGCCGAACAGGTTGGGGTTCTCGATGTACAGGGCCGCGGTGTTCTCGTCAATCTCGCCCTTTAGGGCCTCCAGGTCGACGGCCCCGGTCCTGGGGTCGAAGGGGACCTCCTTGATGGTGCCGGCCGTGCCCTTGATGTAGTTCTTCAAGGTGGCCTTCCGCTCCCAGTGGATGGACCGTGCAATCAGGACCTTGGTCCTCTTGGCGACGCGCAGGGCCATCCTGACGGCCTCGCCCAGGGCGCTGGCCCAGTCGTACATGGATGTGTTGACGACGGGAAGGCCTGTCAGCTCGGCGATGTATGACTGGTATTCCCAGAGCGCCTGGAGCATTCCCTGGCTCAGTTCTGGTTGGTATGGCGTGTAGGCGGTGTAGAGCTCGGCCCTGCTGCCGATGACATTGACGGAGCTGGGGATGAAGTGCCTGTAGAGCCCGCCACCGAGGAATGCCGCGGCCTTGCCGCATGTCGTGTTCTTGTTGAACATGGCCGTGATGTCCCGGGCAGCCTCGAGCTCGGACTCCCCCTCGGGGAGCTTCACATCGTTGATCCTTATCTTCGGGGGTATGTCCTCGAAGAGCTGGTCGATGTTCTTCAGGCCCATGGCCTTAAGCATCTCATCCTTCAGGTGGAGGTTCGGGATGTAGTTCACATCATCACCATCCTTTCACGAACATTGCCGGACCTTCAGGCTTCTCGAGCTCTTTTCCCAGGTCAGGCACGACGGGATAGGCAAAGGGGATATTATCTTTTTGCTCAACGCTCCGAGGGTTGTGGTATCCCCCATCTCGAAAAACGGTCGGACGGCCCCACGGAAACGATTATATCCGGAGCGATAATATACATTCAAGAAAGGCAAGGGACCCAACATGACGGACATAAGCGGATACCTGACCGGGACCCCGATGATAGTGATTCTCCTGGCCGGCCTCATACTGACCTTCTTCGGGAAGACCTTCTTCAAGGCAACCTGGTTCCTGATCGGCGGGTTCATCGGCATGGCCATAGGCCTGGCCCTGGGCTACTTCCTAGGCCCCTACGTCTACAAGGCCAATGAGCTCGTGTGCCCCATCATAGGCGCCGTCGTGGGATTCGTTGCCGGCGGGCTCTTCGTCCTCAATTGGGTCCGGAAGATCATGTGCTTCATGTTCGCCGCCGCGGCCTTCATCATGGCCTTCGCCATAGCGGGGGCCCTAGGTAAGGACACCAGCATGTCGCTCCTAATCGGTATTATCGTTGCTGCCATTGTCTACTTGATCGTGTATATCAAGTTCGACGACATCCTGGTCGGCATCACGGCAATCCTAGGTGGCATGATAATAGGGTGCGTGGTCGCGTACAAGTTCTTCCCAGGGAACATACTCATCGTGACATTCGCTCTCGGGATCCCGTTGGCCATCGTGGGTGCCATCGCGCAGCTGCACACGCACAAGAAGTACCCGGAGCACAGCTACGACAAGGACAAGGACCCGACGGTCAAGACAGCCCAGTGAGGCGATGCGAACGGCCGGACCCGACGAGCTTCGTCTCATTGATACGGACCTGGCGGACCCGGCGCTCACGGCCGCCGTGGACGAGTTGTTGCTGGATGCAGCGGTCACGGGCGGTGGGCCTGCCCTGCACTTCTACAGGCGCAGGCCGCCCGGCGTGACCCTTGGCTATTTTCTGAAGGCCGCGGAGAACGTGGACCTGGAATATTGCAAGGCCAAGGGCATCAAGGTCATACGCCGTCTGAGCGGCGGCGGGGCCATCTACACCGACGAGGGACAGCTCGTCTACGGTTTGGCAGCGCAGGACATACTCCCCGTGGCGCCGGCGAAGTGCTTCGAGATCGTTTGCGGGGCCCTGGTCAAGGCGCTTGAGGCATTAGGTTGTGAGGCCGTCTTCTCGCCGATAAACGATGTCCTCGTGAACGGCAGGAAGGTCTCGGGAAGCGCCATCGTGAACAGGGGGAGGACGAAGCTGGTCCACGGGACCGTCATCGTCGAGGTCGACCGAGAGGGGATGTTCCGGGCCCTGAGGGTGCCGGACGAGAAGTTGAGGAAGAAGGGAATCGCGGAGCCCGGTGCGCGCGTGACCTCCCTCGAAGAGGCCTTGGGCAAGACGCTCCCTATGGAGAAGGTCAAGGGCCAGGTCGCCAAGGCCATCGGCGAGGCCCTAGGGCTCAAGGTCAGGGCCGGAAAGTTGACGGCCAAGGAAACGGCAAGGGTCGACGAGCTCGTCCGGACACGTTACGGGACCGACGCATGGAACCTCAGGGACTGACGAAAAGCAGGCCTCATGTTTTCATAAAAACCTTATACCACCTTCCTACTGAGGGAACGGTGCGGGGGAAACGGGACGGCACGCAGATATCGGTATGCGGTCAGCCCTTACAACAAGGAGGCCGAGAAGGCCCAGGGGCGAAGGCTTCCCAAGGGCATCGTGATCTACGACACGACCCTTCGTGACGGGGAGCAGATGGTGGGGGTAAGGTTCACCCGCGAACAGAAGCTCGAGATAGCCCGTCGGCTGGCCAGGATCGGCGTCCATCAGATCGAGGCCGGGTTCCCTGCGGTGTCCGACGAGGAGCGCAGGGCCATCAAGGCCATCGTCAAGGAAGGTCTCGGGCCGAAGATCCTCGTGCTCTCCCGGCTCGTGAAGGAGGACATCGACGCGGCCGTGGACACGGGGGCCGACCTGGCGATGCTGTTCGTGGCCACATCGGACATCCATCTCGAGCACAAGCTAGGCATGACGAGGGAGCAGGTCAGCGGGATGCTTGCCGAGGCCCTTGACCACGCCAGGGGGCGCGGGATACCGTTCAGCTTCACCCCTGAGGACGCGACCAGGAGTGACTGGGGCTTCATGGCATCGCTCATCAAGATGGCCGAAAAGGCCGGGGCCGTGAGGGTCGGCATAGCGGACACGACGGGCTCGGCAACGCCTGAGGCCGTGGCCCTGATCATCAAAAAGTTGAAAGGGATCTCGAAGCTGCCCCTCTCCGTCCATCTTCACAATGATTTCGGGCTGGCCCTGGCCAACGCCCTGGCGAGCATAAGGGAGGGCGCCACACACATCAACGCGTCGGTCTCGGGCCTTGGCGAGAGGGCGGGGAACGTCCCCCTCGAACAGCTGGTGGCATCCCTGCAGGTGCTCTACGGCATGGACCTGGGCGTCGACATGGAGGGCCTGACGGAGCTTTCCAAGCTTGTGGCGGAATATGCGAAGGTCGAGCTCTCGCCGCACACGCCGTTGGTCGGCATGAACGCCTTCGCGCACGAATCGGGCATCCACGTGGCCGCGGTCCTGAACGAACCGTCCACATACGAGCCCATACCGCCAGAATGCGTCGGCAACCGCCGGAGGATCTGCTTCGGGAAGCATTCCGGCAAGGCGGCCGTCCGGAACAAGCTCGAAGAGAAGGGCCTTGGGGGCAACGGGGCGTTCGTCGAAAAGGTCCTCAAGAAGGTAAAGGCCATGGGCGAGGCCAATGGCGGGGTCTCGGAAGAGGAGTTCTGGGCCATCGTCGAGGGGCTGAAGTGAGTGTTTTTTTGAGCCGGGCCGCCGCGTTTCGGCCCATCTTATCAATAACTTATTGATAAGAAATATAAAAACCTTGCGGCCCCCGTCGACGACAAATATCAATCCGCATCCTCGTCCCCACTACGATATCTTTATAAACCAATACTTGATTGAAGACGGGCAGAACTTGTGTTTCGGGCATGTGAGGTGATAGAGAATGACGTTTGTTGACGAGATGAAGGAGTTCGAAGGGAAGGACGTGGTCATCATAATGGACGATGGCCGGGGATACAGAGGCAAGATCCAGAGGTACGACGACGAGGTCATCGTCCTCAAGGACGTGTACGAGACCCTCAACCAGGAGGTCGATGAGAGGGGCTATATGTTCTGGCGCAGGGTCCTCCACTCGAAGCTCATAATCAAGACGAACAAGATACTCAGGACCTGGCCCTGGGACGCTCCCAAGGTCGGGGCCGAGAAGCCCACGAAGTGATGCGGTATGTTGGGGGCCCTCGAGGCCCCCATAATATTTAATTCCCACCGCTCTGGTGATTCTATTTCACGTCAAGTACAATTAGGTTTAAATCCGACCTCAACATTCACGAATTACCACGCGATGCCGTCGTAGCTCAGCCTGGTGGAGCGAGTGATTCGTAATCACTAGGTCGAGGGTCCGAATCCCTCCGACGGCTCTATTTTTCCTTTTTCTCCTTGGTCTCCGTCTTGGCTGGCGCGGTCTTCTGCTTCCGTCCGAACCTCAGCTTGCCCTTCTTCTTCGCGTAGAAGATCACGACAACGACGACGATCACGATGACCAGCACAACGGCCCCGAGGGAGATGCCGGAGGTGCCATGCCACGGCTGGACATCTATCGTGATAATGGTGTCTGCAAAGTACGTGTCATTCCCGCCGCTCTTGGATCCGGTCGAGGTGGCGCGCACATAGATCTGCTTCTTCCCTGCTGCGGCGCTAGGACCATAGGACACCGTCATGTGTATTGTAAAGTTGACATCCTGGGCAAGCTTCCCGGTGTTGGTCTTATCGAACGACACGGACAACCCTGCCTTGGCTATGGCCTCCTGGAACGGTAAGCCGATGTCGAACGAATCCTCGCCATTCCCGCTATTCTTGACCGCAATCGCGAAGGTCTGGGGATTGTCGGTGCCTAGGACGTTCGGGGGCCTCAGGGTACATAGGTAATACTGCTTGACCGTCACCGTCCCCGACGAGCTTGCCTCCGCCATCCCACCAGGATAGGTCGCAGTACCTGTGACCGTGACCTTCCCTATGAGTGTCGAAGAGGTCGCCTCCGGGACGTTGACCGTGATTGTGACCTGGATCGAGCCCGAAGAGGTGAACGGAATGCTTGAAGGGACCACAGTGGTCGGCCAGCCGGGATCCGTGTTCGCATCCAGTTGGACCATGACGGTCCCGATGGCCGGAGGCTTGTCGACGGTTACTGTGGCGTGGAAGGTCGCAGTGCCGGAGCTTGTGGCAGACACTTCCACCATTATCGACTGCGGGTCCAGGGCCGATATCATCAAGGTCGGTTTCAGGGGCATGGGCCCGCCGACCGATGCCAGGACCGAGGGGTAGATCGCCGTCATCAAAAGCAATACTAATATCGCAACGGTCAACGAGCGCGGTACCATGTGGACCACAGTCGTTCATGCGCTTGGCTAATTAAAAGACTTTCGTTTTTTTTCCTGCTTCTCGAGGCGCTTCACGATTTTCGCGCTCCTGAGCTCCTTAATTGCATCGGAGGCGACCCAGCGGGCGGCCTTTGAATCTAGCCTCGATATCCTCTCGGCGACCTTGATGGCCTCCCCATTGAGCCTGAGGTTCCGCTTGCCTATCTGTCGCAGGGCCCAGTTGACGCCCTTCATGACGTTATTCCTGTCGTCGGTGGCAGCCCTTACAATGACCGGAAAGTATGCCTCGAAGACGTCGTCCTTGGCTCCCTTGTCATGGACCCCTCTCCAGGCCACGAGCACGAAGCCCGCCCTCTTGACGAACTCCTCCTTCCGGTCGCACCATTCGACCGCCTTCTTATACGCGAACCGCGACGGCCCGAAAAGGTTCATGACCGCCTGGTCGCAGATCTCCCAGTAATCGAACTCCTTGGCCCACGCGTCCATCTGGTCCTCCGTGAGCCTGTCGACGTCGTCCACGAGCGTCGCCAGGATGCGTGTCTCACGCGAGTTGATGGCCCAAAGCCCCAGGGCCAGCGCATGGTCCTTGCCGATCTGCTTGGCCATGGACTTCAGGACCGGCATCTTGACCCCGTAGGCCTTCTTCGCTTTGATGCCGAAGCGTGCCATCCCCGCGACGAGGCCGGGGTCCCCGATCTGCTCGAAGCGCCTTAGAATGTCTTTAATGTCCATGGACGGACCTACTTGAAGGCCTTTAGGTCCACGTTCGCCTTGAACATCTTCTCGAGCAGCTCCATCTTGGTGGTGTCCCTCTTCGTTATGAGGGGCTCGACCTCGTCCACCTTCTTGGAGACCTGGTAGGTGTCCTGCTGCATCAGCAGGAGGGGCACGCCCTTCTCCGAGGCCTGCGTCGTGATGTTCGCCGGCGGCATGTGGCCGTTCGTGAGCAGTATGGCCGCGGTGTCGATCTCCAGGGCCGCGAGTATCAGGTCGTGCCTGTCGCCGCGGGTGATGAGCAGTATGTTGTCCTTCTTGAACGCGTCGTCCCTGAGCGCCGTCGACGCCGACATGGCCCCCACGAAGATGTTCTTGATCTTGTTGCCGAGGCCGGTCTCACCGGCGATGACCTTGGCCATGAGGGACTCGGCCAGGTAGTCCGCCGTTATGTAGGTGAGCTCGGGCTCGTACGGGAGCACCCCGAGGACCGGGATCTCCAGCTCCTTGATGCTCTCCATGTACGTGTCCTTGAAGTCCTTGACGTCCTGGACCTTGTTGATGATGACGCCCGCCAGGTCCATCCCCTTGGTGTTGACGTACTTCTTTATGAACGCCAGGTCGTCGACGATGACCCCTTCCCTGCCGGCCAGGACGAAGAGCACGCGGCCCTTCAGGACCTTGGCAATCGTCAGCGCGTCAAGGTTCACCGATGCGCCGTAGGCCAGGTCCTTGCCGCCCTCGACGAAAAGGAGGTCCTTGTTCTGGCCGACGCGCCCTGCGACATCGATCAGTTTCTTCTTGGAGCTCTCCTCGTCGTACATGTACTTCAGTTTCGAGTGCTCGAAGCCCAGCGTGATGTCCTCGGGGTTCTCCTTGATGCCCAGGACGTGCGCTAGGAGCATCGCGTCGTGGTCCCAGAGCCGCTTCTTGCTGTACAGCATCCGGTCCCCGAAGGGCTTGATGTAGCCGCAGCTCTTGCCCAGGGCCTTTGTCAGCCCCAGGATTGTACCCGTCTTTCCCGCACCGTGGCTCGTCGATGTGACGATCAGCTTATCCAACCTTACCACCCGCCTCTGGCTTCGTTAGTAACACTCTGATGTCCACGGCCTTCACGCCCTCGCCGAGGTCGTAGGCCATCAATGGGTTGATCTCTATGTCCGATATGTCCGGGAACTTGCTTATTATCGTGGCCATCCGGATAATATTGTCCACAACCCCTTCGATGTCCTTCCTCTTCTCCCCTCTCACTCCGAGTAGAAGGGGATAGGACCTTATTTCCTTTATCATGAGCTCCGTCTCCTTCCGTCCTATGGGCAGCGCGCGGAAGGCCACGTCCTTGAGGACCTCGACGTATATCCCGCCGAGGCCAAACATGACCACAGGGCCGAAGCTCGGGTCGTACCTGGCGCCAACGATGGTCTCGGTCCCCTTGGCCACCATCTCCGCGACCTCGACGCCGGTGATGTTCGCGTTCGGGTTGTAGTTATGAGCATTGTGGATGACCGCCTCGTAAGCGTCTATGACCTCCTGCTTGTTCTGGAGGTCCAGGGCCACGCCGCCAGCGTCGCTCTTGTGGATGATGTCCTTCGAGACGATTTTCAGGACCACTGGGTATCCGATATCCTCGGCGGTCTTGACCGCCTCATCGAGGTCCTTGGCAATGAACGACTTGGGGACCGACATGCCCGCGGCCTTGGCTATGGTCTGGGCCTCGGAGGACAGAAGGAAGAAGCGCTTGTCGGCCCTTGCGCCGGCGATGATGTCCCGGATGGCCTTCTCGTCGATCTTGACCGTTTCTGGGACATCCGGTTCCTCCTGTATCCTGCGGGCGAAGTTGTAAAGTGCCCCGAGGCAGGCCACACCGCCGTAGACGTCATTGAACACCGGCAGGCTCTTCCTCTTGAGCTTTGCGACCATCTCCTCGACGACCTCACCGCCAACGAGCGAGAACAGGCAGGGCTTCCCGGCCTTGGTGAACTTCTCGACGGTCGATTCGATGACGCCGCCCAGGGACGCGATGTCGAAGACGCCGGTCTGACAATAGAGGCCTATGACCGCGTGGACGTCCCTGTTCTTCAGGGCCGCATCCAACGCATAGAGGTAGTTGTCCGGGCTGGCCTGCCCCGTCAGGTCTATGGGGTTCTTGACGGAACCGAAGGCGGGCGTCACTATGGAGAAGGCCGCCTTGAGCGCTTTCATGTCATCGTAGAGCTTGACGCCGTACTTTTCGCAAGCGTCCGTGGACATGACGCCGATGCCGCCCCCATTCGTTATGATGATGACGTTCTCGCCCTTAGGGTGTGGGCTCTTGTCGAGGTACGTGCACCAGTTTATGGCCTCGTCCAGGTCCTCGGCCCTGAGGACCCCGCACTGCTTCATGACATCGCTGAAGATGTCGTCGGAGCCTGCCAGCGAGCCCGTGTGCGAGGCCGCCGCCATGGCGCCGCGCTTGGACCGTCCGGACTTCAGGACCACAATGGGCTTCAAGAAAGCGGCCTTCTTGAGCATGTTGACGAACTTGGGCCCGTTGTGGACGCCTTCGAGGTACATCAGGATGACCGTGGTGCTGTCGTCCTCGACGAGGTATTCCAGCAGGTCCGCCTCGTCGATGTCCGACTTGTTGCCGATGGACACGATCGACGAGAGCCCCACGCCCTCGTAGGCGGACTTGCCGATCATGGCTATGCCCAGCGCCCCGCTCTGCGTCAGTATGGCCACGTTGCCCGGCAGCACGTCCTTGGGCCCGAAGGTGGCGTTCATCTTGGCCTTAGCCGTGTATATGCCGAAGATGTTGGGGCCCAGTATGCGCATGCCGTTCTCGCGGGCGAAGGCCACCATCTGGCGCTCCTCCTCGATGTTCCCGACCTCTGAGAAGCCCGACGTGATTATCGGTAGGAACTTGACTCCCTTGGCCGCGCAGGCCCTGACGGCGTCGAAGGTGAACTTGGCGGGCACGACGATGACGGCCATGTCCACCTCGCCAGGGACCTTGGACAGGTCCTCGTAGATCTTGAGGTCAAGGACCGTGCCGCCCTTCGGGTTCACCGGGTAGACCTTGCCCTGGTACCCCGATGCAAGTATGTTCTCGACTATCTTGTAGCCGATCTTGCCCTTCTCCGCAGAGCCGCCAATGACGGCGATGGACCTGGGTTCGAAAAGGTACTTGATATCTGGGCATTCCTGCATCTCGGGTCCCAGACCATAATCAGACTACTTATTTTATTGTTTTGCTTAAAGGCCAGTGGGAACAAAGGACCTATCCCTCGGGCTCGTCCGGCACGGTCCTGAACATCATCTTGAGCTCGATGACGCCCTCCTCGGTCTGCCGTTGCATGTCGAAGCCGCCCTTCTCGAAGAGGTTGAGCATGGGCCTGTTCTCGACGAGGACAGAGGCCGTGAACCCATGGAGACCGTACTTCCTGGCCAGGAACGTCAGGTACTTGAGCAGCTCGGTCCCGACGCCCTTGCCCTGGTACTCGTCCCTGATGATGAGGGCCACCTCGGCCGAGTGCGTCTGCTCGTCTATGCCGTACTGGCCCACTCCTATAATTTTCTCGGCGTTCTCCTCACCGACGGTCACCAGGATGACCATCTCCTTGGTGTAGTCTATGACCACGAACTCCTGGAGCCGCTCATGGGGCATGTCCTTGCGTGCCGACATGAACCTCTTGTACAGGCTCGTGTCCGAGACCGAGTAGAAGAAGTGCTTGAGGCCCTCCTCGTCGGAGATCTTGACAGGCCTGAGCTTCAGGACGAGGCCCTTGTGAGTGGTCCTGTAGACCTCCAGGGTCTGCGGATACTCGCCCTTCTTGCCCGGTATGAATGCCTGGTCCTGGTATATCATCGATAGCTTCTTGGCCTCCTTGATGAGCCAGGGCCTGAACTTGGGGTGGGCAATGGCTATGAGGTCCATGGCCCTCTCGCGTATGTTCTTGCCGTGCAGGTAGGCGATGCCGAACTCTGTGACAACGTAGTGGACGTCGCCCCGGGTCAGGGTGACCCCAGAGCCCTCCTTTAGGAACGGGACGATCCTCGACACGGTCTCCTTGTCCGCCGTGGACTGCATGGCCAGTATTGTTTTGCCGCCGGGCGCCAGGATCGCCCCCCTCATGAAGTCCGCCTGGCCCCCGATGCCGCTGTAAAGGGTCTTGCCCAGCGATTCTGCCGTTGCCTGGCCGGTGAGGTCTATCTCGAGGGCGCTGTTGATGGCCGTCATGTTGTTGTGCCTTGCTATGACGAGCGGGTCGTTGGTCCAGTCGCAGGGCTTGAACTCGACACCGGGGTTGTCGTCGAGGAACTCGTAGGTCGGCCGCTTCCCCATGCAGAAGGCCGCAACGGTCTTCTCCCGCTCGATGTTCTTGTACTTGTTCGTTATGACACCGGCCTTCATGAGGTCCGCTATGCCGTCGGTGAACAGCTCGGTATGGATCCCGAGGTCGTGCTTCTTCCTCAGGGCCATCAGGATGGCGTTGGGCAGGCTCCCGTAGCCCACCTGGATGGTGTCCCGGTCCTTGACGATGCGGGCCGTGAACTGGCCGATCTTCCTGGCGATGTCGCTGGCCACCTGGGCCTCGAACTCCAGTAACGGTTCATCGTGGTGGATGATGTAGTCCAGCTCGGAAATATGTATAAAGGTGTCCCCGTGGACCCTTGGCATGTTGACGTTCACCTGGGCGATGACGGTCCGGGCCACCTCCTGGGCCGCGGCCACGATGTCCACGCTGATGCCCATGCTCACATAGCCGTGCTCATCGGGTGGTGAGACCTGGATCAGGGCCACATCGACGGGGACCGCATGCGTCTTGAACATGTCCGGGACCTGGGACAGGTTTATGGGCGTGTAGTCCGCCATACCCTTGTTGATGGCGTCCCTCGTGGCGTTCCCGATGAAGAACGAGTTGTGCCTGAAGTTCTTCTGGAACTTCTCCTCGGTATAGGGCGCAACGCCCAGGGTCCAGACGTTCAGCACCTCGGTGTCGAAGAAGGCCTTGGGGTTCGCCTCGACGTACTTGATGAGGGCCTGGACCAGGTACTGCGGCTCGCCGCAGGCGGTCCCTATGAAGATGACGTCCCCGGGATGGATGTTCCTGAAGATCATCTCCTCGGAAACGAACTTCTCGGGATAGATCTCCTTGAGCTCCGCCATCTTCGCCGAGCAGTCCTTCATATCATCCCACTCCGTCCGTGAAGCCTTCGCACAGGGCCACCTTGTACTAAGGTTCGGTCGTATATCTATTTTTATGTGAGAAATCCATGGAAGAAAATCAAAAAATCATCGAGGACGGGGCCATCACGGGTGGTACCTGTTGATGTACGCGAATTTCTCGAACGGGAACCTCTCGGGCCGCTGCTTTTCCTGGGCTGCCTGCTTCTCTGTAAGGACCGGGTCGATGGCCTGCTTCTTCTTCCCGACGATGACCAGCGCTATGAGCATCATCTCCTCGGGGAGCCCCAGGATATCCTTCACTTTTTTGGGATCGAAGCCGGCAATGGGATGGGCCACAAGGCCGAGGTCCCAGGCGCGCAGTATGAGGAACGCCGTGGCCATTCCCGCGTCGAAAAGGTAGTAGATGCGGTCTTTGATGATGCAGTCCATGTCTGGCTTGCTGAAGACAGCGATTATCATGGAGCTGAGGCGTGTCCAGTCGTTGTTCTTGCTCATGCTATCGAAGATGGCCTTCAGGACCTCGGGGTCATGGACGAAGACATAGCGCCATGGCTGCATGTTATTGCACGACGGGGAGAGCATGGCGTGCTCGGCCAGGTCATGGATGAGCTCATCGGTGATCTTCACTGGCTCGAAGGAACGGTAGGCCCTCCTCTGCTGGATGATCTCATGGAGCTCCATAGGACGCACCCAATGTAGGCATACCATCCCACGATTTCATCCTTCCGATTTGAGGTCGTCCTGTCTCGAAAAGATATATTCGGGCGTATCCTGATGCGGGTGGGCCATGACAGACGAACAGGCACCCGCCAAGCCATCGTTGCTAAGGCCCGACGCCTTACCACCGAGGGAATACCAGCTCGCCGTGGTGAAGGATGCGGTCGAGAGGAACACGCTGGTGGTCCTGCCGACGGGCCTCGGGAAGACGCTCATCTCGGTGCTGGCCGCTGCGCAGTTGCTGGAGCGGAACCCTGAAATGCGCGTCCTCGTGATGGCACCGACGAGGCCCCTGGTGCTGCAGCACAGGGCGAGCTTCAAGAAGTTGCTGGTCCTCGACGAGGACTCGCTGGTCACCATGACCGGCGAGGTTCCGCCGCCGGCCAGGGAGGATCTCTGGGCCCAGGGGCGCATCTTCTTCACGACGCCGCAGGTCGTCGAGAACGACATTGCCAAGGGCCGCCTGACGCTCAAGGACTTCTGCCTAGTGGTCTTCGACGAGGCCCACAGGGCGGTCAAGGACTACGCCTACACGGCCATCGCGCGCCACTACATGGAGACCGGCGTCTACCCCCTGCTCCTCGGCCTGACGGCGAGCCCGGGCGGGAACAGGGAGCGCGTCATCGAGGTCTGCGAGGCCCTTTGCATAGAGAAGATCGTTTACCGGACCCACGAGGACGAGGATGTCAGCCCCTATGTCCACAACATAGAGACCGATTGGCGCGAGGTCGAGCTGCCGGAACAGTACGATGGCATCCTCCGCCTCATCCGACGCATGGTGGACGCCAGGGTCGAGAAGCTCCGGGCGTTCCTTCCCTCCGACGGGCAAGGTGGGCCACCGCGCTACGTCGGCAAGCGATTGCTCATATCCCTCGGCGACAGGTTGCGCGAGACGCTAGATAAAACCCCGGGCCCCGAACGGGGACCCATCTTCGGGTACATGATGCTCCAGTCCTCGACCCTGTCCCTGCTGCACGCCGCGGAGCTCCTCGAGAGCCAGGGCATACGGCCGCTGATGAGGTTCCTCAACAGGCTCGAGGACGAGAAGGACGAGAAGAAGGCCTACAGGAACATCGTCAAGGACGCACTCTATCCAGATACCTACAAGATCGTGTCCGACAACGTCGAGGTCGAGCATCCGAAGGTGGAGCAGCTCAAGCTCGAGATAATAAAGCAGTACAGCAAGGACAAGACGGCCAAGGTCCTGGTGTTCACGCAGTACCGTGACACAGCGGCCCTGCTCACGAGCGCCCTGAGGAACGATGTCTTCGTCGTGGAACGCTTCGTCGGCCAGGCCTCCAAGATGGGGGACGAGGGCATGGACCAGGCGGCCCAGTCGGCCATACTGGACCGCTTCCGTAGCGGCGAGATCACGGTCCTTGTGGCCACAAGCGTCGCCGAGGAGGGCCTGGACATACCGGACGTGGACCTGGTGGTATTCTACGAGCCGATACCGTCGGAGATCCGCTTCATCCAGCGCAAGGGCAGGACGGGCCGGTCACGCGTGGGGCGCGTCGTCATACTCGCGACCGCGGATTCCGTCGACACGGCCTACTACTTCGCGAGCCAGCGGAAAATCAAGAGGATGCGGGAGCTGATGCTGTCGATAGACACGACGCTGGGACGGGCCCAGCGGGGGCCAAGGCCACCGCCGACCCCGGCCAGTGCGGTACTGAAATTCCCGCGGCCCAGGCCAAGGCCAGAGAACGGGCCTCTCACAATATCGGCGGGGTTCGGGGCACATACGACAGGCGCACGGCAGGCCCCAAAACCTTCGGCATCGCTCCCAGACCACATTTCTCCAATGGGCCCGACGGCGACCGCCGAGGCACGGCTGGTCCGACAATGGCTGATGGACCTGCTGGAACGCAAGGACGAGGTCTTCATCGAGGACATGTTCGAGCGCGGCGCAGAGGACGGCCTCGAGCGGGCTGATCTGCTGGAGGCCCTCGATGAGCTGCGCAGCGAGGGCCTGGTCTTCAAGCCTCGCTGGGATGTCGTCAAGAAGGTCAAGGAGCGCAAGGGGGACCGGAAGGACGTCCATGACGTATCGGTCGTCAAGGTCGTCCAGGGATGTGCATTCTTGCTCATCGATGGCAAAACCGAGGCCTTGCTGGAACCCGAGGAGTTCCCGGGGGACGTATCGTTCATAAAAAAAGGGAGCAGGTTCCAGGTACGTGGGACGCTCTACGACGAAAAGGGTAAGACGCACCTCAGGGTCTTCGAGGTCCTTGAATGACCCTATGGCATCTTGGCGCTGGCGAACTTCTTCTTGTTTATGATTAGCGATTCGATGCCAGGCATCGCGCCGCCTGCGAGGAAGGTCAGGCAGGCCCCGCCTCCCGAGGACACGTGGTCGACCTTTTTGGATAGGCCCATGTTCTCGAAGGTCGCCGATGTGTGGCCGCCGCCCACCACCTTGTAGCCCTTGGACTCGGCAACGGCCTTGAAGACCTCCTCGGTCCCCATGGCGAAATCGTCCACCTCGAACACGCCCATGGGGCCGTTCACTATGACGGTGGCGGCCTTGGCGAGCTCCTTGCCGTAGAGGAAGATGGTATCGACGCCGATGTCGTTGATGTTGAACTTGGTCGGCAGGTCCGCGATTTTCACGTCCTTGCGCTTCCCGTCCTCGTTCAGGGCCACATCGACCGGCATCACAACACGGTCCTTGAAGTCCTTCAGCTGGTGCTTGGCCTTGGAAAGCAGGTCGTCGTACTGGTCCTTGGCCTCCTTCTTGAGGAAGTCCAGGGCCGGGGCACCGATGTCGATGCCCGCGGCATGGAGATAGAAGTTGGCGACCGCGCCGCCCGTCAGTATCTTGTCTGCGATGCCGTTCTTCAGCATGTTGTCGGCCATGGCCACGGAATCGTCGAACTTCGCGCCCCCGAGGACCACGACGCGGGGCTTTTCCTTGGACTGGAGGGCCTTGCTGAGGCACACGATCTCCCTCTCCATGAGCCTGCCTGCGGCGCACGGCATGAGGTGCGTGAAGCCCGTTATCGTCGGCTGGCCCCGGTGGGCCGCCGCGAAGGCGTCGTTGACGAAGTACTGGGCCAGCGGGGCGAGCCCCTTGACGAGCCGGCACTTGGCCTGCTTCTCGAACGGGGTCTCGTCCATGGTGACCTCCTCAGCGTAGAACCTTGTGTTCTCGAGGAGGATGTAGTCCCCTTCCTTCATGTTCCTTATGGCGTCCTTGGCCTTGGACCCCATCAGGTCGTCTATGTATGTCACATCGTGCTTCAGGAGCCGGGTCGCCACCTTGGCGTGCTGCGCAAGTGGCGTGTAATCGCTCTTGCCTGGCCTGCTCTGGTGGGCCAGGATCACTACCTTCGAATGTCTTAGCTCCTGCAGCGTGGGCAGATGCGACCTCACCCTGGTGTCATCTAGGAACTCCCCGGTCTCGGGGTTTATGGGGGAGTTGAAGTCCACTCTCACCATGACCGTTTTTCCTTCCAAGGAGAAGTCGCTTATATTAAAGAAGTCGGGCGACATGGTCATCGATTGGCCGATTGCATATGTATATCATATTATTTTCGCCCGTTATGATTAAAAAAATTGAGCTTAATTGTCCATATAGGTCGTTTCTATGCCCTTCACGAGTGCCAGGAGCGCTCGGTTGACCGGGGTCTCGATGCCAGCGGTCTCCCCGTAGCGCACGACGGCACCGCATATGCTCTCGATCTCGGTCCTCTTGCAGCGCTCGATGTCCTGCAGCATGCTGGACTTGTTGTCCGCAGTGAGGGTCGCGACCTCCCGGGCCTTCTCGAAGGAGGCCTCGGGGTCCATCTCGACGCCGCGGGCCATGGCCACGGCCGCGACCTCGGACGCCGCGAGCTCCATGAGCCTGGTCAGCTCCTTGCTCAGGAGCAAGGCCCCGTTCTTGAGGCCCGTGATGGCCGTTGCCGGGTTGATGGCCGCGTTGACCGCGGCCTTGAGCCAGATCTCGGCCCGGATGTCGGAGGATATGGTCGTAAGGATGCCGGCCTCGGTCAGCAGGTCGGCGACCTCCGATGCCTTGTGGCGGGCCCCGCCGGTCGCGTCCCCGACGACCGTGTCGCCCGTACCCGCGTGCCTGATCTGGCCGAAGTCCACGAATGTGACCCCGTGGCTGGTTATGCCCGCCAGCAGCCTCTCGCCCGCGATGTTCGTGAGCTTCTCGAGGTTGTCGAGGCCATTCTGGAGGGACATGACGAATGTCTCCCTTCCGACATGCGGCGCTATGGCCTTGGCGGCGGCCTCGGTGTCGTAGGCCTTGACGGTCACGAATATGATCTCGGGCTCGAAGCCCTTCAGCGTCGTCGAGGCCCTAGGATGGAGGTGGGCCTCGGTCAGCCCGGTTATTTTCAGGCCCGATGCCTGGATGGCCTCGACCTGGGGCTTCCTGCCGACGAGGAGGACCTCGTTGTTCTTGGACAGGAGGCCGCCGAAGAGGCAGCCTATGGAGCCCGCTCCGAAGACCGCGATTCGCATGCCGGCCTGAATCCCACCTCGGGGTCTTAACCTTATCCAAGGCGGGCGGGGGACCGCTAGTTTTATATATTTCCTTATCAATAACATATTGATAAGATGGCAGAACAGCGCGGCCGCCCCCACCACCGAGGCCCCGGTCGTCCAAGGGCCGTCACCGTCGACAGGGCCCGCAGACGGCAGAAGTTCGAAGAGGACCTGGCCACCCAGGAGGTCCGCATCGAGGACCACGACCACGGCGAGCGACAGGTACCGGCGCACCTGCTCTCCAAAGGCAAGGTCATCGAGCGGATGGTATCCTGCGGCAGGAAGGGATGCCCGTGCACCTTCGGCGGGCGCCTCCACGGGCCCTACTACTACCTCGTCATCAACATACCGCCCGACAAGCGGAGGCCCGGCCGCCCAGCCCAGAAATGGATCTATCTTACCCGGGAGGAGGCCGAGCGTTTCCGACGGAGGATCAGGAACATGCACATCCTGATGGACAACATGCTGTCGGACCTGCTCAACGAGTTCCACGTGGAATAGGCCCCACGACGGAACCAGCAAGTTTAAAATTCCGCCAGACAATGTCCAAAGCCGCGGCAAGCCCGAAGGAGGCCCCCCGATGTTCCCAGGCATGCGAGGAATGAACCCGAAGCAGATGGATGCCATGATGAGGAAGATGGGCATCACGACCGAGACCGTCAAGGCCACCGAGGTCATAATCGTGAAGCCCGACGGCAACATCCACATCAAGGAACCGGCCATCTCCATCATGAACGTCCAGGGAGAGCGCACCTGGCAGATCTCCGGCCGCGAGGTCGCCGGCACAAAGGACGAGAAGCTGCCGACGAAGGGCACCAAGGAGAAGGTCCCCGCCGCCAAGCCCAAGGAGGCGGTACAGGAAAAGGCCCCCACGGCAAAACCCAGGTCCGGCCCTGCCTACGCCGAGCAGGACGTGACGCTCGTCATGGACCAGACCGGCTGCACCGATAAGGAGGCCCGGAAGGCCCTCGAGGAGTTCGACGGCCAGCCCGCGGAGGCCATCCTCCATATAATGAGCAAGAAATAGGGCCTTTTATCTGAGCTTCGCGGCCTCGCGCTCGAACCACCTGTTCCAGCTCTCGAGCACCTTCGCGTAGTCCTTCCTGTGCTTTTCAATGAGGCTCCAGTAGGCGTTGTTCGCCTTCCCTATGAAATCGGCCCCGACAACTGCCGCGGGCCCGCCATTCTCGACGCATTTGACCATGGCCTCGCGCATGGCCCCGCGGACCCTTATGTTCTCCAAGGTCTCCTCGGCGGTCAGGCCCCAGGCCTTGCCGATCTCCGCCACCTTCCGCGAGGCGGCGAAATGCTCGGTCCTCACGAGCCCGTCGGCCTTCTCGTCATAGACCATGAGCGGCCTGAAGTCCATCGAATCCGGCATGAACTCCGCCACCTCCACAACGCGGCGCATCTGCCGCTGGCTACCATACGGCCTTGTTAGACCTGCCACTATGACGATATCCGTTGCCGCGAAGGACTTCGGCGGTATTCCCAGGTCGTGGACGACGCGATCGAAGACGGCCTTGGCCGAGTTGCCGTGTATGGTCCCGAGGACGCTGCTCCCGGCGGTCCCGGTCCTCATGGCCTCGTAGAGGGTCCTGACCTCCTGGCCCCGCACCTCGCCCAGGACGATGGCGCTCTCGCCCAGCCGCAGGCTGACCCGCAGGGCCTCGTCGGCCGTGACCTCCCCAAGGCCGCCGAGCGACGACTGCACCATCATCGGCTGGACCTTGTAACCTAGCCGCTGCATCTCCCTCGTCGGCAGCTCCAGGGTATCCTCGATCGTGAGGATCCTCTGGCTCCTCGGGAACTCCAGCATTATGGCCCCCAGCAGCGAGGTCTTTCCGGAGCCCCTGCCGCCGGCGACCAGCACCGTGGACCGGCCGTCGATGAGGAACGAAATGAACCCAGCCGCCTCGGGGCTGAGGCTCCTGGCCCTCACGAGCCTCGGCAGCGTCCAGGGCTCCGTCGAGTGCCGCCGCAGGGCCAGCGCCAGCCCACCCGGGCTCAGGGGCTTCCCTATGACGGTGACCCTCGTGCTGTAGAGCTCCAGGTCGTGCTCCAAATGCGGCCTGGCCTCGGAGAACGGCCTCCCGCTCTCGTACCTGAACCTCGACAACAGCGATTCCACGTCCTCCTCTCCGAGCCTTATGTTCGTGACGCACCTCTCCCGGACCTTCCCGCCAGGATGGTTGATGATCACATAGACCGGGTTCTTGTGGGCCGGCGCGTCGATGTAGATGTCCTGGATGTACGGGTCCATCAGCAGCAGCTCCGTGATTCCGAAGCCCGCTGTGTACCTCGCGAGCACCTCGGTCAGCCTCCCGATGCCCGCCACCTCGGCAGCCCTTCCCTCGCCGAAGCTGACCTTCCTGTCGGTGGCGAGCCTGCCCAGCATCTCGGCGCCCATTCTCTTGACGTAGCCCTGCGCCTGGGCCATCTTCGTGAACCTCGGCGGGCTGTGCTCCAGCAGCTCGGCCTTGGCCAGGTCCAGCAGCTCCGAGTGCTCCTTCGGAAGCCCGTACTCGAACGGTGTGATGTGGTAGCGCCCCTCGACCTCGTCGGGATGGTGGTAGATGGCCACGGTCGCGTCCCCGACCTTGTAGTCCGCCACCTTCTCGCCGCCCTCGGGCGGCTCGGGGGACACCCACGAATACGCGAACCCCGGCCGGATCTGCTTGCTCGTCAGGAATATACGCGATATCCCCCGGACCAGGGTCCGCGGCAGCGCCATGGGGTCCCTACGGTCGAACCGCGTCTCGAGCGCACGGACCCTCGTTGCCAGGTCCGAGCCCGGCCCCGGGCCCGGTCTCAGCACCGGGCCGTCGCCCTCCTCCTTCTCAGAGGACAATCGAGAACCCCTCCTTGACGACGTACCTCAGGAAGTCCTCGAACCGGTCCAGCACGAACCCGCAGTCGTCCTTGGTCGAGGCCAGGCATTTCGCGCAGACCTCGTCGTTGAAGCTCGCGTCCGAGGCCCGGACCGCCCGGTCCCTGAACTCTTTATAAAAATCCACGGGGTCCGTCCTCATCTTCAGTGCGAGCCCGCCAAAGGCCTTCGAAGGCGAAAGGGCGCACTTGCTGCACCGCTTGGCCACGTCCTTGGGCGCCCCCGGCGGCGGTCCCCGGCGCGAGAGCCGGTCGAGCTCGACCATGAGCGACGACATCTTGGACAGCACCTCCAGGGCCTTACCCGAGTACTGCCTTTCGACGGTTCCGGAAAGCACGACGGAATCCGGGGCCATGCCCGTTGTCCAGGCCTCCAGGATCCCTGACAGGCAGGCAGCGTCCTCGAGGTCGCCCCGGCCATCCTTGCAGGCCCTGCAGTCGGCCACGAGCCTGAGCTCGGAGCCCTCGTGCCTCATCTCGCACCTGCAGGCCAAGACCTCTCCCCCATTGGGAAAGCGTCAATGCATTTAAATAAATATTTATCTAAACACACAATAGACAAAAGATATCCATCGAAAGGTCAAAACAAACCAAGAGCTCTTACCTCTTCCTTCTCCGCTTATCCCGCCTCTTTTTCTCGGCCTTGATCTCCTTCTCGAGGTCCTCGTCGACCTCCTCCTTCTCCTCGGGCCCCTCCGCCTTCTTCTTGCCCTTGGACCGCCCGAGCTCCTTCTCGACCTCCTTGTCCCAGCGCGCCTTGTCGACCTTGCGGCGCGAGCGCCCAACGGCCAATATGACAATGGCCACCAGGGCCGCGACCATTATCCCGGCGGCGTAGACGACCCAGTCCAGGGCCAGGGGCTTCGCTTTGACGGTGAAGGTGGTCTGCGCCTTTATCAGGGCCCCAGTGGGGTCGCTCACCGTGAGAACGACCGTGTGCTTCCCTTCCGAGAAGCTCTGGTTCACGTCCGAGCTGTTGCCGGGCCCGGTCGCAAGTACCTGGAGGCCCTCGCTCCACTCGTAGGTCAGCCGGTCCTTGTCCGGATCGGACTGGACCGAGCTCAGATGGACCTTCTTGCCCCCCTCGAGCGAGGTCCCGTTCTTCGGAAGGATGGAGATGATGACCGGTTGCCGGTTAGTGTGCGTGACCGTGACGTCCCATTCCCAGGTCACGCCGTTCAAGCCGTCCGAGACCTTGGCCACGATGGTGTGCGGGCCCGCCGTGCCGTAGTCCGGCGTGTATGTGATGTTCCGCACGGTCCTCTGCTGGTCCTTCCCGTCCACTGACCAGTTGTAGAACAGCACCGCGGAATCCTTGTCGGTGGCGTTGACCCAGAAGAGCTGCCCCCTTCCCTCGGCGAGCTTCGCGTTCCTCGCTGGCCCGTAGTCCTGTATGAACGGAGGGAAGGCCCGCTTCAGGACGTCCACCTTGACATCCAGATAGGCCTTGAGGCCGCCCGGGTCCGAGGCCGTGATGTTCAGGTGGCCCGTGCCGTACCAGTCCAGGCCCGGGACGATCGTCATGAGCCCGCTCGAGTCCGCCGAGGCCGTCAGTTGCCCGTCGACGACCTTCACCGAGAAGGACAGCTGATCGCCATCGTTCGGCTGGAACCAGTCGTTGAGGTTGACATGATAAGAAGAATCCTCGAGGAAGGAAACGACCTGCCCCTCGTGGCCCGGCCTGACCGACGGCGCTGTGTTGGGCGGCTTGGGCGGATGCTTGGACATGTTGACGACCAGCTTGTAATCGGCCGCGGCGTTGCCGTCCGAGAGGTCGTCCGGGTTGCTTCCGAGGGCCACCTTCGCCGTCACCACTATGTAGTAGGCGCCCCCGTCGACGACGTCCCAGTACTGGTCATCCTGGCTCGTGCCGTGCTGCGGCGTGAATATGTAGTTCGTCTTCTCCGTGATCACATTCAGGTCCGCATCCAGCAGGAACAGCGAGAATATGTCGTGCCAGCCGTTGAGCAGCGTCAGGTGAAGCGATATGTTCTCCTTGGGCTGTGCGCGCACCTGGAACCAGTCGTACTTGTCCACGGCCTGGTCCACGTGGTCCTTCCATGTGGTGTTGTAGTCCAGCAGCCGCGCGTGGGCCGCGTCGTTGTCCCCGTCCGCCGGGGCCTGGCCCAGATGCACCCTGAGCTGGTAGTTGCTCCAGCCGTAGAACGCGTAGACCTTGATGTAGTAGTAGCCCGTATAGGACGCCGCCGCGGAAGCCGCCTCGGTACCGCTGTTGATGCTCCAGGAGACGTTCATGAAGTACATCATGTTCTTGGCCCAGAGGTCCTCGATGTTCAGGTCCAGGTTCGCCGTCGCGTCGAAGCTCACGGTCGCGTTCACCGTCTGTGCCGGGTCGCCGCCCTTGAGGTAGACTCTGTACCAATCGCTGGCATGGTCCGAGTCCTGCTTCAGGTAGCCGCTGTACACCCCTCCGTCGGAGACCGTGGGTGGGTTGTATATGGTGACCATGAAGTTGTAGTTCCCGCTCCCGTTGACCTGGTATATCCTGAAATGGTACTTGCCCGCGGCCGCTGCGACGACGCTCACGGTCTCGAACTGTCCCCAGGTCTTGGACCAGTCCAATGGCTTCGTGTGGTCCAGCGGCCCGTAGAGCTCAAGGTCGAAGTTGACCTTGCCAGGGTCGTTGAAGTCGTAGCCCTTGGAGCCGTTCTGCAATATTATCATGAACGCCTCGAGGGCCTGGCCCCTCGACAGTTCGATCCAGTAATAGTCCTGCGGGTTGTCCGGGATGCCCATGAACCTCGGCGGGGTCTGGGTGTGGTTGTAGACCTGGACCGCGGTGTCGAAGCTGTCGTTGCTGTCCCTGGGGCCAAGCGCCCATGACAGGTCCTGCGGTACCAAGACCAGCGTCGATAAGATGATCACCACAGCGGCCGCGAGGACGCTGCCCGCTCCGCACTGCCTAGCCGTCCTCCGCAGCCCCCCCTACTCGTCCTCGGCCGGGACCTCCTTGTCCTCATCATCGTCCCAGCTGTCGTCGAACTCCTTCATCCGCTGGGCCCTGTTCCAGGCGGCCCATGCCAGGACCACAAGCACGAACAGGACCACGATTATTATCGCGTAGAAGAGGTAGGCCGAGGCATCCACCGGCTTCTCGACCTTGATGGTGCCCCCGCTGAGGGTCTTCACGCTGTTCGCCGCGTGCTGCGTGTCGTCGGCCTTGAATGTATAGGTGTGGCTCCCGCCCTTGAGCTTGGTCGAGTAGCTGTAGAGAGCCCCGGTGCTCACGGCCCCGGAGTCCTTCGACATGTGGTACTCGCGCCCGGCTATGACGACGGACACCACCGGGTCCGTTCCGTCCACGTCCTTCACGGTGACCGTGAACTTGAACACGGTGGACTCGCCGCCCTTGGTCGGGGTCATGTTCCCGTTCGAGAGGACCGGCGGGTCGTTCTCGTTGATGACCGTTATCGGGAGCTCGACGTAGGTCACCAGGCCCGACGGGTCCTGGGCCGAAAGGTTGACGGTCTCGACACCGAACCAGTTCGTGGCCGGCGTCACGGTCAGCATGCCGCCGCTAAGTACGACAAGGATGTTGGGGCCCGACTTGACGACCTTGTATGTCAAGGTGTCCCTGTCCGGGTCCGTGAACAGCTTGGTCAGGTCGAAGGAACCGGTATGGTCCTCGATGATCCATGTGTCCTGGGTGAAGATTTTCCAGTAGGTCTGGTTCACCCTGGGCGCATCGTTCACGGGCGTCACGACGACCCTGGCCCCGATGCTGGCCGTGAGGTTCGACGTGTCCTTGGCAGTGAAGGTCACGTTCTCGGTCCCGTACCAATCCGGGGTCAGCGATATGTTCGCCATGGTGCCGTTTATCGTCACCGTGACGTGCCGCACTCCGGCCTGGCCGCCCTCGCTGTATCCGTCATAGGTCAGCACGTCCCCGTCCGGGTCCTTGAAGTACTTGGACAGGTTCACGGTCGCCGTCCTGTCCTCCTGCAGCGTTATGTCCGGTATGGGCCCGATGACCACCGGCGGGTCCTCGACCGGGAGCACGTGCGCGTTCACGATCGTGGTCGTGTTGAGATTGCCCGTGTCCGTGGCGACCAGGGTAAGGTGGGCCAGCCCGTTCCAGTCCTTGCTCGGCTTGAGCGTGATCGCGTCCGCCGTCTTGTTGAATGTGAAGTTCGTGTCCGCCCTCATTGTGAAGTTCAGCTCGTCCCCGTCGACATCGTTGAACTTCGTCGACATGAGGCTGTTCGTCAGCCTGTATGTGGTGTCCTCGTTCATCTCGACCTGGAAGGAGGTCTGGAGGGCCACCGGCGCGTGGTTGACATGGTTCACGATGACCTTGATGTCTGCATAGGCCGTCTTGCCCAGCGAGTTCTTCGCCGAGAATGTGACCGTCTCGGAGCCGTACCAGTGCGGCGTCGAGCTGTTAACGGTCGCATTGCGGTCCTTGATGACGACCCTGAGGCTCTTGTTCCCGGACACTGAGAATGTCAGTGCCTTTCCCTGCGGGTCGCTGAAGATGGTGCCCAGGTCCAGGACCGCCGTGGAGTCCTCGTTCATGGTCAGGATTGGGCTGTGCGGAAGGATGGTCGGCGGCGAAACCACGGTCAGGCGGAGCTTGTAGATGCCGAAGGACATGTCCGAGGCGCCCACCCTGATGTAGTACCAGCCCGCCTTGTCCGCCATGTACCAGAGCCACTTCGAGGGCAGGTTGTTGTTGGTCGAGTTCTTCACGAAGCTGGACGAGTTGTACAGCCAGATGTTCAGCACCGGCATCCCGAGGCTCACGTTATAGCCCGGCACAGTCAGGTTGGCCGTGATCTCCTCGCCGAGGGTCATGTTGATGGCATAGAAGTCGTCCGGGTCATAGTCCGATGTGACGTTCCCGGACCTCAGGTCCCCCCCGGCCGCCTTGGTGGCGTTCGCCAGGTCGTTGTCATTGTCAAGATGGCCCCTGCCGGTCATGACCTTGAGGCCATAGGCGCCGGAGCCCGAGTTCGACCAGACCCTGATGAAGAATGTGTCCGTCGCCGGGGCCACCAGATAGACGACCTCGGGGTAGCCCAGGGCGCCGTCGTTGATCTGCCGCATGAATGTGCCGGTCCCGTTATAGACCTCCATTGTGAGGTCCAGGGCCGGGGCCGGCGTGGCCGTCAGGAAGACCACATCGGACAAGGAGGCCGTGTGGACCATGGCGACCTTGAAGAAGTCGGACGGGTCCGTCAGCTTGTTCAGTGAATCCGCAAGCGCGGTCCCGTTCGTGACGGCGACGGCGTCGACCATCCGATTGTCGCCGTCAGGCGTGAAGGTCATGAAAAGGCGGCTGATGTTGAGCGTGTACTTCACGGTCGCCGCCTTGTCGTTCTGCAGGTCCCAAAGGATTCCGATATAGTAGAACCCCTTGAAGGCCGCCGCGGCCGACGAGTTCACGGGCGCCGCACCGGTCGAGACCTGGGTGTAGTCGAGCCTGAACTGGTACGGGTCCAGGATTGTCAGGGACGCCTTCGTGCCTGCCTTGTTGGACGTGAAGTTCAGGCTGATGTTGAGCCTGTTCGGGAACAGCGTATCGTTGAGATAGATCTTGAAGAAGTCCGAGGGGTCGCTGTAGCTTATGGAGCCCGGAATGGACATGTTCCCAGTGACGTTCGTAGCGTCCTTGGCCTCGTTGTTCGGCTCGGAATCCGTGTTGTTCGAGCCGCCCCGGCCGGAGACCCCAAGGGGGCCCGCCGGCCAGGGGCCAGATGCGGCACCTGCCAGTACGGTCAGGGCCGGGCTCAGCAGCATAGCTAAGGCTATCAGGGCACTGAGGGACTTGCGCATGCTAACCACGTCAGCCCCAATCTATCTAGACGTGTTTAAACCTGCGCTTCCCAAGGGCCACCACGGCCACGAGGACAGCGACCAGCAACAGGGGTGCCTCGAAGCCAGGCTGGTTCTTCTTGGGCTTGGCCTTCACGTTCAGCATGATCGAGGTCCTGGACTCGCCGCCCCTCTTGTCGTAGACTATGAAGTCTATCTTGTGTATGCCTGGGTTGAGCTGCTTGGACATAACCTTGTCCTTGTAGTCGAACACGAAGTTAGCCTGCTCGCTCATGGTCGTTCCCGTGGAGTTGATGACCCACTTGTAGTACAGCGTATCCCCGTCCGGGTCCTTGGCGTTGCTGACATCGGACGAGAAGGTGATGGGCTTGCCCTCCTGGTACTGTATCGTGGCGCTCGGGGAGGTGATTTTGGCCCCGGTCGGGGGCTGGTTGACGTCCGTCACCGTCATGTTCCACTCGATCTCGTCCGTCAGGAGCCCGTCGCTGATCACGCACTTGATGTGGTAGTCGCCGGCGGCGAACCCGTCGGCGGGCTGGTAGACGCTCCTGAAGATGAACTGCTGGTTCTTGACGTTGGCCCCGGACTGGAGGTCGTTGTTGACGTACCAGAAGTACCTGATATCGTACTTGGTGTCATTGTCTACATCGGTCACGGCCGTTATCATGAAGGTCTGGCTGTCGCCCTCCTTTATGGTCAAGTCCTTCTTGGATGGCGTCGCGACATCGATGGTGGGCGCTTGGTTGATGTGCTCCACCTTGACGATGATCTTGGTCTCGTTCTCTGCACCGGACATGTCCTGCGCGTAGACCCTGAACTCCGTGTCACCGGACCAGTACTTCTCCGGCAGGATGGATA
>Ga0315282_10001781_pt1 | contig 40227 bp, 50 predicted proteins | sample YL17G07_20_MG_FD_203693 | JGI IMG/M metagenome (GOLD analysis project Ga0315282, IMG submission 203693) | Sediment microbial communities from Yellowstone Lake, YNP, Wyoming, USA - YL17G07_20 | ecosystem: Environmental > Aquatic > Freshwater > Lake > Sediment | place: USA: Wyoming | collected...
ATATTACAGATTTTAAATGATAATCAAGCCGCCATGGCTATTTTTCAGGCGGCTTCTTTAAAAGATAAGTTTGCGGATCCTGCCTATAGCGATCCTAATAATATTTCTGTTAATTCTCCTATTACTCCAATGAATGATTGGCGTAATGCCGCTAGACTTTTTTATATAAAATCTATTTGGTTAGTGAAGCAAGGCAAAGACAAGGAAGCTTTCGATGCAGCCTTAATACCGATTAAAATCGGTCAAAGTTTAGAGATGTCTCAATCATGGCTGATAACTAATTTAGTAGGTAAAGGAATAAAAGAAACAGGTCTGGAAGCTATACAGAAATTAATTTCTTATACAAGTTTAAATCTAGGCGAATTATCTTTATATATCAATCAAATTAAGCAATATACCTCTAAAGCTAATAGTACATATTTTAACTTTAGTTACCTTGAAGCAAAAGACGGACTAAATAATTTACTCTTAGATATTACAAGTAAATTACCTGCGAATGAAAAAAATTTTTATAAAAATAATTTTTATTATAAACCAAATCAAACTTTAAATTTATTCGCGCAATTAACGCGCGACAGAATTAAAGAGGCAGCTACACCCTGTTATGAGGATTCGGAAATTGACCAGACAAGATTAAGTTCAGATAATCCATTTAAATTGTATTTTACAGAAAATGCAATCGGTAAATTATTATATGATATGAGCGCGGTTTCACTTAATAGTATTAAAACAAAAAGGTGTATTAATGACACTTTAATATCTTCGATAGAATTGATGGCAGCAATTAAAGGATATATTAGTGATCATAATGATTATCCATTGATACTGGACGACTTAATACCGAATTATCTTTCTCAAATGCTGACCGATCCTTTCAGCGGTCAGCCATTTAAATATTTACCAGATAAAAAAATTATTTATTCAATTGGCAGTGATTATAAAGATAATGGTGGCGGCCAGATTGATGATTATATAAAAACCGACGAACCGACTTATAGCATTGATTTTGCGGTAAAAAAATTACAGACGGAGTCGGCAACGACGACCAGCAGCACTAATTTAAATATTGACTCCGATAATGACGGGTTGACTGATAGTGAAGAATTAATATACGGAACAGATCCTAATAATCCCGATACTGATGGTGACAGTTTTAAGGACGGAGATGAGGTGAAAAACGGTTATAATCCTAAGGGGGCAGGGAAATTGATCATTAACGTCATCAACCCTTGACCAGTTTAAATTCTTATGTTAAATTAAAAAGTAATCAATAAGATTAATATCCCGAATAATCGGGATTTGTTTTAGTTATTAATGCAAAATAAGTAAAATGCGAAACAACTAAAATGCGAAAATAAAATCAAGCACTTTCGCATTTTCGTAGTTTCACATATAATTCAGAATAATATTTTAAAATTAACTAAGTTTTCGTATATATGCCGACAATTAATCAATTAGTCCGCAAAGGACGTCAAACTGGCAAAAAGAAAAGCAAGTCTCCAGCCATGCAAACAACCCTGGATACTTTACATAGAAAGAGAACAGAGCTGCCTAAAGGAGCCTCCTTTAAACGTGGTGTTTGTCTTAAGGTTACCACAACAACGCCTAAAAAACCTAATTCAGCCTTACGCAAAATCGCTCGTGTTAGGTTATCTAATGGTATGGAAGTAACCGCTTATATTCCAGGAGTTGGTCATAATTTACAAGAACATTCTATTGTTTTAATCAAAGGTGGCAGGACTAAAGATTTACCGGGCGTGCGCTATAAAATCGTGCGTGGTGTTTATGATACGCAGGGGGTAGAAGGTAGGCGGCAGGGACGGAGTTTATATGGAGCTAAGACACCAAAATAATGCAAAAAGATACTATACGAAACTACGAAAATGCGAAAGATAATACGAATAATATTTTTGCGATTTCGCAGTTTCGCATAAATTTAGAATAAATATTCAAAAAATAAATTAAAGTTTTCGTATAAAATTATGAGAGGAAAACCAGTGCCAAAAAGAAAAATTCAGGGTGATAGCAAATTTAACGATGTTGATATCGCTAAATTTATTAATTACATCATGCGACGCGGTAAAAAAGCTGTAGCGCAGAAGATAGTTTATCAGTGTTTTGATTTGATAAAAGAAAAAGCCAAACAAGACCCTAGACATGTTTTTAATAAAGCCTTGAAACAGGTCGGGCCATTACTGGAAATTCGGGGCCGTCGTATCGGCGGCGCTAATTATCAAATTCCTTTTCAAGTTAGAGGGGAGCGCCGTTTTACTTTGGCCAGTCGTTGGTTGATTGGGGCAGCCAAAGCCAGAAAAGGGCAATCAATGGCGGAAAAATTAGCGGCAGAAATTTTGGATGCTGCACGTGGCGAAGGAGTGGCAGTAAAAAAACGAGCCGATGTCCATCGGATGGCTGAAGCCAATAAGGCGTTCGCGCATTTCGCTAGATAACGCAGACTGACCTGACTTATACGGATTGGTGCGGACTAAACTATAATTCCGCTTTCACCTGCCTCGGCGATAAAGCGGGGATGACAAATAAATATTGTAAATTAAGATTAAATACGGTTTAAAATTGAATAAATAATTAGGAGGTAAAGATCATGACAAAAAAGCTATTAAGGAAAATAGTGGGTACCTTCTTGTTCGTGTTAATTCCTTGTGTTATCTTTTATTATTTGACCAGCGGTGGCAATTACTCCCCGAAAGAAAGGCTTGATTTTGTCTTCGCTTTAGCTCTTTGCACTATGTACTTCCCGCTTGGTCTTGGCGTAGGTCTGCATATGATCTGGAGAAGGGACGAACTACAAGAAGGAGACGACCCAAACCAGGTTTATTCGAGTCGTTTTCTTAAGTACTAGTTTATGCAGAAATTTGACAACCTCAAACTACTGCATAATTTTTACCTTTATAAATATTTAGATATTTAGAATTTTTTAGAAATTATTTTAAAATATAAATAATTCTAGATTCCCGCTTTCGCGGGAATGACAACTTAAGTTATGCCGAGAGAATATTCATTAGAAAAAACACGTAACATCGGTATCATTGCCCATATTGATGCTGGTAAAACGACCGTGACGGAACGGATTCTTTTTTATACCGGCAAAAAACATAAAATGGGCGAGGTACATTATGGTGATACGGAAATGGATTGGATGGAACAGGAGCGTGAACGTGGCATTACCATAACTTCTGCCGCCACTACCTGTTTTTGGAAAGATTGTCGCATTAATATTATTGATACGCCAGGACATGTTGATTTTACTGCTGAAGTAGAACGTTCTTTGCGCGTACTTGACGGTGGAGTGGTGGTATTTGACGGCGTGGCCGGAGTTGAACCACAATCAGAAACCGTCTGGCATCAGGCGGATAAATATAACGTGCCCAGACTGGCTTTTATCAATAAAATGGATCGTGTCGGCGCAAATTTTTACGCCGATTTAGATGCCATCCATAAACGTTTAACTAAAAATGCTTGGCCAATTCAATTACCTATTGGGGCAGAAGATAAATTTCAAGGCATAATTGATTTATTCGAGCGAAAGGCGCGTTTTTATCTGGATGATTTAGGCACAAAATGGGAAGATAGGGAAGTACCAGAAGAATTAAAAGCTAAAATGGAAGAATTTCGCGCTAAATTAATTGAATTGATCGTCAGTGATAACGAAAGTTTAATGACTAAATATTTGTCTAACGAAGAAATTGATATTTACGATTTAAAAGCAGAGCTGCGTCAAGCTGTGGTTAAAAATAAAATTGTGCCTGTTCTTTGCGGCAGTGCCTTAAAAAATAAAGGAGTACAATTCTTACTTGACGCGGTGGTTGAATATTTACCATCACCGCTGGATTTACCTAATGTAGTTGGCTTTGATCCCGAAGCAGTAGAAAAAAAGATTGAAATCAGAGCGGATGATAATGAGCCTTTTGCTGCTTTAGCTTTTAAAATTGCTACCGATCCCTACGTTGGCAGACTATGTTTTATTAGGGTTTATAGCGGTATACTTAAATCCGGTTCCTACGTCTTAAATACGACGACCGGAAATAAAGAAAGAATTGGTCGGTTGGTTTTAATGCATGCTAATCATCGGGAAGAAATAGAAGCGGTTTATGCCGGAGAAATTGCTGCAGCTATCGGTTTAAAAAATACCACTACTGGCAATACTTTATGTAATGAGTTACGACCGGTGGTGCTTGAATCCATCACCTTCCCCGATCCGGTTATTTCAGTCGCCATTGAACCAAAAACTAAAGCCGATCAAGAAAAAATGGGTATTGCTTTAGCAAAATTAGCCGAAGAAGACCCGACCTTTATAGTTAGAAGTGATGAGGAAACTATGCAGACTATCATTTCTGGCATGGGTGAATTGCACTTAGAAATTATCGTTGAACGGATGAAGCGAGAATTTAGAGTTGAAGCCAACGTTGGTAAACCGCAAGTAGCTTATAAGGAAACCATTAAAAAAGAAGCCGAAGCCGAAGGTAAATATATTCGTCAATCTGGTGGGCGAGGTCAATACGGACATTGTTGGTTACGACTTGAACCACAAACGGCGGGCAAGGGCTTTGAATTCATTGATGAAGTTAAAGGTGGAGCGATTCCCAAAGAATATATTCCCGCGATTAATAAAGGCGTTAAAGAGGCTATGGATAAAGGTATCTTGGCTGGTTATCCGGTGGTGGATGTTAAGGTTGTTGTCTTTGACGGCACTTATCATGAAGTTGATTCGTCTGAAGCTGCTTTTAAAATCGCTGGCTCGATTGCCTTTCAAGAGGCGGCTAAAAGGGCAAGCCCGATAATCCTTGAACCAATTATGAAAGTGGAAGTAGTTACACCAGAAGAATTTATGGGCGAAGTCATTGGTGATCTTAATTCTAAAAGAGCACAAATTGAAGAGATGAACGATCGGATTAATGTTAAAGTAATTAAAGCTAAAGCGCCTCTAGCCGAAATGTTTGGTTATGCCACTCAAGTTAGGTCAATGACCCAAGGTCGAGCTAGTTATAATATGGAATTTTCCCATTACGCCGAAGTACCTAAGAACGTAGCGGAAGGGATAATCGGTGAAGGCAAGGAAGGTAAGAAGTAAAAATACTACGAATTACGAATCTATTACGAATATACAAATAAAGAAAAAAATTTAAAGTTAAAATTCGTAAATTTGTAAATGATTTGTAATTTGTAGAATTTGACTTTTTGGCAAGTTAAAAATATAATAAAAATGTTTAGTCTTAATTTATTTTATGCAAGATAATTTTCGACGAGCGATTAATTTAGCCAAAAAAACAGGTGATAAATTGCTTGTATTTGATAGCAGCAGACCCGAAGATGTTTATGTAGTGATGTCTCTAAATGATTATGAAAATTTAGTTATGAGCAAAAGTTTGGTTCATGGCTTGACAGAAGACCAGTTACTTGATAAAATAAATCGCGATATTGCTATTTGGAAAAGTGGACAAGAATTCAAGGAGAATTTAGCTGCTCAATCCGTACTACTTGACGAATTAACAAATAATAGTCAGACTGAAAATATCAACAAGACTAGGACCGATGATTTAGATAAGATAACTAGGATGGAACAGCAGAAGCCAAGAAGAATAGGTGGCGCTTGGTCTATTCCTGAGCAAAGAAAGCAACGGGCAGAAGAAGTGATTGAAGAAGATAGACAATATTTAGAAGATGTTATATATTAACTTTTAATTTTAAAGAGACGGCTGGCAGTCCATTTATAATGTTAAGGGCTAACAACCCCAAAACAATTAAAGATTTAAGATTTCCGATTTCAGGTTAATTTAAAAATTAGAAATCGAAAATCGGCAATCGTAAATCGTAAATTGAAACGGGGGCCGTTAAAGAAAATAAATATGACAGAAAAATTTGAAAGAACAAAACCACATCTTAATGTGGGTACAATTGGTCATGTTGACCATGGTAAAACAACTTTGACTGCAGCCATTCTTAAAGTCTTGCGCAGTAAAGGTTTTAAGGCTTCGGACAAAAGCGTTGATCAAATTGATGCTGCACCAGAAGAAAGAGAACGCGGTATTACTATCGCTACCTGTCACGTTGAATACGAAACAGAAAAGCGTCATTATGCTCATGTTGATTGTCCCGGTCATGCCGATTATGTAAAAAATATGATTACTGGTGCGGCGCAAATGGATGGAGCGATTTTGGTAGTGGCGGCGACTGATGGTCCGATGCCTCAAACCAGAGAACACATTTTATTGGCTCGTCAGGTTGGCGTACCTTATATTGTGGTCTTTTTAAATAAGTGTGATATGGTTGAGGATAAAGAACTGATTGATTTAGTAGAGGAAGAAATCAGAGATTTACTTAAGAAATATGAATTTCCCGGAGAGACTACGCCGATTATTAGAGGCTCAGCTTTAAAAGCTTTAGATAATCCTAGCGGAGAAGATGCTCAAGCAATATTAGATTTACTAAAAGCAGTGGACGAATTCATTCCTGAGCCAAAACGTGAAGTCGATAAGCCATTTTTAATGCCTATAGAGGATATCTTTTCCATTGAAGGACGTGGCACGGTAGTGACCGGTAGAATAGAAAGAGGAATTGTTAAGTTAAATGAAGAAGTAGAAATTATTGGTTTGCGTGATACTCAAAAAACTGTAGTAACTGGCATTGAGATGTTTAATAAATCATTAGACGAAGGTCGAGCTGGTGATAATGCCGGAGTTTTATTGCGCGGTACCAAAAAGGATGAAGTTGAAAGAGGCCAAGTCATTGCTAAACCAGGAACCGTTACTCCCCATACTGAATTTGAGGGTGAAGTTTATATCTTAACCAAAGAAGAAGGCGGTAGACATAAACCCTTTTTTAAAGGTTATAAACCACAGTTTTATATTCGTACTACCGACGTTACTGGCGAAGTTAATTTACCTGAAGGTACGGAAATGGTTATGCCAGGCGATACCATAAATTTATCGATTAAATTAATTTCACCCATTGCTTTAGAAGAAAAACAGCGGCTGGCTATTCGTGAAGGCGGTAGAACAGTCGGCGCTGGCGTAGTAACCAAGATTATTAAGTAAAAATAGATATTGTCCCGCTCGAGTTTTTTAAATTGGGGCGGCGGCGGGGGGGGGGGGTAATTAAATAATAATGTAATTTAAAAATAGATGAGTGATATTAAAGATAGCCATTCCGATCAAATAAAATCAAGGCGGGAAAAAGAAGGTGAGGAAACAAAAGTAAACGAAAGCGAAGAGTTTAAACAAAGAATCAGAATTAAAATTAAAGCTTTTGATCATAAAATAATTGATCAATCAACCAAAACGATTATTGAAACGGCACAAAGAAGTGGAGCCCAAATTTACGGGCCTATACCCTTACCTACTGAAAAGAAGAAATATACGGTTAATAAATCCACCTTTGTTCATAAAGATTCCAGAGATCAATACGAAATGAGAATCCATAAACGGTTGATTGACATTATCGAGCCAACGAGTAAAACGGTTGAGGCTTTAACAAATCTAAGTTTACCTGCAGGGGTGGATGTAGAAATTAAAATGTAAAATCACGAATTCAAACGAATAAGAAACGAATTTGATCAAACGAATGTTGATTATTTAGAAGAGGTATTATAATAAAATATTTATAATATTAATAATTATTTTGGTAACCCTTAACCAGGAAGTACTTAAATAAAAGTTAATATTAAAGGTGATAATTTCAGCAAAATAAAACAGCATAACCTACTTTGGCGGTAGTAAAAAAATCATAAATTAATGATTTTGGCTGGTTTGTTGGAACAACCAGTTTTTTATATCCTACGAATCTACGAATTTTATTACAAATATACAAATTCTAAATAAAATATTTATCTATATTTGTAAATTCGTAGTTGATTTGTAGATTTGTAGGAGATAAAAGAATTTAAAATGTATGAAATTTATCATAGGAAAAAAAATAGAGATGACGCAGGTTTGGCAGGGAGATAAGTTGGTGGTAGTGACTCGTGTCCAAGCCGGACCTTGTCCAGTGGTGCAAGTTAAAACTGTTGAAAAAGATGGTTATCAATCAGTTCAACTTGGCTTTGATGAAAAAAAAGAAAAGAATATTAGAAAGCCACAATTAGGACATTTAAATAAAATACCAAAAATTAAAGATCAAAAACCAAATATTAATTTAAAATACCTTAGGGAATTTAGATGCGAGGTTAAGGATTTAAAAATCGGTGACATGATTGATGTATCTATCTTCAATCCGGGTGATAATATCCAGGTAGTCGGAGCTTCAAAAGGCCGGGGTTTTGCCGGCAGTGTTAAACGACATGGTTTTCACGGGCATAACACTACTCATGGTACTAAAGATCAAGTTCGTACTTCTGGATCCATCGGTGCTAGCGGACCGCAACACGTGTTTAAAGGGACCAGGATGCCGGGCAGAATGGGTGGAAATCAGGTCACTGTAAAAAATTTGGAAGTTATTGAAATAGATCAGGCTAATAATATTTTACTGGTCAAAGGAGCGGTACCCGGAGCGAGAAATAGTTTGGTGTTAATTAGTGGGGAAGGAGAATTAAAAGTAAATACGCTAAATACGCCAAGTGACACCAAAGAAACGCCAAAAGACGCCAAGGTTCAGGCGGAAGAAAGTAAGCCGAAAGCAGAAGAAAAAATTGAAACAGTGCCCGCTAAGAAAGTTGATGATAGTAAGCAGACAACTGGCGACAGCAAGCCGTTAGTAGAAGAAAGCAAGAAGTAAATTAGGTACCTCGGTTATCAGAGATTGGGGATATAGGAATAAAGAAATTGTTACATTGTTAAATTGTTATATGTTACGTGATTTAATAATATGTCAATAAAGTTAAATGTTTACAATCAACAATCAGAGTTAATCGGTGAAATGGATTTGAACCCGAAGATTTTTAATGTGAAAGCCAACCCTGCTTTAGTGCATCAAGCTGTTGTAGCACAGATGGCTAATGAGCGGCAGGTATTAGCACATACCAAGGGTCGGGGTGAAGTGCGTGGTGGTGGCAGAAAGCCTTGGCAACAAAAAGGTACTGGTCGAGCCAGGCACGGTTCTATTAGATCACCGATCTGGCGAGGTGGTGGCGTAACTTTCGGTCCGACTAAAGAGAGGAATTTTAAACAAAAGATTAATCAGAAAATGAAACAAAAGGCTTTATTGGCGGTTTTAAGTGATAAGGTGGCTAACAAAAAATTGGTAGTTTTAGATAAATTAGAGTTAACTGAGTATAAAACTAAAAAATTTGATCAGATAATAAGTGGATTGGAAAAAGAGGTATTGAAAATAAGACAGCCAGATGGCCAGACAATCAGACTGCCGGAAGTAAAACAAGAAAGTAAAATTTCAGTAAATAGTAAGCAGAAAACAAACAACAGTCTGCCGACGCAGACAGGTAAACAGCCGGTAGTAAGCGGAAAACAGACAGAAGCAACCGAAAAACAAAAAAATAAAAAGACTAAGCACAATGTCTTAATAATTAATGACCAACAGGATAATAAAATAATCAAGTCAGCCAAAAATTTAGTCGGCGTAAGACTAATTTACTTAGATAATATAAATATTGTAGACTTATTAAAATATAGGGATTTAATTTTAACCAGAGAGGTAGTGGAAAAATTACAACAAAGATATAAATAATTTTAGAACTAAAATTTTTGATTTTTATAACTCGTAAATCGCCTTCGTCCCGAGCTCAGGCCGAGAGGAAAATCTTAAATCGAAAATAATATATGGGATTATTTAGTAGAAAAAAAACAATAGAGATAAAAAGTCCAGCTAAGCCAGTGAAAACACCCGTAAAAAAAGAAAAAGCTGCCAAACAAGTTGAACCTACCAAGCAAACAATGAAAGAATTATATAGTGCACCGGAAATAGCCGTAGTTAAATCCGGCAAGAAAGAAGGGAAAAAGATTGTTAAATATAGGCAAGCTTATAAAATAGTTATTAAACCTTTGGTTACAGAAAAGGTAAGTAATTTAGGCGCGCAAAATAAATACGTTTTTCAAGTTGCCGCTCGGGCTAACAAAATTGATATCACTAAAGCAATTAATGGGATTTATGGTGTTAAGCCGATTAAAGTAAATATTATTAACTTAAGTGGTAAAAAAGCAGGTTATGGTCGAATTACCGGCAGAAGAAAAGACTGGAAGAAAGCTATAGTAACTTTACCAGCAGGTCAAACGATTAAAGTTTACGAAGGAGTTTAAAGCTAATTTTAAGCGAATTATATATGGGAATTAAGATTGTCAAACCAACAACAGCCGGTAGGCGTCAAGCAACTTTTGATGATTTTTCTGATATTACCAAAACTGAACCAGAAAAAAAATTAATAAAGATTAAAAAGAAAAGTGGCGGAAGAAATAATCAGGGTAAAATTACTATTAGGCATCGAGGAGGGGGCGCTAAAAGATATTTACGTCAAATAGATTTTTATCGGGATAAATTTGATATACCGGCAAAGGTAGCGGCGATTGAATATGATCCGAATCGTGGCGCCAGAATCGCTCTACTTCATTATAAAGATGGTAGCAAGAGATATATTATCGCACCGATTGATCTGACGATTGGTTCAGAAATAATCAGTTCAAATAAACCGATTGAAATAAAATCAGGCAATGCTTTACCTTTAAAATATATTCCTGCAGGTCTAGCAGTATATAACGTTGAATTGACTCCGGGTAGGGGCGGTAAAATAGCTCGTGGTGCTGGCAATGCAGTTTATGTAATGGGTAGGGAAGACGATTATACCCAAGTAAAAATGCCATCGGGTGAAATCAGATTAATTAAGAGCGATTCTCTCTGTACTATTGGTCAGGTAAGTAATCCTGATAAGAGACAGATTAAAATTGGCAGAGCCGGTAGAACTAGACTCCTTGGTATTAGACCGACTGTTCGTGGCAAGGCAATGAATCCAGTTGATCATCCTCATGGTGGCGGAGAAGGTAACCAGCCAATCGGTCTAAAGCATCCCAAAACTCCCTGGGGTAAACCAGCTTTGGGAGTAAAAACCAGAAAGAAGGGTAAATATTCAGATAAATTAATAATACAAAGAAGAAGAAAGTAATATAAAAGAAATTTGTAATTTATCCCGCTTTCTTAAACTAAATTTTATTAAGTTGGCGGGACTAATTTCTAACATATGTCAAGAAGCTTAAAAAAAGGTCCATATATTAATCAAAGGATCTTAAAAAAGATTAAAGCCCTAAGACAGGGCGATAAAACCATTATTAAGGTTTGGGATAGAGCCTCAACAATTACTCCAGAAATGGTAGGTTTTACTATTGGTGTTTATAATGGCAAACAACATTTACCAGTATTTATTGTGGAAAATATGGTAGGGCATAAGCTAGGTGAATTTGCTCCTACTAGAAAGTTTATCATTCATGGTGGCAGGATGGTTAAAGAACAGGTTAAAGAGGAAAAGGAGAAAGAAAAAGAGAAACAATAATAAATTTTATTTTAATCTATGGAAGTTAAAGCTAAAATGAAATACGTTAGAATGTCGCCCAGAAAAGTTCGCTTAGTAGTTAATTTGATAAGAAATTTACCCGTTGTAGAAGCACTGGATCAGTTAAAATTTATTAATAAAAAGGCAGCTAAACCGGTAGAAAAGTTACTTAAATCGGCTATCGCTAATGCCGAACATAATTTTAATTTAGAAAAAAATAATTTAATTATTAAAAAGTTTACCGTTGACGAAGGTCCGACTTTACATCGTTTTTTGCCCCGAGCTCATGGCCGTGCTACACCTTTACGCAAGAGAGATAGTCATTTAAACATAGTTTTAAGCGAAATAATAGCTAGCGCCAAAACTAAGATAAAAAAAGTTAAACTTGAAACTCCGGTTAAACTAGAAACTAAGCCGAAAACTGAGGCGAAGATTAAAATAAAACAAGCGAAAGAAGAAGAAATTAAACCGGACAAGAAAAAAGAAGCAGTATTAGCTGTTCCAATTAAAGAAAAAGTTGGAGTTGATGCGAGAACTAGCGGTAGGATGGGTCATGCAAAAATAGAAGGTGGCAGTCATCGTGGTTTTGTTAGCAGAATTTTTAGACGAAAAAGCGGGTAATTAATTTCAGATTTAAGATTTTAGATTTACGATTTAAAAATCGAGAAAATCGAAAATCGGCAATCGAAAATCATAAATTTTATATGGGACACAAAGTTAATCCAAAAATAATTAGACTAGGAATTACTAGAACTTGGCCATCAAAATGGTTTGGTACAGGCCAGCTTTTAGTTAAAAATATTGAACAGGACATTAAAACACGTAGATTTATTTTAAAAGAATTACGTGAAGCCGGGGTAGATAGAGCGGAGATTGAAAGAAGCAGTCATAAAATTAATATTAATATTTTTACCGCAAAACCCGGTTTAATTATCGGACGTGGCGGTACCGGCGTAGAAGATTTAAAAAGGAAATTACATAGTAAATTTTTAAAAAATTTTAAATTAGTCGAAATAAATTTAAATATTAACGAAGTTGACCGACCGAATTTAAGCGCTCAAATCATAGTTCAATCAATGATTATGGATATAGAAAAAAGAATGCCGTTTAGAAGAGTGATGAAGCAAGCTATAAACCGAGTTGAACGTGCAGGAGCGCTGGGAGTTAAAGTAGTGGTCAGCGGAAGATTAAACGGCGCGGAAATTGCTCGCACAGAAATGTTAGTTTCTGGTAAAGTACCGTTACATACTTTACGCGCCGATATAGATTATGCCAGAGGCACAGCCCAGACTACTTATGGTACTATCGGAGTAAAAGTTTGGATTTACAAAGGCGATGTATTTAAAGGAGAAGAAACGGGTAAGGGAGAAATTGTCGGAGAGAAAAATAAATAATGCAATTTGACCTGCCCGTTTTGCTTTGCAATGCAAGCAGGCGGGCGAAGGTATGCAAATGATGCGAATAAAAAAATAAATTGATTTTATATGCGACATTTGCATAAGATTAGCATAATTCGTATTATACTTATATGTTAATGCCAAAAAAGACCAAATATAGAAAATCACATAAAGGCAGACGAGGTGGTAAGGCCAGTCGTCTTACTAATCTAAGCTTTGGTAATTATGGTTTAAAGAGTTTAGAAGCTCATTGGGTTACTTCGAGGCAAATTGAAGCGGCTAGACGAGTGTTGACAAGATATATTACTAAAGGTGGCAAAATTTGGATTAGAATTTTCCCTGATAAACCGGTAACTATCAAGGGCGGAGAAATCCCTATGGGTAAAGGCAAGGGTTCGGTTGATCATTATGTGGTAGTGGTTAAACCCGGGATGATATTATTTGAAATGGATGGAGTAAGTTTAGAGATGGCCAACGAAGCCATGAAGTCGGCGTCACATAAATTACCGATTAAATGTAAGTTCATTAAGAAATAATACGAAAAATTAATGCTAAACTACAAAAATGCGAAACTCTGTAAAATAAGTAAATAATTTTTCGTAGTTTCGTAGTTTCGCATCAATAATTAGATCACTAAATAAAGCCAATGCTTTCGTAAATTATGGAATTAAAGGATTTAAAAAAGAAAAACGAAAAAGAATTAAAGCAGTTATTAGAAGACTCACAAGATAAATTAAGAGAGTTACGTTTTAAAGATGCCAATAAACAATTAAAGAATGTTAGAGAAATCAGACAAATTAGAAAGACTATTGCCCAAATTTTAACTTTATTAAATAGTAGTATACAGAAAACAGTGAGCAGCCTGCCTGCGCAGGCAGGTAAGCAGAATTAAAACTACTGGCTGTTGTCTGTTGTCTGAAACTAGACTTTATGAGCGAACTAAAAGAGAACGATAACAAAATAAAAAAAACGGTTATTAGAAGAAAATTTAACGGCGTGGTTACGAGTGATAAAATGGTGAAAACTATTGTAGTTAGAGTTGAACGAGTTAAGGTTCATCCTAAATATAAGAAGAGATATACGGTAAGTAGAAAATATAAAGTTCACGATGAAAAGAATCAATATAAACAAGGTGATAAAGTTCAGTTTATTGAATGTCGTCCGTTAAGTAAGGACAAAAAATGGCGTGTGTTATATCACGAATTAAAAGCGAATTAGAACAAATTATTCCGAATTTTAATTTGTGATAATTTTATTAATTTAGTTATAAATAGAGATTCTATGATACAAACACGAACTAGACTGAAAGTTGCTGATAATACGGGCGCGAAAATAGTTGAATGTATTAGAGTTTTAGGTGGTTACAAAAAACATTATGCAAGGGCTGGCGATATTATCACCGCCGCTGTAAAAGAAGCTGTACCGCATGCTCTGATCAAAAAAAGCGATATTGTCCATGCTGTCATTGTCAGAACTAAAAAAGAAATTAGACGGCCTGACGGCAGTTATTTAAGATTTGACGAAAATGCTTGTGTGATTATTGATGAAAAAAAAGAACCGAAAGGTACGAGAATTTTCGGTCCGATAGCGCGTGAAGTAAAACTAGCTGGTTACATTAAAATCGCCTCCTTAGCGCCAGAAGTGCTATAAGAAAGCGAGAAGTTAGATGTAAAAATGATATTTAGTAATATAAAAAATTTATTCGTAAATTTGCCTGCCCGTTGGCTTGCTCAGCAAAGCAGGCGGGTATAAGATTCGTAATTAGTAAACTATGAATATAAAGAAAGGTGATAAAGTTAAAATTTTAACAGGTAAAGATAAAAGCAAGACCGGTAAAGTACTGCAGGTTTTTACTAAAGAAAATAAAGCCAGTATTGAGGGTTTAAATCTGTTAATTAAGCACATGAGACCAAGAAGGCAAGGGGAAAAAGGACAAAGAATTGAATTTCCTGCGCCGATTGATATTTCCAATGTAATGTTAGTTTGTCCTAAATGCGGTCGGCCGACCAGAATTAGTCATAAAGATATTGATATATTTAAAAATGAAGAAAAACGAAGGAAAAAAGTCAGAATTTGTAAAAAATGTAAAGAAGTAATAGATTAATCTAAATCCAAATCTACAAATACTGTCGGAATATTACGAATATTTAATATAATTTGTAAATTAGTCTTATGTATATGAGGCTACAAGAAAAATATAAAAAGAAGATTGTCCCCAAGATGATGGCTGAATATCCTTATAAGAACATTTTTGCCGTTCCAAGGCTAGTTAAAGCAGTAATAAATGTCGGTTTTGGCAGAAATGTTAAAGATAAGGTATTTATTGACAATGTTATTAGTAGCCTAACTAGATTAGCAGGCCAGAAACCTATTTTAACTAAAGCTAAAAAGTCAATCTCGGCTTTTAAAATTAAACAAGGTATGATTATCGGTGCTATGGTAAGTTTGCGAGGTAAGCGTATGTATGATTTTGTAGAGAAATTAATTCACATCACCTTTCCTCGGGTTAAAGATTTTCGCGGTCTTAGTGAAAACCAACTTGATAAACAAGGCAATCTTTCCATTGGTATTAGAGAGAATTTAGCTTTCCCTGAAATAAATGCTGATGAGGTTGATAAAATCCATAGTCTAGAAGTATGTTTAAATACCACAGCCAATGATCGTGAGCCAGCCTTAGCTTTATTTAAATTAATGGGTTTTCCGTTTAAACACGAAGAAAGCGAATATGGACGAAAGGAACGAAATAATATTAAACATGACTAGATTAAGCTTTCGTTTGTTTCGTTATTATTCGTTAATTTTGTGTATATTATATGGCAAGAACAGCTTTAATAGTAAAATCCAGGAAGAAACCAAAATATTCCACTAGATTAGTGCGACGTTGTTGGCGTTGCGGTCGTAACCATGGTTTTATGAGAGATTTTGGAATTTGTCGAATTTGTTTTCGAGAATTAGCCAGTAATACTGATATTCCCGGAATTACAAAATCAAGCTGGTAAGTTTAAATATAAAAAGCTATAAATCTCCGCCAGGGGCGGATCCGCCTTTGGCGGAAAAAACAAAAAATGAAAACATAATTTTTTTTAAATTTTAAAGTATTTGTTTATAATTTTTAATATTTTATTTTCTATATCTTTATGACCGATCCAATAGCCGATATGTTAACCAGGATTAGAAATGCCCAGGCTGTAAAAAAAGATCAGCTAATTTTACCTATGAGTAAAATTAAATTTCAAATCGCCGAGATACTAGAGCAAGAAGGTTGGATAGAAAAAGTAGCGGTAGTTAAGGCGAAAATAAAGAAAAATTCAAATTCTATTTTTGACCAGATACATATTATTTTAAAATATGATAAGCAGGGACAGCCGGCTATTACCTCGCTAAAACGAATTAGCAAACCGGGCAGAAGAATTTATGTCGCTAAAGATAATTTACCAAGAGTTTTAAATAATCTTGGCATTGCTATCATTTCCACCTCAGGCGGGTTAATGACTAATAAACAAGCAGTAAAGTTAGGCATAGGTGGCGAAGTGATTTGTGAAATTTACTAAACCTGACAAAAATCTTCAAATCCGCTACAAATTCACAAACTGCTCAAAATACAGGATTTTAAAAGGATTATTAAATTCGCAAGAGAATAATAATAAAGTTAAAATAAATAAAATATGTCAAGGCTAGGAAAATTACCAATTGAGTTACCCCAAGGCACTCAAGCAAAAAGAGAAAATGATTTTATTATAGTAACCGGACCAAATGGTGAATTAAGGCAAAAGTTACACGACTTAATTAAAATCGATATTGCTAGTAACCAGATAAAGGTGTTAATGGCTGGTAAAAGCAGGAAAGAGAAGGCTTTATGGGGTCTGTTTCGCAGTTTAATAAATAATATGGTAATTGGAGTTAATCAGGGTTACGAAAAAAGGTTAGAAATTAATGGCGTTGGTTATCGCGCTAGCGTCAGTGATAATAAATTAACGTTATCTGTTGGCTATTCTCATCTGGTGATTTATAAATTACCAGATGGTATTAACGCCAAGGTAGACGCTAATTTAATTACTATCAGTGGGATTGATAAACAATCGGTTGGCGAAGTAGCCGCTCAAATAAGGCGAATTAGAAAACCCGAACCTTATAAAGGTAAAGGTATTAAATATATTGATGAGGTAATTAAACGTAAAGTCGGTAAAACCGCGGTTAAAGAAGAAAAATAATATAATAATCCGAATCTACGAATAAGTCCGAATGATACGAATAAATTTTAGATCATAATTTAGAAATTGGCATTCGGAGCATTCGGATAATAATTTGTAAATTCGGATTATATTTATGAATAGAGAGAGAGTAAAAAAACTAAAAAAAGACAGACGAAGAAAAAGAATTAGAGCAAAAATTAAAGGTAGCAAAACTCACCCGAGGTTAAGTGTGTTTAAGTCCAATCGAGCAATGTCCGCACAATTAGTAGATGATGTTAGCGGTAAAACCTTGATTTGTGCTTATAGTCGAGAAATTAAGAAACAAGCCAATAAAACAATTATTAGTTTTGAATTAGGTAAATTATTAGCCAGCAGAGCTTTAGCTAAAAAAATAGAACGGGTGGTATTTGATCGAGGGGGTAATAAATATCATGGTAGAGTCAAAGCGTTAGCCGAAGGAGCAAGACAAGCCGGACTAAAATTTTAATTATTCTACGAATCAACCAATCTTTATACCCGCCAACAATACCTTACCTGTTTATCAGTTTTGAAAGCAGGGCATTATAGGTAAGCAAAACGGGTAAGTAATTTATAGATAAAAAATTATAATAAATATATTAAATATGTTAGAAGAAAAAAGTCAAGAAAATATAATTCCAGCCAAAGAGAATTTAACAAGAACTAATTTAGGTGATAAAAAAAGATTTGTTAAAGGAAGAAGGGTTAGCACTAGGAAAAAAATTGAAGAAAAATTTGAAGAATTTGAGCAGAGAATTATTGATATTGCTAGAGTTACCCGGGTGATGGCTGGAGGCAAAAGGATGCGCTTTCGTGCTTGCGTTGCTATTGGCAATAGAAAGGGTAGAGTTGCCATAGGTTTGGCCAAGGGAGCAGACGTGACTATGGCAGTGACCAAAGCGGTTAATAAAGCCAAAAAGAATTTTATTGAAATACCAATAGTTAACGAGACTATCCCCCATGAAATTTATCAGAAATTTGGAGCAGCTAAAATTTTATTTAAACCGGCTCGTCGCGGTCGAGGAATTATCGCTGGAGGTGCTGTTAGGATGTTATTGGAATTATCAGGTGTTAAAAATATAGTTAGTAAAATTTTAGGCACTAGCAATAAAGTAAATAATGTTAAATGCACGATTGAAGCGTTGAAAAGATTGAAAAAGGTAGAGCAGAAAAAAGAGATTTTAGATGATTTAAAAAAGGATAATACAGTATCAGCTAAGCCGAGTAGCAGTTTAAAGAATTTTTCAAATTAAATTAATGTATCATCTATATGACTTTAACTTTAAATACAATCAAACCGGCTAAAGGTGCGATTAAAAAAAAGAAACGACTGGGTCGGGGCAATGCTTCAGGACACGGTACTTATAGCACCCGCGGACTTAAAGGACAGAAATCAAGAACTGGCGGGCGGAATAAATTAAAACGGCTGGGCTTTAAAAAGATTTTACAAAATATACCAAAAGTCAGGGGGTTTAAATCTGGCAAAGTAAAGAATCAGGTAGTAAACTTAATGGAACTAAATAAATATTTTTCCGTTGGGATGAAAATTAATCCTCTAAATTTATTTAAAGTAGGTTTAATCGACTCGACTAAATTGCCAGTAAAAATTCTTAGTCAGGGAGAACTAAAAGTTAAAAATTTACTATTTAGCGATGTGAAAGTTAGTCAATCGGCTCAAGCACAAATTGAGAAAATGGCAGGGAAAATAGAAGTAAGAAGTAAGAAGTAAGAAAATCATTATATTGCTAAATTGTTAAATGCAAGTTATTTATAGCAAATTAACAATGTAACAATATAATAATACAATTTATGTTAGAGAAATTAATTCAAATTTGGAAAGCACGCGATTTACGCAATAATATTCTGTTTGTTTTAGCTATGCTAGTTATTTTTCGTTTGGCTGCACATATCCCAATTCCCGGTGTTAATGTTGCGGCCTTAAAAGATCTGTTCGCTTCTAATCAGATACTTGGGCTTATGAGTATCTTTTCTGGCGGCGGTATGGAAAATTTTTCTATCGTTATGATGGGCGTAGCACCTTACATTACCTCATCAATTATTTTTCAATTGCTCGCCATGATTATCCCGAAATTGGAAGAAATGCAAAAAGAAGAAGATGGCAGGCAAAAAATAAATATGTGGACACGTTGGTTAACCGTGCCACTGGCCGCTGTGCAGGCTTATAGTATGATTATTTTACTAACACGTTCTTCGCGCGCCATTGTCGGTCAAATTACGCCTTTTAACATGTTGACCATGGTAATAACTATTACTGCCGGCACGATCTTGCTTATGTGGTTGGGTGAGTTAATTAGTGAAAAAAAAGTAGGTAATGGTATTTCTTTAATTATCTTCGCCGGGATAGTAGCTCGCCTTCCGCAAATTGCTCAACAAATATTAGTTACCTTTGATCCATCCCAACTCTTTTTAGTGATTGGTTTTGTCCTTATTGCTGTTGTCACGGTTGTTGGCGTAGTTTTTATCACCGAAGGCCAACGTAATGTACCGGTGCAATATGCTCGTCAAGTTAGGGGAACCAGGATGTATGGCGGTACCAGCACTCACTTACCACTACGGGTTAATATGGCCGGTGTCATTCCGATCATCTTTGCTATTTCCGTAGTTTTATTTCCGCCGATGATTGCTCAATTTTTTATCCATGCTCGCACTGCCGTTATCGCCAAAGCAGCCGAGTGGACCATTACCTTTTTTCAAAACCAGTTGATTTATGCTATTTTGTATTTTGTCTTAGTCTTTGCTTTTACTTATTTTTATACCGAAGTAATTTTTCATCCGACGCAGATAGCAGAAAATTTACAAAAGCAAGGCGGTTTTATCCCAGGTATAAGACCGGGCCGGCATACTAGCGAATATTTAGCTAATACTACTCATAAAATTATTTTTATTGGTGCTTTGTTTTTAGGCATAATTGCTGTTCTGCCTTTAGTGATGCGCTATTTTACTGGCTTGAGATCGTTGGCTATTGGCGGCACTAGTTTGTTAATTGTGGTAGCGGTGGTAATTGAGACGGTTAAGCAAATTGAATCGCAATTAACCATGAGAGAATATGAAGGCATGTAAAATAAATATAAAAAATCAAAAATAAAAAATAAAAAATTAAATTCCACGCAAGTGGATTTTTGTTTAATAAAATTTATGATATAATAGAAACAGAATATTTAATTATTAATTTAGTTTTATGGCATACATTAAAGATTTTAATAAATACAGATATAACCGAATAGGCAGAATCCAAGGTATTGAAATTATGAGAAAAATGAAGGATAGAGATAGGCATTTAATAGAACGTGAAATTAAAGGATTGGGTACAAAGCGTAAGTCTTTATATAATGTAGTAAAAGATATAGAGTCAGAATATGGGCGAATACCATCGCGAAGATTTCAGCAAGCTGTAATAGATAAAAATAAAAAACCAGGCTTAACAGAACAACAGAAAAAGGTTAACATCAGTTTGTGGCAACAACAAAGATTAGCTGAAGAAGAAGATGCTTATCAAACCTATGCTGGTGAGTTAAAAAAAGACAGAGAAGAAAAGAAAGCTGGGATAACTGAAAAAAAGAAAGGGGGGATTATTACCCCAGAACTGGAATCAGCCGTCGCTGTTAATAAGCGACCCTTAACCGGTTTTGCTAGCGGTAAAGAGGCGACAGATTCTAGCTTTGCTAAAACTAAGCCAGGAGAAGCTAGTAGCTCTCCGGTTAAACCAGTAGAAAATGCCATCGGTATTACTGGTCCGACCAGAAAATAATTTTATTTATGGTAAAAATAAAGGAAAAATTTAAAGCTAAACCGGTAATTATTTTTTTCGGCCCGGCCGGTTCAGGTAAAGGCACGCAAGCCGATCTAATAGCAGAAAAAACTGGCTGGCATAAAATTACCGTAGGTGAATTGTTGCGTGAAGAGATTAGTCTGAATACCAGTCTGGGTAAGCAGGCAAATAGATATTTACTCAAAGGAATATTAGTTCCCGATATTTTAATTAATAAATTATTACTGCAGCACTTGCAAAAATTTAAATCGACCAAAGGTTTAATTTTTGATGGTTATCCCCGAAGTAGAAGTCAGCTTAAGAATTTATTAGTAATATTGAAAAAGTTAGTTAATAAAAATAAAAATATAAATCCAGCCGATAATCTTTTCGGTATCTTTTTAAACGTTAGCGATAAGGAAGTAAGGCAGAGATTGGGTGGCAGGCGATCGTGCAGTTGCGGCGCAGTCTATCATCTAAAGTATAATCCGCCAAAAAAAGATGAAGTTTGTGATCTATGCGGCGGAAAAATAGAAATTAGAACCGACGATAAACCAAAAGCTATAGCAGCCAGACTTAAAGTATTTCATCGTCAAGTCAAGCCAATACTCGGCTACTTTAGGAAAAACGGTAAGCTAATAACCATAAATGGCGAACAAAGTATCGCTAAAATACATCGTGGGATCGTAATAAAATTAAGGAAGTTAAAATTAATGAAATAATAATGATTACTATAAAAAATGAAAAACAAATAGTATTAATGCGTCAGGGCGGAAAAATTCTAGGTCAAATATTTAAAAAGATAATATTAGAAGTAAAACCAGGCGAAACCACAGGCCATTTGGAAGAAATGGCTCTATTTTTAATTAAACAAGCCGGTGGTTATCCTTCGTTTAAAGGTTATCAAACGAAGGAAGACAAACTTGCTTTCCCCACCGCTTTATGCATTTCAATTAATCATGAAGTGGTCCATGCCCCTTCTTTACCGGCACGGAAATTAGTTGAGGGTGATATTGTAGGGATTGATCTAGGTATTAAATATCCTTTTAAAACGGGTATAGATGGGTATTATACTGATATGGCAGCTACTATCGCGGTTGGTCAAATAAGTCAGGCAGCTCAAAAGTTAATTTGGACAGCTAATGAGTCTTTAAAGTTAGCGATTGAACAAATTAGACCTGGCAGCAGTCTTAATAATATTGGTAAGACCATTGAACAATTTGTTAACGAGCAAGGTTTTTCTATTGTTAAAGAGTTGGTCGGTCATGGAGTTGGTCAGTTAGTTCATGAAGAACCGCAGATACCTAATTATCATGTGACTGGTAATGAAAAAATCATCTTAAAACCAGGCATGACTTTAGCGATTGAACCAATGATTAATCTAGGGGATTGGCGAGTTAAGCTAGCAGCTGACGGCTTTACTATTGTAACCGCTGACGGTAGTTTAAGTGCTCATTTTGAGCATACGGTATTAGTAACCGAGACAGGCTATGAAATATTGACACAGTTTGAAAATTAAATAATTATAAGATGAATGCCAAATGAGTTATAAGTTATGGGTAATAAATTATTTAACCCTCGATCATTATTTATGATAAAAGCAATAATTTACGACTTAGATAATGTAATAGTTAATTCGAGTCCTTTGCATGTAAGAGCGTTAGAAGCGGTATTAAATCAATATGGCATAACATATAATGATCTACCATTTGAAGACAGGGCGCGTTTTGTTGGCATGAGAGTCGGAGATGTCATCAAGGAAGTAACAGAAAAATTTAATCTGAAACGGGAAGCTGAGATTATTAATCAAGAAAGAAGAGCTATTTTTTTAGATTTGGTAAATAAAGAACTTGCACTCATGCCCGGTTTAATAAGATCGCTTGATCTATTTAAAAAAAAATTTAAAATTGGTTTAGCGACCTTAGGTAAAAGAAGTTATGTAAATCTTGTTTTTGATAAATTTAACTTAAGTGAATATTTTAATGTTACAGTTGCTGGTGATGAAGTGGTTAAAGCAAAACCTGATCCGGAAATCTATTTAGTCGCAGCTGCCAAGTTGGGTTTGCAACCGAATCAATGCTTAGCCATCGAAGACGCTACTCTAGGTATCGAATCAGCGAAAAATGCCGACTGCAAATGCTTGGCCGTTGCCAGTCCTTATACGCCGGCTCAAGATTTATCTAAAGCCGATTTGGTATTAAAGTCACTAGAAGAAATATCGGAAGATTTTATTAAATCATTGTCGGTAAAATTTTATGATTAAATATCTCGGAATTGATTATGGAGAAAAGAGAATTGGCTTGGCTTTGGCTGATAGCGAGACAAAAATTGCTACACCGTTTAAAGTAGTGAAAAATTTATATGAGATTATAAAATTAATAAAGACCGAAGGAATTAATGAGCTAGTAATTGGCATTCCGTACCAGATTACCAATTATCAACTGCCAATTACGAATGAATTTAAGAAATTTATAGAGACAATAAAGAATGAAATTAGTCTTCCAATAAGGATGGTCGATGAAAGATTGTCAAGTAAAGCAGCTGATGCCTTGTTTGGAGATAAAAAGACTAAGGCTCAGCGAGACACAATAGCAGCTATGTTAATTCTACAGAATTATTTAGACAGAAAATAATATGGAAGCAACTTATCAAATCAAGGCAATAATCTTAAATCGCATGGCTTTTAGTGAAGATGATACCAAGGTCATTATTTATAGTCAAACCAAAGGTAAATTAGAATTAGTGGCGCGTGGAACGAAAAAAATTAAGTCTAAATTAGCCGGTCATGTTGAGCCGATTACTTTATCTGACCTAATGGTAGTACATGGCCGGCAGTATGATTATGTGGGCAATGCGGTAACTCAGAAAAGCTTTGCCAATGTTAAAAGTGACTTAGATAAGTTAATGATAGTCGGGCGAATCATCAGTATCTTTAATAAAATTATTAAATTCAGTCAAGCCGAAAAGAATGTCTATGATTTACTCGAGAATTTTTTGAACCTGTTTGATACCGATATAATTCCACCGGCTAATTATAATTTATTAGCTTCATTTTTTATCTTTAAATTGTTAGTAGAATTGGGCTATCAGCCGGAATTATCTTATTGCGTTAATTGTAAAAATAAAATTACCCCGAAAGATAATAAATTCGATTTGGGAAAGGGAGGTGTAATCTGTAAGGATTGCACCTCACCCGAGACTCCTCCCTTAATAAAGAGAGGGGATAAAGGGAAGAGATTGACAATTTCTGATAATGGGATTAAACTATTACGATTAGTTAACCAATATAATTTAAGTAAATTAATTAAAATAAAAATAAACGAAAAGCTTAAAAAAGAAGTTATAAATATTATTAGTTCTTTTCTAAATTATCACTTTGAATAAAAAGATATAAACATTAAATTTACCAATGGAGGTGTAAGATGGAAGAAAGAGGAAAGTATAAATTGATTTATTCAACTGGCGCAGTAGCGATAATGAGCGGAGTTACCAAAGATGATGCTATTAAGACGGCTAAAGAAAAAGCCGAAGAAGATCCGAATCTAAAGCTGGTAGAAGTTACAGCAGACAAAGGCGGAATTACGATTAGTTATAGATAGCATATTTATTTATGGAGGTAGTAATAAAGATGAAAAGAAAAAATTTGTTAAAAAGAAGTAAAAGTGAAGTTTGTCAAGGGATACCGCAATTAAGTATAAGTCGTGGTAAATCTGGTCATGCCAAGTGGCGGTGCGTTGGACGAATACCTCTGGGTCTTAATTTTCCGAGTATATATGAGATTAGAGAGATGATTAGTCGCGGTAGTGCCATGATTGAGATTAGAAAAAGTAAAAAGCGCGAGAGAAAAATTATTTTTCTCCATAATATTGGTTATAAAGTGATCACTGATCAACTAATCAGTACCATTATTTCAGTCATACCAATAAGTTAAAGGATGAAAGGAGGATTGAAGATGCCGCTAGTCAAAGGTTTGGCGATAAAAATTTTCGATAAAGGTTTTGTCCATCCTGATATGCCAAATTCTATCGGACATTTAGTGATAGATAATCCAACAGAGGAAGATAATCCCAAACGAATTGGTTTCATTTTATACTTGAAACCAAGATGGCTGATTAGAGCAGGTATATCATATTTAATTTCTGAAATAATGACTTTGAAAATGGATGATCAGACTGAGGAACTGAGAAATAATGGTTTTTGTAAATTGATGGTAGTAAAAATTTTGTTTCAGGGCAAAGCAGTTATTGCTACCATTGGCACGGGATATGTTGCGGTTAAGGATTTATTCGAGTAAATTGAATATTAGTATATGAACAATTCACAGCCAACCTCCGGTTGGCTTTTTTCTTGCTAAAATCAATAAAATAAGTTAAAATTTAGTTGCTAGCTAACTGATTAACTAGTTGAAAAATATAGCTAAAATTAGATAAAATTATCTTAATTTATTTTATAACTAAAACTAAAATTATTTATGTTACGTAGCCATACCTGTGGAGATTTACGAAAAGTACATATCAATCAAACCGTCGAGTTAGCTGGTTGGGTGCATCGTCGGCGCGATCATGGCGGCGTGATTTTTATTGATTTACGCGACCGTTATGGCCTGACTCAATTAACCTTTGATCCTAAAACCGATAAAAAGGCTTGGCAAGAAGCGGATAAGTTGCGCAGTGAATGGGTAATTAAGGTTAAAGGTAAAGTAATCCCTCGACCAGCCGATATGATTAATCCTAAACTGGTAACCGGAGAAATTGAAGTTGATTGTTCCGAGATAATTATTTTATCTCCAGCCAAAACTCCGGCTTTTGAGATTGATGAAGAAAAAGCTAAAGAAGTCAGAGAAGAAGTCAGGATGAAATATCGTTATCTTGATTTACGTAAATCAGAAATGATGGCGGTGATGATAAAACGGCACCAGCTGATAAAATTTATTCGTGATTATTTAAGCAATTTAGGGTTTTTAGAGATTGAAACGCCGATTTTAGGGAAAAGTACACCCGAAGGTGCCCGTGATTTTTTAGTGCCATCAAGATTACAACCGGGAAATTTTTACGCGTTGCCGCAATCACCACAGCAATATAAGCAACTGTTAATGATCGCTGGCGTTGATAAATATTTTCAAATTGCTAAATGTTTCCGTGACGAGGACACTAGAGGAGATCGGCAAGCCGAATTTACTCAACTTGATTTAGAAATGTCATTTGTTGATCGTGACGACATTTTAAATTTGACCGAAAAATTATTTACCGAGGCGATAGAAAAATTATTTCCTGAAAAGAAATTTTTAGATAAACCTTGGCCAAGATTAGATTATGATGAGGTAATGTTAAAATATGGCATAGATAAACCGGATTTGCGTTTTGGTTTAGAAATTAAAGATGTGACTGATTTGGTAAAAGGGTGTGGTTTTCAAGTTTTTGCCGAGGCTGTCAAAGAAAACGGTGTAGTCAGAGCGATTTGTGCAACTGGAGCCGCTAAGTTCAGCCGTAAAGAGATTGATGATTTAACAGAATTAGTGAAAAAGTGTGGAGCTAAGGGGCTAGCTTACATTGTTTTAAAAGAAAATGGGGAATTGCAATCACCAATTATAAAATTCTTAGGTGATAAATTAACTAAGCTGATAATCAAGAAAGTTGGCGCTGAAAAAGGTGATATTATCTTTTTTGGCGCTGGTAAGAAGAAAATTGTAAGTGAAAGTTTAGCGCAACTGCGTAATGAATTAGGCAAAAAGTTAAAATTAATTGATAGTAATACAATTGCTTTAGCCTTTATCATTAATTTTCCCTTGTTTGAGGAAGAATTGGAGCAAGGCCATTTCGCACCGTCGCACCATATGTTTACCTCGCCGAGGATTGAAGATATAAAATTATTAGATAAAGATCCGAGTAAGGTCAAATCTTATCAATATGATTTAGTGGCCAACGGTTATGAAGTCGGTGGCGGCAGTATTAGAATACATGACGGGAAACTACAGGAGAAAATTTTTAATTTAATCGGTTTTAGCCAGGAAAGGAAAAAGCAGTTTGCTCATTTTCTGCGCGCTTTTACCTACGGTGTACCGCCGCACGGCGGAATTGCTCCGGGTATTGATCGTTTATTGATGGTTTTACTTAATAAACCCAGTATCCGCGACGTCATGGCTTTTCCTAAGACCGGCGATGGTCGCGATTTAATGATGGAAGCGCCCAGCGAGGTTGAAGAAAAACAATTGAAAGAATTAAATATAAAAGTAACAAAAATTGAGAGATAATTCTATGCGACTGTCTAAGTTGCAAAAATATATTTTAACATCATTTTACCTTAATAAGCAAAATGTGAAATTTAAAAAGGATTTTTATAGTTTTTATTCTACTGAAAAATTTAAAAAAGACAAAAAGAGCATTCAGGACATAATTCATAAAAGCTTGGAAAATTTAACAGCCAAAGATCTGCTAGCATCATATGGGAGAAAGACCGCGGAAAAATGGTTCGTCGATAAGGTGCGATTAACCGGTCAAGGTAGACACTTGGCTTTAAAGATAATAAAAAACCGGCAAAGAAAATTACCTATTAAATAAACCCACGAATCAACGAATATTATTACGAATCTACAAATTTTATTTTGACGAATTTATCGGATGTTTGTAGATTTGTTGTTGACTTGTTGATTTGTGGGAAATAAATTTATGGAACAAACGACTTTAGACAAACCAGGCGGTAGCCAGAACGCTAAATTCGCCTTCTTTTATATGCTGTCGTTGGTCGCTTTAATTTTTATGGCTGTGGCTACGGGCACTATCGTTTTTCAGATGATTAATAAAAAGATCGTGGACGTTCTAAGTTATCAGGGAGGCTTTAACGAAGGAGCTTTAAAATTCGCTATTTCTGCCATTATCATAGCTGCACCGATTTATTTCATTACCAGTTGGTTCATTAATAAAAACCTAACCGCGGGAAAATTAAATAAAGACGCGGGCGTAAGAAAGTGGCTGACTTATTTTATTTTATTCGTTGCCGCCGTAGTGATGATTAGTTGGCTGATCGCTACGATTTTTAGTTTCTTAAACGGCGATCTAACGGCTAAATTTATTTTAAAAACTTTAACCGCGATCTTTATCGCCGCGGCAATTTTTAGTTACTACCTTTATGATATCAGGCGCATGGAAATAATGACTAAAAACCCGATAATCAGAATTTATTTTTTCGGCTCACTCGTAATCGTGCTGGCAGCTTTAATAACCAGTTTTTTCTTCATTAGTTCACCGACCGAGGTAAGGAACCAAAAACATGATCAAGCCTTGCTGGAAAGATTTAATCAAATAGATAGCGCGGTCAATAGTTATTATAATGATTACAAAAAATTGCCGGATAATTTAACTTTATTGGTTGGAAGTCCCTATTATCTAACTGAGCAAACTACCGAGGATCCGTTGACTAATGTTAAGTTTGATTATAAGATAAAAACCAAGGATAGCTACGAACTTTGCGCTACCTTTAAAACCGCTAGCGTACCGAATGACACTACTTATCCTAATTATTATGACGTGCGTTGGCAACATCAAATCGGTTATCAATGTTTAACGCAGAAGGTTACCTTATTACCGCAAAAGAGCTTTGTGCCAACACCATAAATCATTTTATTTTTAGCTAATATTAAAATAAAATCCAAGGAGAAATTTTTGGATTTTTATATAAATTGATCTTTGAAAAATAAAGAATAACATATTTTAACTTTTTCAGAATTTATTATTAAGAGAATCGTAGAATGTATTAATTTTAGAACAAGAAAGGAGATTGAGATGGCGATAAAAAAAGATTATGAAGGTAAGCCGAGGTCGTGTGATAATGAACCAGACAGTAAAGCATGCATTAAAGCCCAAAAAAATCATTGTATGTATTGTCGTAATTGCATATATTATAAAAAAAGATGAGAACCAAAAAGAAAGGAGGTGAGGGTAGAATGAAATATTGGCAGAGATTTAAAATCGCAGTTTTCGGTTCGGCAGGAGGAGAAGAGGTAAAGAGGTTAGAAGAAATAGCATGGATTATCGGAAAACAGATTGCCTTAAATGAGGGGATTCTGATTACTGGTGGTTGTCCTGGGATACCTTACGCAGCAGCTAGAGGAGCTGATAATTACGATGGTTTGGTTATCGGTTTTTCTCCCGGCGGTAATTTAACCGAACACACGCAAAGATATAAATTTCCCTGGGGGCCCCACGTTTTGGCCTTAACCAATTTTGGTAAAAAGGGCAGAAACGTTGTTAGCACAAACACCGCTGACGCCGGCATATATATTTGTGGTCGGACCGGTTCAACCAATGAATTTACGGATTTATTTGACGAGGCGGACAATTACAAAGTCATTGCTTTACTGCAAGGCTCGGGCGGAGATGTGGATGCCTATATGATTCCGCGCTGTGACAAAAAAGAAAAACCGACCAAGGCGATAGTAATTATTGAGAGAGATCCGGTAAAATTGGTCCAGCAAGTTTTCGAGGAATTAAAAAAATTGCGGCAGATGTGGTCGGAAATATACATGAAAGGAGGTGAAAATTAGAAGTTTCGAAGTAAATAAAAGCAGCAGAATAACAAAAGAGAGGAGGAAAGAAAGATGTATATTCCAATTAAAGAAAGAATCATTATCGCGTTAGACGTTCCCTCATTGGACGAAGCTGTTGGGTGGGCGGGTAAGCTAAAGCCTGAAGTCGGGATTTTCAAGGCAGGGATGCAACTCTGCAATGCCGCTGGCACCCCAAATGTTCTGAAAGCGATGAAGTGGATCGGAGTCCAGGTCTTCGTGGACGAGAAATTCCACGATATTCCGAACACAGTAGGCCAGGCAGCCAAAACCGTATCTGGTTTGGGGGCAACATTTTTTAACGTCATGGCCTCAGGCGGAGTTGATATGATGCTTGCCGCGGAGGAGAACAAGGGCGACGCCAAGTTACTGGCAGTTACCGTTCTCACATCTAGGGAAGAAAATGAAGCGCATCTCTCACTGGGCGGTCCGATAAAGGCTAAGGTCCTGCAGTTTGCCCGTGAGGGGAAATTAGCCGGCGTTGACGGCTATATCCTCTCTCCGCAAGAGGTTGAATTCTTGCAGAAACGGAAAGAGCTCTTTTTGTACTATGAACCCGAATTCATTACTCCAGGAGTCAGACCAATAGGAACGGCGGTCAATGATCAGAAACGTTATGATACGGCTTATCGTTCCGTTTTTCTCGGCGCCACTCGAATCGTAGTCGGCAGACCGGTTCTTAAGGCTGATGACCCACTCGCCGTAGTACGACAGCTGAAAGAAGAGATCTTTAAAGCTCTGCGCGACCGCTGGTTGATGAGCCTCTTCGACGCAGAAAAGAAACATGTCAAATTCGGCGCCTTCAAATTGAAGCTTCATGAACTTCACCCCGAAGCGCCTTTGTCACCCGTCTACATCAACATGCGGGAAATGCAACAGTCGATCATCGACCGGATGGCGGAACTTATGTACGAAATTTCCATGGCGCAGGATTTGCGATACGACTATGTTATCGGCATCCCAAAGGCTGGTGAGCCGATTGCCGAAGCTTTTTGCAGACTTGCGGGCAAACCCATGCTTAAAATGGTTAAGCAGGAAGCCACGGCCGTGGGGGGACGAAAGATTACTTCTACGATCATCGGCAAGTTTGAACCAGGCAAAAAAGTCTTGCTTATTGACGACCTGATTACACAGGCAGACACAAAGTTGGAAGCCTTTGCGGGAGTTGAAGCGAATGGGCTCATGGCTATGGACCTGCTTCTCGGCATGGATAGGGAACAGGGCGGCGTGGAGATACTCCAAGACCAGGGGAAGAACGTTTATGCGGTGTCCAAACTCAAGGATTCCCTTAATCTCTTCGTTAGAGAAGAGAAGATTGACGAGGCGAAGAAAAAGGAAGTTATCGAATACCTTGACGCCAACCGTGTAACTGTGTAGACATAACGATTCTCGGTTCGTTAAAGGGAGGGAAAATAATTTTAATCCGGTCATTCGCGTATAAGCGAATTGGCCGGTTTTTTATTGAGAAAAAATTTAACCCATTTTTAATCCCTATTTGGAAGGGGAAAAATCTTGACTACCGCCTGCGCGGGCTGGCAAGGTCGCGGTTTTTTGCCCGAAAAGTAAAATTAGAGTATAATATTAACATCAATTATTAATTATCAATTTTCAATTAACAATTAATTTATTAAAAAAATTGTATGGTAAAAATTCAAAAGTTTCCGCAAAAGTTAGCCAAATATTTGGCTGATAAAAAAATCAAACATAAAATTTTACAGCACAAGTTAGTCTATACTGCCTATGATGCTGCTGCTACCACCAAAAGAAAGTTGGCTGAAACTGTTAAAACTTTATTAGTTATGGCTGATAAAGGTTTTTATTTGGTTTTATTGCCGGCAGACCAAAAATTAGATTTAAAAAAGCTGGCCAAATTAATTAGTCAAAAAAGCGGTAAAGTTGTTAAGAAAGTTACCATCCCTAGTGAAAAGGTAATGGAAAAAGTTTTAAAAGTTAAAGCCGGAGCTATGAGCGCTTTTGGCGGAATTCATAAATTACCGGTGATTATGGACAAGAGCTTAATCAAGGTAAAAAAAGCGATTTTTGCTACCGGTAGTTTTAATCATTCAATTGAAATGGCGGTAAAAGATTTTATTAAACAAGAAAAAGCGATTTTGGGCAGTTTCGGCGTTAAGAAAATAAAATTGGTCGTAAAGAAAAAGAAGTAGGATGATATTTAAACATATTAATCTGTTTAAATCAATGCAAATTTTTGCATAGGATTAAAACAGCTAATTAAGAATGATTCAAATAAAGATTAATAATTTTGAAGGGCCTTTGGGGCTCCTGCTACAGCTGATTGAAAGACAGGAAATGGATATTACCCAGATAAGTCTGGCGAAAATAACTGATCAATATATTGATTATATTAAGTCTGCTGAAAATATAAAACCGGATGAAATGGCGGATTTTTTGGTGGTGGCCGCTAAATTACTCTTAATTAAATCCAAAGCCTTACTGCCGTATCTTTATCCTGAAGAAAAGCAAGAGATAGAAGAATTGGAACAGCAGCTTAAAATGTATAAGGAGTTTTTACAAGCGGCTAAAGAAATAGATAATATCATTAGAAAAAAGAGATTTATGTTTGCTAAGGAATTTAACCGTCAATTTCTTCTAGATAATTTATTTAAAATTTCAACAATTTTAAACGAAGAAGGCGAAAATTTAGCCGGAGAAATTAATTTAACCAGGTCAAATTTTTTTTCACCGCCTAAACGATTAACTGCCAATAATTTGTTTACAGAATTTAGCAATTTATTAAAGAAGATTAAGCCATTTCAGCAGCTCGAAGAAAAAACTTTGGCGTACACTATTAAAATTGAAGATAAAATTTTAGCGATTGAAAAAATGTTAATTGAGAGAATAAAATTTAGTTTTAATAAAGTTTTAGATGATACGACAAATAAAACTGAAATCATCGTTAGCTTTCTAGCAATGCTAGAATTAATTAAACAACGCCAAATAATAGTGGTGCAAGATGATTTATTTGGCGAAATAGAGATTAATAAAATATAGTATACGAAACTACAAATTTTTATGCGAAGCTACGAAAATGCAAAATAGCTAATGATATTTTTCGCATTTTCGTAGTTTAGAATATTTAAACTTTTCGCATTATGGATATAAAGTCAAAAATTGAATCAATCTTATTTATCTCTTCAAAGTCTATGTCCATAAAACGGCTGACTGATTTACTTAAAATTGAGTCTATTAAAGTTGAGCAAGCCACGGATGAATTAATGCAAGATTACCAAAAAAATCAGCGTGGTATGCAAATTATTAAACAAGGCGCTAGGTATCAAATGGTTAGTTCGCCGGCTAATGCTAAATTAGCTCAACAATTCATTAAGGATGAAACGACCGGAGAGCTGACGCAACCTAGCTTAGAAGCTTTAACTATAATTGCTTATCGCGGACCAATTACTAGAATTGATTTGGATAGAATCAGGGGAGTTAATTGCGCCTTGATTTTACGAAATTTACTACTACGCGGTTTAATTGAAGCCAAATTTGATCAACGAAAAAAAGAGACTTATTATAGTGTCACTTTTGATTTTATTCGTTTTTTAGGACTTAGTCAGTTAAAAGACTTACCTGATTATGAGCGTCTTCACCGGGATGATACTTTGGATAGGATGTTAGAACAAACCAAAGACAATATTTAAAATATATTATATCCGTTTAAAAAAGTAAGAATCAATTAATAATCCCCATGCAAAAAATATTAAGAACAATATTAATTTTTGTTTTATTTCCAATAAGTTTTAGTTTAATATTTACTGCTACCTATTTTAGTTTTTTTTCTCCAGAAATCAATACTTTTATTGTTAAAAGCAATAGTTTAAAAGATAAAGATAAATTCGGTAAAGTTTTAGGGGCTAGCGAAGTAATTAGTGATTCAGCCGTTAACAACGAAAACCCAAAAAAAGACGTAACCTCAATTCAGGGATTAATATTAACCGAAGGAAAACCGAATAATTTAACGAGCGGTAGTTTAAAAGAATTAAATAACTTGAAAATTGGAAAGACCGAATTTAATTTAACCGCTAAGATCGGGGCAGTAATGGATTGCCAGAGTGATAATATAATTTTTGAAAAAAACGCCGATCAACTTTGGCCCATCGCCAGTATCACTAAGTTGGTTACGGCTTTAGTTTTTCTTGATTATAACCCGGGCTGGGAAAAGATTTACGAAATAAAATCAAGCGATAAAAGAGAAGGAGGCAGAATTTATTTATTTTCCGGAGATAAAGTTAAGGTCAAAGATTTATTTTATTTTAGTTTGGTCGGTTCTGATAATACAGCTACCATCGCTTTAATTAACACTACTGATTTAACCGAGGCTGAGTTTGTGCAAAAGATGAATGAAAAAATGCAGCGATTAGACCTAATCAATACCAAATTTATAGATCCAATCGGTCTTAACAATAATAATGTTTCTACGGCTAAAGAAATTGCCAAATTTACCAAGATCGCTTTGGCTAATAAGGATATTTGCCAGGCCAGTTTATCTAAAAAATATGAATTTACTACCTTAGCTGGTAGAAAAAAAGTAATTTACAATACTAACGAGCTTTTAAATAAGTATCCCGATAAAGAGATTAACTTAATTGGTGGTAAAACCGGGCATATGGAAGCAGCGGGTTATTGTTTAGTTTCAAAATTTGAAAACAACAGTCATGAAATTATTACTGTTGTTTTAGGAGCGGCCAGTGATCATGATCGTTTTAGTTTAACCCAAAGGTTAGTGGACGAAGTTTATAAAAATTTTTAAGTAAATTTGTTAGATTTAATTTAAAATGATATAATAAGAGATAGTTTATAATTAACTTTTTATTTATATGAAGAAACAAAAGATAATTATTGCCAATTGGAAAATGTCATTAACGTTAATACAAACTCTGGGTTTAGCTAAGAGGTATCGGGATAAATTTAAAGATTTTAAACTGGGTGAAGTAGTCATCTGTTGTTCAACACCAGCTATTGCTGATGTAGCCAAACTATTAAAAAAGACTAACATTAATTTAGGAGCACAAAATGTTTTTTGGGAGGAAATAGGCCCATTTACCGGAGAAGTTTCGCCACTAATGTTAATTGAACTTGGTTGTCGTTATGTCATTATCGGACATAGCGAACGTCGTAATCATTTATTTGAAAATTATGAAATGGTAAATAAAAAAATAAAAACTGTACTTAAAACAGAAAAATTAATTCCCGTTGTTTGTATCGGTGAAAGTTGGCAAGAAAGAAAAACTGATAAACGCGATTATATTTTGGTTGAACAATTGCAACTAGCTTTAGCCGGGATTAATGTTTTCGGTAATCAGACTGTTATAATCGCTTATGAACCGATCTGGGCCATTGGCACCGGTACTGCCATTGAACCAACCGAAGCTGAATATGCCCATAAAATAATCAGGCTGGCTTTAAATGATTTATTTAACACACAAATAGTCAGTCGTAATTTTAAAATTATTTATGGCGGCAGCATCGCTTCTGGCAATGTCAAGAGCTTTGTTGATTTAGAGAATATGGATGGTTTGTTGGTCGGCGGAGCTAGTTTAGACGCAGTTGAATTTTATAAAATAGCTAAAATTTTGACTAAATAAAGATTTAATTTATGTTAGTACACATCAAAGAAATCGTGAAAATGGCAGAACAGGGAGGATACGCCATTGGTGCTTTTAATGTAACTAATCTAGAATCCGTTCTTGGTGTGGCTCGTGCTGCAGTTAAGGCAAAATCACCCGCGATAATCCAGGTTTCCGAAGGAGCGATTAGGTATATGGGTTTAAAACCAATTACTCATATCGTTTCAACCGTAGCTAAAAATATTGCTACAGTAGTACCGATAGCTTTACATTTAGACCATGGCAAAAGTTTTGACTCTGTTTTTGAATGTATAAATGCTGGCTTTTCCTCGGTCCATATTGATGCTTCAAGGCTACCTCTTGATGAAAATATTAGTTTAACCAAACAAGTAGTCGCCGTGGCACATGCTAAAGGCGTTTGGGTACAAGGCGAAGTTGGGGCTATGGTAGGCGATCACGGAAAACAATCAGGCAAGTTAAAAAGAATACCGGTAGCAAAATCAGCCGAGGTAATTAAATTTGTTCGCGAAACAAAGGTTGATACTATTGCCGCTGCTGTCGGAACAGCCCACGGGGTTTTTAAAAACGAATATATTGATTTCGCTTTACTTAAAGAAATTAAACGGCAAACAAAAAAGATCTTTGTTTTACATGGTGGCTCGGGAGTAGCTAACGAATTAATAAAAAGAGGGATAAAAGAAGGAGTTAATATTATTAATATTGGTACGGATATTAAAATTGCTTTTTGTCAAAGTCTAGTAAAGACTTGTTTGAATAATAAAAAAGAAACTGATCCGAGGAATCTACTTAAACCGACCATCCAAGCGGTAGAAAAAGTAGTCTTAGCCAAGATGAAGTTGTTCGGCAGTTATGGTCAAATAATACTCGGTGAAGTAGAGACTTAGATTATGTACAATATCATTCCTTTAATTCTAATTTTATTAAGTTTGGGTATTATTATCGTAATTGCGGTTAAGAAATTTCCTCTTTTAGCTAATTTAGATGTTGATAATATACCGGCAGAGAAAGAGGCTAAATTTAAAGAAAGAATTATTAGTAACAGGCTAAAACGTAGTTTTTTTAAATGGTGGTTTAAATTGATTAATTTTTTAAGTCCAATAGTTGCGAAATCGGCTAATTTTTTAAGTTGGTCATTAGCCAAGTTAAATAAATTAAAAAACGACTATAAACAAGATCCGTTACCAGCCGTTAATCTCGTACAAAAAATTAATCAATCATTTAATGAAGCAGAAGAATTTAAGAAACAAGGTGATTTTATAAATGCAGAAAAGAAATATATTGAGGTTATTAGTTTGGATAGTAAAAATATAAAAGTTTTTAAAGAGCTTGGCCGGTTATATTTTGAGCAAAAGAATTATGAAGAAGCAAAACAAACCTTTGAACATATCTTAAAACTTAAACAAGACGATGAGGATATATACGCTAGTTTAGCGGAGATTGCTAAAGAAAAAGGCGATTTAAAATTAGCCGAGAAAGAATATTTAAAGATATTGGAGATAAATAAACAAAGCGCTCAAACTTATTTTAATTTAGCTTTAGTTTATCAAGCGATCGGAAGCCTGAAGCAGGCAATAGCCACCATTAATAAAGCTTTGAAGATTGAACCAAATAATCCCCGTTATCTTGACACTATGTTAGAAATAAGTATAATTATTAAAGATAAAGCCTTAGCACTGGATGCCTATAAAAAGTTAATGGAAGTTAACCCGGAAAACCAAAAAATAGAAGAATTTAAGAAACAAATAGACGTGTTATAATGTTTGCCTCTATAACTTTTAACTTATAACTTATAACTTGAGGAATATAATTAATAGTTATAAGTGATAAGTTATAAGTTATTTTTTAATTTAGACATTATTTATGATGCCGTTGTAGCTCAGTTGGTAGAGCAACTCCATGGTAAGGAGTAGGTCCGCGGTTCAAGTCCGCGCAACGGCTCAAGTAAATTTTAGATTTAAGATTTTTGATTTCCAACTTAAATTATAAATCTGAAATCTAAAATTAGAATTTATCTTGGGTCGGTACCAAAGCGGTCAACTGGGACAGACTGTAAATCTGTTGCCTTACGGCTTCGTAGGTTCGAATCCTACCCGGCCCACCCAAGGTTAATAGTAATTTGGTCAGACTGCCACCGCCTCTGGCGGGGTGCCGCCAACGGCGGCATAAATCTGTTGCCTTACGGCTTCGTCCCGCCACAGCGGGATCCTGCCCACATAATTTAATAAAAAATTAAATATAAAAAAAAATCAAAAATTTTTTATATTTAATTTTAGCAAAGCGCTTATGCCACAAGATAACTTAATTAAATTAGAGTGCTCGCAATGTAAGCGAATAAACTATTATTCTAGAAAAAATAAAAAAATTCTGAAAAACAGACTTGAGCTTAAAAAATTTTGTAAATATTGTCAGAAACATACTTTACATAAAGAAACCAAATAGATAAAGTAGGGGCAGAGCAGTGTTCTGCCCCTACGTAGTATGTATATTCTTGCGACTGTCGGTTAAAGGTAAGCCGCCGCTCTCTCCGTCTGTTCGGCATTTATTTTGGGGGAATAGTTCAGTGGTAGAATGCTGGTCTCCAAAACCAGAGATGAGGGTCCGATTCCTTCTTCCCCTGCTAAAATAAAAACATGTGATTTTATTGGCTTTTTTATTAATTTAGTGTATAATATCCACAGTGGAAATTCTCATATTAATAATTTAATTAACACCGCCTGTTTAGGCGGATAAAAAAACTTATGCCAAAAATGACCAAGTCTCAATTGCTAGAAGCTATGGCCACTGAGACCGGTATGAGCAAAAAGGATGTTGGCAATTTTATGGAAAAATTAGCCAATTTAGCCTTAAAGGAAGTAAAAAAGAACGGTGAGTTCGTTATCCCCGGCCTTGGAAAATTAGTTAAAATCAACAGAGCTGCCAGAATGGGCAGAAACCCTGCCACAGGCGAACAGATTCAGATTAAAGCTAAGACTGTAGTTAAATTCAGAGTGGCTAAAGCAGCCAAAGAAGCTGTATTATAAAACTTGTTAATCCATAAAAAATAGCCCCGCTAAGGCGGGGCTATTTTTTATTGCTGTATTGATTTTATCTTTTAGCACCGGAATAGGAGATCGCGCGGACAGCCCCGTCATTAAGACGGGGCGAGCGTCAATAATACTTGTCTATATTGTTATTAATTCTTATCTTTTTGCACCGGAATAGGAGATCGCGCGGACAGCATCCCAGTTAGTTGCTGAAGTTGGGGCAAAACCGTAAATCGCTTTAAAACTTTTAATAGCGGCTTTTTCACTGTTTAAATTCCGGTTAGCTGGTCTTAAGCCATAAGCCATAACTGTGACTGCAGCGTCATCATGCGCATTGGATCGATTAGGATTTCTTACGTAGATTTTTTTAAAGTTAGTTGTTGCTTTAGTTTCTGCCGCGCTACTGGTTTGACTAGGCCAGCGACCATTAGCTATCTTAATCACATCTGACCAATCGGTGGCGTTAGTAGGTACTTTGCCTAGAGCAGCTTTAAAGGAGTTTACTACCCCCGCTCTTTCACCTGCACCTAATACCAAAGTGGTAGGAGTACCATAAGTAATAAAATTGGTGATGGCTGTTTTTACTCCGCCAGTAACATTGGCAATACCGCTAACTAAGTTATTAGTATATTTACTCGCTGTGGTAGCTTCGGCAGAAGTACTCCTAGTTTTATCAACTTCCTCTACTATTTGATTTACATCGCCGCCGGTAATGATCGCCGCTTCACTTTTTATTATTTCTATTTGTTCAGCGCCAGTGGAGGTTGGAGTAGGTGTTGGCGTGGTCGGCGTGGTGGGCGTGGTGGGAGTAGTCGTCGTGGTTGGAGGATTATAGGTTCCACCGCTCGTGCCACCTCCGATTATTGCCGGAGGAGGAACACAAATTGCGCTAGCGCCCGAACCTGATAAGGTATAGCCAGTAGTGCAACTAGCCGCGCCGCATACTGTATCGTTGTAGGTTACCGCGCCGGTTAACACCGTGCAGGCAGCGCAGGTTGCGTCCGCATCTGATCCAGATACTAGATAGCCATTGGCGCAAGTTGCCGCACCGCAAAGATGGTTATAGGTAAGGGCATGAGGTATAGCAAACAGACTTACCGTATAATCAGTAGGATCATCCGCAGGTGTGGTAGAGGCAATTATCGCAGGAGCATTTCCAGTTGTGTCATTAGCTGTACAGCTGGTATAGGAAGAACTCGCAATTTTAATCGCCTTGACATTGGCATCTGCCGAATAGATTTTAAAGGAAGTGGAGCTGGCGTTAGTTATAGTAAGAGTGCCGATACTATTGAATGTCACGCTTTGTGCTTCAGAAAGACTTTTAATTATTAAATCTGCGGTAGTGCTATTAAGAGTTAAACCGGTGACGGTAATATCAGCGTCAGCTTTGAAATCTGAAACCGTTACCGCCATAACCGGAAGAGCTAATAATAAAGCCAATACAGTAGTAACAATGATTTTTTTCATAAGTTTTTGTAACTGACTTTATTAAGTTAGAAACATGAAACCGGTGTAGTAGAGGTTGCCGCTAGCCAAGTCTGCGAAGTAGTTGTGGCAATGCAGACGCATAAGATGTTTTTGGCTGAATTGTAAAGAAGCCCGCCATCAATAGCTGCAGCACAAGCTGTCGGAACTGCGGTATATCTGCCTGGGCTAAAAATACCCGCGGCTGTAGTAGTGGCAAAACCAGAAACGCTTAAGGCACCGCCTAGTACAGAGGTACCGGCAGTGGAATTAGTTAAAGTTGCCCCATTTTTCAAATAAAGCGAAGTGGTTGAAGCAATGCCCATTAACGAGATGTAGCCATCAGTTTCATTAGAAATTGTTTCGCCATTTACTAAATACAACGAAGTAGTTGAGGCAATGCCCATAAGGGATATTACCCCTGAACTGCTGTTACTAATATAAGCGCCTTGTTGTAGAGTAACTGTTCCATAAACTGTTAAGCCGTTTAATTTCATGCCTACGCCTGATTGAGTTGAAGAAGCTACACCACTTAAAGTAACACCAGCTAAATAAGACGTACCAGAGACAGTTAGTAAGGTGGTTGAAGCACCACCATAGACAGTTAAGCCGTTTAATTGCATGCCCACACCTGCTTGGGTTGAGGAGGCTACACCACTTAGATTAAGTGTTCCCAGGTAACTTATGTCGGATACTGTTAGTTGCGTTGTTGAAGCGCCGCCATAGACTGATAAACCGTTAAGTTTCATGC
>Ga0315282_10001782_pt1 | contig 40223 bp, 44 predicted proteins | sample YL17G07_20_MG_FD_203693 | JGI IMG/M metagenome (GOLD analysis project Ga0315282, IMG submission 203693) | Sediment microbial communities from Yellowstone Lake, YNP, Wyoming, USA - YL17G07_20 | ecosystem: Environmental > Aquatic > Freshwater > Lake > Sediment | place: USA: Wyoming | collected...
CAATTCGCAAGGCTGGTGTCATTGCACGGAAGGGGCTTTACAAGGTAACTATGTCAGGGACTACTATACCACACGAGGTTCTGGCTAAGTCAGGAGCGGCGAAGGTCTTGCTTAAACCGGCGTCGCCCGGGACTGGAGTCATCGCTGGTGGCAGCGTTCGCTCAGTGCTTGAAGCTGCAGGCATAAAGGATGTCCTTAGCAAGTCTATAGGTAGCTCTAATCCTGTGAATGTAGTCAGGGCGACTGTGTTGGCTTTAGCCAGCCTTAGGATGCCTGAAGAGGCTGTAGCAAGGCGCAAAGCTGAGCTTGAGATTAAGGAGGCTGAGCCCAGTGGCTAAGCTGCGTATAAAGTGGGTAAAGAGCGATATTGGCTATGCCAGGGAGCAAAAGCTGACCTTGAAAGCTTTAGGCTTTCATCGCCTTAATGGAACGGTGGAGCATGAAGATTCTCCTCCGGTTAGAGGTATGATAGCCAAAGTCAATCATTTAGTTAAAGTGGAAGTGATCACCGATGCAGCAGCATAATCTAAGACCCCCAGCAGGTGCCAAGCACAAAAGAAAACGCGTAGGGCGTGGCGATGGCAGCGGGCATGGCAGTTATTCAGGACGAGGCTGTAAAGGGCAGAAATCTCGTGCTGGGGGTGGAGTTCGCCTCGGTTTTGAGGGAGGGCAACTAGCTTTAATTAAGCGTTTGCCTCGAAAACGCGGTTTCGTTAATATTTTTAAAACTGAGTACAGCATCGTTAATGTCGGCGATCTGAAAGTGTTTTCTCCTAATGCTGAGATTACTACAAAAGAGTTACTCGAAGTTGGACTGATTAAGTCTTTTAAGTATCCAGTTAAGATTCTCGGCGACGGTGACATTGATCGTCCGCTCGTGGTAAAGGCTAACAAATTCTCTGCTGCTGCTGAAAAGAAGATCGTTGCCGCTGGTGGAAAAGTGGAGGGAATTTAAGAATGCAGCAGGTGAGCGGAAGACCACGTCTTATTCAAGCATTGTTCGATGCCTTTTCTCTTCCAGACCTGAGACGGCGTCTCCTTTTCACTATAGGTATGCTGGTAATTTTTCGCTTCATAGCCCATGTTCCCATGCCCGGAATTGACCTCGCCGCGATACAAAATCTTTTCCAGAAAAATCAACTTCTGGGCATGCTTGACCTGTTTAGTGGTGGGGCTATGAGGAACTTCAGCGTAGCGGCTATGGGAGTTTATCCCTATATAACCGCTTCCATCGTTATGCAATTACTGGTTCCAGTTATTCCGCGCCTTCGAGCCTTATCTGAAGAAGGGGAATCCGGCAGACGTAGGATTAATCAGTTTACCCATTGGCTGACTGTGCCCTTGGCAGCTCTTCAGGGGTATGCTCAATTGGCGCTACTGCGTAGCCAAGGTGCGATTGGTCAAGCTGCAGCATTGCCTACTATAGCTATAATACTGTCCCTGACAGCGGGGACAGTATTTCTTGTCTGGCTTGGTGAACTTATCACTGAGCGAGGCATTGGAAACGGTGTGTCAATAATAATCTTTGGTGGCATTGTGGCCAGTTTGCCGCAAATGATAGGTCGTGGCCTTATCGCCAGGGAGAACATTGTCGGACTGATCGTCTTTCTCATTGTTGGCCTGGCCACGGTGGCGCTTATAGTCATATTTACAGAAGGTCACCGTCGTATTCCGGTGCAATATGCACGAACTGCCTTCCGTGGGGCTCGCATGTATCGCCAAACAGGTTCAACATATGTTCCACTTCGGGTGAATACCGCCGGAATGATACCTCTTATCTTTGCCATGTCGCTGATGATTTTCCCGGGAACAGTAGCCAGTTATTTTGCCAGCCCCCAGGGGCAGGCTCCCAATTTTGCCAGCACGATTGCGACGTGGTTCAACCCTAGTACACCTTTGCCGGTGGGTTTGTTTTACTGGGTGGTTTATTTCTTGATGGTGGTAGCTTTTACCTTTTTCTATACTATGGTGATATTTGAGCAGATGAACTTGGCGCAGACTTTGCAGCGCCAGGGAGGCTTTATCCCCGGCGTCCGTCCTGGGAAACCCACCGTCGATTACCTCAATAATGTCATTAACCACATAACCTGGGGTGGGGCGCTCTTTTTGGCTTTTGTGGCGGTGTTGCCATTTTTGGTTCGAGAAGTGACAGATGTTGGGGTGCTTACCTTATCCAGCACCGGTATACTTATTGTTGTGGGTGTGGCTTTGGATACCATGAAACAAATAGAGGCGCAGTTGACAATGCGCCGCTATGAGGGTTTCCTGAGGTAGGGAGATACACGGATGTTTTTAGTTTTTCTCGGTGCTCCGGGGGCAGGTAAAGGGACTCAGGCAGCTATAATTTCACGAAAATTGGGATTAGCTCATATATCTTCTGGCGACCTTTTCAGGCAGGCGGTGGATAAAGGAACCAAGCTAGGGAAATCGGTGAAGGCTTATATGGATAAAGGTGCGCTGGTTCCTGATGAAGTAACAGTTCAGCTAATCTCGGAGCGGCTCAATGAGCCTGATTGTAAATCAGGGTGTGTTTTCGATGGCTTCCCTCGTACTACTGAGCAAGCTAGGGCGCTGGACAGAATGTTGACCAGTCGTGGGGAGGCTATAGATGAAGCAATATACATCGAGGTGCCTGAGAAGGAGTTGTTAAAACGTCTTAGCGGGCGCTGGGTATGCCGCAAATGCCAGGCACCTTACCATGAGGTGACTTCACCACCGAAAGTTCGCAACATATGTGATAAATGTGGTGGTGAGTTGTATCAGCGTCCTGACGATACTGAGGAGACGGTAAAAAAACGATTGAAAGTATATTTTGCTCAGACTACTCCTGTCTTGGATTACTATCAGGCAGAGGGGAAACTCTTTGCAGTGGATGGCAATCTTGGTATTGAAGAGGTATCCGAGAAGATAATTAATGCTCTAGGTCCTAAGCTGGTGAAAATTAAATGACTGTGATCAAGTCACCACAGGAAGTGGCTATTATGCGCCAAGCTGGAAAAATCGTAGCGGCTGTTTTACAAAGATTGAGAGAAGAAATAAAGCCAGGGATTAAGACCAGTCAGCTGGACTCGGTGGCTGCAAGTGAACTGAAGAAATATGGAGCTAAGGCTTCGTTCAAAGGCTATCGAGGCTTCCCGGCAAATTTATGCGTTTCGGTGAACGATGAGGTTGTCCATGGAATTCCCGGGGAGCGGCGATTGAACGATGGTGATTTAGTCTCTTTGGACTTTGGGGCGATCGTTGATGGCTTCCATGGTGATGGGGCGATAACAGTTGGGATAGGTGGAATTAGCCCTAAAGCTCAGGAACTCTTAGCAGTCACCGAAGCCGCCTTGATGGCTGGGATAAGGGCAGCACGTAACGGTGTCCACCTGGGAGATGTTTCATCGTCTATTCAGAACTACGTTGAAACAAGAGGATTTTCTGTGGTTCGAGAGTATTCCGGGCATGGAGTAGGTAGAGACCTGCATGAGGACCCCTTAGTGCCAAACTTCGGCTCGCCTGGAGAAGGCTCTATTTTGCAAAAAGGCATGACTTTGGCAATTGAGCCGATGGTGACTACCGGAGACTGGCGGACACGGGTTGCTGAGAATAGATGGACAGTGCTCACTGCAGATGGCAGCCTTGCCGCACATTTCGAGCATACTATCGCTATTAACGAGGGTGAAGCGGAGGTACTGACTCTACTATAATAGAAGTGTAACATGCCTAAGAAAGAAGCAATAGAGGTTGAAGGCACGGTGATTGAATCATTACCTAATGCTACATTTCGTGTGGAATTGCCTAACGGGCATGAGGTTTTAGCCCATATCTCGGGTAAAATGAGGAAGCATTATATCAGGATTTTGCCAGCGGACAAAGTGCTGGTGGAGCTTTCGCCTTATGATTTAAAGCGGGGGAGAATCACCTATCGGTTTAAGTAGTCATTGGAATTTACGTTTGACATAAATGTCGATAAGGTTTATTATTATAAAGTTTTTTGAAATTTAAGGTAGTTAAATTATGAAAGTACGTTCTTCTGTCAAGCGTCGGTGCGATAAATGTAAGATTGTCAGGCGCCGTGGAGTGGTTCGGGTTATTTGTCAGAATCCCAAACATAAGCAGCGCCAAGGATAACGCAGGAGTAATGAGATATGGCACGTATCGCTGGTGTGGACATTCCAAAAGATAAAAGGGTTGAGATTTCCTTACAGTATATCTATGGCATCGGCCCTGCTTCAAGCCGCCGGATTTTATCTTCCAGTGGTATAAGCCCTGATACCAAGGTAAAGGACCTTAGCGAGCAAGAGGTCAGCCGTATTCGCGAGGTTATCGATAAAGAATATAAAGTAGAAGGCGGGCTTCGGAAGGAAGTTAATCTTAATATTAAGCGGCTTATTGAAATCGGTAGTTATCGAGGTCTCAGGCATCGTCGCGGCTTGCCGGTTCGAGGACAGCGGACACGAACCAATGCTCGGACCAAGCGTGGTCTTCGCAAGACAGTGGCTGGCCGCGGGCAAAAGCGCGGAGCGACTAAGAAATAAAGGAGTAATGGAAGGATATGCCTAAGAAGAGGAAAACTGGAGTAAGAAGGCGAGAGCGCAAGCATATTGCTGAAGGTAAGGTTTATATCCAATCTACCTTTAATAATACAATCATTACTCTTACTGACCAGAAAGGCAATGTTATCGCCTGGGGAAGTCCCGGCACAGCCGGTTTCAAAGGGTCTCGAAAAGGTACGCCCTATGCGGCTCAATTGGCGGCACAGGGCGCTGCTCAGAAAGCTAAGGAACATGGTTTGCGTCAGGTCGAGGTATATGTCCGAGGACCTGGCAGCGGTCGCGAGGCAGCGATTCGAGCCATCCAGGCTTCAGGGATTTTGGTTACTGGGATTAAGGATGTGACTCCTGTTCCGCATAATGGTTGCCGGCCTCGTAAAAGAAGGCGAGTGTAGAAATGGGACGATACACACAGGCCACTTGTCGTTTATGTCGTCGTGTTGGCGACAAATTAATGCTTAAGGGGGATAGGTGTTTTACCTCCAAATGTGCTGTGGAGCGCAGAGATGTTCCCCCTGGGTATACTGGTATTAGGAAGCGGCGCCCAAAGAAGTCTGACCGTGGGCTTCAGTTACAGGAGAAGCAAAAGGCTCGCTATAGTTACGGACTTTTGGAACGGCAATTCCGCAAATTCTTTGCTGAGGCGGAAAGGCTTCCCGGCATAACTGGCGAGAACCTCTTAGTTTTGCTAGAGAGACGGTTAGACAATGTGGTTTACCGTTTAGGCTTTGCCAGCTCTCGCTCTCAGGCCAGACAGCTGGTACGTCATGGTCACTTTCTCTTAAACGGTCGCAAGACGGATATCCCCTCCTGTCTGGTGAAGCCCGGTGATGCTATTGCCTGGCGAGAAAGTAGTACCAAAACTGGATATTACAAAGCGCTCGTTCAGGAAATCGAGGGCAGAACCGTTCCTGGCTGGCTGGCTCTGGATAAAGAAAAACTGGCTGCTCGAGTCGTTAACCTGCCAACTGGTGAGGATATTGAAGTTAAGTTTAATGAAAAAGTTATTGTCGAGTACTATTCTCGTTAAGGAGGCTTCTTGGCTGGATTAGCATTGCCAAAGGTAGAATGTGTTGAAAGCACTGAAACCTATGGCCGTTTTGTTGCCGAACCTGTGGAGAAGGGTTTCGGAGTTACATTAGGTAATGCCATGCGCAGGGTGCTTCTTAGCTCTTTGCCCGGTGCTGCAATAACTTGGGTCATGATTGAGGGTATCCAACATGAATTCTCAACAGTCCCCCACGTTAAAGAGGATACAATAGATTTTCTGCTTAACGTCAAGGAAATACGCCTTCGTCATCTTGCCCAGCGCTCCGGGAGGTTGAGATTGGAGGTCGGGGGAGAAGTGCAGGTCTTTGCCGGTGACATCAAGCCGTCGGCGGATTTCGAAATCGTTAACCCCGAGCATTATCTGGCTACCCTGGACTCTCCAAAGGCTAAACTCAGTGTCGAGCTTAACGTCGAGATAGGTAGAGGCTATGTGCCAGCCAGTTCCAGCGATAGCCTACCTATTGGGACGATTCCCATAGATGCTATTTTCACCCCGGTTCGTAAGGTCAATTTCCTGGTTGAGCCTAGTGGCCTTAGAGAGGGGAGTAACGAGGAGAAACTCATCCTGGAAGTTTGGACTGATGGCTCCATATCCCCGATAGAGGCTGTAAGTCAGAGCGCAGCTATCCTTATAGAGCAGTTTGGTTGCTTCCGTGAACTCGCCAGAGCCATTACACAGGAGGGAGCTGAGGTGGCGTGGCAACGGCTGATTCCACCGGAGCAGTACCTGATGCCTCTAGACCAGTTGAATTTATCCACACATACCTATAATAGCTTAAGAAGAGGTGGTGTTACTACTTTAGGTCAGATTCTGGAAAGAGGTCTAGACGGTCTGTGCGGCTTAGCCGGCTTCGGGGCCAAATCTAAGGAAGAAGTAGAGACAGCTCTTAAACGGCTTGACTTGCCTTTCTTTCCTGAGGCTAAGGAGAAAAAGGAAAAGAAGAGGGCATCAAAAGCCTCAGCTTCTGAAAAAGGTGAGAGCGCTGAAGACATTGAAGGGAAGGTTAAGGATTGAGACATCGTGTAGCCGGACGAAAACTGAGCAGACCTACAGCGCACCGTTGGGCTTTGTACCGCAACTTGGTGGCTGATTTGATTAAATATAATAAAATCATCACCACTGAGGCTAAGGCAAAGGAGATTCGGGGCCTGGCCGAGAAGATGATTACTCTGGGGAAGGAAGGCAGTCTGGCTTCTCGGCGTCGAGCTCTGGCTTTTGTTACTGATGAGAAGCTTATTGACAAGATATTCAATGAGCTTGCACCCCGGTATATGGAACGTCCTGGAGGTTATACGCGGATAATCAAGTTGGGGCAGAGGGTCGGTGATGCAGCGCGGCAAGCCCAGGTTGAGATGGTAGAATAACAAGAAACCGTATCGGTGAAGCTCTTTAACAGTTTTAACAAGATAGTTCTGGTTGTGGAGTATGATGGCAGAAATTATTATGGCTTCCAGTGGCAGCCTAAGCTGCCGACGATTCAGGCTGAATTGGAGCGGGCCATACGGAGGCTTACCGGCGAAAGCAGCCGTGTGATTGCTGCCAGCCGGACTGACACCGGCGTACATGCCCTAGGTCAGGTAGTTAGCTTCCGGACTAAGTCTGCCCTGTCTCCACAGACGCTTGTTAAGGCTTTGAACTACTATCTGCCGAGGGACATTGCGGTTAAAGGCGCTTGTGAGGTGGATATGGATTTTAATGTTAGGCGTGATGCTATGAGCCGAGAATATGATTATTACATTTTGAATAGTTCAACTCGGTCGCCTCTATTCGAGGGTTTTGCTTATTTTGTGCCCAAGAAGTTGAATATTAGAGTTATGAATAAGGCATGTAAATTTCTCGAAGGCGAACAAGACTTCGCCTCATTCGCTACCGCTTTGGGTAAGCTAAGAAGCACGGTGCGTACTGTATATGATGCCGGGGTGGCAAAGGAGGGTGACCTGGTCACTTATCACATGACGGGCAATTCTTTTCTGCCTCACCAGGTTCGTAATACAGTGGGCTTGCTAATAAGGGTAGGACTGGATAAAGTAGGACTTGAGGAATTTCAGCAGATTATGGAGGCAAAGAGGCTGGGCCTGGCCGGGCCAACCGCTCCGGCTTATGGTCTTTGTCTTACCAAAGTTAATTACCCCGGCAATCTGGAGCTGGCAATATGAAGACCTATTCAACTAAAGCTAAAGATGTCGAACGCCAGTGGCATGTTATCGATGCTTCCGGGAAGACCTTAGGCAGGCTCGCCACCCAGGTAGCAAACTTGCTCACGGGTAAGAATAAGCCGATATACGTTCCGTATCTAGATACCGGCGATTATGTCATTGTGCTCAACGCCGCTAAGGTTAGAGTTACCGGGAAAAAAGCCAAGCAGAAGACATACTATCGTCATTCAGGCTACCCTGGCGGTCTAAAAGCTGAGACTTTCGAAAAGATGCTGGCTGCTCACCCTACCAGAGTGATTGAGCACGCAGTTAAAGGCATGTTGCCGCATAACCGGTTGGGTAGAGCCATGTTTAAAAAGCTAAAGGTTTATGCCGGCGATAGCCATCCTCATCAGGCACAGGTTGCTGGCATGAAAACAACTGCAAAAGGGAGTGAAATCTCGTGATTACTCAGACTTATGACCGCGGTACAGGCAAGCGCAAATGCGCCATAGCGCAGGTGAAGCTGTTCTCTGGAGGCAAGGGGGAGATTATTGTCAACGGTAAACCCTACCAGGAGCTTTTCCCTCGCTTTGAGCATCGCCGCAACATTGAACGTCCATTCGTAGCTACTGAGACCGTGGGTAAGTTTAATGTTGAAGTCAAGGTGATTGGCGGTGGTGTCAGCGGGCAGGCTGAAGCTATTCGCCATGGCATTGCTCGCGCCTTGGTTAAAGCTAATGAGCAGTTCAAACCTCTGCTGCGTCAGGAAGGGCTGCTAACCCGCGATTCCCGCGTCAAAGAGCGCAAGAAGTACGGACTCAAGCGCGCCCGCAAAGCTCCTCAATATACCAAGCGGTAAAGATTGCAAGCCGAGAAGACAGCAAGTCTTCACATCATGCTTGAGGGATTATTTTCGTCCTCTGATTTTGAGAGCTTCCTGGTGAATTTCCCAGTTTTGTGCGATATACTCTTGTGGCAGTTTTAAACCGTGCTTGTAAGGCTTTCCCTCTTTATCAATAGTGACAAAGGTTAACATACCTGAGACCGCTGGAGTTTCGTCATCGTTGACGAATGCTTGAGCGTAGACGGTGATGCTTGTTGGGCCAAGAAGCGCAACCCTAGCCTTTATATCCACGATATCTCCATTATTAGCCGGCTTCTTGAAAGAAATTCCGTGGATTTGAACACAAAATACGTCCTCGGGCCTTCCTAGCAGGCGGCTGGCGGCCACAAAACATGTCTCAACAAACCATTCTGCCATCCGTCCGGCGAACAAAGTTCCATGATGTTGAAGGTCCTCGGGTCTTATTAGGTGGGCAATGCTTGTTTCTTTGAGCATCTGTATTGCCAGTTATATAAAGTTAGACGGCGCCTGATATAGAGCAGCCTTTATTTTACACTCGACCCCCTCTTTAATCAAATAAACGCACCGTTGCAGTTGATGCGTAGCAAGTTTATCTTGGAAGTCTATTAGCAGACGCTGTTCTGCCTGTAAGTTACAGGCTGACGATATCGCTATCCAGCATGGATTGGATGGTTTTCACCATATTCGTCGGTTTGCCGACTGCCAGCTTGTCCGTCAGCTCGAAGTATTCAAGGCAGGTAGTGCAAGCTAGAATCTTGACACCCTGTTCCTCAAGTCGCTTGAGTTCATCCAAAACATGGGAACCCTCGCATACCAACCGTACCCCCGTGTTCCAAAACAGCAAGGTATCTGGCTTGTTCTCGCTTTCTCCAAGGAGGAGCAGGAAATTGCCCATAAGCAGCGAACCCAGGCGGTCATCACCTCTCCCCAGCCCTTCGGACTGCACAAGAAAAACCTTATTTGTCATAATTAAACCTCCATATTATGGTATTTTTCTATTGTAGCGTGTTGTTACTCATAGCAAACTCCTTTGCCAGGAGGGCGGCACCAAGGGCACCGACCGTTTGCGGCTCAGTGGGTATAGCCAGATTAGCGCCTAATTTTTGCCCCACCAGTTGGCGTAGACAGATATTAAGTGCTGCTCCACCTGCGAAAACGATTCTTTCCTTAGTACCCACCCTCCGTGCCATGGTGACAATTCTAGTTGTTATGGCCTCATGTAAAGCCAAAGCAATAGCATTTACTTCCTCACCTCGGGCGATAAGGGAAACAACTTCTGACTCAGCAAACACAGTGCACAGGCTGTTGATTTGGACCACCTTAGAAGCGCTTAAAGCAAGAGCACCTAGTTCACGAATATCTATTTCCAGCGTATTAGCCATAATTTCAAGAAATTTACCAGTTCCGGCAGCACAGCGGTCGTTCATCTCGAACTTTTGTATTTCTCCTTCGTCTGATAGTGCGATAACTTTGCAATCCTGACCGCCGATATCAATCACCGTATGGCAATCGGAATACAAATATCGTGAACCTTTGGCAAAAGCCCTAATCTCAGATACCACTTCTCCACGCAGTGCCGAAGCGACGAGGTGGCGACCGTAACCGGTCACCACCAGTCGCTCATGACTCCTGCCCGAAAGCAACTCCTGGCATCGCCGAAGAGGATTGACTCCCGTCTCAATGACAACAGAGTCCCTAACAGTGTTATCGAAGTTTATAAACTTTATAGTTCGGGAGCCGACATCAAGTCCAGCATACATCAACGACGTATCATCTCCAAAAAGGCTTCAACTCTGGTTCTGAGCTGGCCAGTATCCTCGTCACTATAGTCGGTTTCAATACGCAGTAAGGGAATACCTTCCTTAGCCAGTAGTTTTTCTACTTGCACTGCTTCATTGGCATAGGTATGGCAGAACTGAAGATTATAGTGCACTACACCGTCAGCCTGGTACTCTCTGGCTAGCCTCACAATATCGTCGAGTCGTTCTTCATTAGGAGTAAAACAGGCACAGTGTATTTGCAGGTATCGTTCGGCTATCGATTTCAATGCCTTCTCCACAGTGTTCGGTTTCTCATTTTGAACCAGGTCGGAGAAGAATCGGGTACCTGTACATGATTCCTCGCAAACCACAACAGCCCCGGCACTTTCCACGATATGATGTAGCTTCCAATTAGGTATGGCCATGGGATTGCCTGAGATGAGGATGCGAGGTGCCTTTGCTGGAGCTACACCTTTCCCCGAGTCGGCCCGTTTTTCAAGCTCGTCGCAAAGCGCGTTCACCTGTGTGATGCAACGATTTACATCGTCATAGAAGGATACCTGCGTTACCAGTAAAGCATCTTTACCGCTTATGGGGACCGGCCTGGCTTTGCGTAGATTATAGAGCCGCTGAAGTGCCCGGCGCCGTTCATTGACCGACTTAATCGCCTGGGTAAGTTTGTTCAAAGTTATCTTGTTTCCCGTCAGCTTCTCGATAACATCCTTAAAAGCGATAACTTCCCCTAACCAGAGGTCCCGGCTCAAGCTTGTTTTTTTGTTGGGAACCTCCATAACATAGACCGGCTGATACTGATTAAGTATCTCGAACATTTTCTTTTTACCATCGCAGGTAGTCTCGCCGACAATAAGATGGCTCGCCTGCACGTAAGGGCAGATACGTCCCAGCTTGAAACCAAACGATGATTTGATAAGGGCGCAGGTATTGCGGGGAAGGACCTCTTCAGCCAGCGGCACTGAAAATTGTGTCCCGGCACAGAGCCCTACCGGAATAGCATCGGCAGCCCAGACAAGCTCTTCAGGAACGAATACACAGTAAGTAGCCACTACTTTGCCGCCATTCATGGCATGTTGTCTCAGTTCTTGTACCCTGATACCATGGATATCGCCAACAACGAAGTCAAAAAACCCCATGCCCTCAGGGCGGTTTTTCTGCGAAAGGTAGACTTCTTGAAAGATCGGGCCTAAAGCACCAAGAAGCGCATCATGCGGTTTTAGATCTATACCTAATTCCGCCCACATTTCTTTATTATCAGTTGTCAATTTCTATACTCCTTATTTATTTTTTGTAAATAAAAAAACGACGGCCGAGAAACTCCGCACCATCGCTTCAGGAGGCATTCTCCAAAATGAACTAAACAGCCATAAGCCTCCTGATATTGCGGAAACGGAGGTTCTGCGAGCAAATGACTGATGCAAAACTTGCACCCAGCCACTTGTCTCAAACTCAGGTGAACCGAAGACGCAAGGTATCAGTCATTGCTCTCACCCCCTTTACATTTCTAATCATTCGCATTTGCAAATGCGGGCAGATTATAACATCAATAAATTGTTTGTGCTAGTTCTCTGTAGTTTCGCGTTTGGCTTGGTATGATTCGAACCCTACTTAGCTTCGCTCAGCCGCTTCTTCAGGTAGTCAATGGCTTTTACCGGCGTGGGGTCTGTCTCGTTGAGGATTGCCAGGTAATAGCTGGCCCAGTCGCCGAGGTAAATCAGGCTCATCATCTGGCTCAGTTCCCCTTTGCTCTGGCTGTCTATGATTTCATGACTGATGTTTTTTTGCTTCAGAAGCTCAGAGGTTACCTGGTAGCGAATTAAGGTTCGTGGATGGAGAGAAGGGCAGCGGAGCAGGACTACATGGACCTCGGAGGCCAGCTCTGAGGGGAACTGGTAGCCGACAACGGCGTTGTGGTTGAGCTCAGGGAAGGTCTCGTGAAAAGCCCAGGCTTTGCTATTCTCGTTAATCTGTGTCTTCCAGCGGCGGGCGACCGCAGAGAGAATGCCGGCACCGTAAATCACGGCTATTTTGCCCTGCAGCTTGACAGCCAACTGCTTGGCTCGATTTGAGCTTGTGGGTGCGGTCTCCTTAAGCTCCCCCAGCAGCCTCTCAAGGTCTTGAGTCATTGCCTCGACCTCTGTCGTTTTCTCCTTGAGAAAGCCCAGTTTTTGAAGGAAGGCTATCAGAGGTATGAAGCTGTAGCCCAGGGCGGCTCGGGGTTGGGAAACGAGGTCTATAAGGAAAACTGGCACCTTGGCATCTTCAGCCAGAGCCTTCAGCTTGCCGCCGGTGGTCATGACCAGCTTTTTGCACTTGCCTTTCAGAGCCTGAGAAAAGGCAGAAAGCGTTTCCTCGGTATTTCCCGAATAGCTCGAGGCGATAACCAGTGTCCTGTCGTCAACAAAGGCTGGCAGGTCATAGTCCCGATTGACGAATATAATGGGCTTGGTTAGCCGTGAAGCAAAATTGCGGAGCAAACTACCGCCTATGGCTGAGCCACCCATGCCAAGAATAACCACTTTGTCGATACTGGCATAATCTTGGGATAAGTTGAAATCTTTAGCCTTGCGCCAGGCAGTGCGGCATTGCCGGGGCAAGTCGTGAAGATGCTCCAGCATGTTTGCCGGGTCGAGCCGCTTATATACCTGCATGTCGTCTAAATTGACCATATCTTAAACCCCCAACAGTTTCTTGCCGCTGTCAAGCAATTTCTGCACCTGTTCCGTGGTGTGACCCTCGGCATAGATGCGGATGAGAGGCTCGGTGCCGGAGAAGCGGATGAGCAGCCAGGAGTCATCAGTCAGATAGTATTTGTAACCGTCGGTAGTATCCAGTTTGGCTACCTTTATGCCGGCGATGGAGCTGACATCGCTCTTAGCCAGCTTGTCAGAGAGCACTTGGCGTTCATCGGTGGAGATATGAACATCAATGCGGTCATAATAGTGAGGGCCGACCTTGCTGAACAAATAGTCCAATAGCTGTGATGATGTCTTGCCTGTCTTTATCATGAAGTCGAGGAAATACAGGCCGGCAAGTATACCATCGCGCTCTGGGACATGGCCGCGGAAGCCGTAGCCGCCGCTCTCCTCACCGCCGATGAGTGCATTCTTCTCTATCATCATCGGGGCTACATATTTGAAGCCTACCGGCGTCTCGTAGACAGGCACATCGAATTGCTTTCCCAGAATCTGGAGCATCGTGCTATCGGTTAAGGTCTCGACTATGGCGCCACGCTCCCCGCGAACTTCAAGGAAATAGAGGGCCAGCAGGGCGAATACCTGATGCTGGTTGAGGAAGTTTCCTTTTTCGTCGATGACGCCGATTCTGTCGGCATCGCCGTCGTTTGCCAGACCTACATCCGCCTTCTGTTCTTTGACTGATTTGGATAGCTTGGTCAGGTTCTTGGCGATCGGCTCGGGTTGAATTCCGGGGAAAGAGGGATTGCGCTCATTGTTAATCTCTACGACTTTTATTTCACCACCTTTGAGAAGCTCCTTGAAATAGCCGATGCCGGCCCCGTACATGGAGTCGGCGATAACCTTTAAATGACTGCGGCGAATAGCTTCCAGGTCAACAAGTCGCTTTAGCTGCTTGAAGTACGCCGGGTCCGGGTCGAGGTAGGTTATGAGCCTGTTGTTCAGGCCGTCAGCCAGGGAAAGTCGTTTCACCTTGCCTGTGGAAAGGACCTCGTTGGCGTTTTTTTCTATTTCTGCGGCAACCTCAGACGGAGCGCTGGCTCCGGCTTCATCCTTGTATTTGAAGCCGTTCCAGCGTCCTGGGTTATGGCTGGCGGTGATGATTATACCGCCGGCTGACTTTGTGGCGGTGACGGTGTAGCTTATCACCGGCGTCGGCGCTGCTTTGGAGCACAGATTTACCTTGATTTTGTTGCCGGCAATTATCTCGGCGGCAGCGGCAGCGAAGTCCTCGGAAGCGAAACGGGTGTCATAGCCGATAACCAGTCCCTGCTTAGCCAGCTTGGCCCGACTTAAGTAGTTGGCTACTCCCTGGGCGCAGGCCCGGACATTGTCGAAGGTGAAGTCCTCGGCGATAACCGCCCGCCAGCCATCAGTGCCGAACTTAATCATCTTAGTCCTCATTTGGCCCCTTTCTCATTAGTCGAACCTGAACCGCCACAGTGCAAAACCGAAGAAAACAGCCGCAAAGATTAGTAAGACACCTACCTCGGGCATCACCTGCCCCAGGCTGTAGCCACGCACCAAAACATCCTGGTACCCCTGCAGCGCCCAGGCATGAGGTACAATTTTAGACAATGTTTGCATAAAATTAGGCATAACGAATGCCGGCACGAAGCAGCCGCCAATCGCGGCCATCATGACCGCAATTAATGCCCCCACTCCACCGGTGGCTTCGGGTGTCTTAGCCAGTGCAGCCACTAGAAGCCCCAGCCCACTGGCGGCTGCGGCAGTGGCCAAACTCACCACGATTAGTCCTTCAGGGTGTACGCCTAAGTTCAACGCTGGATTGCCCAGCAATGGCACAATCCATATTCCAGCGGCGAAGATTAGTACGATTTGAATTAGGTTGACCAGGTAATACGGCAAAAGCTTACCTATCAGCAGTGCCGACTTGGAAAGCGGCGCCACCAGAAGGCGACGGAATGTCCCATCTTGCTTCTCGCGAATAAAAGACAGACCGATGACCTGGCAGATAAAGAAGACACCAAAAAGGGTGTAACTGGGCACATTCTGCTGCGTGGTATTGGGTAACTGACGAACCGACATCCCCGGAGGAGTAATTTGCTCAATGCTTGTCCCACTTAGCATCCCTTGCCTTGCTTGCTCCACAATAGCCTGTCGCTGCTGCTGTGACATGCCGGGTGCTGTCTGGTCAAGTAGCCGCTCTATCCCTACCGGCGTCAGTGCTTGCAACAAGAGCCCCTGTAATGTGCCGACGATAGGGCCGGTGAACTGCGGAGATAGGGCGGGGTCAACCATCAACTGGATAGTTGTAGCTTGCGGCTGCAGGTTTTGGGAAGGCGAGGCACTGCCAAGTATATTCTGGCTGAAGTCTGCAGGCAAGATTACCGCTAGTTGACGCTTTCGGCTGATGATAAGTTCCTCGGCTTTGGCTGTGGTTAGCGATTGGCCTTCCCATTCGGTTTCGACTTTAAACCCCTCAGCCGCCTTAAGTCCCTCAATAATCTGCGTGGAGAGATACCCCTTGTCTTCATTTACCACCAGCACTGGGATGGCACTTTTGCCGCCACCAAAAAGACCACCCAGCGCTGTCGTCATCACCAATACAAACCCTACGGGCATGGCAAAGAGCACAGCTAAAGCAGCACGATTTCTCGCCAGTATCTTGAGGTCTTTCCAGGTAATGGCAATGATGTGCCGTAGCATTACTAATCCCTCAACCTTCGTCCGGTCAGGTGCAAGAAGACGCTTTCTAGGTTGGGTTCTAATATCTCCAGTGTGGTAATAGTCGTCTTGGCTGTATTAAGCAATTGAATTATTTGCACGAGTGCTTCCTGGGAATGGTGAGTTTGCACTAAAAGTGCATTGTCCTGGCGGCTTATATTCTTTACCGCTGGTAGTTTCTTTAGCTGAGCAATAAATGTTTGTTTCGTAGTTTCAGGTAATCCAAGACGGATTATGCTACCACCCAGGCTGTCAATTAGTGCTTTAGGCGTGTCCAGGGCAATGATTTGTCCCCGGTCGATAATGGCGACACGGTGACATAGACGCTCGGCCTCTTCCATGTAATGAGTAGTATATAGGATGGTCATTCCTTGCTGGTTGAGTCGTTCTATGTTATCAAAGATAAAGTTGCGACTTTGTGGGTCTACTCCAACGGTTGGCTCATCAAGAAATAGCACCTGCGGCTGATGCAATAAACCGGCAGCAATGTTTACCCTTCGCTTCATCCCTCCTGAGAAATTGTTGACAAGGTCATTAGCCCGCTCATTTAGCCCTGCCATCTGAAGCAAATCATTGACCCGTTGCCTTAGCTGCTGCCCTTTAAGCCCGTAAATGCGACCAAAGAATAATAAATTGTCACGGGCTGAAAGCTGAGGATAAACGGCCAGGTCTTGCGGCACCAAGCCGATGCTGCCTTTCACTGTTTTAGCTTGATTAGCTACGTCATGGCCGGCAATGCTAACCTTGCCGCTTGTGGGCATAAGCAGACATGTCAGCATTGAGATAATGGTGGTTTTACCGGCTCCATTGGGACCGAGTAAGCCAAAAATCTCCCCCTGGCGGATGGCAAAGTTGACACCGTTAACCGCTGGTATGCCGTTATAACTTTTTACTAAGTTGTCAACTTCAACGATGTTCTTTGTCATCTTTTCAATTCTATAGCCCTGCCTCAGCCTTGAGAAATGCGGCTTTGTCTGTCTTCTCCCAGGGCAGGTTGAGGTCTTCTCTGCCGAAGTGCCCGTAAGTAGCCATCTGCCTGTAAATGGGGCGGCGAAGGTCGAAGTTCCTGATAATGGCTTCAGGGCGGAGGTCAAAGTGCTTCTTAATCAGCTCGGTGATGGTTTTGTCAGGCACCTTGCCTGTGCCGAAAGTCTCGCAGGAGATGGATAGCGGGTGGGCGACGCCAATGACATAGGAAACCTGCACTTCGATGCGGTCAGCTAGTCCGGCAGCTACCAGGTTCTTGGCAATATACCGTGTCATGTAGCTGGCGGACCGGTCGACCTTGGTCGGGTCTTTGCCCGAGAAGGCTCCGCCACCATGGCGGGCATAGCCGCCGTAGGTATCTACTAGTATCTTGCGGCCGGTAAAGCCGGTATCTGATACCGGGCCACCGATGACGAACTGTCCAGCACCGTTTATGTAGTAGGCTGTTTTGTCATCCAGGAGCTTTGACGGAATAACGGCCTTGATAATCTTTTCTTTGATGTCTTGCTCCATTTGTTTGCGGCTGATGCCGGGGTCGTGATGAGCGCCGATGACCACCGAGTCTATCCTCTTGGGCAAGCCGTGGTTGTACTCTACAGTTACCTGAGATTTGCCATCGGGCCGAAGATAAGGCAGGATTTTCTCTTTCCTCGCTTGAGCCAGACGTCGGCACAGCTTATTGGCCAGCGATATGGGCAGCGGCATTAGTTCAGGCGTCTCATTGCAGGCGAAGCCGAACATCATCCCCTGGTCTCCGGCACCGGTTTTATCCAGGTCGTCACTGCCCTTGGTCTTGTCTCTCACTTCCATTGCCTGGCTGACTCCAGAATCAATATCGGCCGATTGCTTTTTAATGGATACAAGTGTGCCCAAGCTCTCGTAATCGAATCCGTACTCCGGCTTGATGTAACCGGCGTCTTTAACCACCTGACGCACAATGTCGGGTATTTCTATGTAGCACTTGGTGGTAATCTCACCCAAAACAATCACCAAGCCTATGGTTACAGCAACCTCACAGGCGACCCTGGCGAAGGGGTCCTGCTCTATTATGGCGTCAAGGACGGCATCGGAGACCTGGTCACAGAGCTTATCCGGATGCCCTTCGGTAACCGACTCCGAGGCAAAAAAATAGGAAGCCGTAGTATTAAAACTGTTTGACATTTTTTCTCCTTTGACTATGTTCCTTCCTCCCAGCTTTCCAGGTATTTCTTTTGCTCCTTGGTTAAAGAATCAATGTTTATGTTCATGGCTTTAAGTTTCAGCCGCCCGATCTCGTTATCGATTTCTTCGGGCACGGGGTAGACCTTTGGCTGAAGTTTCCCTTTGTTCTTGACCAGGTACTCAAGGCATAGCGCCTGGTTGGCAAAGCTCATGTCCATGACGCTGGCAGGATGCCCCTCGGCCGCTGCCAGATTTATCAGCCTGCCTTCGCCCAGAAGGAAAAGCCGTCGTCCATCAGCCAGAGTATACTCTTCAACAAAGGGACGCATCTGCCTTTTCGATTTGGCTAACTTCCCCAGGGCTGGTATGTTTATCTCGACATTGAAATGGCCGCTGTTGGCCAGGATAGCCCCGTCCTTCATCTGTGAGAAGTGTGCTTTATCAATAACGCTAACGTCTCCGGTGGCGGTTATAAAGATATCTCCTATTCTGGCGGCTTCAAGCAGGGGCATGACCTGATAGCCATCCATAGCCGCTTCGAGGGCTGAGATAGGGTTAACCTCGGTTATAATCACCAGAGCGCCCATCCCTTGAGCCCGCCGGGCTATGCCTCTGCCGCACCAGCCGTAGCCGCAGATTACCACATTTTTACCCGCCCACAGGACATTGGTGGCTCTGGTAATGCCGTCGATGGTGCTCTGCCCCGTGCCGTAGCGGTTGTCGAAGAAGTGTTTGGTTTTGGCATCATTGACGGCGACGATGGGGTACCTCAGCTTTCTCTCGTCGGCCATATTTCTCAGCCTTATCACGCCGGTGGTAGTCTCCTCAGTGCCGCCGATTATATTTTTTAGAAGCTGAGTCTTTTCCCGGTGGGCGGTGCTGACCAGGTCAGCGCCGTCATCTACGGTTAGCTGCGGTTTATGCTCTAAGGCGGAATTTATGTGCTTATAATAGGTCTTGTTGTCTTCGCCCTTGATGGCGAAAGTGGGCAAATTATATTGAATGAGGGCTGCCGCCACGTCATCCTGGGTGCTCAGCGGGTTTGAGGCGCACAGGACTAAATCGGCGCCGCCATCCTTCAGGGCTAAAGCCAGGTTGGCTGTCTCTGTAGTGATATGGAGGCAGGCGGAGATGCGAACACTCTTCAAAGGCTTTTCTTTGGCAAATCTTTGTCTAATTAGCTTGATTACTGGCATCTCCCGGCTGGCCCATTCGATGCGCAGCTTCCCCTGGTCGGCTAGTGAGGCATCCTTTATGTGGTAGTCCATTATCTCAAGATCCTTTCTGAAACCATCTTTACAATATTACTCATTGGCTGAGAAGTGTCAAGTATTATGTGGTTTTCGGATGGAAATTCGGTGATTTTATCGAAGTCCTGCTTCTGCTGCTCGAAGATTTCCCAGCGACCGTCTGAGATAGAGCCTTCTTTAAGCCTTTGCTCCAGGTGGCTTCTGACTGTCTCTTCGTCCAGAAGGCACTCGACGACGGCAAAACCGGCTTTTGTCTCCTCAGCCAGGCTTCTGGCTTGCAATCTGTCCTGCCTTTTCTTGAAGGAGGCATCCAGTATCACCGATTGTCCTTGGGATAGAAGCTCTCTGGCTTGGGCGAACATCTCATCGTAGGTTTTCTTTGAAAACTCTTTGGAGTAGATACCGCCGCCGAATTGCTCGAAGTGGCGCTCCGTCGGTGAGATGCCAGCCAATTTTTTTCGGATAATGTCTGCGGAGATGACGGTAAGCCCGAGGCTGCGGCTCAGAGCTTGAGCTACAGTGGTCTTGCCGGTGCCCACTAACCCGGCCATGATAAGCAGCAGGGGTTTCTCTTTGGTGTAGCGGTAGGCTAAGTCGAAGTAGCCCTGCGCCGTAGCTAAGACGGCTTCTTTATCCGGAATGTACGGGTCATCCAGCATGAAGCTGGTCACCTTGCCCCGGACATAAGCTCGATAGCATTTGTAGAAGTTTAACAGTCGGAGCAACTCTTTATCCTGGCTCAGGCGGACGTAGGCGTTGACGAAAGCCCGGGAGAGGTCAGCTCTCTGGTAACGGTCTAAGTCCATAGCCAGAAAGGCTATTTCGGAGGCGACATCGCCATATCTGAACCTGTCGTTGAACTCGATGCAGTCGTAGATATAGATTCCATTGCTGATACAGACATGGGCGGCGTGAAGGTCGCCGTGGCAGTCTCTTATCCTGCCGCTGGCTATCCGCTTCTGGAACAGGGGCTTGTTCGACTTAAGGAAGTCATTTGTGTAAGCTTTGATATAATTATATTTTTGGTCGGATATTGAAATGCCTATATACTTCTCGGTCTGGGTGAAATTCTCTTCGGTGTTTATCATAATGGCTTCCAGCTTCCCGTAGTCGCTGATTTCTGGGCTTGTTCTGGCTTTGTCATGAAATGCCGCCAGCTTCTCGGCTACCCTCCCCAACATCTCCTCTGTCACCAGATTCTGAGGCAAAAGCTTATCCATCATACGTTCTTCGGGGAGCTGCTTCATTTTCACGGCATATTCGATTGTCTCCCCCTCGCCGACAAGGCGGATTTGCCCTCGGCTGCTGACTATAGGCATTACTTCCAAGTAGATGTCAGGACAAAGTCGTCTATTCAGTTCTATCTCCTGCTGACAGAAGAAGCGGCGTTTATCCAGCGTGGTGTAGTCCAGATAGCCCAAATCGACCGGCTTTTTGACCTTGTAAACATAGTCGCCGGTGAGGAAGAGGAAGGACATCTGAGTTTGCACCAGCTCCACCTTTTGAGGGCTATGCGGATAGGTTTCAGGTTTGAGCAGTGCCTGGACTAAAGCAGGTGGTGTTGATGCCATCGCGGGGACTATTTTATCAGTTTTAGACAGCAGCGACTATATGCGAGTAGATGCCGACCTCCTGCTCAATATGCAATCCTTTTATAAAAGAACCTCTTGGTTATTTCGGCTGCAATAATATAGAGTGCCACAATCACTCCCATAAACGCCAGGAATGAAATCGGCAACGGCTGAAAACCGAATAACTTACCGAGCGGAGTGAAGGGCAAGATAATTGCAGCTCCGACTATCAATAAGGTTGCCATGAGCAAATAAATGCTTGGCAAGCTCTTAAAGAAAGGTCTCCGGCTTCGAATAACGAGTACAACCAGTGATGCTGAGACTACTGACTCTATAAACCAACCGGCTCTAAACTGATCGGTTGTGGCATGCAGGATGAGAAGGAGCACGCCGAAGGTGAGGTAATCAAACACTGAGCTTAGAATGCCGAACGTTATCATAAAGTTGCGGATGAACTTGACATTCCAGCGTCGAGGTTTCTCAACCATTTCCTTGTCCACACTGTCCGTGGCGATGGTCATTTCTGGCACGTCTGTCATTAGATTGGTCAGAAGAATCTGCTTGGGCAGAAGAGGAAGGAAGGGCATGAAGAGGGATGCTCCGGCCATGCTGAACATGTTTCCGAAGTTGGCGCTGCTTGCCATGAAAACGTACTTGATGGTATTGGCAAATGTCTTTCTCCCTTCTTGTACGCCGCGCACAAGGACTCCCAAATTCTTTTCCAGCAGGACGATATCTGCCGCGTCTTTGGCAACATCCACAGCAGTATCAACGGAGATGCCGACATCAGCAGCATGAAGTGCCGAGGCGTCATTAATCCCGTCACCCATATAGCCCACAACGTTTCCAGACTTCCGTAGGGCGAAAATTATGCGCTCTTTGTGATTTGGCTCCACCTCGGCAAACACATTCACGTCATTTACTTGTTGAAGTAGTGCCTCGTCGCTCATATGCTGCAAATCTCGACCTGTTAGAATTCTTATGTTGGGCAACTCCACTTGTTGGCTGATAGCGGCAGCGACCAGTCGATTGTCCCCGGTGATGACCTTTAGCGAGATGCCGAGCTGATTCAGCCTAGTTATCGTCTCAATAATCCTAGACTTCGGAGGGTCGTAGAAAACAAGAAATCCTAAAAACGTCATGCCGGCTTCATGGTCTTTGGTGATGGTCAAATCGGAGCCGACGTCTCGGTAAGCGACGGCCAATACGCGAAAGCCTTTACGGCTAAGCTCCTCGAAGTGCTGCTGAATTTGCCCCTGCACATCAGCTATGCCCACAATCTTTCCCCCGTAAATTTCTACAGACGAACAGACAGCGAGCACATTCGAAAAGGCGCCTTTGCTTATCATTAGACGCGTGTTATTCCTTGAAACTAAAATGCTTAATCGTTTGCGGATAAAATCATATGGAACTTCGTCAAGTTTGTTATAGCCGGATAAATCGAACTGATGATATTTGCGGATAGCTTCGTCAATAGGGTTTGTGTATCCGGTTTCGTAGCTGGAATTGAGATAGGCGTAGAGAAGTACCTTCTCGTTTTTATGACCGTCAATGTCAAGAGCGGAATGTAATTGCACTGTACCTTCAGTTATGGTCCCGGTCTTATCGGAACAAAGCACGTTCATGCTGCCGAAATTCTCGATGGAGGCGAGGCGCTTAACAATCACTTTCTGGGACACCATGCGTTTGGCACCGTTGGCAAGATTAACGCTAATAATCGCTGGCAAAAGCTGCGGTGTTAACCCGACAGCGAGAGCCAGTGAGAAGAGAAAGGAATCCAAGATAGGACGTCTTAGAAAAACATTGAAGACGAAGATGAGTATCACCATCAAGAGTGTGACTTCCATGAGGAAGTACCCAAATTGCCTGACACCATGTTCAAATTCAGTTTCAGGCGGCCTGAGTTCCAGTCGCTCTGAAACCTTGCCGAACTCGGTTTGTTTGCCAGTGTTAACAACCACCGCTGTTACATTTCCGCTTACTACGTGTGTCCCCATAAAGAGAGTGTTCAGCCGCTGACCCAGAGGTGTCTCTGCAGCCAATATCCCGGCTGCCTTTTCTGCAGGATAGGTTTCTCCGGTTAAAGTGGCTTCATCCACAAACAGGTCTTTTGACTCAAGAATCAAGCAATCTCCGGGTATAACATCTCCCGCATTGAGGATGACAATATCTCCGGGCGTAATATCATCAACGGGAATTTCTTTTGGGTTGCCATTACGCAGCACCATGGCTTTTATTTGTACGATGGCAAGCAATTTCTGGACTGCGTTTGTGGCTCCGTATTCCTGCCAGAAACTCAACAAGCCGCTTATGAGAACAATCGCTAAGATGATGATAGCGTTGGTATGGTCGCGCAAGAAAAAGGCCAACACGGCGGCGAAGATAAGGATGAGTATAATAGGGCTCTTGAATTGAGCCAGTAGTAGCGTAAGCGCATCGGTTCTCCTTTTGGGCTTTAAGATATTCGGGCCGTACTTTTTAAGGCGTTTCTGAGCTTCTTCGCTCGTCAATCCCTGTGGTGTTGTCTGCAGGTGCTCAAGTAATTCAGTAGCGGAGATGCTCCAGAATGCAGGCAGGTTTTTATTCATGGCTCTATTCCTCTAGCAGAAGGATATTTTGCTCTGAGCCAGCCCTGCTTTCTGGTGATGGTGAGAGTAGATTTCAGGTTCGAGTGTGCTTGGACTAAAGATACTGCTATCACAGCTTCAGTTTAAAACTTTTGCTGACTAGCTTCAAGCCTTTTTAAGCTAATGCGGTCTTATGCTTCCAGGCTGAAGAGTGGTCTGGCTGCGTCGCCGGCGGAATATCTGTCACCGGGGAAGACGGCAAACCCCATGTTCACCCTTTTACCCATAATATCCATAGTCACCTTGTTCGGGTCAATTCCGGTCAGGTTACCCATTATCCAAGGTCCTTCGTCGAGCTCGACCAGCACTATAACATACGGGCATTCGCTTTCGCGCCCCTCCGGAGGCACGAAAACAGTGGTGAAAGTCTGGATTTTGCCCTCGCCGCTCAATTCCACGATGTCCAGGTCGGCGCTGGCACAATTTCCGCAGACTATTTTCGGCGGCACGGTGATTGTGCCGCACTGCTTACACTTTAATCCCAGCAGCTTATTTTGCTTAAGCGCCTCGTTATAATCTTTGAAAGTAAGCTTGTGTTCCATTTCTAGCCTCCTTTGGAATTGGACCGCAGTTAAATCACCAGCCCCTCTTCAGAATCACGTTGCACAGTGTACCGCCATCTCCACCGAGTGTATCGGTCATGCCTATCTTGGCTCCCTCGACCTGGCGCTCACCGCATTCGCCTCTTAGCTGTCTAACTATCTCGTATACTTGAGCGGTTCCGGTAGCGCCTATGGGGTGCCCCTTGGCTTTCAGTCCGCCGGAAGGATTTACCGGCATCTTGCCCCCAATTTTAGTCTCGCCTTTCTCCACAGCCTCACCGGACTTGCCGAATTCGAAGAAGCCGAGGCTTTCCAGGGCAATGAGTGTGGCTATGCTGAAGCAATCGTGAAGCTCAACTACATCTATGTCCTTGGGTGTCAGTCCTGCCATATCGTAGGACTGCTTGGCTGCCAGCTCCCGGGACCTGATACGCGGCAGATACTCTTTTTGGCTGGGCAGGTTGCCGGCCGAAGCCTGACCGACGCCGGCGACATAAACCGGCTTACCGGTCAACTTTTTAGCCTTTTCTTCCGAGGCTAGAATAATTGCCGAGCCCCCGTCTGAGAACGGGCAGCAATCGTATAGCTGGAGCGGCTGGCAGACCATAAAGCTGTTGAGCGCATCGTCCATGGTTATCTCTTTCTGGAAGTGGGCTTTTGGATTGCGGGCACCGTAATAGTGGGAATTGATGGAAACCTGAGCCATTTGCTGCTTGAGTTTTTCCAAGGGCACACCATATTTCTTGGCGTAGAGGTGGGAAAGCAGGGCGAAGACGCCGGGGAAGGTGATTCCGCTGGGGTATTCATATCGGCTGTCGCTGGCCATAGCGAAGGTTCGAGTAGCAAGAGGGGTTCCCATCTTGGCAGCGGTTTCGGCACCGCCGACCAAGACTATGTCATAGAACCCTGAAGCTACCCATATGAAGGCATCTCGGAAGGCAGCAGTGGATGAAGCGCAGGCGTTCTCATATCGGTTGGCTGGGATATGGGGGGCACCGATATAATCGGCGGCGAAAGCCTGGAGCTGCGCCTGTCCCTCGGCGAAGTCGCTCAGGGCATTGCCCATAAATATAGCCTGTATATCCTTCGGTTTTAAATTAGACTCATTTATGGCATCCATGGCGGCTTCAGCAAATAGCTCTAAGGCTGTTTTATTCTGCTTGCCGCTGAATTTCGTCATCCCTATACCGACTGCAGCTACTTTTCTCATATGTCTATACCTCCTAATTTATTGCCTGTTATTCTGAGCCCGACCCTAAAGGGTCGGGACTACATTTTCGGGCGGTCTACCAAGGGGGTGAGGTTGCTAACCCACTTATTTTATCAGCTTGGGGCGGCATTTGCTACAGAACGCCGGCTGTTTCAAGTCGGTATCAGCCAAACTGTTGGAAAAATGCATGACGCACTTGGCGTTTTTGCAGTGTCCTAAGCCGAATGTATGCCCCAGTTCATGAACTGCCTCTTTGGCAACTCTGTCTAGAAACAAGGTATTATCCGAAGGCAGCTCGTAAAATTCCTGCCTTAAACGACATAGAGATATAAGAGCTACGCTGGAGGTTATGTCCGCCTGACCGAAGACAAAGTTCAGCCCCGGAGCATAGAGGTCGACATCGACTATACCCAAGACCTTTTCATCCTTGGCCGCGCCCGATTTCTTCAGCCTGGCGAGCAGCTCCGAAGCCAGATATTGCCTCCGTTTCGAATCATAAGCCCGCTCAAGGTTGCCGGTTTCCGGGATTATCTCTACGGAGCAGCCAAAGACTTGATTCAGCTTTTCCTTGAGCTCTTCCAGTATGTTGTTATCAATGTCGCCTATCGGCTTGAGGGTTATTCTCACTTGCGGTTTATTTCAACCAGTCCAGTATTTCTCTCAGCACTTCGTCGTGGTTAGCCCGGGTGAGCTGTATTACTTTTACCTTGGGGTGGCATTTTATGTTGTCGGCGAAGGGATTTGGGCTAAGCATGATGGTGCCCAGAACCTTCTTGCCGCTGTCTATCGCTTTCAGTACAGCTTCTCTAAAACGGGGTGAGAAAAGCTCCATCTTGCCGATTTCGTCGATAACTATTAAATCGCCTATCTCTATCGCCTGATCGATGGCAACGACACCGATGCTATCTAAATTCTGGACGTCGACGCCGTATTTGCTTACTCGGTAGCGGCTGTGGTTATCAACATGAGCCAGTATGGCGTCGTGACCGTCTAAGGTAACAATTCTGAAGCCCTGCCTTGTCCCACCGCTTCTTATCTCCTCGGTATAGAAGCCGCCGGCTTTGGCTTCAGACCCGGCTATCGCCTGTCTGATGACGGTGGTTTTTCCTGTCCCCGGGCTGCCGGTAAGGAGATAGACGTTTGCCATTAAGTCTATGCGGCTTCGGTCTTCTTCTTTCGGGCGGGCTTTTTCGGCGCTTCTGCCGGCTTTGCTTTAGCCGCCTTTGCCTTCGGTTCTGCTGCCTTTGCCTTAGCCGCTTTTGCCTTTGGCTTGGCGGTCACAGCTTCAGCCGCAACGACTTCTGCCTTCGCCTTAGCTACTTTTGCTTTCGGTTTGGGGGTCACAACTTCAGCCGCGGCGACTTCTGCCTTCTTCTTTGGGACTGGTTTCTTCGGCGCTTCCTTAACCGCTTTTGCTTTTGGTTTAGCAGCTACGGCTTTAGGTGCTTTGACTGCCTCCGCCTTTTTCTTTGTGACCGGCTTCTTCGGTGCCGGCGGTGCCTCAGCGACAGCCACTGCCGGTGCCGGCTTAGCCGCTGCAACGGCGATACCAGCCAGCGCCATCATCTTTCTTCTCTCTTCCAGCTTCTTGCGGCGTTTGCGATGCTTCAGAATAGCCATTCTTTTACTTTTATTCATCTTTTGTCACCTGATAAAACGAGTTTTTTAAACCTGCCTTGTATTATCTCTCAATTAGCTTTAGATTTCAAATCGCCTCACCCTCACCTTAATCCTCTCCCCTGGAGGGAGAGAGTTAGAGTGAGGGGGTAACTAAGTCTAGTATTTGCCCTTCATCCTGGCTGAAAGCTCGGCCAGCAATTCCAGGGCGTGAATGGCAGCCTCATTAGACATTGACGCCAGCGTACATGATGGAGTCAGCAATCCCTGAGCCACGAGCTGCTTGAAAGAAATCCCCTCTCGTGTAAAAGGCGCCATGGCTTCGCCGAGCCGGTCGTACAGGCTGGCTACAGATTCTTTGGCAGAGGCTTCCTCGGTGTTAGGTATAATGCCCCAGGCAATGCTGCCGCCCCGCTCTATAAAGGCTTTCACCTCGGCGGGATAGCAACTCAGTGAATCGGCATAGTTGTAGGCATCGAAGCTCAGTATGTCGGTGGAGCTTTTCAAAAGTAGCGACCAGTCAGTGCTGCCGCAGCAGTGCACTCCTTTAAGGCCCTCTATGCCGCTCAAAACCTCTTCCAGCAAGGTCGTCACCTGCTCATTAGGTACGGCGACGAAGGCTGTGCCCAGTGAGGTCAGGTAAGGCTCGTCAACGAAGATGACGGTATTTGGTGAGACCTGGCTTAAAAATCTCTCCTGCCACATGGCTTTCAGCCGCAGGAACTTGGCCAGAGCCTCAGCCAGAAGGTCATCATAAAGTATGCCCCGTTGTTCCCTGTCGGTGACACAAAGCCCCCAGGTGATGGGACCCGTTATCTGCCCCTTCACCATTCTGGGATGCCGTTCCTTTAGAGCTGGGAAGGCGTGCAGTCCGGCAGCGTATTCGGTGCTGATGCCGTAGTCGTCGGGATTATTCTCCGAGGCGTCATTATAAAGCTGCTCCAGCCGGCTATCGAATTCCGCTGAACGCTCCACAAGGATTTTATCCCCCTCCAGCACGATGCCGGGGAAGCCTTCGCTGAACTGGGCATACATATTCTCCAGATGCGAGCGCTTCGGCAGTTGCGGCCAAGCGGGCAGGTCAGGCAGATATTTTGCCACAATGGAGCACGCCTCTTTCGGGTCGGTCTGAGGCATACTACCTATAATCGTGGGCAGACAGTTGAATTCAATCTTCGATGTCATAAGGTTGCCTATTTTATATACTTGCCGATGATTGGTGCCAGGTCTTTCTTCACCTGCTCCGGTATAAGCTCAGGAGAGGTGATTATGGCATTTTGGAGGGCGCTGGCGCAAATGCAATTCCTTGTCTTAGGCATACGTGTTACGGCATGCTTTAATAGCTTCTTGACAGTCTCAGTGCCCCGCTTTAGATTGTCCACGACCATTTCCGCAGATACAACCTCGTAGGTCTCTTTCCAGCAGTCGTAGTCGGTAACCACGGCGATAGCGGCGTAGCAAATCTCCGCCTCCCGCGCCAGCTTAGCCTCCGGCAGGCCGGTCATGTAGATAACATCAGCCCCCCAGGAGCGGTACAGCTCGGATTCAGCCCTGGTAGAGAACTGGGGTCCCTCCATGACGATGCAGATGCCGCCGTCATGAGCCCGGATTTCGAGCTTGCGTGCTGAATCGTGGAGTATGTCGCCGAGTACCGGGCAGAAAGGGTCGGCAAAGGGGATGTGTCCCACTATACCCCTGCCGAAGAAGGTATCCTGCCTGAGGAAGGTGCGGTCGATAATCTGGTCGGGTATCACTATATCCAGCGGCCTGATTTTCTCCTGTAGGCTGCCTACCGTGGCTACGGAAAGTATCCATTCCACGCCCAGTGACTTCAGGGCGTAGATATTGGCTTTTGCCGGTATCTCGGTGGGGCTGATGAAATGCCCCCTGCCGTGTCTGGGGAGAAAGGCAACTTTCACACCGTCTATTTCGCCCAGAATGATGGCGTCGCTCGGGTCGCCGAAAGGCGTCTTCACCTTCACTTCCTTCACCTTGGTCATGCCTTCCAGCTGGTACAGCCCCGTGCCGCCGATAACTCCGACTTTAGCTTCAGCCATGTTCAAGCCTCCTCATTCCGTTGCCTTGCTTATCTGTGCCGTTTCACCGTAGCATAGCAGGTGGTCTCCAGCCTGCACAATCTCTTTAGCTTCGGGGAAAGGCAATGTTTTGTCGCCTCTTTCTATAGCCAGTATGGTGATATTGTGCTTTGCCAGGCTGGTGTTGCTGATTTTACAGCCGACCTCCGGCGCCGCCTTGCCAATCGTGAGGCGTGCCAGGCTGTATTCGCCGGCATGATAAATTATCTCCGTGTTCGATAGCTCGGGCTTGAAATATGCCGTCCGTTTCAACCAGTTGACTATTTTAGTAGCCAGCTTGTCGAGAACGCCTATCCAGTAGAGTACCATTAAGGCGATTGCCGGCAGCGCCGATATGATGAGGATAATAGGTGATGTCGGCTTGGCTGGTTTTACTCCGACGACGATTATCACCACGATGATAAGCAAGAACAGAATAATGCCAACGCTGCCCAAAAACATCATCCAGCCGGCTATCAAGCGGCGCCTGGGATGATTGACAACTTCTTCCGCCTCCCGCGTGCTGAAGCCTGTGCCGGTTAGCGCCGACATAGCCTGAAAACGGGCTTTTCGCCGCTCCATGCCTGTGGCTTCCAGTGCAATCGAGCCGAACCACAGGATGAACAGCCATATCGTTAATACAACTAGCATCAATTCAGGTTGCATATTACCACCCCCGTACTTAGACTTCTGTAGCTGCTACGACCACGATGGAAATGTCAGAATTATACTTGGAAATCATACTGGTGACAATCACCGCTTGTGGGATGGGGCATAGAAAGTATTCTACTTCGCGCTGGCTGGGTGTATAATCGAAGTTGTATATAAGCTAAGCAGTTGAGCTTAACGCAGACAGGGGGTCAGCCGGATGATTAGAATACTTATCAACATACTTATAGCCGTAGTTATTATCGCACTGATATGGTGGGTGATTACCAGGTTCATTTGCTGATATGGTTTGTGCTTACCGGGTTCGTGTGTCCCATGATTGCGGGAGGTTAATTCCCGAAGAGCCGTTTTTTTATTTACTCAACTCTTATAATACGCAATTACATTTAATCTTTTTGTAATCCATGCTCAACTTTGCCCACAGTGCCAGTGTTTCTTTACAAAGGGCAACTTCCTCGTAATTGAACTCTTGCTTTAGCTGGCTGATGATTGTGCTATACATCTTGTAACGAGTAGTGAACTCAATCTTCTTACCCCAGTTAGACCTCTCTGTCAGATATTCTTTCCAGCTTTTATCTGTGCATCCGTTAATTGTGCTTTGCAGCCCACGAAGTGAACCTAAAGTAATTCTTGCCGGCGTAAATTTATTAAAGACCTGCTTAACCAAATTAGCATAGTAATTCTCCCAGCCTGGGATTGGAACCATCGGGTCGATTCTTATTCGCACCTCATAGCCTGCCTCATTCAATTTCTGTGCTGCTTCGATTCTCCTCTCAACTGAAGGGGCTCGATTTTCCCATCTTTTTGCTACTTCATCTGCATTTAGACTGAAGCTTATGATGACTTGGTCATGATTATGAATTTCCAGCAGATTTCTTATGTTGTCCGACTTGGTTACAAATAGCACTTTATGCCTGACTTGTTCCTCGAACATGGGGATAATAAATTTGGAGAAAGGTTCGTGTGATCCTTCCCACATTAGGGAGTCGGCTATTTCGCCTGCATTAAGAATTTCAGGAGTTGTAGCTTCTTTAAAAAAGCGTTTGGTATGCGACTCTATTTTCTTATAGTCTTTAATTACCGGCTTTGTACCATTGGGTTGAAACCTGAATGTCCCCTTTAAATAGCACCAGGCGCAATCAAATGGACAGCCGTAAGCCCACTTTAATTCGAGGAAGTGAGGGCATATAACATCGGTCGACTTGCAAGGTGTAGGCGTTTTATCAAACCTTTTAATAATTGAACCATCACCGACCTGTTGAATTGATGATACCATAAAGCCATCTAATAGCTTATAGTCACCACTGACGATTTTTGAATTTACCAAGCTCCCTCCTGAAGAATCCTTTTATGCATTACAATGACATTCTCATTTGTCCTGTTTCAGAACGACTAGCGATTTTATCCCAGAACTCTCCGCCTTTAGAGTTCTTGCTGGCAAATATTAGGTGATACAGAGGCACGTTTTTACTGTTTGTCACAAGCACATAATCTTTTATGTCGCTATAGCCTAATTGTCTCAATCCTTGCTCATAAGCGTCTAGTAATATGTGACCTACTGATCTGTGCATCCTTCTTGCTTCTTGGTATTTTTGTTGCCAAGTAGGGTCGGGAAAGAAGTCCAACAAGTCCTTTGGAGGTTTATTCGCAACTCTTTTTATCTCTCCAACGTGAAAGGTCACAGCGAGATCCATTTGCCTTCCTTTGGTAAGTCTGCGTATGGAATCAAAATTGATCTGCCAATTAAATGGGTCAATAAAGCAGAAGTCTAGGGAACCGGACGGAAGCTTCTTTATCAATTCATCTATAATTTCGTTGCAATCCCCGTTGAAGTAGATGATGTTGAAAGAGACGAACGTCTTGGCACGTGCCTGTAAGGACTCCATAGCGGTGGTGTCCGCGTCATTAAAGAAATAATGTGTAAAAGGCACTTTGCAACTTAAAGCGACCATTGGAGAGCCATCGATTTCCTCTTTCGTTTCTTTGATGAAGCATCTTCCAGGTCCGGCGAACAAGTCTATGTAAGTTCGAATTGACCATTTGTTTTTCATACCGGCATTGAAGATCTCGCAGTATCGATTGATATAATGTAATTTACGTTTGGCCCAAGGGCCGACCGTAAGTACAAGTTTAGCGTCAGACCCAGCGATGAGGTCGCCTGTAGCCATTAAGTTAACTCCTCGTACATCAGATTAACTTTTTTGACCACCTTCGACTATCTTCCTCTCCTCTTCTGTCAGTCCATAGAGGTCATAGACGAGGTTGTCTATCTCGTTATCGTTTCGCTCTATCTCACGCATGAGTTCATCACTCTCGTTGCAAGGCGTATGACGGATTGGAGCCAGGCGTTTGTTTAGCTCCAGCATCTTCTCTACCAGAGCTACTAAATCATCGTGCATCTTTTTCTCATTAGGATTAGCAAAGTCGATGCAGCGAATAGGGAGTTTTTCTATGTAACGGCGGGCATAAGAAAAGAAACCACCTCGAAACGGGCTACTTATCTTCTTAAGATTAAAGTCAAGTAGGGAGGAGTTCAATAAGCCAAGAGTATATAGGTAGTTCTTCCTGTTAGCTTCCTCGAGGATGACGCCGTAACCACCTGCGTTACCACCTCCCATAAAGTAGAAGACTCCGTCGTTGTCAAAGGTGAGGCGGCTTTTTCTGGCTAGCACGCCAGTCATAATTTTTTGCCTGTCGTGAAGCGCAAGACTCTTAGGATATACATAGGCATACCATTTTTCGTGGCGCATCTTGCCGTCCTCTCTGTTTTCTAGAGTCTTTCTGTTTTGAAGAAGGTAATCCCAGCACCCCGGATAGGTTGAGGAAAATTCTTGTGGTGATATCAGTTCAGCCTTACCTTCGCTTAGTTTATAGGGGAAGAGAAGAACTTGATTAGGGATAGGGTATCCGTAGCGCTCTATGCCTTTCCCGCTTAATAGGGGTTTAAGTAAAGCTGATTCTAATTCCAGATCTTGTTCTAAGCTGCGGGAATAGGCTTTAATTAAACCTTTACTTGGCCCGCCACGCTTTTCTAGTATGTAGATTTTGTCTGCGCTTGTAACGAGACCTTGGAAAATTCTTTCAGCTAACTTTCCTAACGGCACTGTATTCTGGGAAAGCTTAGCCAGTATGGTATCTTTGGCTGTCGCCGGTGGCCAAACACCCATAACTAGTGATTCCTGATTTGTTGCGGTTGTAGGCAGTGTTGAGACATCTATTGGTTGAGCTTTTTCTAAGAGGTCAATATTTGCCGAAATAAAGGTGTAATTAAATGGCTTTTCCTCAGCACCTTTTCGGAGCACCGTAATGACAGGATAGGTGGTTGCTTCGGCAAATATTTGATGGACTGAAAGGTCTATAATACTCTCAATGGTGCATTTCTGACGCAACATCTGCTGGATTTTCTTGCCGTAATCAGCTTTTAGGAATTTCCCTGAGGTGATAAAGCCAAGTCGCCCGCCTGGTTTTAACAGCTTAATTGCTTGCTCCAAGAAAAGAACGTATACATCAAAAGAGCCAAAGGCGGACTGATAGTGGTCGCGATAGTAGTCAGCCTCATCTCGGGGCAGTGTCTGTATCCTCACATATGGCGGATTGCCTATGATTACATCGAAGCCACCTTCAGCCATAATATCCGCAAATTGCTGCTCCCAGTTAAAAGGATTCTTTTCTCGCCAGTTTTTGCCGAAGTATCTCTTTAGTTTATCCTCGGTGCCTGAAATCAGGGAATTGCCTTCGCGGATTTTATTTACTAAGTCGGGTAGGCGTTCCCTTTGGCTAAGGGCTTTAAGCAGGAGATTTAGTTGAGCTATCTCTACCGCTTGTGCGTCTAGATCAACTCCATGTATGTTCTCACTAAGGAATTGAATCTTGGTCGTATAATCGAAGAAATCTGTCTGATGGGCATCTTCCCCCGCCTTTGGTTGTGGGACCCACTTTTGCTGCCGCCAGTATTTTTCTAAATAATCCAGGGCTTCTACTAAGAAAGAGCCTGAGCCGCAGGCGGGGTCTAGTATTCGTATTTTCCTTGCTTCATTTAGTGGTTTACCCTTTAGTGCTGGTCCAAGGGTATTCTCCACGATATAACGGACGACAAATTTTGGGGTGTAGTAGATGCCCTGGGCTTTACGTTTGCCCCTTCCTGGAATTACTTCTACTCCCTTGCCTTTTTTCTTAATAAGATGCTCCAGATATTGCTCGTAAATACCACCTAGAACGTCAGCGCCGATAGCATTGAAGTCATATTGTATAGAGTCATCTTTGGTGGCATAAAGCTCACTTATTACCTCTTCAAAGGGAGTAGGCTCACATTCAAGTTCATCGGTAAGATGGGGCAGGAATAGACGGCTATCATAGCCTTGGTCAAAGTCACGCCAAATGCGTCTGAGTTCTTGAATTAAGTCCTTGCGGGCACCGTTTTGCCACTCCCGGAGCAGAGGGCGTAGGGTTGACTGCTCAATTCCCCTATCCTCGCAGGTGCGGATGAATATTAAGCGGTCTAAAATGCGCTGTACTGCTTCGTCTATTAGATAGGCAGGATACTTCTTGTTATACTTTGATAGATAGTTAGCCAAAATACCACGCCAGGAAACAAGGTCGGAGAAAAGCTGCTGTCCCACGGGAGTCTTTTTGGTCTTCTTAAAATCTTCTAGAGCTCTCTTGTCCAACAAATCCTGTTCGCATGCTGGTCGGGAGAGCAACCATAGCCAGTCGAAACGGCTCAGATATTCGTCACATTTGAGTTCAAAGAACTGGGAACGAGAAACGATTGGTTCTTTCCATTCGGCATTAAATACTTTTAAGCTTTCAAAATCGGTAAGAATTGCCCAGGTAACATTTTTGTGCCATGCATAGTTAATAACTTGTTTGGCATATTCGGGATTATCGAGGTCTGCTTTAAGTGGCTTGGCTTCGAGGAAGAATTTCGAAATACCACGAAGGCGGAAGGCGTAGTCGACTCGGCCTCGTGATGCTTTTTGTTCCTGGGTAACTTCTTCTCCGCCGTAAACATTCCAGCCCAGAGCGCCAAATAGACGCTCAATGAAAACTGTTTTAGTATCGGCTTCCGTATACCTCTTCTTATTAGTGTCAGATAGACTTTGGTATTTCTCGATTAACTTGGCTATTTCCTGGCGAGCCTTTTCCTTTGCGTCCTCAGCCACAGCATTGCTCATTTCTCAATTATAACTCTTTTCAGATTATTCGCATACAGCTTCCTGACTACACCTTTTTCGGTGATGATGGCGGTTATGTATTTGTGTGGGGTGACGTCGAAGGCGGGGTTGGCGGCGGCCACGCCTTTAGGTGCCAGGCTGATGCCTCGGATATGAGTTACCTCTTCGGGGTTTCGTTCTTCGATGGGGATTTCCTCGCCGGATTTCAACGAAAAATCGATGGTGCTGGTGGGCGCCGCTACGTAGAAGGGGATGCCGTTTTCTTTAGCCAATACAGCCAGAGTATAGGTGCCGATTTTATTGGCGGTGTCACCATTGGCGGCAATGCGGTCGGCGCCGACGATGACGCAATTTACCTTGCCACGGCTCAGGAAATAGCCGGCCATGGAATCGGTAATCAAAGTGGTTGGTATGTTCTCCTGCATCAGCTCCCAGGCGGTGAGACGGGCTCCCTGGAGCAGCGGGCGCGTCTCGGTGACGATGGCCTCGATTTTCTTGCCCTGCTCTTTGGCGGCTTTGATGACGCCCAAAGCTGTGCCGTAGCCGGCAGTGGCTAAGGGTCCGGTGTTACAGTGGGTCAGTACGGTGAAGCCGTCCTTAATCAGCCCGGCGCCGAGCCGGCTGAGACGCTCGGTGGCAGCTTTCTCTTCGGCATGAATCGCTTTTGCCTCGTCGATGAGCGCCTGCTTTATCTTCGGCACATCGCCGGTTGTTTCGGTCGCCTTTTTCATGCGGTCAATGGCTCGGAACAGGTTAACCGCCGTAGGCCGGGCGGCGGCGAAAGACCGCAAGATTTTATCAAGCTGGCTGAGGAACTTTGCCTTATCTTTCGCCTTTATGTTCCGGGCGCCGAGGGCGATGCCGTAGGCGGCGGCTACGCCGATTGCCGGCGCACCCCGCACCTTCAGCTCCTTTATGGCGGCGACGACCTCGGTATAGCTGCGGAGCTCGGCAAAGGCCAGCTTACCAGGCAGTTGTGTCTGGTCGATAATTTTAAGCTTGTTGCCCAGCCATTCAACAGGTTTCATCAGTCTCCTGCATTATGTCACTCTCGACTCGTACATGTAGCCTCGACCCTTCAGGGTCGAGGTCAGCGAGGCTAAAGCCTCGCGACTACATGTTTGTTAATCCCCCTCCCTCTAACTCCCTCCCGCCAGGGGAGGGAGAAATTTCTTAATTCCTCTCCCTTGATGGGAGAGGGTTAGGGTGAGGGTGAGTTTTTGCATTTTTATCTGTCATTTTGATTTTTAAGTTTCTATTTTTGACTTTTCTGGATATTGTATTTTCTCCATTCATTCAGCGTTTTATTCAGGTTTTCCAGGAACAGGGCGCGGTCGCTGGGGGTTATATTTACATACCAGCCCTTTTTGCGGATGATTTGCACAGTGCGCTCATTTGAGAAACAGGTGGCGAAGTTGATGCCGAAGGTCGCACCCTCAGGCTCCCTGGCGGTTTCTAAATTACTAAAGGGGATATTGAAAGAGAATGGCCCTCCGAGTACTATCTTGAACTTGCTATCGAGTGTGATGTATTTTCGGGGGAATATTGCCCAGTAGATGGCAGCTATAAGCAGGGTGGCGGCAAACATGGTAGTCGCCGCCTCGACTTCGGCGATGATTAGATAATATATGCCGAAAGCGATGAAGAACACGGGCAGCACCATAATGGCTTTGAGATATACGTCATAGCGCGGGGTGTCTTCGTAAATTATGGAGTCCATGATATACATATTAGCTGAAAATATCTCGTAGTGCTACATGGGCAGGATTCCCCCTCACTCTAGCTCTCTCCCTCCAGGGGAGAGAGGATTTTCGATGTGCTGTCGATTTTAATTGTCTATTTGATGTAAAATGGTGGGCAGGGTATTCAAAACGAGGGAGGTGTGAGATGCCTACGGCAAAAGTCGGCGATATAAATATCTACTACGAGAGTCATGGCGATGGGGAAGCGCTGCTCTTAATCATGGGCTATGGTGCGTACTCCGGACACTGGGCACCCCTGATTCCACCTCTTTCTCAGGAGTACCGCGTGATTTCATTTGATAACCGGGGTACCGGGCGGAGCGACAAGCCGAATATATCCTATACCATAAAGATGATGGCCGATGATGCCAAGGGGTTGCTCGACGCCATCGGCATTGACTCGGCACATGTTTTTGGCATTTCTATGGGTGGCATGATTGCTCAGGAACTGGCGCTTAATTATCCTGACAAGGTAAAAAGCCTCATACTGGGCTGCACCTTCTGCGGGGGAACAAAGGCGATACAGCCCACACCGGAAGCGCTGGCGTTCCTTATCAACCCGGAAATGGGAAAATTGTCAGTGGAGGAGCAAGCCAGGATTGCGGTGCCCTGGTTGTGGACTCAGGAATTCATCGATAAGAATCCCGAGGCCGTGGAAATGTATGTAGCCATCACTTCGGAATATCCCACGCCGATTCACGGTTTTGCCTGCCAGGCGCAGGCGGTAGCGACTCACGATACCTATGACCGGCTGTCCCAAATCACGGCTCCGACACTGGTTATAGTCGGCGATGCCGACCGGATAATTCCAGCCGAGAACTCGAAGATTCTAGCCTCCAGGATACCAAATGCTGAGATGGTTATGCTGAAAAACGCGGGCCACGGTTTCTTCGGTGAAGCAGCGGCAGAAACTGACAGAATAATACTCGATTTTCTAAGGCGGCACTCGAAAGGCAAGAAAAAGACCTAGAGATTGAAGACTTTGTTTGTCTGGCACAGATTATGCGCCAACCAATGTAGCCACGACCCTTTAGGGTCGTGACCACGAGGCTAAAGCCTCGTGGCTACTTCCTAGGCTTGGGGAAGAACATAGGCACCCTTTTCTTGTATTCCAGGTATTCCCTGCCGAACTTTTTCTCCAGCTCCTTCTCTTCAATAGCTTTAAGGTAAAGGACATTAAGCACTATGAACAGCGGGGTGAAGATGAAGATGAGGGACAGCGAGCCGAACAGGACTCCAAGACCGAGCATAAATATGAACAGACCAAGCAGCATAGGATTCCTGACATAGGCGTAGAGTCCGTTGGTAATCAGCTTGGGTGGTGGGTTGAAGGGAACCGGCGTACCTCTGGTGCTAAAAAAGGCTATGACCGGCCAGAACATGATGAACCAGCCGAAAAGGATGAAGAGCAAAGATAGCCAAAGACTCCACCAGGTCGAGCTGAAATGGAGGCAGGTAAGCCATTTATCCAGCCAGAAGGAGGCGAAGACGAAAAGGACTACGATGCCGAAGAAAATAAGCACCGCTACCGGCGTGGTCAGGATTTTACGTCTCTTGCCTCCGGTGGCTACCCTGTAGATATAGTCAGCATATCTATCCCAGATGCTCATTGTAGTTAACCAGACACTTAGTAGCGAGGCTTTAACCTAGTCAGTGTAATGGAAACTCCAAATACTAAACACTAAATCCTGAACAATATCGAAATTCCAATTCTCTAAATCCAAAAGAACTAACGGCTTTTTCTGATTCCTTCTAGCGATGCCTTGGCATGTGGTGCCATGGCGAAGAATTTGGTCAGCTTTTCGCAGGCGTATTCATCGCAGTATGCGCAGTTCTCAACCGGTTTTCCCTGGGCGCATTTTCTCATATAGCAAATGTTACAGTAGCCGATAAGCCTTTTGCCCTGGGACTTGCAGCCATCGCAATTGATATCTTCCGGCTTAATGGCCATCTTGTACTGCTTGGACCAGGCCTCGGCGGTCTTTTTTCTTTTGGCGTCATCGTTTTTCTGAGTCGCCTCAAATGCGGGGCATTCGGTGCAGACTATTCCACAGTAGGCAATCATCTTGTCCATGTTTTCCCCCTTTAATATTTAGGGACAGGTCTTTAGACCTGTCCGCTAGTATATATAAGGCAACGGGCAGACCTTCAGGCCTGCCCGTATCTGTTAAGCGTAAAATGTTGGCAGTTACTTTGAAGTCCTGGCTTTCTTCTTGCGCCATCGTGTGAAATAGAGTACCACAACCAGGATTATAATCCAAACAGGGCTGAAAATTGCCAGCCAGATGATTATATTACCTAATGCCTTGCCGAAGGCAGCCAGGCCGCGAACCGCCGATTTGAGTGTCTCCAGAGCGCTCCAGCCGGTTCCGTCTAGAGGCTGCGTCTTCTGTAAGTTTACCTCGATAAGCGCCATGTCCGAGGTGCGCTCCAGATACTGGATGCGTCCCTTGATTTGCTCGATTTGCCCGCGGACATTGGAAAGCTCCCGCTGCACGGCCAAGATGTCTTCTACTTTCTCTGCCTTCTTGAGCAGTTCCAGGTATTGAGCTTCGGTTGCCTCCAGGTTGCGAAGCTGAGCCTGCAGGTCGGTGTATTCTTCGGTTACATCCTGGCTTGAGGTGCTCTCGTTAGGCACCTTGGCTGCTAGTTTGCGTAGTTTGCCGAGGGCTTCATCGAAGCGGTCGGACGGTATTCGAATGGCAATTCTGCCGTAGGTTATGTCTTTAGTTCCGGACTGGTCGGAGGAGACTACGTAGCCGTTCAATTCATTGGCGACTCCGGTGATGCCGGCTATTGCCTCGGGTATATCATTCACCTCCAGAGTCATATAGCCGTTCTTGACGATTTTACGGTCTATATCTGCCTGGCCAGATTGGGTGGGAGCATTGCTAGCCCAGTAGTCACCACCAGACCCTCCTCGTGATGATTCTGGTATTGCTGCTCCCGGCGGTAATGGTGCTGGCGCTGTTGTTGCTGGTGCTTTGGCACAGCCCGCTGTCAGCACCAGCCCCAGTATTACCAGCACCGGTATCAGGATTTTGAGTGTCTTGTTCAATTATTTACCTCCTTATCACCTGCATAGTTAACGAAATAACGCTTTTAAAGTTTATATTGGGGGCTAAGCTTATTTCTTCCTAACAGGGTAGCGGATGATGGTTTTCTGGACTTTGGCTCGAGGCGATGTCAGGTATTCTTCCTCGTGCACGCTGGCTATTTCGTAGCCGTTTTCCTGGATAAATTTATGCAGCCGCTCGATTGTAGGTTGTTCTTCGCTGTAAGGACCAATGTGGAGGATTTGAGCTACTGTTCCATAGTCCCACTGCTCGATTTTGACTTCGGCACCAAGATTTTTCTGCGGAACTGAAGTTATTTGCTCAGGTATAGGCAGTCCCCAGATGCCGAGCCACTCGTTCTTGGGGACGAGGTGGGCGTCAGGCCAGCGCGCCCGCAGGCCGCTTACTTTGAACTCAATGCCTTTCTTTTTCAGGTCGAACTTCAGCTTGTAAACCGAGCCGTAGAGCGCGGATATAGCTTCGGTGGCAACTTTGTTGGGGTCACCTTTGGTGTAGACGACAGCTATCTTTTGTGATGGCATCTTAAGTATCTGTGGCTCTTTCTTAGCTGTCGATTTCTGTGATGTCATGTGAGTGCCTCCTAGGGGTTAAAGGTATTGCCATGTACCTAATTATACATCTGGTCGGTCTAAAGTAGAATGCCCTGTACTCGTCCAGTACATTAGTGACACATGACCTCCCTTCTTTGTTTTTGCTTCCACTGCTCTAGAAATTGAAATGGTGTTAGGTAACCCAGCGCTTGATGTGGCCTGACTGTATTATATATCCTT
>Ga0315282_10001784_pt1 | contig 40207 bp, 35 predicted proteins | sample YL17G07_20_MG_FD_203693 | JGI IMG/M metagenome (GOLD analysis project Ga0315282, IMG submission 203693) | Sediment microbial communities from Yellowstone Lake, YNP, Wyoming, USA - YL17G07_20 | ecosystem: Environmental > Aquatic > Freshwater > Lake > Sediment | place: USA: Wyoming | collected...
TGAGGAGAATGCCGAGGAGAAAGTCATTGCCGCTATCCTGTACCCATACTCGACTCAGCCGCTGATTGCATTACGTCGGCTCGCCCACGAGTTGACTGCGGATCAAAGAAGGCAGTGCCTCGATGAACACCTGAGCCGGAGGCAGGCTCGGAGGGATAAGCCGGGACGCGCATTTGAGCACGTTTATTACACATTTGATGTCCTTGCAAACCTGGGTCTCTATCGCGACCTGCACAGGCATCGGATGTTGAGTCAGGAACGCCAAGATTTCACGGTTGTCCACGGATATGACACTCCACCTGAGATCGAAGAGATCGGGTTCAAACCGAGTTTTGACCGGTGCATGGAAAGAGCAGCAGAGTTGTGGCAAAAAATCCACGAAGATTTACCGCTGGAGTCCCAGTACGTCGTCCCATTTGCCTATCGAGTGAGATGGTCCGTAAAGATCAACCTCCGAGAGTTGGTTTTTCTTGGTGAACTGCGTACGATGCCACAGGGGCATCCGGACTATCGACTCATTGTTCAGCAGATGTGGCGAAAGGTGCAGGAGGTTCACCCGATCCTTGCACAGTACGCGAAGTTCATTGATTGGAAGACGTATCGCCTCGGTCGCTTGCAATCAGAAATGCGATCCGAATACAAGAAGTCAACGTATGGGGGCTAACACTCATACAGACTCATGAGCAGCGGTTGCTGGTAGCCTCCAAAGACGACGCGGTACGGTTTTCCCGCTGACTTGTTCTTACCTTGTATTTCTCCTACCGAATGAGTATCTTTTTTGGAAAATTCTTTGACGTACACTCATGATTCAGGTCGCCGTCGGGATCGTTGAACGCGATGGTCGTGTGTTAGTCTGCCAGCGGAAGAAAGGCGCGCAATATGAGTTGAAATGGGAGTTTCCCGGCGGCAAAATGGAGAGCGGAGAAGACCCAAAGACTTCCGTCGTTCAGAAGTATGGGGAATTCCTAGAACGCTCTCCCACGCTTGTATCTCTTGCTCAGGCGCGAACGAGCAGCGTCATCCGCGCGTGGTCGGGGTTCGGCTACAATGCTCGCGCTTTGAGATTACAGAAACTTGCGCGACTGGTTATTCGAGAGTACGGCGGGAGGATCCCGGACGATCCTGACCTTCTCCATACTGCCAGGTATTGGAAAGTACACAGCGAATGCGGTTGCAAGTTGTGCTTTCCAGAGGGATATTCCCGTTGTAGATACCAACATCCATAGAGTCTTATCTCGAGTCTTCTGGCGAGCCCCTCACGCAAACGACGGAGTTTCGGAGCGATCGACGTGGCAGGTTGCTGGAATGCTTCTTCCAGGTGGTCGTTCTCGCGATTGGACGCTTGCGCTTATGGATCTGGGTGCAACGATCTGCACTGCGCGCCGTCCGTTGTGTGCGGAGTGTCCCGTCAGTACCATTTGCAGGAGTGCTTTTGTGTTTGATGGAAACGAAACAGGTAAGCGAAGAGCGAAAGAGGAACCCTCGCACGATGGTATCCCGAATCGGCTGTACTGGGGCCGAATCGTGGAAGTGCTTCGAAACGTTAACGGGCGCGGCGACATCGGGTTACGCGAGCTTGGGAAGAGAATCAAGACACCCTTCAAGAAGAGCGAGGAAGTGTGGTTGCGCTCACTCCTTCGCGGTCTGGAGCGTGACGGTCTGGTGAAGATGGTGACGCGTTCTCCGAATGAGATTCGAGTATCGTTGCCATGAAGAAGCTGGATGAAAAAGTCTTTCAGGAACTCTACCAGTCATATGGAGAACGCCGGGATGCGATCCAGAAACGTCTGGAGGATTTCTCACAGGTTCAGCCGTCACAGTACTTCTATGAGCTTGTATATTGTATACTCACTCCACAATCAAGTGCAATAAACGCAGTCAAGGCGGTGGAGAGGCTTCAAACAAGAAGTTTCTATGAGACTCCGTTTGACCCTGCTCCGGTTCTGGCTCAAAAAGATTTCTATATTCGATTTCACAAGACAAAGGCGCGGCTTCTCCTTCAGCTCAGAGAGAGGTCTCCCGAGATCCTTGCAGCTCTCTCAGATAGTAAATCGACCACTGTTCTTCGCGAGTGGCTTGTCGAGCATGTAAAGGGATTTGGATACAAGGAAGCGTCACATTTCCTGAGGAACATCGGCCATCACGACCTTGCTATCCTCGATCGGCATATTCTCAAAAACCTGAAAAGATTTGGGGCCGTTCGGAGGATTCCAAAAACCTTGACACCGAAGCAGTATCTGAAGCTTGAGAAGCAGTTCCATCGGTTTGCGGAGGCCGTTGGTATTCCACTCGATGAACTCGACCTCCTCTTTTGGAGCCTGGAGACGGGGGAGATCTTAAAGTAGAGGTGGATCAGCAGCGAGCACCAGATCACCAGTGCACAGCGGATCGATGCGGGTTCTAGTTGCGTCGGCGATCCATCATCGTGAAATAGAGTTGGAATTGAGATGAGAAAGCCCCGCTGTCAAATTCGAAAGATGACAAGACACAGAGGACTCGCATTCATTCTGCCCACCCTTCTTGCCGGATTTTTTGCTGCCACAGCGAGTTCTTCTTCCTCCATTCAAGAACGGCAGTTGAGAATCATTGTCGAAGGAGATACGTCTCACCCGATCTCTCTTTCGAGCTACGTAGAAAATGGGCTGACATACATCTCACTTGATGAGCTTTCTGCAGCTCTTGGAGTACGGACGTTTTGGAATGACGAAACAAAGAAGCTCGAGATAAGGCTGAAGAAGTACCGCGTTAAATTCAGTGCCGAAAACCCATTCGTCGTCATCACAAGCCTCGCAGCAAACGAGGTGAATGTTCAGCAACTTCCCGTCTCAGTGGAGCTCAGGGAGAGGAAACTTTATGTTCCGGTTGCGTTCTTTCTGCCACTCTTCAATGATGTCTCTGAGAAGCGGCTTTCGCTCTTTCCCACCGCCGAGGCAGTCCATGTCGGACCCCCACGCCCGGCAAGTCCTTTTGACATCACCGATCTCTCGCTTGAGCCGAAGCTGAATGGATACCTCGTGCGAATTGGTGCTACAAGGCACTTCGACGAATTTGAAAGCTGGCAAAAGCCCGACGGGTGGCTTTATGTCACGATTGCTAATGCAAAGGCGGATGTAGAAAAAATTAATGCGACGCAGCCTGCGGGGATCTTCAGCAAGATCCTCGCCATCCAGTATCCAACGTCCGTTCAGTTGACCTTCAAGCTTGCGAAAAGCATCGCGAGCAGTGAGATTGTCTCTGACCCGTCGAGCAACGATATCCTTCTCTCGCTTCGATTCCCTTCAGAGGCGGACAGTCTAGCAGCGGAGGGAGAGCGACAGGAGCTTCTTAGTGCACTTGAAGGTGCGAGGAAGCGTTGGAAGCTTGATGTCATCGTCATTGACGCTGGTCACGGGGGCGGCGATCCTGGAGCGATCGGAGTGACTCGTGTTCGGGAAAAGGATGTCACACTCGGTGTCGCGTTGAAGCTCGGGAAATTGATTGAGAAGAATCTCAAGGGTGTGAAAATTGTGTACACACGAAGGACGGACACGTTCGTCGAGCTCTACCGGCGAGGACAGATTGCCAATGAAGCTGGTGGAAAGCTTTTCATCAGCATTCACTGCAACTCGATGAGGAGAAAGCCACATGCGATGAATGGCTTTGAGATCTACCTTCTGCGCCCGGGGCGGACGGAGGAGGCAATCCGGATTGCAGAGCGCGAGAACGCCGTGATCAAATTGGAGAAAGGCTACGAGAAGCGCTATCAGGAATTGACTGAGGAGAACTTTATCCTTGTCACGATGGCGCAGAGTGCGCACATGAAGTACAGCGAGAGGTTTGCGGGGATTTTGGAAGAAGAGATGGGGAATCGCCTTTTAATTGCTGACGACGGTGTAAAGCAAGCTGGGTTTCTCGTCCTCGTTGGGGCTTCAATGCCGAACGTGCTTGTAGAAACAGGATATCTTTCCAACCGGAAGGAGGAGAAATTCCTAAAGAGCAAAGCGGGACAGGAGAAGATTGCGGAGGCAATCTACGTAGCGGTCAAGAAATACAAGACTGAATACGAAAAAGCGCTCGATGAAGGGAAAGAAATGGGGAGCTCTGAATAAGGGTCTGGTTGATGTTAGTCCTCTGAGCAACGAGCCACCGTAAATCCTCACTTGAATTTTCGGTTGCCCAATTCTATCACTTCTGCTTCAGAATTTCATACAAGGCTTTCTTCTTCTTTCCCTCACCGTATTTCCCAAGCCAGTAGAGTGCGGACTCCCGCAGGCTGTAGTCTTCGTTACTCTTGGCAATGTTGACGAGGAAGTCACTTCCTCGGCGCGTACCTGTGCGAGCAATGGAATAGAGAAGTCTTTCCTTGAGCGTCGTGCTGTCTTTTGGTGTCGCGGTGTATAACTCGATTAGGGTTCCCGCGGCTGCCTCCTTATCTCTCCCAGACTTTCGGATGTAGTAGATTGCACCATGTCTGAGCCGACGGTCAGGATCGTTCTTCGCTACATCTTTAAGGGTAGGGAGAATATCAAATTTCTCATACCGACTGAAGATCCGCAGTGCTTCCTCCCGGAGTCTCGGACTTTCACTTCGGTCGACGAGGAGATCTCTCACGGTCTGGAATGACTCGGAATCGTGATCGGCAGCGATTCCCCGAAGGGCTGAAATCTTCAGCCTCGTATTCTCATCGAGGTTCTTGTCTTTTCCTACTAAGGGCCAATATCCGTATCCCCATTCCATTTCATCCTGCATCTCATCGGAGAATGCACTTACAGCAAATCTGTCCCCAGGAAAATCCCAGTCCCAATCCTGATAGACATTTATGGCAGGGACCTTTACCTGAATGTCGGGAATTTGCACGTGGATTCCACCACGAGGGAAACTATCGGGCAGCACAACGATGTTCCTCTGAATCCGCGTCTGCAGTTCTGCGAGGTCTTCTAATGCATCGCTGCGATAGCTGCTCTTTGGGAATTCTCTGAGGAATTTCCTGAGAGCACCAATGGCCTTTCTTTCGTTCTGGTATTTCAGACAGTAAGCATACCAATAATTCGCGTCGTCGCGATAGGAGCTTGTCGGATAGAGCTTGAGAACCTCTTCGAATCTCTTCTGGGCATCTTTCCAGTTCGATTGCAGGATAAGATTGTAACCGGTTTTATAGAGCTGGTAAGCGGGGTCATCTTGTTGCTCGAAGCTCCAGCCCTCGAAACTCCGTTGTGCAGTGCTGTACAGCGCTGTGGGTATCAGAAGCGCCACCAAAAATATCATGGGGTTTCTCATTGTCTATTCTCCTCACTTAGAAAGAATCACTTTTGTTCGACTCTGCCTGTGTAGCTTGAAGAAGGCGCACTTCGTGAGCAAGCTCATGGACTCGAATTCTCATGAGCAGATTATTTCGCTCGATGCCTTCTTTTACCAAGTCGAGTTTTAAACTGTCACGCTCATTCTTCACTTTCGACAGCTGCACGAGGACAATGTCAAGTTCTGAAAGCAACTGCTGTTCGCGTGGGTCCAGAGGCAACCGCTTCAGGTTTCGGCATTCGGCAGCGAGTTTTTTTGATGTCTCTTGCTCGGATATCAGGTCGGTGGTCGTCTCTTTTGATTCATCAGTGTTCTTCACAGCTATTAGGAACGCCTTTGCCTTCTGGAAAAACCGGAGCAAGGGCTGACTGATTTCTTGTGTTACACTGCTCAGAGTGGGAGATTCTGTGGCGGCTGGTTGGGTTTCCACCTGCCCAGTGGTTGGCTGCGTGACTTCAGGTTGAGGCTTCTTATTCAGGTATGGAGAAAGAATTCCGAGCGTGACAACCGTACCAAGAGCAAAGCCAAGCAGTCCATAGGCGAACTTGGGCGAGAGAAGGCCCTCGGTTTCTCCACCCCTGAGAATTTCCAGAAGCTTTTCGAGCCCGCCCGAGCGAGGCCGAGAAGTCTTTATTCGAGCTTCAACTGCCTTCCAGTAGCCATCCCAATAACCCTCCGGCAGTGCTGGCAACTCATGCTGGTGAGCATCGAGCGCCTGGATTACTTTCTCAACTCTTCTTCGTTCCGCTGAACACTTCTGGCATCTCGCCAGATGATTCTCAATTGCAGCCCTTTCTCCTTCTTGAAGTGTACCGGAGAGGAAGTCGTAAAGTCTATCGCTGACGTGCTTTTTCCTAAACATAGTTTTAGTCCTGCGAAACTGTAAACTTCAATCTCGCATGTAATGAAGAAACTTCTGCAATTTCATCATCGCTCGGTGGAGTTGCTGCTTCACTGTGCCCTCTGAACATCTCAGAATCTCGCTGACTTCTCGTGTCGATAAACCTTCGTAATACCTCAGCACCAACACCGCCTGCTGCTTTTGCGACAATCGTCCGATCGCTCGATGAAGATGATCACCAACGTCAATGAGCTCGATGTTAGGATTCTCGGCGAACTCCTTCCTGTCTTCTTGCTCGCCGTCTCTCCCCGGGTTCTCACTTCTGTTCTCCCGTCCTCTTCTTCTCAACGCGTTAAGGGAAAGGTTGACGACTGTACGGTACAGGTACGTGGAGAACTTTGCTTCGCCCCGAAAATTCTGTATGCTCTGATAGATTCGCACAAAGGCTTCCTGCGAGGCATCCTCGGCGTCATGATGACTCCTCAGTATCCTGTACGCGATCTGGTACGCGTACCGTTGATACCGTTCGACGAGTACCCGGAATGCATTGAGATTGCCTTGGCAGACCTGCTCGACCAGCACCTGGTCATCCGTTTGGGCCATATGCGAGGATCTGTTCATCTCATTTGACAATACATACGGCTCGGCAGTTGACAGGTTGCGGGTTCTAAAACTCAAGGGAGGTGGCCTTTAGAAAAGCGAGGTATGCAATGGGCCTTCAGGTAGTGGAAACCCAGAGTCCCTCCCGGAAGGCTCTCCGTTGAGTTGATTATCACACAATCAGGACAGGGATGGGCAATTGATGCCGCACCCTTGTGATCGATGCGCCAAAGAAGATGTCTTTCAATCCTCGATGTCGATGCCCACCCATGACGAGCAGATCGATGTTTGCCTTCTTCGCGAGTTCGACCAGCTGTTGGGGAGCTCGGCCAAAACCGAGCATAGCGTGTGCCTCAACACCAGATTGATGGAGTTGGACTGCGATGGACTCCAGGTGCTCAAGATCGGTGCGGGCCTCGTCATCATACGCTTTTGTTCCGTAGAGTTGGCCGCTAACACCCTCAACGATGTGAAAGAGATAGAGGGCAGCACCATGCTGTTTTGCCATCGTCTGTGCATGCGAGAGGGCTTTTTGATCGAGCACCCCATAATCCAGTGCAACACCAATGCGAGAGTACTTCTGGGGTGTGAGCTCTACTGCAAATGAAGGACGTACCACGATTTTCTTTCTCCTAAACAGTGACTTTGGAAGTGAGATATACAAAAGTAAGAGACCACAGCCAACAACAAACGGCACGATGGTTGCCCACAGCCAGATGGCACCTTCTCCAGCCCCCTCAATCCAACTTGCCAATGTTTGTGTGAGGAGTTGGGCATTCAGACCAACAATGATCGTAGCCGCTGCACAGGCGAGTACTATCACCCAGGGCTTGTTTGCAAACGCACCCATTTTTTGCTTGTCGCTTGTAAATCGAATGACCGGGATAACGGCAAACGGCAGCTGTAGACTCAGAACGACTTGACTGAGGATGAGCAAACCATATGTGCCTTGATCACCTTTCAGGGAGATAACGAGGACGGCAGGGATGATAGCAATCAAGCGAGTGACGAGTCTCCGGAGTACCGGGCGGATCCTGAACTGGAGAAATCCCTCCATCACAATCTGACCAGCAAGAGTCCCTGTGAGTGTAGAGCTTTGTCCGGAAGAGATGAGTGCGATGGCAAAGAGGGTGCTCGCGAGCGTTGTGCCCAAAAGCGGTGTGAGAAGCTCGTGTGCTTGCTGGATTTCTGTTACGATCACCGCGTTCCTGAAGAAGACCGCAGCAGAAACTATCAGAATTGCAGAGTTTACAAAGAATGCGGCATTGAGGGCCACCGCGGTGTCAAGGAGATTGTATTTGCATGCTTGTCGTTTTCCTTCGCCCGTTTGGTCGATGTCGCGTGTTTGTACGAGGGCTGAATGGAGGTAAAGGTTGTGCGGCATTACCGTCGCACCGAGAATCCCAATTGCAACGTAGAGACTTTCCGGAGTGAGACGAGGTGAAAATCCAGTGACAACTTCGCTCCACATCGGCTTGGAAAGGAATATCTCGATACCAAAACAGACCCCAATCGTTGTGATGAGCATCAAGATAAACGCCTCCATTTTCCTGATGCCAAACCGCTGGATCACAAGGAAGAGCATCGTGTCAAAGCCGGTGATGATGACGCCGTAGAGGAGCGGGACCTTCAATAGAAGGTTGAGACCAATCGCTGTTCCGAGAACTTCTGCAAGATCGCACGCCGCGATGGCAACCTCGCAGAGGACCCAGAGTGCATACGCGATCGGTTTCGGGTAGTTCTCGCGACACATCTGTGCAAGGTCTCTCCCCGTGACAATTCCCAAGCGCGCCGAGAGAGTCTGGAGGAGAACCGCCATAAGGTTGGACATCAGGAGAACCCAGATCAGGTCGTAACCAAACCGTGCGCCTCCCTCCAGATCAGTGGCCCAGTTTCCTGGGTCCATGTACCCCACGCTCACGAGATACGCTGGTCCGGCAAATGCAAGAAGGCGTTTGAGCCTTCCTACAGCCTTCGGTAAAGAAACCGTACGATGAACCTCAGAAAGCGATACGGTCGACTGGTCTGTACTTAATCTCATAGTGGCAAACAAAAGGTAGAATGAAGATGGGGGAAATTTCAACCAAGAGCCATTACCGTTCTCTTCCTCTATACAATCTCGACAAAAATATTGTGCGCTAATTTCTGACTGACGTAGCACTCTTGAGAGCCAATCCCTACGAGAAGTGATCCGTCAAACTTCACTCGTTCCTTGATGACAATTTTCTTTTTCAGCGATAATCCCAGTTTCGTAGCGTACTTAAGAATCTCGGGGCTCGTATCACTTACCCGCGTGATCTTACAGGGCTGTCCTGGCTGCACCTCTGCAAGCGACGTGAAGGGAGTTTCCTTTAACTCCCCATCTTCAGTTGGAATCGGGTCACCGTGAGGATCGGTCGTTGGATAGCCGAGAACCTCATCGATCTTCCGCTCCAGTTCGTCCGATGTACTGTGCTCGAGTCTCTCTGCTTCTCTGTCGATTTCATCCCAGGGAAGGCCAAGGAGTTCAACGAGAAGTACCTCCCACAGGCGATGACGACGAACAATCCGGAGTGCGTGTTTTCTTCCCTTTTCCGTGAGTTCAACACCGTGATACGGGGTGTGGCGAAGAAGTCCTTGCTCCGAAAGCTTTTTGACCATGTCTGTCACGGAGGCAGGTGCAATGGAAAGCCGATCCGCGAGGGAAGAAGTCGTTACCCGTTTGTCTATTGTTTGAAGCTTGTAGATGTGCTTCAGGTAATCTTCAATGTTTGGAGTCGGCATAGGTATGATCTTTAGGTTAACCTAAATCTGAATTTATAGGAATCTAATGAAATGTCAAGCGGAAAATCTTCGCACCGGGGAAGGCCGGGCTTTTGAGGCTATCGGTTCGGGCCTGTCGTCAGGGCCTTTTTGCCGTCCAAGACGAGATCTTGGTCAACAACAACCGACTTTTTCAGCAGTAAGTAACGAAGGGCATCTGAAACCTCAGCGGGTGTGAGGATTCCTGCAAAGACTTTAGAAACGCGCTTACGGTTTGTTGCTACGGCCATCTCGATATACTTCCTGATGACCTCAGCGGCAGCTTTCTCTCGTGATACTCCAGCCGCACCCTCTCGGAGAGATGGATCCCAACGAACTGGAATATCCCAGAGCGCACCTTCTCGTCGTGTGTATCCGACTCGAAGAATCTTTAGAGCCTTCCACAGATTCAGGAGAGCCTTTTCCAGCCTACGGCGAGATGTGTTCTTCCAGAGGTTGAGCGCCAGTGCGAGATGCATTTTGGAAATTGGGCCCTTCTCCTGAATGACCTCGTAGGTAGCAAGTTCGAACCTGGAGAACTTTGGCTTGACAGAATACCTACGCCTGCGGTGACCGAAGTGACCTCCACCGAGGAGCGCAAAGAGCACAATCATCCACTCTCTTGAAATAACTCCCAGAGTATTCTGGGGGAGGCTGACTTCGAAGATCTGCCTAGATTCGAAATAACGGGTCTCGAATTTCTCGATGAGCTCAGCATATGAGCTATTCTTGTACCACTGCGGATGGCTACGGTGAGATGAGCCATCAATCGCTTGAATGAGTGAGGGAAAAAGAAGCTTCTTTCCCGGGGAGAGGGATGCAGCGCCGACGTCTCTGATAAATTCGAGTACTTCCCGTTCGGTCGTAAGCGCGAATTCAGGCCTCAAATGCCACCGTCGAGCACGCTTCTCTTCGAACTCTTCAACCGTCATTCATTCACCTTGCACGTTGTCCAGTTGCCTTGCACGGCTACAGAGAACATATCAGTCAAATGGTAGAAAGAACTTTCTTGAGTTTCAATTCTCTCGGCATCGTGAAGGATACATCATTATGGTCACGTATTGCCTTTCTTGACAAATAGGATTATTCTCGTTAATTTCAGATCGACTTCTTCATCGGAGAACAAATTCCAGGATGAATGTAAGCATAGGGAACAGGGAGATTGAGGTAATAAAGGGCGATATCACCGAAGCCGCGACCGAAGCAATCGTCAATGCAGCGAATAATCATCTCTGGATGGGGGCGGGGGTTGCTGGAGCGATTAAGCGGAAGGGTGGAATTGAGATAGAACAGGAGGCTATCTCGAAAGGTCCCATCAAAGTTGGAGAGGCAGTGATTACTGGAGCAGGTAGGCTGAAGGCGAAGTATGTCATCCACGCCGCTGGGATGGGCCAGGACCTTCAGAGCGACGCCCAGAAGGTGAAGGAAGCCACCCGAAACAGCCTAAGGCTTGCCGAATCGCACAAGATCTCTTCAATAGCCTTTCCAGCGATTGGAACGGGTGTCGGCGGTTTTCCGGTTGAGGAGTGTGCTGAAATCATGGTCGGCGAGGCGGCGAGTTTTCTCCAGAATTCAAAGTACCTTCGGAAGGTGATGCTTGTACTTTTCGACGAATCGACTACGAACGCTTTCCAAGTCGCACTCAAATCCCACGTACTTCAATGACAAAGCCGAAGAGATCCCGCTAGGCCATGCAGTGTGCTGATCACATTACTCATTATCGGCTTGATGCAGAGCTCTTCGATTATTTTGATGAGGGTACCGGGGCAACCCGGGATTTCGGCAGAAGGTTGCGAGATTACATCCTGTCGCTGTGCGATGTGATGCCGGGGTCTCGAGTTCTTGATGTCGGCAGCGGATCAGGATGGGTCGCACGTCAACTCGTAGCAAAGAGCAGGAAGGTTGTATCAGTTGACCTTTCTCAAAGGAATCTTGAAAAAATCAAATTCACACTGGGCCGGGGAGGTGCGGATTTTGTTCTGGCGGACACTTACCATTTGCCATTTCGAAACGGCTCTTTTGATCTGGTTGTGATTTCGGAAGTTCTCGAGCACCTGAACTCACCGGCTGCTTGCCTTCAGGAGTTCGAGCGGATCCTTGCGCCAAACGGAAAAGTTATCGCCAGTACTCCATACAAGGAGAAGATCCAATACTACCTCTGTATTCACTGCAACAAGAAAACACCCGCGAATGCGCATCTTCACAGCTTCGATGAGCACTCACTGGCGTCGCTCTTTCGGTCTCAGAATTTCAGCAGGATTCGTTTTCAAAAGTTTGGCAACAAAGTCCTTCTTTTCGCCCGAATCTATTACCTGCTGAGATTTCTTCCCTTTCGCCTTTGGAAAGCTCTTGACTACATCGCGAATGTGATTCTCCCCACACCAGTCTACATCGCCGCTATTGCAGAGCGAAACTGATGGATGATCTTCTTCGGTGCCAGTCTGAATTCTCCATCCTGTCTGAGACTGTCCAAGTCCTTCTCAGACCATCCCTCTTCAATTTCACAATGTCAAGTAATTTCGGACAGGGTTTTTCCGCCGCTGATCTGTTAGCATAGAAAGCAAAAGCGTTGACGATGTCCACGAAGCGATGGCTTCAGAATGAGTACATTATTGGTTTTGCGCTCTCTTTATTCGCTTTTGTTGTTTACCTCCGCACGCTTGCTTCAACCGTAACGTTCATCGACAGCGGAGAGGTTGCCAGCGATGTATGCGCGCTCGGTATTGCCCATCCTACTGGCTACCCACTCTTCACACTCTTGGGTTGGCTGTTTGTGCATCTTCCGCTCGGCCTGAGGCCGATCTTTCAACTCAATGTCATGTCGGCAGCCTGCTGTGCCTCTGCTCTGTTCTTCTTTTTCCGGTGCTTTGTTTTGCTTCTGTCAGCGCTTTACGCTGGAGGGAAAGCCCGTTTCAATCAAAGTGCCAGATTCCATACTCTCACTCTTGCGGCTGCCGCAACGGGCACACTCACGCTGGCGTTTTCGGAAACCTATTGGTCACAAGCCGTCTCTATCGAGGTCTATCCTCTCCATCTACTTCTTCTTTCTCTTGTGTTGCTTCTCTTCCTCAAATCTCAGCAAGAAGGGGATAGGCCTGTTCATTCAGAGGAAAAGAACTCCTCACCGCCAGTCTCCTGGTATGGCTTCGCATTTGTTTTGGGTCTGAGTTTTGCGAACCACATGACGACGATTCTCTTGGCTCCTGGTTTTCTCTATCTGTTCTTTGCAAAGCACCAGCTTTCGAGAGAAACGTGGTTAAAGGCTCTGGGCGCTGCCATCCCGTTTCTGCTTGGGCTCTCCGTTTACCTGTACCTTCCAATACGCGCAGCTGAGAATCCCGTTCTGAACTGGGGAAATCCGGCAACGCTTGAAAAATTCTTGTGGCATGTCACTGGAAAACAATACCGCGTCTGGATTCTCTCATGCACAGAGACGGCCGTTCGGCAGCTCAAGTATTTCTTGGAAGGATTCCCGTTAGAATTTGCCTACGCCCCGTTGGTCCTTGTTCTTGTTGGAGTGATTCAATTATACCGCTCAAATCGCACGATCTTCTATTTTACCTTAATCCCCTTCCTGAGTTGTCTCCTTTATTCTGTCAACTATGACATCCATGATATTGACTCGTACTTTCTCTTAGCGTATATCGTAACGGCCGTATGGATCACTTTTGGCGCAGGAGCTCTCCTCAAGGTCGGATCCAGCCATCGACGCATGGCACTGAATATATTGGTTTGCGTTGGGATAGGGCTTACGCCTCTCTCTCTCCATTACAAGACGGCAGATGAAAGCGAGAACTACACAGTGGAAGACTATACGAAGAACATGTTTGATTCTTTTGAGAAGAATGCGCTTGTCCTCACGTATCAATGGGATTACTTCGTCTCCCCCTCGTACTACCTTCAATTAGTCGAAGGGTACCGAAATGATGTTGTCGTCATCGACAAGGAGCTTCTCCGGCGTTCCTGGTATTTCAAACAGTTGGAGGATCAACATCCCCAGCTCATCGAGAACTCGCGATTGGAGGTCAATGAGTTTCTTAAAGAATTGGACAAGTTCGAGCATGATCTCCCATATGATCCGGCAGTGATCGAAGCACGATATGAAGAGATGATACGAAGCTTCCTCGTGAAGAATGAGTCTGTTCGTCCGGTTTACGTCACGCCAGAGATCGAGCAAGAATTCACGAGAGGATTTCAAAGGGTCCCCTCCGGCCTGGCGTTCCGTATCTATCCAGATACGACCTACCACGAAATCACTCCGAGGGAGTTGGTCTTCCGTCCTATCATAAAGAGAGACAAGTACAGCGAGGCGATTCGAAACTTCTATGCAGGTGCTTATTGTAACCAGGGGATTTATTTAGCTGTCGGTGGGAAGAAAGACAAGGCCGTTGAGTTCTTCCGCCAAGCCCTCCGGATTACGCCAGGATTCCCGGAAGCTCTCCGCTGGCTTAAGAAGCTTGGCGTTGGTCTCTAGCTTAAACCAGTGGTAGCATGTGTGGGAATCTCTTGGCCCTCGTTACCTTGCTTTTCAGACCCCTAATAGCTATATTGAAATCCGCTCAATTTGGCCAAGATTGAGCAGGATTTGTAGAATCTCTGTTGACCTAGCATCGGGGGACTTGGGTAGATAGCGGAATTGGCATACGTGTCCGGATAGAGTCGGGAGATCTAGTCCCGCGGGGGGCGAGAGTTCCCTGCCCGCCTAAGCCGCGGTGCTGAAATTGGCAGACAGGTCCCGAAGATTTCAATAGATATGGGTAGATGGCGGAATTGGTATACGCGCTAGACTTAGGATCTAGTCCCGCGAGGGGTGGGGGTTCGAGTCCCCCTCTACCCACGTAGACGAAAGAGGAAAATAACACAGGGTGGAAACGAACATCATCAATACGGCTGAATGGGAACGCGAGCTCCAGGTCACAGTCAATGCTTCTGAGTTGGCTCCGTATTTTGAAAAAGCCTATGAACAATACCGGAAAAAGATTGAGATTAAAGGGTTCCGGAGGGGGAAGGCTCCTCTCGAAATGGTCAAGAGGATGTACGGCGAATCCATTGAACACGAGTCGCTCGATACCGTCGCAAATGAGGTTTACCGCAAAGTTGCCGAGGAGAAGAATCTTAAAGTGATCGGTGAGCCGACGCTCGTCGACATTGACTACAAACGAGGAGAGCCACTGCGGTTCAAGATCAGGTACGAAGTTCGACCGGAAATTCAGCTTAAGGAATATAAGGGATTGAAGGTCGAGAAGCTCATCCACAAAGTAACCCAAAAAGAAGCCGAATCCGAGATTGAACGCCTTCGGCAGATCAACCGGACTACGACGGAATCAGAGAGTGCAGTCGATGACGAAAACATACTCACGGTTGATCTTCAAGAGGTGGACTCGGCGGGATTTGCTATCGTTGGGAAAAAGAACGAAAACGTTCGCTTATACTTGAAGGATGAGGCTGTACATCCACAGCTCAGGGAAGCCCTGCGGAATGCCGAGCGCGGCAAGGAGTATCGTGCAAAGCTTGAGACGACGAGCGGGAAGGAGAGGCGTGAGACCAATCTCCTCGTAAAAGCGAAAAAAGTGGAGAAGGTTACTTTGCCAGAATTCAACGACGAGTTCGTGAGCAAGGTCACAAAAGGAAAGGTCGCATCGACGGCCCAGTTCACGGAGAACGTCACAAAGGACCTCGAGGAATTCTGGAAACAAGAAAGTGAACGGAAGTTACAGGATGCGATCATTGGCGAGATTATCAGGCGGCATGATTTTACAGTGCCTGAAGGTTTGATCAAGTATTTCCTCGATTCCTTCGTCGAGGAGATCCGGCAGCAGCAACCGAGCAAGAAGCACCCCGAAAAGTTCAATGAAGAAGAATTCCGAAAGGAGAACCGTGCCTACGCGATATACCAGGCAAAGTGGCTACTCCTGAAAGAGAAAATCATCGAGACCGAAAACATCGCCGTTACCGACGTAGACATCGAGCGGCTTGCCGAGGATGAGTCGAAGAAGATCGGCATCGACAAAACGCGGCTTCTAAACTATTACAAAACCTCGAAGACTGCTAACTCACGGCTTTTGTCCGAAAAGCTGATGAACTTCCTCAAAGACCACGCTGTTATCAAGGAAAAGATAGTTGAAGAGCAGAAAGCAGCCTGACCGGATGTCATCATTTATCATCCGGGAGTCAAAGAAAGGGATCACCAGAAAATGAATTCTCCACCGACCAACCAGTTAGTACCGATCGTAGTTGAGCAGACAGGGCGGGGTGAGCGTGCGTACGATATCTTCTCACGCCTCCTCAAGGAACGGATCGTCTTCATCGGAATGCCAATCGATGATGTCGTTGCGAGCCTCGTCATTGCCCAGTTGCTCTTCCTTGAGTCGGAAGACCCGGAAAAGGATATTCACCTCTATATTAATAGTCCGGGTGGCAGCATTTCCTCTGGCCTTGCGATCTATGATACCATGCAGTATATTCGCCCCGACGTGAGTACAATCTGTATCGGCATGGCCGCGAGCATGGCTGCTGTGTTGCTGGCGGGTGGCACGAAGGGGAAACGGACGGCGCTCCCAAACTCACGGATCATGATCCACCAGCCATGGGGTGGCATACAAGGTTCAGCGACGGACATCAGGATCCAAGCGGAGGAGATTCTGCGAATGAAGAAGAGAATCAATGAGATCCTCGCGAAACATACAAGCAAGACCCCAGAATTGGTTGAAAAAGACTCCGACCGCGATTATTATATGTCCTCTGAAGAAGCAAAAGACTACGGCTTAATTGATAACATTTTGATGAAAAGGCCAACGGAAGGCAAGAAGGAGAAATAAGCTCACACAGTGTAGCACACCATGTCCCAACGTCCCAGAATTGAGGAGAAGATTCATTGCTCTTTTTGCGGGCGAAGCCCGGCAGAGGTGTCAAACATCATCGCCGGTCCGGATGTGTACATCTGCGATCTCTGCGTAGCGGATGCTGTCGGTATTATCAAGAATAATATGGCAGCGTACAGCGCTCGAAGAGGTGGGGTGCGCGTCGGCTTAAATCCCGTTGAGATTAAGAGCGCTCTTGAGGAGTATGTCATCGGGCAAGAACATGCAAAGAAAACTCTTGCCGTTGCAGTATACAATCACTACAAACGAATCGATTCGCGTGAGTATCTCCACAGCCTCGATGAAGTCGAAATCGAAAAAAGCAACATCCTCCTTATTGGTCCAACGGGTACAGGCAAGACTCTTCTCGCGCAGACTCTTGCCCGTATTCTTGACGTTCCCTTTGCAATTGCTGATGCGACGACATTAACGGAAGCAGGCTACGTCGGAGACGATGTTGAGACAATCCTCGTTTACCTCCTGCAAAATGCAGACTACAATGTTGAGAAGGCTGAGAGGGGAATTGTCTATATCGATGAGATTGACAAAATCGCCCGAAAGAGCGACAGTGCTTCCATTACGCGTGATGTCTCCGGAGAAGGCGTGCAGCAAGCCCTTTTGAAGATTCTCGAGGGGACCACTGCAGGCGTGCCGCCGAAAGGGGGCCGGAAGCATCCCGAACAGAGTCTCATCAATGTCAATACAAAGAATATTCTCTTCATCTGCGGTGGAGCGTTTGAAGGTCTCGACAAGATCATCACGAAGCGAATAAGCCAGAATCCTGTGGGCTTCGGTGCAAATATCCGAGGGAAAAAGGACCGAAGTGTTGACGAGTATCTCGAGCAAGTCGAGCCGGATGACCTGCTCAAGTTCGGGATGATTCCAGAATTTGTTGGACGGTTGCCTGTTATCGCGACACTGCATTCCCTCTCGGAGGAGGCACTCCTGAGCATCCTCACGGAACCGAGAAATGCCATTGTAAAGCAGTACAAGAAGCTCTTTAAGATGGAGGGGGTAGATTTGGAATTTGAAGAGGCGGCCCTAAAAGCAGTTGTTCAACGTGCTCTTGAAAGAGGGACTGGAGCCCGGGCACTCCGTTCAATTATCGAAGACGTTATGCTTGACATCATGTATCACTTACCGCTTCGGCAGAATGTAGTAAGGTGTTTGATTACGAAGGATACGATTCTGAAGAAGGATCCTCTCTACTTCTACGCAGAAAGAAAGGCCAGCGCATAGGCAGAACCCACGCGTTGTCTCCCTGCCTTTCGTTATCCTCTATCATTAGTACACACTCCGAGCACTTCCTTGTTTTGTGACCTTAAGGTCCTGGAGTTGGGGAGCCTTCACTCGTATCTCAAGTCTAAATCCGCTGTAGACTCCTCTTGGAATCCAATTGAAGTTCATTTCCCAGCAGTGGAGATCGCGATACACATTGATGACAGGTGCGACGATTTGTTTGTTGATGAGGTCATAGCTTGCACTCGTTGAGATTTTCCACTTCTCGGTGAGTTGAAAGTCTAAGTGTCCGCTAATATTGGATGATCGAAAAGTTGCGGTTGGATCGCTTCGGTTAAGGGAGTAATCGAACGCCATTGAGAGATTCCAAGGTATATTGAGATCTGGCTGGCCCCGGTCGAAGCTCTCTGAATACTCTGGCTTCTGGATGTACGACAAGGGTCCTCTCACGGGCCCTAATACTTGCTGAGTGGAAGAGGTCTTCCCTCCCCTTAACGAAGTGGAAAGGTTGAGAGAGAAGCTTGTGAGCTGTGCAAGTCCTCCGCCGTTGCTAATGAGATACTTGTTCACCCGAGTGTGCGCGCTTGGGTCGAACTGGTAAAAGTTAAAACTGCTTCCTCCGCTGATACTCAGGAAATCGCCGACGTTTGTCCTGTATGAAAGACCTAACTCGGAGAGCTTTAAGCTATCTGCGGCAAAGTTGTATGAGATGCTTGTGGTGAGGTTGAGAAGCTGGAGTTTCTTTTCTTTCTCAGAGGTATCTCGGACCATCGTTTTCATCTCGAGGAGATGCCCAACACTGAGGTTGATACTCTGGATTTCTCCGATCGGTGTGCCTCCAAATACCTCCCGCTCATAAAAGCTGTAGGGAATAACCTGACTGGTGCTCGTCCGATAACTCCCCCAGTATCCGTACTGTGGTTTTGAGAAATCCGGCTGGAAATTGTATGAAATCGAAGGTGTCACAGTGTGACGAAAACTGCCGACGCCAAGCGCGTTAATTGGAAAAAATCCATAGAACCTTGTGTTTGCTGATATTCCAAGGGTGTAGAACCGAACGGCGTTGAACCCCCTCCGGTCCTCGGTGACAATTGAGTCTCTTCCATCCGAAGTAATGTCGTTAGTCTTTAGAATACTTTTGTTGTACCATCGCTCCGAATAGCTGATGAATGGAGTTACGCTAAACTCACCAATCTTCGGTGACGCATTGATCGAGATGTTGTGACTGACACCTTGTCGATCATCACGCTGTAGGGTCCATGGGTTGAGCAGATTGCCAGTAGCCACTTTCTGCTTGCTGATGACATTCAGAGCCTGTCCGTTGTAGCTGTATCCGATCAGCTCATACCAGCGGAATTCTTCAATGCCGGAGGAGAGACCACTGCCCCGTTGCTGTCGTCGGAAGGGAAAGCTTTGATTTCGTGTAAAGCTGATGCTTGGAAGCCGCTCAGAGAGTTCGCCCGTTTGCAGGTTCTGGTCGCGGTAAATGTTTATCGAGAAGCTATTATTTGTCCCCTCCCAGCTCTTGTACAGGGTTGCATTGGAGATAACATTTTGCCGCAGAAGGTCGCCGAGGTTTGTGCTCGTGTTCTGATAGTAATTTCCACTTGTGAATGTGAAGTCAACGTCTGCGCGTGTTGTCGGGTTGAACTGCTGATTATGGGAAATATGGAAATTGTATTCTCGCTGCTCAGTTCGGCCTGGGTCGAACTCCTCCCCGAAGTGCGTGTTTGTGAAGCTAGCGCTAAGGCTTCCGGTGAATTCGTAGCGCAGAGCATAACGAAAGGTCGATTGTGCAACCCAGCCTCCTCTTGCGTACAAATCCGCCGTCGTCCTTAGATCGGTGTAATCGCTCATCGCCCAGAAGTAGCCGAGATGAGTAAGATACCTACCTCGGCGGAAGTCTTCGCCGTACGCTGGTGCAATGATGCCTGATCGTCTGCCGCCGTGGTTCGGGAAGACACCAAACGGCAGAACGAACACGGGAACACCCTCAATGTAGAGAAAGATCGGTGCCGCAATGATTTTATCGTTCATGATGATCTTCATCTTCGGGCTGAAGAAGTAATAATCTGGATCGCTCTTGTCGCATGTGGTGTAACGCCCATTCTCCGCAAAAAGGACGTCTGGTTCGACTTTCTTGATGTTTTCTCCGTGATAGTAGCCTTTTTCGATCTCGGTCTCGCCGAGCGTAATCTTCCCCTTTTGGGTCTTGAAATCATAGGAGATTGTGGAACCGTTGTACTGCTCACCGCCATCGATGAGGATTGGCGTTCCCCTGAACTTCTTCCCTGTCGTGTCAGCTGAATCCGGGACACCGCGCGCATTGAGAATCGCCGTGTCCCAATTCATGTCAATTCTCTCTGACTTCAAGTCGATTGTCTTGTACTTCACATCTCCTTTCCCATAAAGGGTCATCATGCGGTTCGAAAGAGAATACGTGATGGAGTCTGCGGCAGAATACACTACGACGGTATCTACGCCTTTTGAAGAGCTCTTCGTTGTATCAGGAGATGTCTTGGTCTGCGATAGGGAGAAAGAATTCCTAAGCAGAGGAGAGAAGAGAATAGACGTGAAAAGGAGGATGTGAAATGGAACCCTGTTCATGGCTTGACGAGCCAACCCCCTCAAAGGATCAACGCCGCCGCTCCAAGGATCCCAGCTGAGTTGCCAAGCTTTGCGGGAAGAACTTCTAAGCCCTCCGCCATAGGTTTGAGGACATGACGCTTTACACTCTCCCTTACTGCGTCGAAGAGGGGTTTCCCAGCGCGTGCGATTCCCCCGCCGATGATGATGAGCCGAACGTCTAACAAGTTCACCACACTAGCGAGGCCGACCCCAAGATACGTTCCAGCCTCGGCAAAGATTTCGGTTGCGGTGGCGTCGCCCTTCTGTGCTGCAAGGGAGATGATCTTTGGATCAATCCGTGTGGTATCGTTTTTCACGAGGGTAAGGATCTCTGAGCCTGGATTGTCCCTCACTTTTTCTATTGCGCGATGCGTGAGGTACTTTGCACCAACATATGCTTCTACGCAACCACGATTGCCACAGTTACAAAGCGGGCCGTTGTAATCGATGGTTATGTGTCCCAGCTCGCCTGCACCACCATACGGCCCCCGGAAAATCCTCCCATCGAGGAAAAGTCCACCTCCGACGCCCGTTCCGAGTGTCACCATGATGAAATCTTCATGGCCCATCCCAGCGCCGAACTTTGCTTCGCCAACCGCAGCTGCATTCGCATCATTATCGACCTCAACGTGCAATCCGAATTCATTGTGCAGCACCTCGCCCAATCGCACAACGGTCCAGCCCGGGAAGTTCGGAGGATACTTCACTGTGCCACCATCAAGGTCGACTGATCCCGGTGATCCAACCCCGATGCCAACAAATTCTTTTTTCTTGTACGAAGAACCGTCGATGAGTTGATGGACAGTCTTTGAGATTTGTTCGATGACGTGTGTCGGGCCTTGATTCGCTTCGGCAGGAACGGTTGCATCTCGGAGGATTTCCCCGTTGTCATTCACAAGACCGGACTTGATGGCGCTTCCACCAAGATCAACACCGACAGCAATCTTATGCATCTTCGTTGAGGAAGTCAGTTGGGTGGCAACACAGAAATTTCGCCAACTCTCGGCTGAACTAACTGCTCGAAATCGGCGTAGGAGATCTTTATGACCTCCGTATGAGTACAAGCATTAAAGATCACTTCTTTTCGATCTTTGAGGGCCGTAGAGATGCACACTGGCATGTTGTAGAGGTTTCCGAACGGCGGCATTGCGCCAATCTCGCAGTCTGGAAAGAGCTGCGTGAGCTCCGTTTCGGTTGCAAGCCGAACCTCTTTTGCTCCGAGCAGTTCTTTCAGTGACTTCAGACTGACTTTGTGTGGTGCAGGTATGACTGCCATCACAAACTTGCCATCAGCATTCACGACAATCGTTTTTGCAATCTCCTTCCCCGTTACATGGACAGCGGCTGCAACCTCTTGGGCGGTGAATGCCTGAGGATGCTTCAAGATCTCGTAGGCGACCCCGCTGCTCTTCAGCAGACCGGCAACATTCTGAGTGATAGCCATGGTGCACGCTCCTTTCTGGGAGGTACTTTGGTGACTCATATCCTGGTTGCCCACAACCTAAACTCACTCTCCAGCAAGATACAGATTTGATTGCAATTAATCCACTTTGTTTGTGATCTGGTGGATCTAGAGTTACACTCTTCCATGGGTAGACCCTCAAAACCAAGAAGTCCGACAGACGATCTGTCGGACCACTCAGCTTGCAGCTTTTCTTGGTCTGGGGGGCTCCACGCTCAGTCAATAGCATGGAGAGAGGGGCTTTTCAGGAGAAACTTGATGGCGACGGTTTGTTTCAGGTTGACGTCTCTGGTACTGTACACGATACCCATACCCTTTTCCCCAAGTTCTCGAGCACGCGATAATGCGATCGCACTTGTCCAATCACAGACTGAGCCTTTTTGGGTCACTCACAACTTCTCAATTCTCAGTTCCGTGGGGAAAGAGGAAAACTTTTCTGATTGGACTGGTCACGACGCGGTTCCCAAATTCTAGACGCAAACCACAGGCTGCGACGATATCCAGTTTGATTGCGCTCCCGCCCCATGTGCAACCTCTAATCGTAGTCTTCAGAGGTGAGAGGCCCTTGCGATCGAACCAACCTCCAGAGACAATGTAAAATCCTCCTGCGGCGGCTTGGATTGAGTACAAAGAGTTGCACGTCACCACCACGACCCGATCTCCGACATGGAGTTCTTCTTTCCGCAACTGGCGGAGGTGGTGTGAGTGTTCGACAAGACTCGAGAGAGCGCAGCCTTGGTGGCTCAAATTGGATCACTGAAAGAATGTGTCAGAGGCTTTGATCGCGTTCACCCAGCTTGTTTATTTCTCACTGCCTATCACGGGTGCCTTTCCAAGCACGTCATTGATCGTGAGCGTGTGCAGTGGACCAAGGTTCAAGGCCTTCACACCAGCCTCGATTTGTTTCTGGTCTCCTGCGATGATGATCGCCACCTGGTCTGGGTCAATGTATTTCTTTGCCACACGCTGCACGTCTGCCCCCGTAACGGCTAAAATGTGTTGAACGTAACCATTGAAATAGTCATCAGGCAGATCATACGTGACGAGCTCGCCAAGCTGGTTGGCAATTTGCGCGACAGACTGAAAGTTCTCAGGATAGCGCAGTGCAAGGTAATTCTTAGCTCGCGTGAGTTCCTCATCCGGCACCGGCTGAAGAATACCGTTGAGTTCTTTCATGAATTCCACGAGTGCCTTATCCGTAACTGCGGTTTGGACTGCTGCACCAGCTAAGAATGGACCGGGCTGAGGCAAAAAGTCAAACGTTGAGCGGGCACCATAAGTATAGCCATGTTGCTCACGAAGATTCTGATTCAGTCTGGAGGTAAACGATCCACCGAGGATCGTATTCATCACGAGAATTGCATAATAATCGTCCGTCAGCCGCGGTGCCCCAATTCGGCCTATCCTGATCTCGGATTGCGGAGCTCCGGGCTTGTCCACCAGGTAGACTTCACGCCTCTCGATCTGACCGATGGGCGGAAGCTTCAGGGAAGGGGAGTTACCTTGTGGCCACGTGCTGAAAGCTTCTTCAAGCTTCGATTGAATCGACTTCACCGTGACATCGCCGACGACAATCAGTGTGGCATTATTGGAGTGGAAGTACTTTCCGTGAAATCGCTTCAGGTCTTCTGTAGTAAATGAACGGAGACTCCGCTCATTCCCTATCTCAGGTATTCCGTATGGATGTTTTGTCCCGTACAGCGTCTCATTGAAAAGGACAGATGCAATTGCTCGCGGCTCATCGTGCCATTGGACGAGTGTTGTAAGCAGTTCCTTCCGAGTTCGCTCGAGCTCCTCGTTCGCGAACTGCGGGCGCAAAGCGACATCGGCGAGGAGCGCGACTGCCGAATCGAGCTTGTTCAGGGGCGTATGGAGAGCAACCACGGTTGTGTGTTGGCCGGCGGAGGCGGATAGGCTCGCCCCGAGGAAGTCGATTGCATCAGCAAGCTGCAAAGCATTCCGCGTCCCGGCGCCCTCAGTGAGCATCCTGGCGCTAAGGCTTGCCAGTCCAGACTTTTCCGTCGGATCTGCTGTTGATCCAACTTTCAATAAGAGATTCATCTGAACGAGCGGCACTTCATGCTTCTCGAGAAGAAGTACGGGCAGTCCATTCGACAATCGAAAATGTTGGATTGGAGGAAGCCGAAGGGTCGGCGGTGAGCTGAGCTCTGGAGGTTTGCTGCGATCGGGTTTTTGCGCATGAAGGGGCGTCACGAAAATGCCCGCGATCAACAACAGAACACAAACGAATGTTTTCATCTTTGCGACGTTCGTTCTTCCTATTCTTGTCTCAATCGCTGTGTGTTCATGAGAAAATTCCAATCCAAGTGCGCGGGAGGTCATACTCATCTACCCTCCTTTCCTGCTGGAGTGGCCAAGTCCTTCTTTCCCTCAGGGACGACACTCAACACAACGCGACCGTCATCCCGCAAGTGTGTTTCTGCTATCGCGCGAAGATCGTTTACATCCAAAGCTTTGTACCGTGCGAGGTCTTCATTAAAATAGTCAGGGTTCCCAGTTGCAGTATAGTAGTTATTGAGTTGATCAGCCTTGCCGCCAAACCCTCCGATGCGCTCCAATCGATCAAGAAATCCCGCTTCAAACTGGTTGACCGCCCTCTGCAATTCTCGATCCGTTGGAGGTTCGCTCTTAATGTGGTTAATCTCTTCTTGAATGACTTTTTTCAACTCGCTGAGAGTATGACCCTCGCGTGCGGTGACGATGATTTGGAATGAACTTCCAAGTGGGCGGCTGGCCTGAAATGCGCTCACGTCCTGCGCGATCTGCAAATCATAAACAAGTCTCTTGTACAAACGAGAATTCTTTCCTCCAGCGAGAATGTTTGCCAGCAAGTCGAGTTCTGCGTCGCCTGGAGTGAACAATGCAGGTGTTAGCCAGGCCATGTAGAGCCGTGGGAGTTGGACCTTATCTTCGAGCACTATCCGCTTCTCCTGAGGTAAGAAAGCCACGGGAGGTGCGATTGGCGGAACTGGCGATCCTGCGGGTACATCGCTGAACCATTTTTCAACGAGTTTTTTTGTTTCAGCTGGATTGATATCTCCAGCAATTGCGAGACTTGCATTCCGAGGAGTGTAGTACTGTTTAAAGAAGCTCACAACGTCTTCGTAGCTGGCTGCGGAAAGGTCCTCCATCGATCCGATGGTTGGCCAGTGATAAGGATGGTTTGAGGGATAAAGATTTTCATCCAGCGCGATGTCTGCCATCCCATACGGCCTGTTTTCGTATGATTGCCGTCTCTCATTCTTGACAACGTCGCGCTGGCCATCAACCTTCGCCGGGGACATCGCGTTGAGGAGATACCCCATCCGATCGGACTCAAGAAACAAAGCAAGTTCAAGCGCATTGCTGGGGATGTTTTCCCAATAGTTCGTCCGATCAGAGGAGGTGGAAGCATTGTTGTCTCCACCCGCGGCCTCGAGCCATTCGTCGAACTTACCTTCTGATACATGGCCGGAGCCTTCGAACATAATGTGTTCAAAGAGATGTGCGAAGCCGGTGCGGCCAGGCTTCTCACGGCCTGAACCCACGTGGTACCATATGTTCACGCTCAACGTGGGGGTCGAGTGATCTTCATGGAGAATGACTGTTAAACCATTTGGCAAGACAAACTGAGAGTATGGGACAGAAAGTCGGAGGCTTTGTGCAATTGCTGCGGAAGACAAGAAGAAGAATAGGAAGAGTGACCACTTCATTATTTCTATCTCCTTTTTAAATACCATGATGGTTAAGACAACACATTCCTGCTAGCAGCCGATGAACTCACAATGCAGTTTTCCAAACCAATGGGCCTCGAGTTAATGACCCAGCCCCACTTTCTTCAGAAGTAATACGAACCTTGGGTCATCAGAGATCGTATCCCAGATGGGGTCGACTTTGAGGGAAACCAAACCGCCGGAGTGCTCCCGATATGCCTCCTCGAGCCACTCGAACGCCTGATCCTTATCTCCAAGCGCTGCGTAAACTTGAGCTGTGAGATGAGGTGAGACATACCCTCGTTTCGAGAGAGCAGCGAGCTCATCGATTATCTTCATCGCTTCGTCTCTCTTGTCCATGACTGCGTGAATCACTCCAAGTGCCGCAATGCCCAAGCTATCTCTTGAAAGGCTGATCAATGCTTCGTACTCTGCAAGAGCTTCATCATACATCCCTTTTTGCTCGAACGCACGACCGAGAGAGAAGTGAGTGGGAAAGAAACTTGGATCCATCTCCAATGTCTTTTGGTATTGCACGATCGCTTCATCGTACTGGCGCGCATGGTAGAGTGCATCCCCGAGACTCCGGTTGATACTCAGGGAGAGCGGGTCGAGCTCCAGCGCTCGGTTTAGCTCGGCAATTGCCTCGTTGTGTCTCCCCATGATGCTCAGGCAGCCGATCCCATACAAGTGATGTCCGGTGGCATAATTCGGGTTGAGGTCGGTCGCTCGTCTGAATTCTTTCTCTGCAGCTTGCCAGTCCCGGTCGTAACTCGCTTTGATCGATGCGAGTGAAGTGTGTACTTCGGCAAGCGTGTTGTCGAGTGCTAGGGCTTGAGCTGCAGCGATCTTCGCTTTTGGGTACGCGTTTTCTGGTGGAAGTAACCCGTAAGCTCCAAGCAAATTGTACGAATCCGCCATCCCCGCATATGCCAGAGCATAATTGGGATCCAGCTTGAGTGCTTGCTCGAAGTACTCAATCCCTTTTGTGAACCCCTCTGGTGTTCTCTTATTCCAGAAATATCTCCCCTTGAGGTACAGTTGATATGCATCAGTGCTGTGCGTGTGACGTTTGGTCAGCTTCTTCTTATCCTTGCCTGTCAACCTGAGTTGTAACTTCTCTGAGATTTGTCGTGCAATCTCTTCCTGCACTGCAAAGATATCAGAGACCGTACGGTTGTATTGCTCACCCCATATCTGCGAGCCGTCGGCTACACTGACGAGTTCTGCTTGGATGTTCAGGGTGCTGCCTCGCTGATGGACTCTTCCCGTCAGGAGTGCATGAACGTTGAGATCCAGGCCGACCGATTCTGGGTCTACCTCTCGTCCTTTGTAGCGAAATGCTGTTGCCCGCGCTGTGACGCGCAGTTTGGGCAATTGTGAGAGGCTGTTGATGAGGCTCTCCGTGATGCCGTCACTGAGGTATTCTGTTTCTGGATCGGTTGTCACGTTGACGAATGGCAAGACTGCGAGAGAATTAATTCCCCTGCCGCGTTTTGGTGATGGCTGGAGACCACGAGACGTCTTCCGTTCGAGATGAACAGATTGTTGTCCGACTCGCTTCTCTTCGATGTTGCGCTTGTACCGTTTTAGATCGACACCTACTTCCCGCATTGATTGATAGCGTTCATCTCGATTCTTTTCGAGGCACTTTATCACGACACGATCCAGTTCGACGTCGATGCCTTTTCGCAGACCGGTGAGAGATGGGGCTTCGACGTTCATGATTTCGTACATCAACGCCGCTTCGTGCTCGGCATGGAAGGGGATCTGCCCGGCAAGCATTTCGTACAGGACAACCCCGAAGGAAAATATGTCCGTGCGATGATCAACCTCAATCCCTTCGATTTGCTCGGGAGACATGTACGCAATTGTACCTACCGTGGATCCATTTTTTGTCAGCTTGCTTAGGCCCCTCAGCTTTGCAAGACCAAAATCCATGATTTTGGCCCGAGCGTTCTCAGTCACCATGATGTTCTCCGCCTTTACGTCGCGGTGAACGATACCCTTCTCGTGTGCAGTCGCCAACCCGTCTGCAATTTGAATTCCAAGTTGAACGGCGTCCAAGACAGCGTTTTTCAGATAGCCTTCCGGTTCCCCGAATCTTCTTTTCACCCACTCGCGGAGGGTAAAGCCATCGACATATTCCATAACCAAAAAAATCTCATCGTTCTCCTCGTCGATTTCGTGAATCACGCAGATATTGGGATGATTAAGAGCCGATGCAGCCCGCGCCTCGTGGAGGAATCGCTCACGCTCCTCGCTGCGCGCAGAAAGGCTCTGCGGCAGAAACTTCATGGCGACGGCTCGTTTGAGTTTTACATCCTCGGCTTTGTACACAACACCCATTCCGCCTTCCCCGAGTTTCTCCAGAATCCTATAATGTGAAATCGTTCGGCCGATCATGTTGTGGAATTAAATCTCCATTTCAACTATTCGGTACTTCTTGTAGAGCTTGCCACCGACCGCTTCGTCGAAACGATTGATAAGATCGTTGTCCTCCAAGTTCCAGGAAAGCTCACACCATTGGTATCCGAGCCTCATGCCCGCTTGTTCAGTCTCGTAGTAAAGGACCGTCTCGATTCCGCGATTTCGGTAGTCTTTTTTCACTCCGAAGAGGAGAGATCGACACCCAGTGATTTGTTTCCGATACCGGTAGAACTTCAAGAGTTCACGTGGGCCCAATTTTCCGTTTAAGCGCTTCAGGACCTGATTGTAGTCAGGGACAGTGAGAGCAATGCCAACCGGGTTCCCCCCAATCTCAGCGATGAGTCCAAGATCGGGGACACAGAGCGGCTTCAGGCGCTTTGCCATCGATTGAAACTCTTTCTTCGACATTGGGACAAAACCCCAGTTTTTTTCCCATGCAGAGTTATAAACATCCTCCATTTCTTCAACATCATGCCAGAAGTGCTTGATGTCGATCCTGCGGACTGTGAGCCGTTCTTTTTTCTTAACTCGATCCATGAGGCGAAGGATACGCTCAGGAGTTGGCTCGCGCTGTTTCAGAAATGCGTAGAGATCTTTTGCCTTCCGAAAACCGTACTGGTCAGCGTATTCAAGATAGTATGGCGGATTGTATGTCATCATGAATACAGGGCTTGAGTCAAATCCTTGAAGAAGAAAGGCACACTCGTCATTCGTCGAGGGATTCATGGGGCCTCGTACAGTTTTCATCCCAAGGCCCCCACACCATGCTCGCGCTGCGTTAAATAAAACTTCGGCGATCTCGTACCGGGGCATGCATTCGAAGAATCCGAAGAATCCAACTTTTTCGTGATGGAAGTCGTTGTGCTTCTCGTCAATGATTGCGGTAATGCGACCGAGTGTTTCTCCGTTCTCCACTAGAATGAAAGATTGCACTTTTGCATGTTCAAAGAAGGGGTTCCTCTTCTGATCAAGGCGAAACTTCATGTCCGAGAAAAGCGGTGGGACCCAGTTGGGGTCGCCGCAATACACTTTCCAAGGAACACGAAGAAATTCGTGCAGCTCTCTCCTTGTTGTAACCTCTCTGATTTCCATCCTCTTCAGGTGAAAAGAACCGATCGATCTTGCTGTCACCGCTTCTTCTTTTTCCACCACCTCAATAAGCGCTCACGGATATTTCGTTCTTCTCCGTGCTCAGTCGGGTAGTAATAGACTTTATCCTTGAGATTGTCAGGAAGATACTGCTGATCGACAAAGTTTCCTTCATAATTGTGGCTGTACTTGTATTCTTCGCCGTAACCGAGTTCTTCCATAAGCTTGGTCGGCGCGTTGCGAAGGTGGAGCGGCACCGGATCGTTTGGCAGCGTCCGCACATCATGCATAGCTGCGCCGATTGCACGGACGGCGGCGTTACTTTTTGGGCAAGAGGCAAGATAAGATGCAGTTTGGGAAAGGATGATCTGCGCCTCGGGCATTCCCACGTAGTCCACAGCTGTAAAACAAGATGTGGCGAGAACAAGTGCCTGTGGGTCAGCGTTGCCGATGTCCTCTGAGGCGAGAATTACCATGCGCCTGGCAATGAATTTCGGATCCTCACCGCCTTCGAGCATACGGGCAAGCCAGTAAACAGCGGCGTCGGGGTCGCCGCCGCGCATGCTCTTAATGAACGCGGAGATGATATTGTAGTGCTCCTCGCCCCCTTTGTCATACTTCGCATACTTCCGTTGGAAAGCCTCTTCAATAAGGGCTTTCGTAATGCGTTTTTCAGCTTCTTTCCCTTGTGGCTTTGCCAGTTGCACTGCGGTCTCGAGCGCGTTGAGCACCATCCGGGCGTCTCCACCTGAGAGGAGAATGAGGTAATCTTTCTCGGGTTCTTGAAGAACGATTTTCTCTTTCTTCAGAAATGGATCGTTCCTCATTGCACCATCAATGATCTCGCACAACTCAGACCTGCTCAAGACTTCGAGCACGTACACGCGACACCGGGAGAGCAGAGGGGAGATGACCTCAAACGAGGGGTTTTCCGTTGTTGCGCCGATGAGCGTAATGATACCCTCTTCGACACTGTGGAGCAGTGCATCTTGTTGGGCCTTGTTGAATCGATGGATCTCGTCGATGAAGAGGATTGATCGCTTATTCAGATGTGTCCGGTTCAGTTCAGCTCGGTCAATGACTCCGCGCACATCCTTCACGCCTGATGACACTGCGTTGAGCTGAAAGAATTCGATATTTGTTTGCTTGGCGATGATCCGTGCGAGCGTCGTCTTTCCACTTCCCGGAGGGCCCCACAGGATCATGGAGGGGATTTCTTCTTTCTCGATGAGGATGCGGAGAGGTTTCGTGTTGCCGAGCAGATGCTTCTGGCCAACGAAGCCATCGAGTGTTGAGGGGCGGACACGCTCTGCCAGTGGGGTGCTCGGCAACAGCCGTGTCTTCTTCCTCGCTACCTCCTTCCGGTCAAAGAGTTCCATACCGCGAGAAGTTGAGTGTGGATTGCGCTGGGTCAGGAGAAAATGACCGACACAGTCGCTTGATACGGATGAGAAATTGTCCGAGGGTGTCGCTCGGGTGTGCGTTACGGAAGGTGGTAGAGCGGGCGATGGGGCTTGGTTAGTTACTTCTTTACTTGTGCTTTGTAGACAGTTTCGCCTTCCCGAAGCATCCCATACTTCTCCCGAGCAACCTTCTCTATTGTGCGCTTATCGTTCTCAAGCCTCTTCGATAGATCCTGAAGCTGTTGCCGCTCGACTTCTGCCTCTCTCAGTTTCTCCTCCATCTCCCTCTTAGCGAGTTCTAAGCGCACACGCTGGATCATACCGTGGGGATTGAGCAGCACATAGCCGATGATAGGGATCCCCACGAGCAATGTCAGCCCGAACCGGCGCCCTCTTGTACTCCGACGCCACCAGTTCATCTCATTCCCCCGGTGAGATTCCATTGAGTGACCATCCGCCTCGTCTCAGTGACTGGAAATTAAACAGTTCTTGTCTCATTAGCAAGAAGTTTTAGAGGCCTGGACATCGACTGGAAAGAGAGGATCGCTGAGGTTACTGATTCGCGCTAAATTCGGCAGGAGTCTCGTTTGGCAACCCCTGACCGTTACTCCTTGTACCATCGGCTTTTTGTCTTGAAGGAAGTCTGGAATTTGTTTCGTTCGCGGTGTCTCTCGACTGCTAATTCGATCAACACATCGAGAAGTTTTGAATAAGGCAGGCCGGATGCTTTCCAGAGTTTCGGATACATGCTGATGGATGTGAATCCGGGGATGGTGTTCAATTCACAGATATAAATCTCGTGGCGGCTTCGTGTTACGAGAAAGTCAACGCGTGCCATTCCAGAACAATCGATCGCTTTGAAGGCCTTCACAGCAAGATCCTGAATTTTCTTCGTGACCTTCTCCGGAAGGTCAGCAGGAATAATAACCTGAGACTTTCCATCGACGTACTTCGCGTCATAGTCATAGAACTCATTTGAAGGAATGACTTCGCCGGGGACTGAAACACGGGGATCGTCATTGCCTAGAACGCTGCACTCGATCTCCCGGGCGTCTTCAATACCTCGCTCCACGAGAATCTTCCGATCATACCTGCCGGCCTTAACAATCCCTCTCTGAAGTTCCTTGCGAGTATGTGCTTTCGTGATCCCGACACTCGATCCAAGGTTCGCGGGCTTGATGAAGCACGGATATGAAAAGGCCTCTTCAATCTCGCGCACCCACATTTTCGGCGAACGCTGATACTCTTTGAGAAGGAAAGCACGATACTCAGTAACGGGCAGCCCGATTCTTTCAAAGATCTGCTTCTGGACAACTTTGTCCATCCCGAGTGCAGAGCCCAACACCCCCGCTCCGACATACGGAACATTTGCGAGATCAAGCAGTCCCTGAATTGTTCCGTCTTCACCATATGGTCCGTGGAGAACGGGAAAGACAACATCGAGAGGTTCGTTTGTCGAGTCCATGCCGTTGCACCGAAACTCGACAAGGCCTTTTTGGGTCGGATCAGGAAGAAGAACTCGCTCCGGCACACGATCGAGCCCTTTTCCGGATTTTAATAATGCCAGAGTTTGTGAAGAACTCAGCCATTTTCCCTGCTTCGTGATCCCAACGGGAATCACTTCATACTTGTCCTTATCGAGTGCTTCAATAACGGAAGTCGCAGACACAAGCGACACCTCATGCTCGCTCGAGCGACCACCGAATATTACTCCGACTCTGATTTTTCTCTTCATTTGTTCCCCCACCAAATCCCTGCAGCACAGCTATACACCAAGACGCTCCATGACCTCTCGGACAATTGCACGAAGCTCCTCCTCTGTGTAGAGTGTCGAATCTTTCTTTTCCTCTCCTGATGGAGTGCACGCAACCTTCGTCTCAAAATCTTTCCCATAGCTCTCCGTGCTGATTCTGCGAAGCTTTTCGATGTCGCTCTCTGAGAGCGGCTTCTCTCCTCCGAGGAGACGTGCAACGAAGGTGATGTGCGCAGCGTGTTCGACCTTCTCCATCTTAAAGTACGCATCAAGGGGATCTGCTCCATAGGTAACAACGCCGTGGTTTGCCAAGAGGATCGCATCAGCCTTTTGGACAAACGGTGCGATGGATTCTACAACTTCACTCGTCGATGGAGTTGCGTAGTTTGCAAGAGGAACAGCTCCGAGTCCAACAATAACTTCTGGGAAGAGACATTCAGTGAGCGGAATGCGCGCTGTTGCAAAGCCTGTGGCATATGGGGGGTGGGCGTGGACGACAGCCTGAACATCCGGGCGCTCTCGGTAGATGTAAAGGTGCATCTGAAGCTCAGTCGAGGGCCGCTTCAGGCCTGAGACGAGGTTGCCTTCGGGATCGACAATGACAAGGTCGTCCGGACTCACCATCCCTTTGTTGATTGCTGTTGGCGTCGCGAGGATATTGCCATTCCCTAGTCTTGCACTGATGTTACCATCGGTTGCTGACACAAAACCCTTATCGTAAACATGATGACAAACGTTGACAATATCGGTGATGATTCTTTGCAGCTCTGAGCTCATCGGTTAAAGTGCATTCAGGATTTCAGGGACAATCGAGTATTTCTTGAAGGGCGGAAGGAGATAGACTCCTTGGACCATCACCTTCGCCTCGCGCAAGAACTCAATGGCGAGCTGAACCCCGACGGTCGCCGCTTTCTCCCCGGCGTTTCTCATCTTCTCCCGAGTCTTCTCGGGGATGTTGATGCCGGGTACTTCATTGTGGAGGAACTCTGCATGCTTATAGCTTCGCAGCGGAAGAACACCGAGCATCAGCGGAAACCTTAGATGGGATGTCTTCCTCAGGAACTCTTCCAGTGTTCTTAACTCATACACCGGTTGGGTAAAGACGATGTTCACACCAGCCTCTATTTTCTTTTCCAATCTCTCGATCTCTCTATCCATATCCTCTGTCGTCGGGTTCGCACCACAGGCGATCAGAAAGCACGTTGGCTCACCGATGGAGTTTCCCATCAAGTCCTTTCCTTCGTTCATTCCTTTCACCGCGCGGATGAGCCCAATCGAGTCTACATCGAAGACGGATGTTGCGTGTGGATAATCACCGATGATCGCCGGGTCGCCCGTGATGGCAAGAATATTCTGGAGACCAAGTGCGTGCGCACTCAGAAGCTCAGCTTGAAGCCCAATAAGATTTCGGTCGCGGCAGGCGAGGTGCGTCATTGCCTCGATACCGACATCGCGCTGGATCAAAACGGAAATTGCAAGTGAAGTCATCCGGAGCCTTGCCCGTGCGCCGTCCGAGATATCGATGGCATCTATGCCGTGCTTCTGCAGGTATGCAGCGCCTTCGATCACAGAGCTCATATCGAATCCACGTGGGATATCCAACTCGACGCTCGTGAGAAACTTCTTGCCGATGTTCCGTGCAAACCTTGATCGCCTGTCAACGATCTGCTCTGTTCTGGCCTCGAGCGCGGGGGGTCTGATGTGTTCTTTCAGCTTCACTTCAGTTCTCCCGACTTTTAGGCCTTTTACAGCTTCTGCAATCGCCTTGACGTGCGCTGGGGTTGAGCCGCAGCACGCACCAATGAGCGTCACACCAGCTTCGACAAGCTGCTTTGCATACGTCGCAAGGTATTCTGGACTCGTATGGTAGACAGAGCGTCCGTCAAGAAGAGTAGGAATGCCTGCGGCAGGTTGAGCCGAAAGAACCACACCATCTTTGTACATGCTCCGGATGAGGCTGAACATCCGCTGTGGGCCGACCGTACAGTTCGCCCCCACGACATCAACACCTTGCTGCGCGATATGTTCAACAACTTCGATCGGAAACTGACTTGCGAGTATTGCTCCGTCCTCAGGGAACGTCTTCTGCGCAACAATCGGAAGGTCAGTAAGCTCTTTTACTGCGGCAATTGCTTCGTCCAACTCACGCAAGTCGACAAATGTCTCGAGGATGAAGAGATCCACGCCACCCTCAAGAAGAGCAGCGGCTTGTTCCTTGAAGGCGATGCGAGCCTCAGTGCGCTTCACCTTTCCTATCGGTTCGAGGAGCTGGCCGATCGGACCTACTGCCCCAGCGACGTAGACATCGTCTCCAGCGGCACGACGAGCGATCTCGACGCCGCTGAGATTCAACTCGCGAAGCTTATCTTCTACGTAGTACTGCTTCAGGCGAAACCGGTTTGCAGAGAAGGTGTTCGTCTCAATGATCTCAGCACCGGATGCGATGTATTCTCGGTGGATTCGCTCAACAATGTCGGGGTTCTTGAGGTTCTGGATCTCGTGTGGGCGTTCTGTATATTCATAGAGGTCAAGAACCGTTCCCATCGCACCATCACAGACGATTGGGCCGTCTTTTATGCGTTTGCGGAATGGTTTTTTCATACGTTAACAGGTAAGGAAAAGGAACGTTCTACGTGGTCAACCAACACAATGGACAAACTCCCCGTGTCTCGAATCGTCCCCAGGTTCGCCAGGAAATGAAAAATCCCACTGTGATGTAGTGGGATTCATAATAACCAAAATCCTTTACTTTTTCAACCAACTCCAGATGCGGCTTGATCACACCCTCAAATGTGTTAAAGTCTCTCTCGCCAATGAGCGTTGCGACCTGTTTTCCAGTCCGATCGAAGATGAATGTCGTTGGGATGGCACCCCTCCAGCCTGTCCCAATAGCATCGATGAAGCTGTCATCATCGCCGTCCTTGATGTAGGTGGTAAACGTTACCTTTTGCTTCTGCAGAAAGGGGCGGACGGCATTCTCGGTGTCCTCAGGTTCGTCGACGGAAATGAAGACAACCTTCACCCCCTTTTCCTCATAGAGGTTCTGGAGCTTGAGAAGATGTGGAAATTCCTTTACGCACGGCCCGCACCATGTGGCCCAGAGATTCACGAGGACAACGTTTCCTTTCAATGACGCCTTGAGTTCAGTCACTTGTTTCTCGTTGATCGAGAGAAGCTCTGGGATCTTCTTCTCCGATTTGGATTGTCCGAAGATGGGGATCGTGAGAACGAGAGCCCAGAAGAGAATCGCCTTTTTCATGTTCGCCTTTACTGATCGATTCGTTTGATAGTGCAACCAAAAGGTCTCGTCTCTCGCTTTGGGAGAGGCTTTCCCTCGAGATAGGCGTTCAAAACGTCTCGAAGATCGTGCTGAGTTACCTTTGCTGGATTCCGTGCGTCGTCGATCCTTCCGTGGTACCGGAGCACACCGGTCGAATCGATGAAGTAGATCTCGGGTGTCACTAGTGCGTCGAACTTATCAGCGATGACGTTCTTCCAATCTTTAAGGACAGGAAACTCAAACCCGTGCTTCTTGGAGTGTTGGGCGATCTCTTCGATTGATTCTTGCTTGTTTGAATTGATTGCGAGGAAGGCAATATCCTTCGGGGTGTACGACTTGTAGAGGTCAACCATCCGTTCATTATAGGCATTCGAAACAGGACATTGCGTGGCGATAAACATGACGACAACGGCCTTGCTTTTCAAATAGTCGTAGAGTGAATGCTCCTTCCCTGAGTAGTCCTTCAGAGTGAAGTTCGGGACCTTCTCGTCGAGTTTCACGACAGGTCTATCCTCACCCGCAACCGCTTCGCTAATGAAAAGCAGCGTGAAGATTAGAAGAATCGGGAGAAACCTTCGCATCGTGGGTTTCCTTTCACATTAGTTCTGTGCCAGCCAGGCCTCAGCGATTTGCACAGCGTTCGTCGCAGCCCCCTTCCGCAAGTTATCGGCAACAATCCAGAGGTTCAGGCCATTCTTGAGAGTTGAATCGCGGCGGATCCGTCCGACAAAGACCTCGTCCCGCTCGTAAGCATTGATCGGCATTGGATAGAGGTTTTCACTCGGATCATCCTGGACAATGATTCCAGGTGAGTGGGCGAGCAGATCTCGTACTTGGTCGATCTCGTAGCTCCTTTCAAACTCAATGTTTACTGATTCGCTGTGGCCACCATAGACGGGAACCCGAACGCACGTTGCGGTGACTTGAATGGTGTCATCTCCCATGATCTTCTTTGTTTCTTTCATCATCTTGTGCTCTTCCTTCGTATAGCCGTCTTCGCAGAAGACATCGATGTGCGGCAAGCAGTTGTATGCGATCCGATGAGGGAACTTCTTCTCAGGGACAGGAAGTTCCTTCAGTTCGTCATTCAACTGGTCGATGGCTTTCTTCCCTGCACCCGTCACTGATTGATATGTAGAGACGACAACACGCTTGATCTTGAATCGCTCGTGAAGTGGCTTTAAGACAACGACGAGTTGTATTGTCGAGCAATTTGGATTTGCGATGATACCTTGATGGTTGAATATCTCTCTGGCATTTACCTCCGGGACAACAAGAGGGACACCATTCTCAAGTCGGAACGCGCTGCTATTATCGACCACCAGCGTGTGATGCCGAACGGCATGAGGAGCGATTTCTCTTGACACAGCAGCTCCAGCTGAGAAAAGAGCGAGTTCGTAACCATCAAACACATCAGGCTTCAGTTCTTGCACCTTGTACGATTGTCCTTTGAACTCCAGCTCTTTGCCAACGGATCGTCGTGAGGCAAAGAAACCAATTTGGGCTACTGGAAAATCCCTCTCTCCGAGAACTTGAATCATCTTTCGCCCAACGAGGCCTGTCGCGCCGACGACTGCAACATTCACAGATTTCATTGTTTAATTCGTTCCCTCTTCATATGAGATCATCGAGAGTCTCCCTCTCGCGAATTACTCGGCACCTCTCACCATTCACGAGTATTTCTGCCGGACGAAGTCTCCCATTGTAGTTGGAGGTTTCAGAGAAACCGTACGCTCCTGCCGTCGCGATTCCAAGAAAGTCTCCACGGACAACCGTTGGCAGCGCTCGGTCGAGAGCGAAGAAGTCGCCCGTCTCGCATACTGGTCCGACAACATCAACAGTTTCGGTCCCTCCACCGCGAAGCTGTAGAGGTACGATTTGGTGATAAGCGTTGTACAAGCTCGGTCGGATTAGATCGTTAATCCCAGCATCAACAATGACGAATTTCTTTTTGCCGCTCTGTTTTGTATACAGAACTTTCGTCAGGAGCATCCCTGCGTCGGCGACGATTGCGCGGCCAGGTTCGAACATAATCGTACAGCCTGTTGGCTTAAGGACCGCGAGAACTGCCTTCACAACCTCTGACGCAGTTGGTGGCACTGGGCTTGTGGTCGATTCAACTGGTAAGAGATCGTGAACCAGAGCTCGATGGTAGTCTACACCGACACCGCCGCCAATGTCGATGTGGGTAAGCTCAACCCCTGCCGCCTTCAAGTCCCGCGCAAACGAAGCCAGAGTCGTGGCACATTGAACGAACGGCTCAATGCTTGTAATTTGTGAGCCGATATGTGCATGTATACCAACAATCCGAAGATTTGGGAGTTCCTTTGCAAGCCGGTATGCGGCGAGAACACGCTCGTGGTCAATCCCGAATTTGTTTACTTTCAATCCAGTGGAGATGTAAGGGTGAGTCTCGGGGTCGATGTTGGGGTTCACACGAATCGAGATGGAGACCTCGCGGTTGAGCCGCTGTGCGATTTCTGACACGATGCGGAGTTCTTCCTCAGATTCGATATTGAGCGATGCGATCGACTTCTTGATGGAATACTCAATCTCATCATCTCTCTTGCCGACTCCTGTGTATGTTATTTTCTCTGGGGGGAACCCGGCTTTGAGGGCCAGAAAGAGCTCCCCCTTTGAGACGACATCTGCTCCCGCACCTTCTTGAACAAGAAGTTTCAAGATCTGAATGTTTGAATTTGCTTTCAGTGCGTAGCAAATGAGGTGGTTGGTCTCTCCAAATGCCGCATGCACTGCTCGACAGTTGTCAAGGATCTGATTTTTGCTGTAGACATAAAGAGGTGTCCCGAACTCCTCGACAATCTCGCGGAGTGGAACATCCTCGCAGTACAAGTCGTTTTCCTTGTAAGTGAAGTAGGCCACGTGAAGACTCCTGTTAGTCGCTGTTTGAGAATTGATTGAGAAGGGTATCTGCAAGTTTCTTTCCACCGCAAGAGATCTGCACCTCACCGCTGCATCCAAGAACCTCCTGATCTCTCTTGGCTGCTTTTGTGCTATGAATCACTCCTATCATCTCATCACGAAGATAAACGATGGCGCCATTTGCTGTCTTTGACTTCAGGGAGATGAGGTTTCCCTCTGCAAGAATGGCCATCCTTCGTTTCCTTGGCATCGTAACAACACCTCAATTGCTAGATCAATGTGCGGATGATCATCTCGAATGGAAATGCGATCGTGCTGACGATGCTCCCGAAGAAGCTGCTAAATGAGGCATTCCGCATCAGCAAGATCACAAGGAAGATTCCGAAGAATCCGATTTGCCGATACTGATCACCGACACGGTCTGGAAGCAATGATGCAACGACGTGTGACCCGTCAAGGGGAGGGACGGGGATCAAATTAAAGACAGCAAGGATGATGTTCAAATAGACTCCTCCATAAAACATTTTCACGAAGAAATTGAGCCCATCCATCGCGGCGGGAGAGAGGTGATTACTGAAGTACGCGCTGCCGTTGACAAAAACAATCGCACAGATCGCACAGAAGAGCGCGACGACAAGGTTTGAAAGCGGCCCAACGACGGAGACGAGAATATCATCCCTTCTGTGATGCCGAAAGTTCAGTGGATTCACTGGCACAGGCTTCGCCCAGGCGATGAAGATCCTTCCTGTAGCAAAGAGCGAAAAAAGAGGAACGATGATCGAGCCGATGAGATCGATATGGGGAATTGGATTCAGGGTAATGCGCCCCATTTCCTTGGCCGTTGCGTCACCGCACCGCAAGGCCATCAGGCCGTGGGATAACTCATGGATAACAACCGAAAAGAGGAGAATCGGAAGTATGTAAAGTTCGTCCAGCAATGAAGTTCCTATCGGTCGACACCTCGGAGGATGTCATCACCCTCTCGGGTGGAATGTCCGGTGCACTTCTTTGAGATACTCTCGGTCAATGTGAGTATACACCTGCGTCGTCGAGATGTCGGCATGGCCGAGCATTTCCTGTACAGCACGCAAGTCGGCTCCACCCTCGAGAAGGTGTGTTGCAAACGAGTGTCGAAATGTGTGTGGGTGAACCTCTTTCTTAATTCCCGCCGATACACTGAACTGATGAACGATATTCCAGATCGACATGCGGCTGAGTTTCTTCCCTCGAGCGTTCAAGAATAGGATATCGTTTGTCTGTCCACGCCTTGCAAGTCGCGGCCGTGCTTCCTCCTGGTACTTACGAATCCAGAGAAGCCCAGAACGACCGATCGGAACCACTCTCTCTTTTGAGCCCTTCCCAAATACTCGGATGATTTTCTGATCGAAGAGGACGTTCGTTTGCTTCAGTCCAATGAGCTCAGAAACGCGAATTCCAGTAGCGTAGAGCGTTTCAAGAATCGCTTTGTCCCTGACGCCGAGGACATGGTGGACATTCGGCTGCTCAAGGATGAGTTCTATTTCATTCGGATTGAGGACATCAGGGAGCTTCCTGGAGCGTTTGGGCGCTTCGACGTTCTCAGTTGGATCCGTGCTTGAGAATTCTTCACTAATGAGAAATCGATGGAAGGATTTAACAGCCGAGAAATTCCGAGAGATGCTTCTCGGTGTCAATCCCAGGTCTCTCAGAAGGGTAAGAAAAGAAATGATGTGTGCCCGTTCGACCTTCTCGGCAGAACGGACTTCCTGCTGCCCAAGAAACCGGAGATATCGCTTGAGATCAAGAGAGTATGAATCAATGGTGTTCGTTGCTGCATTTCTCTCAACTCTGAGATAACGGATGAATTCCTCCAGTTCACGCTCCATGGAACTGACTCACAATTTTCACAAATATTGGAAGAAATTCCCAGAGAATCAAGGAAACTTTGTGGCTCAGCAGAGAATGGGGGAAGGTAACTAATCTACCATC